>Ga0209490_10000081_pt1 | contig 102015 bp, 86 predicted proteins | sample MAT06_FD_187209 | JGI IMG/M metagenome (GOLD analysis project Ga0209490, IMG submission 187209) | Freshwater microbial communities from Lake Fryxell liftoff mats and glacier meltwater in Antarctica - MAT-06 (SPAdes) (version 2) | ecosystem: Environmental > Aquatic > Freshwater > Ice > Liftoff...
CTGACCCAGCAGGCAATGACTGAGCTAGAGCAACAGATTCAGCGACTGCCCAACTTGCCAAAGTGGTTTAGGGCAATGATGGCTAAACCAAGTTGACCATTGGCTCATCTTTCTCATGGAGTTCTCTTAATCCTCCGTCCCTCAAGCCCCTGCTGCCAGAGCTACTTTGTAGCGTTCGCTGACAGCCTTCCAGTTAACGACATTCCACCAGGCTTGCAAGTAGTCTGCACGGCGATTTTGATACAGGAGGTAATAGGCGTGTTCCCAAACATCGTTGCCCATAATGGGATACAACCCTTCCATCAGCGGATTATCTTGATTGGCGGTGCTGGTGATTTGGAGTTTACCCTCTTTAGTTCGCACTAGCCAAGCCCAACCGCTGCCAAAGCGCTTAGTGCCTGCTTCATTGAACTGCTTTTTGAACTCGGTAAAACTGCCAAAGTTTTTTTGAATGGCGGTAGCAAGCTCTCCCGTGGGTTCGCCGCCTGCCTTGGGTCCCATAATTTCCCAGAACATGGTGTGGTTGATATGCCCACCACCATTGTTGCGGACAGTGGTACGCGCAGCTTCCGGCAAACTATTAAGGTTGCGAATCAGATCCTCGGCGGTTTTACCTTTAAGTTCAGGATATTCTTCGACGGCACCGTTCAGGCTTTTGACGTAGGCAGCGTGGTGTTTATCATGATGGAACTGCATGGTGCGCTCGTCGATGTGCGGTTCCAAGGCATTGTAGGCGTAGGGGAGGGGGGGCAACGTAAAAGCGGCTGGTGTGGTTGGCTTGTCGGTAGGCTCGGCTGCCCAAACTAGGCGAGGCGCGTAGAGGCTGGCGGCGATCGCACCTGTGCCTGCACCTAACAAGCCCAAAAAGTGGCGACGATTCAATGTCATAGCGGTCGATCCTCATACTCTGAGCATTGCCTTGAATTATCGATGCTCAAAGCGGTTGTGTCATGACTACAGCGACACAGGTTTAAGCACTGATTCGTAAAGTCAGTTGGAGGCGATACGATCAACTATCGGACTGGGTGCTCAGGATCAGGCATCAGCACCCTTCCAAGCGCAGAGGGATGAGTTGAAGCGGCATGACCGTTGCCATTCTGAGCAGCAATGTCTGCATGGCGGCGTTTGCTGGCACCGTGCAGCAGGCGACCAAAGAGGAGTGCCTTGAACCAGTCAATGTAGGTGAAAATGGCGGGCACAGCGACTAAGGTAAGCAGCGTAGAGGTCATCAAGCCACCAATCACCGCGATCGCCATCGGGCTTCGCACTTCCGATCCAGCGCCAATGCCCAGCGCGATCGGGAGCATACCAGCAATCATGGCGATCGTGGTCATCAAAATGGGACGCAAACGGGCAACGCCAGAGTCGAGAACGGCACTGAACAAGGGCTTGACTTCGCGCTGATTAATCAGCGCATAATCGACGAGCAGGATGGAGTTTTTTGTCACCAAGCCCAGCAGCAGCACAATACCAATAAGCGCGTACAGACCCAGTTCTTTTGGGGTAATTAGCAGCCCCATAAGCGCGCCACCGAGCGAAAACGGGAGGGCAACCATAATGGTTAGGGGATGTAAGAAGTCGCCAAAGAGCAGCACCAAGACTGCGTAGATGAACAGCACTGCCGCACCCAAGGCTGTCCCTACGTTGGTGAAGAGTGCCTGCATAATTTTAGCGTTGCCGAATTTCTCCTGCTTTACGTTAGGTGGCAGGTTTTTGAGGGCGGGCAGGTTGTTTACCTTTTCCAGAGCGTCGCCCAAGGCTGAACCTTGCAGGTTTGCTTCGATCGAGATTTTGCGCGATCGGTTGTAGCGATCGACCTGCGACGGTCCATTGCCAAAGCTGATATCTGTCACACTTTGAAGTGGAATCAGCGCACCGCTTTGATTCTGCACTTGCAGGTTGCGAATGGTGTCGATGTTATTGCGCTCTTTGGGGTCAAGCTGCACGCGGATTGGAATCTGGCGATCGGGCAGGTCAAATTTCGCCAGGTTTGCGTCAAAAGCACCCAGGGTAGCCAGGTTTGCAGTACGGGCGACCATCTGAACGGTAACACCCTGATCGGCTGCCTGCTGCGGTTTGGGACGGATCAAAATCTCTGGCTTCACGAGGCTGGCGCTGGAGGCAACTTCAACCAAGCCGGGCACCTGACGCATCTGTGTTTCCAAACTTTCGGCAACGCGCGTCAAGGCAGCGGCATCTTCACTTTTGAGGACGATCGCCAGTTCTTTGGAGCCACTAAAGCCATTCCCCTCAAAACTAAGGCGAACGCCTGGAATCTGACGAAATAACGGACGTACTTCATTTTCAAAGGCGGTACGAGAAATTTTGCGCCCTTCGCCTTTGCACCGCGGCAATTTTGCTTTGCACGTCTGCCTGAGCACTGGTAATCGTTGCCTGAGCGACACCGATCGCTTCACGAGCAGTTTTGGCAGCGGTGGCGTAAGCATCCAAAGCCTGTTGCGACATGGCACCCGATCGCGCCAGGTCTTGATAACGTCTCAGATTGCTTTCTGCTTACGCCAGAGTTGCTGTTTCTTGACCAAGAGTTGCCTGCTTTTGGCGGACGATGGTTATTAAATTCTTGTTCCTTAGGATCGTGGATTAAATAAAACCGACAAATTTTTCGTAGGTAGGGGCGCACAGCGTGCGCCCCTACGGAAAACGCCGAGGTGATTAAATTCTTGTTCCTTAGTGACTGAAGTCATCTCTTATCTGGTTGTCCTGCAAAAGATGGGGTGGTAAAAACGGCGCTCACTCATTCCACTCGTCGGAGCAACACGCCCAGAAGCGCCATCCCAACCTCTAGGGTTTTGCAGCCAACCTCATCAAACAAAATGACCACTTTATCGCCTTCATAGCGCATGACTGTGCCTTCACCCCAGCTTTTGTGCTTCAAGCGGATACGGTTCTAGCCGATCATCCTTCTTCGTTGCGATGCCAGCTTTGCAGTTGTCACAAGTACCGCACGGTGAGTCAATTTTTTCGCCAAAGTAGTTCAGCAGGTATGCGCGCCGACAGTGACGTACTTCAGCATAACCGCGCATCATTTCCAGTCGCGATCGCTCAAACTGCTGCTGTTTATCTGCTTTTAAGTAGTCCAACAAAATTATTTTCACACTAGCTTCGCGACAATCCAGCCTTTCAGCTACTTTTTTGTGTAATTGATTTCGTTTAACTACTTATTACCCGCTTGATCAACGCGTCCTGCTCCTCTCTGTCATCCTCAAACCGCTCTACACCCAACCAGATGTTTGGGCGATCGAACCCTTGCACAATCACATGAGCCTCGTTCATGCCCAATTGCTCCAAAATCCCTTGCCGCACAGGAGGCGATGCCGTAGCAGTGAGTGCTAGAACGGTGGGATGATCCAGGGCTTCGATCACCGCTCCCAACCGTCGGTAATCGGGACGAAAGTCATGTCCCCATTCGCTGATGCAGTGTGCCTCATCGACTACAAACAGCGATGGTTTGGCTGCCTGGAGGTGCTCCAATGTTTTTGGGGCAATAAAGCAAAGCAAAGAGCGCTGTTTGCCTTACTCTTCCTCTCGCCGCTCGGTGTAATCTTCTGAGGATGTTGGTTCCAGTTCCCAACGGCGAGCATCCCGCTCTTCTAGCATGTCATTGGTGCGGAGGAAGGAGCGATCGTTCATTTCCAGTCCCACAGCCGCGCCGAGTTCATCGACAATATCCATGTCAGGTGTAGAAACGGTACCACCGACTGATTCATCACCATCTGTCGCTGCTTGCTCATAGTTAGCATCAATGTCGCCCCCGGTGAGGGTTGCATCGGCTTCATTGAATTCACGCTGGCGATCGCGCATTGTTCGTCCGCCCGCTACGTATCCTGGCAGTTCCTGTACGCCCGTACCATAGGACTCTGTAATGGCTTGTGGCAAATCGCCCAAATCCTCTTCCTCAAGGTCTTCCGGGTCAACATCAGGGATCAGATCTAAGGCATCGTTGGTCTGCAAATCCAGGTTTCTGTCATCAGCCATCGTCATGAGAAGGGACTCCTCTGCAAGCTTTGTTCATGCAGCTTAGCCAACTGATCGTGCCTCAAAATCCCCACATGGGCAGAAGTAGACACATTACCCGCACCATCCCGACGGAAGGCGGACGATCAGACACGATGGGAGGTGTTGTAAAAACGGACTCTCAAGCCATCTTTGGGGCGGCGAGTCGGAATTAAAACAGGCTCCAGGCTCTGTTTGGGTAGGAGTTCCCAGGTATAGCCGCGCAAGAGATGGGCAAGGACTAACTTCATCTCCAGTTTGGCGAATGCCATGCCAATGCAAATCCGGGAACCACCCCCAAAACCAATCAGGCTGAAGGGCTTTTGCTTGGCTTCCTGTCGATCGGGACTGAAGCGATCGGGGTCAAAGCGATCGGGCTGCGGATAAATACTGGCTTGCCGATGAGTGAGGAGGATGGAATATTGCAATAACCAGCCTGCTGGAACGTGGAACCCATTAAACTCGAAGGGCTTGATAACGCCACGAAACCCACCCGCGATCGGAGGATGCAAGCGCTCAATTTCAGTCAAGACCTGGTCAAGGTAGGGCATTTTGCCGATCTGCTCCAGGTTCAGCGCTCCGTGTGCGGCTAGCTGTTGCTGTTCTTCCCTGGCTCGTTGAAGGATTTCAGAATGTTGCGCCAGTTCCAGGCAGATCCAGGTCAGCATGGCGGTTGTGGTTTCATGTCCGGCAAACAGCAGCAACATTGCCTGCGCCCGAATTTCTGTCAAACTCAAACGGTTGCCCTCTTCATCCTGAGCTTGAATCAACAGGCTGAGTGCATCATCAGTCGGATTTTGCTGGCGTTGCTGAATGACACCCGTGAGGTGATCCAACAACTGATTCCGAGCTGCGATCGCACGTCTCATTCCTAACCCAAAGAGCCCATTGGTTAACGTGGTGAAAAGACGGCTCAGTCGGGCTGTGTCGTCTCCTGGTGGCGTGCCCAGAAAAATCTGGCTAGCAATATCGAAGGTTAGCTGCTTGAACTCGTCATACCACACAAACTCCTGCTGCTGCGCCCATTTAGCCAAGTAGCTTTGGGTAATCTGTTCCATCGTTGCCACGTATCTGGCTAACGCTGGTCCGTGAAACGCAGGCATCATCAGTCGTCGATTGCGCCGATGCTCATCGCCCTCTTGCAAAAACAGCGATCGCCCCAGCAGCAGCTTAAACGATTCCGGCCAACCGTCCTGCCAGGAGAAGTGATCCATGTGGCTAGACAGTACGAACTCTGCCGCCTCTGACCCAATCATAAAGACAGCCGGTCTACCCAAGAGGCGCGTTTTGAAAATGTCACCGTAGCGCTTATGCCGCTTTTCAGCAAAGTTGGGATCGAACAACAGTTGTAGGGTTTCACCAATGACAGGGAGTCCCGTTTTGCCAGGAGGAAGGGGAGGAGGCATGGGAGGGGAAATAGGAGATAAACTGGGAGTAGACCGAAGCGATTGGCTTCATTATAGGGAGTTCAACTAGAGAACAGGGAGTTCAACTAGAGAGCGCCGATCGCGGTGTGGTCACTCAACCGCTTTGGGGCACACTAAATCCGGCTCTTGTGTGATGTCGTCATGAAGCCGACGGCATTGATCGGCTCGTGCTGGAAGTTACTAGCCGCCAAACCATTCAACAGGTCATTCAACAGGTTCTATGTTTCGTCTTAACCAACGTGCTTTCGACCTTCTTAAAGCTGAAATTTTGCGCTGTAGCGCCGATGACATAGCCGGACGGACACAGCGAGATATTGCTCTGCGGCGGTTAGAGCGGTTTCAGGCTCAAACGGGCGCTCCGTTGACGTTAGCAGCATTGCGAGAGGCGATCGTCGATCTGTTTCCCAACTTTAGCGAAACCGTTTTGAAGGCTGCTGCGCGTGCCAACTGTCCCTCTCCAACTGGAAATCGGGTTCGTCTGGCATCGGCGGTTTTAGTTGGCATCGCGGGGCTTGCGGGAGGCCTTTGGGTGCTGAACTTGCCCTATCCACCGATTCGTTGGACGGTGGCGCGAGTGGCTCCGATCGTGCTGCTGCCCAGCTTCATCAGCATGGACCAAAACTATCGACAGGCGATCGCCGCTACCGTACAGGCAGATCAGTTGGTGAATCAAGCAACCAGCGCCGCCGATCTAGAACTGGGCACCACCAAAGTTAAAACCGCTCAGAAGAGCCTGGATGCTCTGCCTGTTTGGTTTCTAGGCTATTATCCACAGGCATACTGCGGTCTGTTTCAATGTACTTGGCGCTTCACCGTGGATGAGTTTCAGGGTGCCCGCAAAGACGTTGCGCGGATGGATGCCAAGCTGTTTCAGGAAAATAATGCCCAGACGCAGCTCAACCAGGCAGATCAGTTACTTGGCAAGGCGAAACAGCAGTACCAGGAAGCGCCTAATGCAATCTCAAAGCAGTCCGCGATCGCTCAGTGGCAGCAGGCGATCGATCAGCTTCACCAAATTCCTGACCAGACGCTTGCAGATCGTATGGCACGACCGAGGTTAGCTGCCTCTGAGCGCGATTTCCAGCAGATTTCCGGTTTGGCAGTTGGTAACGTTCAAGCGGGCAACTTGATTGGGGCGGCCAGGATTTTTGCTCAAACCGCTCAACAGCTTAATTTAAAGGTTCCTCATGCTGAGGTTGAGTGGGAGGAAAATCAAAAGCAGTGGGCAACCGCGATCGATCGTCTAGAAAAAATTGACTTCAAAGATCCTAACTATCAGCAAGCCCAAACATTGCTAGCGAGCTATACCCAGAGCCTCAGCAATGTCCAGATTCGGCTCAAGACGGAGCAAGGGTCTGCACAAGCCTTTGAGGAAGCGCAGCGGTTACGAGACAATTTATTTGACTCCATTCCAGCAGACGCAAAAGCGCTAAATGCATCACAAACGAGACAGCTTCGAGTGATCGCGGATCGGCTAGAGACCATCAAGCCCAACACCACGGTCTATGCCAAAGCTCAGGTGATGTTGAAAGCGGCTAAAAGTCGGTTGAAGTGAGAAGCCAGCTTGGGCGTTTATTTCACGTCCACGCCCAGATCGATCGGCAACGGTTCTGCTAATGTTTGATGGGCATTTGCCAGGATGGCGGTGAAGTAACGCTGAAGGCGATCGCGCATGTCAGGGTTAAAGCCATAAAGCTGGTTGCCCTCCCTCAAGAACAGCGGTTTTGCCGTCAACGCCTGGTAATCAGGGTTTTGTTGCGCTTTCGGTGTGAGCATGGCAGCAGTTTGAGAGGGCAACAGTCCTTCGGGTAGGTGCCCTTCTAGAAGACTGAGGATTTGGCGCTGGCAAAAATTGGTGTTGACACCTTGATTTTCTAGCAGTTGCAGGATGCGTCCGACCGAAAGCGACTCCTTTGGCAAGATCCGTACCAGTTCATGTAGCAAGAAGTAATCGCTGTACTGATGGCGCACTGAATCCAACATCTGTGGGTAGAGTGGCAAGGTCGCCAAGCCACGGGCAATCTTATTTGGTTCTGAAGCGTCACTCTCTTGAATCAAGCGCATGTTGGGCAGTTTTTGCTTGAGCCAGTAGACGATCGCGGGCAGTGCTGTTGTTTTACCAGTGCAAATGACCTGTTGGACTGCCTGTACCGCAATGCCACTTTGGTTAAGCAGCACATTCAGCTCTCGATTGAGCTGCTGGAGGTAAGGCACCATCACGCGGCTGTGCAAATCTTGTTGGCTGACTGTCCACTGTTGGTCGTTGAGCTTAAAGGTTGCTGTATCTTGCTGCTGCAATGCCAGTTTGAGCTGTCTGGCAGCATTCAGCAAATGCCGTCCCAAAGCACTACTGCGTAACCGTTGCTGCAACCGATCGCGAGCCGCCTGATCAGGTTCTCCAGGGAGTGGCAAGTCCAGGCTTTGTAGATCCAGGCGTTCCCAGTTCCAGGCGGAGGGATACAGAATTTGGCAAATGATATCCTGATCGATCGCGTCGCCTGCATAGGCAAGACTGCGTAAGTAGCCGTGTTCGCGGGTCAGCAGCGTGCGATCGTGGGGAACATCCACCAACAAAAGCTCGGTGGTCGTGGCACCTGCACTCACAACTAGGGTGCCTCCTTGCAGCGACTCATGAGGGCTACTGTGGGAGACAGCAACAGAAGACATTTGGGGCTGGTTGATCGAGCGGAGCGGTTGGGGTGAGGTGGCAAGCAGTGCCGCGATCGCCTCTTCCACAAAGTAAATCTGCTCGGCACGAGCCACTAAACCTGTTGCCAGTAAAGCTTCTCGGAGATTAAAGCAGTAAGTATCTGACCATCCCGTGGGGCACCCAATGACAAGGCTGTGGATGTGAGCGATCGCCGCTTGAAACGCCTCCAGCGACAGGGTTGGTGTGGTACTTGCTAAGCCAGCCACTTTGCCCTGCAAGGTGCCCAGGAGTGCCACCAGTGCTTGCTGGAACCAGCGTAGAGCCAGCTCTTGTTGATCAGACCACTGGAGGGTCGGTTCCCATTGCTGGGTTTGTTCCTGCAAGTAAAGTACGCCAGCCTTAAAGTAAGGCTTAAAATTGCTCAAGAGTAGACCAATGGGCGCTTTTGGCTGCTCGACAGCGATAAATTCGGACTCCAGTGCCTGATAGCCCAACGCTGTTGGGGGTTCGGGTGTGTGCTGTAGCTGTTGGGCAGAGAGGTAGGCGATCGCAGGCAACCCAGATAAGGGTGGCTGATCAGGGGTTTCCGTCTCTTGCCAAACGATGGAATAGATTTGCCCAGTGTGAGCATTCAGCAAAGCAGCGGCGATCTCGGTTGTACCAACATCGAGACCTAGACACCAGGCGGAGTCTGCCGTACTGCTGCTGCTCGGTGGCTCGACCGCAACGATGGCGCTTTCCGGTGCAGCCGTGGATGCGATCGGTGGCACCACTGGCAGCTCAGGCTGGTCAGTGAGCGCCACAGGCTCTAGACGGGTGCTGGTTAACTCATCCCCTTTTTTTTTTCGGGATCTTGAGTTTCCGTCTCACTAGGGGGAAACTCTGGCTCGCCAAAGGAACCCATTAGACTTGCGAATGCCTGCTCTAAGGTGGATGGTTCAGTCGCTGATGCGGATGGTGATGGCGCAGTTGGATTTGTCACTGCATTCCCAGAGGGGGTTTCTACGAACAAATTGCCCACTTGCTCCAGGGTGAAAGGCGCAGGCGGTGGCTCTGAACTTTGCGGCACTGATGTCGTAGCACTCACCGTCGATCGCTCATCCAATGATCGCTCATCCAAAACAGGGCTTGTTTCAGACGGCATTTCCATGAATAGGTCACCCACTTGTTCAAAGGTAAAGGGTGTAGTGCCTAGCTCTGGTGATGGTTCTGGAGCCGGAGCCAGCATCCCCTCTAGATTGAACGGATCAGCAGGCGAATTAGCAGATGGCGCTTCCACATTTGCAGATGGCACTTCAAGGTCTGCGGACGGCACTTCTGCTTGTGTAGACGGCACCGCCACAAAAAGACTATCCACTGGCTCTAGATTGAAAGCAAAAACTGGCTCAGACGGCTTGGGTGGTAGTGCTGTAGCTGCCACTTCAGGCACGACTGGAAGGCTAGCAGCAACGGGTAGCACATCGGCAAACAGGTCTTCTCCAACTTCAAACGTGAACGGTAGCGGCTGGTCTGCTGGTTCCGAAACCGCTGGCACGTCGCCAAAGAGGTCGTCCATCCCTTCCAGGGTAAAGGGCAACGGCTGATTGGTTGGAGTCGCTACCGATGGCAACGGTGCAGTGCTAGTTGAAGGATCGTCGAATAGATCATTCATTCCCTCCAGCGTAAAGGCAGCGGATGACTCTGCCTGAGCTGGGAGCGGCGGCGAAGCTGGGGTGACCGGGGGCACTATGGGGGTGTTTGCAAATAGATCATCCATGCCCTCTAGAATGAACGCTTCAGGTGGCTCTGCGGCGATCGCACGCTGTTCAGGCTCAAAGGATGTTTGCGTCGAATCCGTGATCGGCAACGCGCCAGCCGCCTCATCAAGCGAGGCATTCCAGTCGGCTAGTGACATCGGTTCGCTGAGGGGTTCAGTCTCATGCAGTGCGTCTGGGAAAAGCGCTGGCGCATCAGTTCCAGCAGCGTCATAGGGCAAGATAGAGGGATCGCCGATCGCGTCCTCTAAACTAAAAAGATCTTCGCTCAGTCGGCTCAAGGTACTTTCGTCCAGCCACAATTCGGCTTCAGGCTCAGCGATCGTTTCTTGGATGGGCAGCAGGTCTTCTCCAGGAGACGCAGGAGTGTAGCGATCGTCCTCTAGACGATCGTCTGCCGGATCAGCAGGCAGAATCTGATCGCTGGTGTCACCGACAGGAGTGAGCGTTTGAGCAGCACTGGTGGGCGGACTGACTGGAGGCTGGCTGAGCCTCTCTGCTGGTGCCGTCGGTGCGGCGGTCGGTGGTTCTACAGGTAGCCCATCAGCCAGATCAGGCTCGCCAAACAAATCTGTGAGAGTGGCAATTTCATCCAAATTGGTCAGTGGCTCAGCACTGAAGGCTGTGGCTGCTAACACCTCCGAGCTAGTATCCGCGTCCGGGCTTTGCTGTGCGACAGGAGCCTTTGTTGCATCGGTTGGGAGACTGGAAGGCGCATCGATCAGATTTAGAGCGCGATCGCCCGTTGCCGCAGGTTCACCGACACCTAACAGGTCGTCCAGCTCACCGAACAGATCATCGTCAGCGGGAAGTAGCTCCGGTTCGACTAAATCGATGTCAGCGTCTTCAAAATCCCAACCGTTCAGTAGCTCGTCTTCCAGTAACGCTGCCGGAATGTCTGGCTCTGCTGCCTGGTCTACCAACGGTTTTGACAGCAAATCCCAGCCGAGGGTAGGGTCAACACCCACAGACACGGCTGGTGCAACAATGGCTGATGCAGCCAGAGTGCCAACAGGTGCCTGCGTTTCAGCCGGCAGCGTATCAATGGGCTGTACGGCTAGCGACTGCGTGTCTAATGGTTGATTGACTGGCTCTGTGATTGAAAGTGCGATCGCTGGCTTTACGGCTTCGACTGCTTCGACTGGGGCAGAGGAGGTTTGGGATGCTTCTACCGCTACTGGAACCTCTGAGGGCGGCTCGACGACGCTCGACTGATTGCCAAATAAACTTTCGTAGAATTCGTCCAGTTCGTCCCGTGCATCATCAGGAATACTGTCCGCCACTGCTTCCCCTGGCAAGGTTGAGGGCGTGCTCAACATGCGATCGATCTCGGCATCCGCATTGGCTACAGACGTTGGTTGCTCTTGCAGTTCCGAACTTAACTGCTCTAATAGCTTCAGTGCAGCGTCAATATCAGCCGTATCTTCGACGCTCATGGCGCTGGATGTCGGCTCAGTCGCGATCGGTTGAGTTGGGCGATCAATGCCTGGTTCTGGCGCTAACATTGGCTGCGGCGATAGATTCATGCCCAGCAGATTTGCATCCAGTTCCAGGAGTGCATTCACATCTTGAGCCGCCAACTGATTCAGATCAAAGCCTTCCAGATTTAATTCAGCAATTTCTAAATCAACTCCAGGTGCCACATCAGTGTTACCAGCAGAACGCAGCCAGGAATCGATCGCGGCATCCACTGATGGCTCAGCCAGGTTTGGAGCAGTGGCGGTGTCAGCAAAACTGTTAGAAATTTCAGTGCCTGGAAACGGTAATGCTGCCTCCGCATAGGGCTGTTCCAAAAGCGAACTCACTGTAGCCTCTGGCGGTTTAGCTGCCGATGAAAGGCTGGAGACTCCGCCAGTCGTTGGATTGGCTGACCGTGAAGCCTCCGGCCTTGAAGCAGGTGGCTGTAGATAAGAGGATGCTTCCTGCCCAAGCTGATTGGCTAAATGACTCACCAGCGCCGTGAACATCATCTCGCCCTGCTGCCCCAGACTGTGCATCTTATTGAGTCCCTGAGACAGAGACTCTTCATACGCCTGCACGTTTCGCTGTAACGACTCAAACACGACGCTCAGAGTGGAGTCTAGCTTGATCAGCAGTTCATCTGACTGTGACTGTGCCACCTGGATATTGCCAAACCCCTGCAATGGCGAATCTGATGTCTGTGCGATCGCCGGGGCTGAGCCTGTCAGCGCCAAGTTGTCGCCATAGGGCAACGACTGTTGATTGCCACTCCTCAAGGTTTGCGCCACTTGCTGTGGCAGCGTTTCTTGGAGGCGACTCATCAATGCTTGCAAAAACTCTGCGATTGCCTGCTGTTGTCCAGGCAACTGTCCTGCGTACCCCTGACGCTGTGCCTCAAGCTGACGAATTTCTTGTGCGAGCACGTCTCGCTGCTGGCGCAAACCTTCTACATCTGACTGGAGCGGCTGCATCAGGCTAGAGCGCAGATAGCCCATTTCCTGGACGATCGTCTGCAACATTTGCTGCGCCGTCACATCGTTCTGACTGTACGCCTGCGATCGCTCAGCCTGCGACCCGCCTTGAGGCGACGGATAAGACGGCTGCGAGGGTTGATAGTAGATGTCATGCGCTAGTAAATCTGGTCTCGTTCCTGCTGGCTCAAAGCCTTCACCAGCAAGCTGCCGCCGTTGAAAGTTCACCAGGTAATTGCGCACGCGCTCCAACACCTGGCGCTGCTGCGTCATCTCTCCAGACACGACCCACGGGAGACGGGGAGTCGTTTTCTGAAGCACACTGTCTATATCTGTAATAAGCGCTTGAATTTGATCCTTCTGAGAAGTCACAATGTAACCCCTGACGAGTACTGAGCAGAAGCAGGCTAGGAGACAGCTACCACCTCTAATATAATGAGGCTTCCCAGAACAGCCCAAATTACGTCTCGGCTGAACCTAAAAAAACCAATTTAGAAGGGCGATCGCATAAGCTGAAAATCAGTCTAACCGAGCGTTTAGCACTACGCCGACTAGATTTGCATCGGCAGTACAGGCTTAATGTTTAGTAACTTTAGGGCATGTAGCAATGAAGACTAATCCTGCCTTGCTGGTGGTTTTGGGCTGTAGAGATGAAGCTGTCGCTGAACCTGGACGGCTTGCATCAGTGAATCAGCTCTGGTTGAGGAGATTCTGAGTCGTTCGGGATCGCCACATCTGGACAAAGTGTACGCCAGGAAATTAAAAAAGTGACAAATTCTCTCAAAAAACGCCGTACTGAGGGTGCAGGTACTTGTATGACACACTGCCTGAAACTCTAGAAATGTAGTGATATGGCAAGCTGATAGGTATTACCAGGGCTTGGTAGTCAGGCAATCATTCAGTAATCATACTAAGTCACACAGGCGTTGAGTTATTATTGCTATGAAGCCGATCGACCCAGTTCTACAGCACTTGGACTTCAGATGTTGATGCGGGTCATAGGCTTGTTCGTCAATTTTGGACGCTTGCACTATCATTTACCCTGACTTGAGAGTTGTGACACGGCAGCCAAATGGAAGATCGGTACAGTCCCAGAGATGCTCACGCTAATATATCGATTCGAGCGGCTCCCTTTTTTGAAGGGCTTCCTGATTTGGCTGTCGAAAAAGCAACGGCTCAAGTAGTGATGCGAAGCCATCCGGCGAATCAGGTGATTCTGCTGGAAAATGATTGGGGTAGCTCGGTCTATTTCATCTTGAATGGTTGGGTCAAAATTCGCACGTACAACCTGGATGGGAAGGAAGTCACGCTAAATATCTTAGGCAAAGGCGAGCTTTTTGGTGAAATGGCTCCTCTAGACGAAGTACCCCGATCGACCGATGTCATTACCCTTGCGCCCACAGTCATTGGCAACATGCCCGCGCAAGATTTTGTCAACTTACTGCATACCGAGCCGCAGTCAGGCATTCGGTTAGCCCAGTTGATGGCGCGTCGCCTGCGTCAGGTCAATCGTCGCTTGCGCTTGCGCGAATCCGATAGCACCTCACGCGTTGCGGATATTCTTCTGTTTCTGGCCGATGGTCAGGGCAAAAAAGTCGCAACCGGCACCGAAATTCCAAATCTGCCGCATCGCGAATTGAGCAGCCTCAGCGGACTGGCGCGGGAAACGGTGACGCGAGTCTTGAGCAAGCTAGAGAAAAAAGGACTGATTCTACGCGAGCGCGACACCTTGACCATCCCCGATCCTCATGGGCTAGAGCGATTGATGATCTAGCCTGGACGGGCTAAAGCAAAAAGCGATCGAGGGCTGCCTTTAGTTCTTCAATCTCGGTTTCGATGTTGCCTTCTCTGGCAGCGCGACCAATACACTCAGTCAAGTGCTCGTCTAAAATAATGCGGGCAACGCGATCGAGCGCACCCCGGACAGCCGCAACCTGTACCAGTACATCTGGACACGGACGGCTCTCCTGCACCATTGTTTTAATGCCTCGAATGTGCCCTTCAATGCGAGATAGCCGATTAACCACGCGCTTAAGCGATTCTTCACTATGGATATGGGGATGATGAGGCGTGCCATGTTCATGGCTATGAGGCAGCTCATCCTCAAGGCGATCGCTATCTCGGCTCAGGGGACGCTCAGAAGTTGCCATTTGAGATTGACTAAAGTTATGAAGAGCTGTACGTATTGCGATTCTAGCCCAGGTCAACGCCTAGACACCATCATCATGAGCACAGTATGAGGCTTTGCCTGTCAAAATAGAAGAGAAACATTTCAGCTACATTTGCTCTCTGTAGGTCGATGCTATGCGCTTCTCAATCCTTTCTCACTCGTTACGCCGATCGTTAGTTATGGTTCTGGCGATCGTGCTGGCAGCGACATCCATACTGGTCATGCCTGCTCAAGCGAGTCTGCTGCCGCTCTCTATCGCTGCCACCACCGCCGCTGCTATGAATCCGGCTCAAAGCCCCGATGCCGTTGGACAGGGCAGCTTTGTAGCAAAAGCCGTCAACCTTGTTGGTGCAGCAGTCGTCCGCATCGACACCGAGCGGACGGTGACTCGCCGCAGTAGTCCTGATCAACTACTAGAAGATCCGTTCTTTCGTCGCTTTTTTGGCGAAGAGGGCTTTTCGCAGTCGCCCCGTGAAGAGCATCTTAGAGGGCAAGGATCGGGCTTTATTATTGACCGCAATGGGGTGATCTTGACGAACTCCCATGTGGTGAATGGGGCAGATAAGGTGACGGTGACGCTGAAGGATGGACGGACGTTTGAAGGCAAGGTGCGCGGTGCCGATGAGGTGACCGACCTCGCAGTCGTAAAAATCGACGGGAGTAATTTGCCCATCGCCTCTCTCGGCAACTCTGACCAGATTCAAGTCGGGGACTGGGCGATCGCCGTGGGCAACCCTCTGGGGCTAGATAACACCGTTACGTTGGGCATTGTGAGTACGCTGAAGCGTTCTAGCGCCCAAGTTGGCATTCCAGACAAGCGCCTGGATTTTATTCAAACCGATGCGGCAATCAACCCTGGTAACTCTGGTGGACCCTTAGTCAACGACCAGGGTGAAGTGATTGGCATCAACACAGCCATTCGGGCAGACGCGATGGGCATTGGGTTTGCGATTCCCATCAACAAAGCGAAAACTATCAAAGACCAACTGGCAAAAGGTGAACGCATCGTGCATCCTTACCTGGGCGTGCAGATGACGATGTTGACCCCAGAACTTGCCAAGCAAAACAACAGCGATCCAAACTCCGCCTTCATGGTGCCTGAGGTGAATGGCGTGATTGTTGTCCGGGTGCTGCCCAACACACCCGCTGCGAAGGCTGGTTTGCGTCGCGGCGATGTCATTACTCAAATCGATGAGCAGACAATTACTACAGCAGAACAGCTCCAGACGATCGTGGAAGATAGTCGTTTGGGTCAAACGCTACAGGTCAAGGTACAACGCGGTGATGTCATCAAGCAGTTACCTGTGCAAACGGCTGAATTGAAGAATGCGGCTTAGTCGATCGCGCCACTTTTAATACTTTTAGTGTTAGAAAGTGACGCGACAGCGCTGCTACAAACATCACGCATCAAGAGGGCATTAGAGCATCAGCTAATTCTGAGGTTCTAGTGCCTTTTAAGTAGACGTAGAGTTTTTGTACATGATTTAAAGCCCTAAGCTTTGGTAGAAGACGCGATCGTCAAGCTGAGATCTGCGGAGATTTCTGGTGAGAGGGCTGTTTGGAAGCCCGTATAAGTATCATTGTTGTTAGTGCCGAAGCTTACTTAACTGGTGTGAGGAGTCGTGATATCAGACTCAGCTCTCATCACCAATAAGGGGTCTTAAGTGATTAATTTTTCTTTGCCTAAAGTACTGCTTGCTACCGTCTTGGCACTACCGACTGTGGCAATAATCGATCAAAGCGCTCTCGCAGAAGATCTCGCTTTCACACTGAAAAACAGCAGCAATAGCCCGTTAGTAGAATTCTATGTGGAAGACTCTTCACAAAGCGATTGGGGCGCGAGTCTATTGAGTGAATCTGTCAATCCTGGAGAAGCGGGGACAGTGACGATCGCCGATGGTCGCACTACCTGCACCTACGATATTTTGGGCGTGTTTGCCGACGGTTCTAAATTAGATGAACGTCAACTAAATCTTTGTGAACTCGGCTCTTACACCTACAAATAAGGCTGGTAAACGTCTTTGGTAAATTGTCATCAAAGGTATAGCTGTCGCCAGATAGTTTAGGACATGGGATCAAAGGGTGTTTGAGGGCGTTGCCCCCAGCCAGGGGTTCCCCCCCTGCGCCCCGTCCTAACCAACACGGCTATGGCTATAACGTCAAAACTTCACTCAAGCCATTACTAACAGGAGTCAGCATTTAGAGGATATTTTTCCTGCTGATGCCTGTTTTTGGGTTGCCGCTGTCTCAGCCAAACGTTGATGGTCTGATGGCTCAAGTAACAACCTACGCTCCTGCTGTTAACTGTCCTTGCTTGACGGAAAAAATCTGCGATGAATACAGCCACTGCGCGTCAAAAGATCCTAAGTGCGTGGTCGTAATTAACGTTTGGTAGCGGTCTTGAATGGTTTCAAGCAACTGATTTTGGCGGCTGAGATCAAGTTCTGCCAGTACATCATCCAGCAGCAGGAGCGGTGGTTCGCCAATAACTTCTTCAATTAGTTTGAGTTCAGCCAGCTTGAGTGCCAGTACGAGCGTACGCTGCTGCCCCTGAGAGCCATACTGACGAGCCGATGTCTGGTTGATGGTGAATTCGACCTCATCGCGATGCGGACCGACCAACGTTGTGTTCTGGTACTGCTCAGCGATCGCCCGTTCCTGAATTTTCGCCAAAAACGCCTGCTTGATTAACCCCGGCTCGTCCTGCTCTAGCGCTACGTTGGGCGCATAGTTGATGGCTAACTCTTCCGTACTGCCACTAATTTCACGATGCCACCGCTGTGCTAAAGGAGCCAATCGCTGTAAGACTCTTGCCCGTCGGCGAATCACCCTTGTTCCTGTTGCGGCGAGCTGAGCATCCCAAAGGGCAAGTTCGTCATGAGGCGACTGGGCGTGGGGTGTAGGGTGTGGGGTATGGGGTTGAGTTTCGAGTTCCGGGGTTTGGTCAACGCGCAACTCCTGCCGTCCTGACTCCTGACTCCCGTCGGCTGACGCTCTGGGAAGCCTGGCTCCTGACTCCTGACTCCGTTTCAACAACGCATTCCGCTGCCGCAAGACCTGGTTGTACTGCTGCAAAATGTGTGCATAGACAGGCTCTAGTTGGATCAGCAGAGAGTCAACCCAGTTGCGCCGCTGCTCCGGTCCACCGCGCACCAGATCGAGATCCAGGCTGGAGAACTGCACCATGTTCAGAATGCCTAGAAAGTCAAGCTGCCGTCGCACGGTTTCGCTGTTAATCGCAACGGTACGACGGCTGCTAAGGCGTAGTGTAAACGAAAGGTCGATCGAGCCAATATCTCGTTCTAGCTGTGCGTCCACTCGAGCGCTTGGTGTTCCTGTGTAGATGAGATCACGATCGCGGGATGTCCGATGCGATCGCAGCGTTGACAGTAGCTCCACCGCTTCTAACAGGTTGGACTTGCCCTGAGCATTATTGCCCAACAAAATCGTTTTGGGCGCATTAAACTCCACCGCCTGATCGAGATAATTGCGAAATTGCCGAAGGTGGAGCGTTTTGAGATACATAGGGATGGAGTTATGAGTTATGAATTGCGAGTTTTGAGTGAAAGACGTAATTCATAACTCGAAACTCGAAACTCAAAACTCATTACCTTCTCGTTTTGGCATACCACCGATAAGCCAGCTTTTCTAACTCGACCCAGACAAACATCAGAGCGCTTACGCCCAGGCAAATACCAAGTTCAGAGGCGCTGAGGTAATGGGTGTTGAAAAAGCTACGCATGAACGGAATGTAAACCAATGCTAACTGTAACAGCGAGGTGAGAAACACAGCGCCCAAAAGAAAGGGATTGGAAAACGGGTTGAGTTCGATCGTCAGACGTGAATTGGAGCGAATTGCCAACGCATGACCCATCTGAGCAATACAAAGCGCAGTGAAGACCATTGTTTTCCACCGATCGCCGTTGGGGTCTTCAGCCGTAGGGTTGGCATGGGCATACCCGTACGACCAGGACATGAGACTGATCGCCAAAATTGCCAGCACAATCCCAATGCGAATCATGTAAGCGCCTAAGCCCCGCGCAAAGATGCTTTCACCTGGATCATGAGGTGGGCGCTTCATCACATCGGGTTCTGCGGGTTCTACTGCCAATGCGAGTGCGGGTAGACCATCAGTGACAAGGTTCATCCAGAGGATTTGTAGCGGCGATAGCGGTACACCACCCAAACCCAAAAGCGGTGCAGCGCCAATGGTAAGCAGTTCGCCAATGTTGCTACCCAGAATGTATTTGATGAAGCGACGAATGTTGGTGTAAACCACACGTCCTTCTTCGGTCGCAGCGACGATCGTGGCGAAGTTATCGTCCAGCAGCACCATGTCGCTGGCATCTTTGCTTACATCTGTACCTGTAATGCCCATGGCGATGCCAATGTCTGCTTGCTTGAGGGCAGGAGCATCATTAACCCCATCGCCTGTCATCGCCACGATGTGCTTCTTCCGCTGGAGCACCTGGACAATCCGCAGCTTATGTTCAGGAGATACGCGCGCATAGACGCTGACACTCTCCACCTGGTTTGCCAGTTCTTCCAAGCTAAGTTGTTCCAATTCGCGCCCTGTAAGGGCACGATCGCCCGGTTTCGCAATCCCTAAATCTTCAGCGACAGCTTGTGCCGTTAACTGGTGATCGCCTGTAATCATAATGGGACGAATGCCTGCCGATCGACAACGAGCCACCGCATCACGCACTTCTGGGCGGGGAGCGTCCAACATTGCTACCAAGCCTAGCCACACCAGTTCAACCTCTGTGGTTTCATCAGAGCCTTCAGGGGGAATGGTCGTCAGCGGCTTGCAGGCAAAACCCAGGACGCGCAGTCCGCGTGCTGCCATTTGATTATTTTGCTCAAGGATTTGCGATCGCTGCTCGTCCATAATTGGTTGCGCTGCGTCGCCGACCTGAATTTGCGTACAGCGCTCTAAAATCAGCTCTGGTGAGCCTTTGGTAAACATCATGTAGTGGGAGGCGCTACCAATCAACGCCGGATCAGCGTCAATCACCTCTGTAATCACGCTCATGCGTTTACGTTCCGAGGAGAATGGAAACTCGGAGACGCGAGGCAGCTTACTCAACCACTGGTCTTTCTCAAAGCCTGCTTTCGCTGACAGAGTGAGCAGTGCCCCTTCTGTGGGGTCGCCTAGAATGATCCACCCGCCATTGTCCTGCTGCAAAATAGCGTCGTTACAAATCGTGCAGGCAGTCAAGAGGTTCAGCAATTCTGGTTGCTCTTGAGGATTAACGGTCGCCATCTTGTCTTGTGCCTGAGTCTCAACAGGCATAAACTCACCTGTGGGGCTGTAGCCTTCACCCGTCACCCGTAACGAGGTATTGCTGGTGTGGAGTAGCTGCACCACCATCTTGTTTTGCGTCAGTGTACCCGTTTTATCGGAGCAGATGGTGGTGACAGAGCCAAGGGTTTCGACGGCGGGCAACTTGCGGATGAGTGCGTTTCGTTTCACCATGCGCTGTGTTCCCAGTGCCAGTGTGACGGTGATGACGGCTGGGAGACCTTCGGGCACGATCGCCACTGCCATACTGAGAGAGACTTCTAGCAGTTCCTTCCAGCTACCAACGCCTAAGTGAAGGATGCCACCGATGACAACCAGCGCTACCAAACCCAAAGCGCCTGATACTAGCACTTTGCTGAGGAAAGCCATGCGCTTCTGGAGGGGGGTCGGTTCCGTCTCAACTGATTGCAGCAGCGTGGCAATGCGCCCTAGCTCGGTCTGCATACCCGTTCCGGTGACAATAACGGTTGCCCGCCCCTGGAGCACTTCTGTGCCTTGATACACCAGGTTGATGCGATCGCCTAGCGGCGTATCAGGCGGCAGTTCCATCTCCACGCGTTTGTTGACTGCCTGTGCTTCGCCCGTCAGTGCTGACTCCCGGATTTGGAGATTGGCGACATCCAGCAGACGACCGTCGGCTGAAACCTGTACACCTGCTTCCAGCAGCATAATATCGCCGGGAACCAGGTCTTTTGAGTCTACTTCGATCGTCTTGCCGTCTCGAATGACCCGTACTCTGGATGTCGCCAGCTTCTTCAAGGCTGCTAAATCTTTTTCGGCTTTGCTTTCTTGAAAATAGCCCAGCAGCCCATTCAGAATGACGATCGCGAAAATGGCGATCGTATCCTTGAAAGGAATCTCGCCCGGATCGAGCTTGCCTGACCGCCAATCGAAGAAATCCAGACTGCCCGAAATCAGCGCGACTGCAATCAGCAAGAGCAGCATGATATTGGTGAATTGGTCTAGCAGGATTTCCCAGGTGCTACGTCCACCCGTCTCCACTAACTCATTTGGACCATATTGTTCCAGATTGGCAGCGACTTGCTGCGTCGTTAAACCAGTCTGGCGATCGCTCTGAAATTGCTCTAAAGTCTGATTCGCACCCAGCGTATGCCAAATCGCTGCGGTGTTGGGCGAAGGCGAGTTTGCAATCATAGTGAATCAACGGTGAGGAGTGGTAAGGAGTGCTATAACACCTATAGCACCTGATCATAGTGTCTAAGGCACACAATTAGCACTATTAAGTAGTGTAACCACAGTTTACATGCACGCAGGCATTGTGATGCCGCACCTTGACTTTTCCTTACGATGGTTGTGAACCCGTTTACACCACAGACACTTGTTGGCAGGCAAGCAGAGCTACAGCAGGTTAGTCAAATCCTGGCTACAGATGGCGATTTATTACTGGCTGGAGTACCGGGCAGTGGTCGTCGTACGCTGCTGCGTCATGCTGCCCGTGCGGTTGGAGCGAGGGTCATTGAAATTGACTGTTTGCGTGCCACCGACAGCAACCGCTTCCTCCACCTTCTTACGGAAGGCATCATTGCCGTGTTTCAATCATCGGCTGAGTTAGCACTCATTCAGCAGTGGAGCCAGGAACAACCCATCATTTTGGACATCACACCCAGCGGACAGGCGCGGCTGGTTTGGCATCCCACGCCCAATAACGAGTGGGTGCTGTTTCAACGTTTGCTGGCGCTACCGCAGGCGATCGCAGAACGGCTTGACTGTCGCGTGGTGCTGGTCTTTCTAAACTTTTCCCACATTCGCTCCTGGGATCGATCGGAAAAATGGCAAAGCTACCTGCGCCAAGAAATTCAACAGCAAACACAGGTAAGCTACGCGCTGATTGCGACTGTGGCAGAGAGTTGGGTGCTCGATAGCAAGGTCAAAGTCATCCTGCTGGGACCGCTTGACGATGTAGAACTCCGTCCCTGGATTATTTCTGCGCTAGCAGCAGAGGGGCTTCAGTTTGAGCCTGAAGGTCAGGCACTAGAATTATTTTTGGCTTCTGTGCAGGGACACGTTGGAGATGCGATCGCCCTTGCGCGTCGCATTTGGCTAGACTACCGCGCGTTTGAAGCTTTCAGCTCATCGACCGATCACGACAGCCCAGAGGCTGCCACAGTCCGGCGCAACCGCTTTCAAAGCGAATATCACCCTCAACGTCAACCGCTCAAGGCTCACCTAGTCTATCCTCACCACGTTTACCGCAGCACTCTGGCACTTGTGGAGGATCTATCGCTAACCTTCGAGTCTTTAATTTTGCTGTTGCCGCCCAGCCAGGTGCGGGTGCTCGAAAGCCTTGCGCTTGACCCGACAGACAGCCCTCACTCACGCGAATATATTCAGAAGCATCAGCTTTCTAGAGGCGGGGGGCTTCAAGGTGCCTTAGCTAGCCTAGAACAAAAAGGTCTTGTTTATGGACCAGACTACAGCTACCGCATCACAATGCCCTTGTTGGCGTTTTGGCTCAAATACCATCTTGCTTAGCGGAAACCTGAGCAATTGCTTGCGATGACTAGAGCGGCGTGGGCGATGTTCTAGACAACCTTTGAAACGCCACTGTGAACAGAATGAACGTTGTAAAAGTAGGCTAGGCGGCCACTGTTGCGAGACTGTATGGTTTCAGGCATGTGTAGTTAAGCGATCGCCTCTGAGCAACTAACCTTGAGTGCTACATGCCGAATAAAAGCTCTGGATGTGCTTCCCGGTAAACTTTCATCGAAGCTTGACAAAAAAACCGGGTTTTAGGATTCTTGAAGGAAAAATTTAACGAAAACTTAAAAAAGCTACATAACCTCAGCATCAATATGAAGGCTGCGACAAGTTGCCTCGCTTCACGGTTGTCATCCTCTTCTGCTGTGTTGTTTAGTCTACATAGCCACATTCCTCACCCGTAAGGGGGACTACTCATACTACCGTCAGCAGACCCAACTGCTTGCACTAGACTGATCAGGGTTTTAGGGCTTGAAGCCCAAGCTTTAACTGTTAATGCAAAAAGTTGTCTTTCCAGATAAAAATCCATGTTGAATCTGAAGCCCTCCAGTGATTCCGATCGACGCACACTCAGTTTTCTAGAGAAAAATCCTTTACTCTCTCAATGCTTGCTTGAAGATTGCGGTCCTAACTTGAGTCAAGTCGCGACGATTATTGAACCTGTTCTAAATGCTTCTAGCCGCTGTGAAATCAGTTCTTTCTATATTCAGGCAGTGACGACTGGACGCACTGCTTTTTTAACCACTAATCTGCCGGACGATCGCGCGACACAGGTGACATCAGTGGGTACAAGTTGGCTGATTGGCCGCAATAGCACCTGCGCGATTTCAATTAAAAGCTCCTCAATTTCCCGTTGCCATGCAGTCATTGGGCATTGTCCCGATCGAGGCTTTTACATTATGGATGTCGGTAGCAGTAACGGTACGTTCGTCAACTGTCGGCGCTTGGCTGCTTTAGAGCAACGGTTTCTTAACGATGGTGATTTAGTCGAGTTGAGTCACACACGCGTTGAGTTCTTCATCTCTGGCTTAGGGGAGCGTGACCCTGCCCTTCAAGACACGCAGGTTTAGACTTCCTATTCGTAGGGACGTTAGCTGCAACGTCCCTACAGTGCCAGTGCCACTCCTATTTGAAACGCGACCTAGTGCTTTACCTGGGCTTCTTGGTACATCATCTCTTGAAACTGGATGATGTCTTGGCGGGGATCGGCATGGCTGACTTTTAGTTCGAGGCGATCGCCCGGTGTCACAGGTCGGGTGAAACGCATTGGAAATTCAATGCCCAAATCCTCTAAAAGCACTAGCCCAAGATTTTCGTGTTCTCTCAGCCAGCGTAGCATCAGTGCATCCCAGACCTCATCGGCATTGCGTCGCAAAAACTCTAGTCCCCAATAGCGGTTAGTCTGACGCTCTACTAATACCGCCTCATAGGCAGCCGCGCTAATGTTTAAAAGCAGCTCTTTCATTGCTTCAGCCGCAAAGGGAAGTGCAGCACCCCGAAGATGCGCTTTAATCTGAAAGTGCGCTAGCAGATCGCTATAGCGACGGATTGGTGATGTCACCTGAGTGTAAGTGTCCAATCCTAAGCTGGCGTGACGAGCTGGAGTGATGCTAAGTTCGCTGCGGGGCATACACCGCCGAATCGCGCAAGAGCGTACAGGTCCCGACGGCAGTTGCAGCAGTTCCTCTTCGGAGGGTAATTCGGGCTGCGGTTGGCTGCGGAAGGGAAGCGGTAAATGATGCGCCTGACCGTAGCGGGCAGCAACCTCACCCGTCAAAATCATCATCTCAGCAACAAGCTGACGTGCTAACGAATCGTTTAGCACTTGAATGGTGATTTCATCGTCGTAGACTTTAATCGATGATTCTGGCATATGGATGCTGATGGCACCCTGAGACTGTCGCCACGTCTGACGGCGTTTTGCCCACTGCGCGATCGCCTCCAGCTCCGATTCTGCCTGTACGCCGAGTTGCAGCATCTCATCGACATCATCGTAGGTGAGGCGGTACGTTGCCTTAATCAGGCTTGCGTAGATGTTGTAATCCTGAATTGCGCCGTCTGGACTTAGAATGACGCTAAAACTGAGCGCAGAGCAAACCCGTCCTTGTACCAGGCTCATCGGTCCCGTGGCTAGCTCTGTCGGGAACATCGAAATCATTCCCGTTGGCAAGTACAGCGTCGTAATACGGCGACGGGCTTCTAGATCGAGTTCATCTCCTGGTTGCATCCAGCGGGTCGGGTCGGCAATGTGAATCCACAGCCGTTGAACACCGTCAGCAAGGTACTCCAGACTTAGACCATCATCAATTTCGAGCGTACTTTCATCATCAATGGTGTAAACCTTGAGATGGGTCAGATCCAGTCGATCAGCATTCTGGTCAGGCGGCGGAGAGTTCAGACAATGATGTGCCACTTCCAATACCCTGGGAAGAAAGTGAATTGGAATCTGACTGCGCCGTAGAGCAATGTTCTCGTGGGGACTCCACAGCCCTAGCTCGACCAGCAGTTGAAATGCAGCCTGGGATGTCTCAGACCGCTTCAAGTGTAGCAGGGTTTCTAAAGCTGGTGCGCGGTGGGTCGCTTCATCGCCAAACGTAGCAAAACGTTCGAGGGCATCTAAGCGCGGACGATCGCCGCTCTGCCACTCTACAGGCTGTCCTGCTAACACGCGCTCAACCCGCGTTAAAAAGCTTTGCCATTCCTGCTCTCGCTGGGTCTCCATGTCTAGCTGATGCTTTAGCTCCATCACCTGCGCCTTAGGACGGGGTTCGTAGCGATCGCCTTTCAGTTTGAAATAGAGCTTATCGTCACTGAGTAGCCAGTGAGCGGCATAGCTAAGGACGGGTGTTTGGGCTGAAAAGAGCAGCAGCGCCATCTCTGCTGGGTCAACGGTTTCGCCATCTTCGACGAGAATTTCCCAGGCAATCTCTAGATTTGATGGCTCCAGGTATGGCTGGATCTCCTTCAAAAAAGGAGCAAGATCCGCTGGCTTGTAAGTGCCTCCTACCTCGTAGGTGATTTGGCGGGGGTGCAGCGTGTGTGCCTGACCGCGATCGTCTGTAACAATCCAGTGTTTTTTACCTTCTGGACGTTCAGCCGTTGCTAGGCGGCGTTCACTGCCTAAACGAAATTCAACGAGGGTTCCCTTCTCCATCAAGGTGCGGGGGGTAAAATGACAGAACAGTTACAGGGTAAGGGCTGCAAGGTGTGGCATGTCTAGTGCATCTTGCTTCGAGCCGCCGAAGCTGCACCCTTACACAATGCCTGTACCCTACACCCTATTCTCCCCGCTACCCTTCCTGATTAACGAAGGGCAACAAAGCGATGATGCGGGCACGCTTGATGGATTGAGTCAGGGCGCGCTGCTGCTTTGCCGTCAAGCCCGTAATGCGACGAGGCAGAATCTTTCCACGCTCGGTGATAAATTTGCGGAGCAAGTCAACGTCTTTGTAGTCGATGGGATCTTCGGGCTTGACTGGTGAAACTCGGCGGCGGAAATAGGTCATAGCTGAGAGTAGTGTTTAGTTTTTAGTGATTGGTCTTTAGTGAGCCAGCCTGCAAGAAGCCAGCAGGAAAGCAACGGATGGCAGTAGAAAGTGGCACTGCAAAGGCTTATCGCTTCTTGCAACGCTACTTGATTTCTTTATGCACAACATGCTTGTTGCAATGCGGACAGAACTTGTTTAGCTCGATCCGTGCAGTGGTATTGCGACGATTTTTAGTGGATGTGTAACGAGAAACCCCTGGCGATCGCTTATTGGGATTAGTGCGACACTCGATACATTCCAACGTAATTACAATGCGGACACCTTTACTCTTAGCCATAATCCCACAAGTCAGTGAAGAAGGACGATCAATACGCAAACATTCATTATTTCACACGATCGCTCAATTGAGCAACGATCTTTTTTACTTTAATGTCAAGTGAGTAGCCTCGACGGGTTTGAATGACGACTGTACGAGCAATGCGATCGTGCCACGCCTGCCGAAACTCATCGTCTAGAAACGCCAAGCCACAGTCGATCAGCAGCGGGATGGGCGCGACCAGAATTAAACCATTGGTTGGACTCAGATTTACCAAACCGAGCAAAATTAGTAAGCTCCCACAACCCGTGAGCGCTTCCCGTTTGGTTAGCTCTACTAAGTCTGGCATTGACCGGAATTTAGGATCGAGCACTTTCATGTCTAGCGCCCACCGTCCTAAACTTTGCCCCTGATTTTTGACGACAAGAATGACTCGTAGCCCATACCAGCTCAAGATAAAGAGAGGGATAACGGCACTGGCTCCGCCCAGCGTACTGAGCAGAGACGCGGCACCGAAATCGATCGCAAAGGCTGCGATGCGTCGATCGTTCGGCACTCTGGGAAAGCGTCGGGATGAATCTAAACCACTACGCATCGCAAAGCCAAACGGTACTTACTTTATTCTAGGCGTGAAGGTTGCGCGATTGAGCGTTATGGCAATGATGATGGCGATCGCAGCACGCAATCGCGTCCTTAAGTTTCGGATGACTCTCGCTCGGATGAGCTTTCTGGATCAGACCTTTCCATGCTTGGACGCTTCGCCGCTGCGTCCTCACTAAGCGGTTTTTCAACGTTACGAGCCGTGAGTGGTGCGCCGCTCGTAGGCGCAGATTTCGCCCACAAATCGTCGGTTAGCAGCTCAGTTGGATATGTGCTTTGAGTCATCGCGATCGCCTCAGATACTGGCTGACCCACGTTCGCCTGATCTGCTCTCGCTAACATGGGCTTAGTGTTTGAACGCACGGGCGGCACAATCTGGTTTAACTGCAATCCTACAAGCGTAAAGTTTCGCCGAATCGTTTCAAGCGGATACGGGAGCGTCGCTGCAAACGCCGATTGGTTGGAGAGCATCACACTCGCAACGCTGACAGGCACTTGCACAAAGAGATTGCAAGCAAGGAAAGCAACAGCAGCCAGCAACAAGCCCATAAAGTGCGAGGCAGGCAGATGCGAGGCAACGGATGCTGCGATCGGCGCAAGTTCGTAGATCTGCCGCAGTACAACAATGAGTGCAATAGACACCAAAACAGCCAAAACGCGGCTGCGAGGCAGTTTAAATAGTGTCAAGAGTCTTCGTTGATCGTCAGTTAATGCGTCTGGCTTGACGCTCACTGCCACAAGGCTAAAAATATAGAACGGACGTTGCCACTGCATCCATAAAATGGGAGCGCTCCCTACCGTTGCAATCAGTAAAAGCTCTAGCCAAACTGGCAAAAAGGGATCGCCCACAGCAAGCCCAACTAGACATCCTTCCAGAAAGAGAGGGAACGCTGCCAATCCTGTAAGGTGAATCCAGAGATAGGGATCAGACCAAAACGATCGCATAGCTAACTTCAACCGATGGAGCCATGCTAAGTATAGGGCTTGGTCTGATCCCTTACGCAAGTTGCCTTTTTTCTAGGATAGACAAGCGGTGACACGTCTCAATCGCATCGTTCGCTTGGGATCGCTTGCGAAGACATCCAAGCACATCGCTTTGGGTTTCGGACAACATACTTTTGTAGAGAAGCAGCAAACAACAGCAAGCAAATAAACCTGTGTTTACTGTCGATCGCTACTAGCTGGAGCAGACGCACTTTGCTAATTGCCATGTGGGCAACGCCAAAAAGTGGAGGAAAGGACTCTACAACTACGAGTCTGAAGCTTGACGCTGCTGTTTTACTGCCTGTAGCTGCTGCAAAAGCGAATCTGCTTCCGCTTGAAGATGAAGAAATTTGACTTGCTGATCCAGTTGATACTGGGATCTCATGGCTTTAATCAAGCGAGAACGCTGCTGATCAACCGCCACTGCTTCATCGCTCTGGGTTTGCTGCGCTTGGGCATTGAACGCACGAATCGGACCATCTGTCGCTAATTGGCTAGTCATTTGTACTCACTCACACCGCAGGTATTATCTTAACCCAAACTTTACACAAGATCGTAATTGGTTCTATTGGCAGATTGTAAGTGGAGAAGCCAGTTCTCTAACTGGGCAAAACTACGGAAGTTGGACAAAGTGGACAAAATCGATCGGCATGATTAACCTGTTTCAGATGACGATCGCTCTGAAGCTGTCTGTGTTGCTTTGCAAAGCTGGTTTTGGTAGAAGTCGCCAGGGTGAGCGATGAGCCGCCGTTGACCACTGATCACTGACGCTTGCTATCTAAGGTGAGCCTTGTTTACCAAACTTGTTTACCAAAGGCTATGAGGCATCAAGAGCACTCAGCGATCGAGGTAAGATGAGCATTCAGGGTAAACTAATCCTGATGCTACTGCCAACTACCGCTTGCCGCTAAAACCATGAAACATTGGCGTAGCGGCAAAAAACCGTGGTCGGCAACGTTGCTTTTGACAAACCTGTTTAGCTCGCTCGCGTAACTCCTGTGACCATAGCGTTATCTGTCGATTCTCATAGCCATTCTGCAATGCCTTCCACTCACCCGGCTCAGACCGCAAAAGCTGGCTGGCACGGGTTGATTGAGGCGTATCGTTCCTACCTGCCCGTTACCGACCAAACGCCTATTGTGACGTTGCACGAGGGTAATACGCCTTTGATCCCCATGCCAGCGATCGCGGCACAAATCGGCAGGCAGGTACAGGTGTTGGTGAAGTACGACGGGTTAAATCCAACCGGAAGCTTCAAAGACCGGGGCATGACGATGGCAATCTCCAAGGCAAAGGAAGCAGGAGCAAAGGCGGTAATTTGCGCCAGCACAGGCAATACGTCTGCGGCTGCGGCTGCCTACGCTCGTCGTGGTGGCATGAGAGCCTTTGTGCTGATTCCCGAGGGCTACGTCGCGTTGGGCAAATTGGCGCAGGCGTTGCTATACGGCGCAGAAGTGATGGCAATTAAAGGCAATTTTGATCAGGCGTTGACGATCGTGCGGGAAATGTCGGAGCATTACCCTGTGACATTGGTCAATTCGGTGAACCCGTATCGACTGGAAGGGCAAAAAACTGCTGCCTTTGAAGTTGTCGATGCGCTGGGCGATGCGCCTGATTGGCTCTGCATCCCTGTAGGCAATGCGGGTAACATCACGGCTTATTGGATGGGCTTTTGCCAGTACCACCAGGAGCAACGCTGCACAAAATTGCCTCGTATGATGGGCTTTCAGGCAGCCGGAGCCGCTCCACTGATTACCGGACAACGTGTAGAAGCTCCCGAAACGCTTGCAACTGCCATTCGGATTGGTAACCCGGCGAACTGGGAACGGGCGATCGCCGTACAGCACGCCAGCCAGGGCAACTTTACTGCCGTTACCGATGCTGAAATCCTTGATGCTTATCGCCTGCTAGCATCCGAGGAAGGCATTTTCTGCGAACCCGCCAGCGCTGCCTCGGTCGCAGGGCTGTTGAAAGTAAAAGAGCAAGTGCCGTCCGGTGCCACTGTCGTCTGCGTCTTAACGGGCAACGGTCTTAAAGACCCCGACACTGCCATCAAGCACAGCAACAACCAGCTTCATCAAGGAATCGAGCCAGAGTTGAACGCGGTAGCACGAGCAATGGGGTTTTAGGGGAAAGGCTAAAGTCTCAGTCATTTAGCCTTCATCCTTTAGCCTTTAGCCTTTCATCTCTAGCCTTTCATCTCTAGCCTTTCGCTTCTGACATGCCCATGACTTCGTAACCGGCATCGACGTAGAGAATTTGACCAGTAATACCACTTGCCAAATCGCTGCAAAGGAATGTGGCGGCATTACCGACTTCAATTTGCGTTACCGTTCGCCGTAGGGGGGCTACCTGTTCAACGTGGTGAATCATGTCCAGGATACCGCCGACGGCTGAAGAGGCAAGTGTGCGGATGGGTCCTGCCGAAATCGCATTGACGCGAATGTTGTGTGGACCGAGATCGGCTGCCAGGTAGCGCACGTTCATCTCCAACGCTGCTTTAGCAATGCCCATGACGTTGTAGTTAGGAATCACTCGTGCGCCGCCAATGTAGGTCAGTGTGACGATGCTGCCACCTTCAGTCATGAGCGGTTTTGCCGCTGCACATAGTCTGATGAGGGAGTAGGCGCTGACACCCAGAGCTGTAGTGAAGCCTTCACGTGAGGTATTCACAAAATCTCCGGTTAAATCTTCTTTGTTGGCAAACGCAAGGCAGTGAATGAGGATATCTAACGTACCCCATTTTTCTTTCACGATCGCAAAAGTCTCATCCACCTGGGCATCATTCTGGACGTTACAGGGCACGAAGAGACTGGGTTGCAAGGATTCTACCAGGTCAGCAACTTTTTTTTCGGCGCGTCCTTTCTCGTCTGGCAGATAAGTAATGCCAATGTTTGCGCCTGCTTTATGAAGCTGTTGGGCAATGCCCCAGGCGATCGAACGATTGTTGGCAATGCCTGTCACAAGCGCATTTTTTCCAGTCAGGTCTAGCATAACGGTCTATCAACAGCAACGTAGAGTGCTTCAAGAATACTCAAAGATGGGACATAACGGGTAGCGCGTAGACGTCGATATTCTTGCTGCTCCACTCTTTAACGGAGTGCAGATAGCTAGCTCTAGCTCAAGGAGCGCATAGGTTCATAGTCCAACGCATGTCTGTTCAACGGGAAAGCTTTAAGTCAAGCGAGATCATTTTTGAGTCAATTTGCTGTAGTTGAGATAATTTTAAGCTGTTGTCGCTTTTACTTTCACGTTCGTAGCAGCACTCAAATTACGGAGATCTTCCATAAGGTGATAAATGTTGCGATCGCTGCATGAATGTGTAACACCAGGCACAAAAAAGCAGCCCAGAGTAAGTTTAAGTGTTCTAAGCTACAAACACTTTCAGACTGTTTTGTTTGTGGCAAAGCTGGGCAGTTTCTTGGGCACCAGGTAAGGGGATATGGTAGTGACGCAAGATAGACCGCTGGCATCTGTATTCCGCCAAATGAGTGGGGGGGCATTTCCACCCGTTGTTGAAACGTTTGAACGGGGTAAGACCATTTTCTTTCCAGGTGATCCGGCAGAGCGCGTGTATTTCTTGCTGCGAGGAGCCGTCAAGCTTTCTAGAGTTTACGAGGCGGGTGAGGAGATTACCGTCGCGTTGCTGCGAGAGAATAGCGTTTTCGGTGTTTTATCGCTCATCACAGGGCATAAGTCCGATCGCTTCTATCATGCGGTTGCGTTTACGCCAGCAGAGTTACTTTCGGTGCCGATCGAACAAGTCGAGAAAGCACTCAAAGAGAACCCTGAGCTATCAATGATCTTGCTTCGCGGGCTGTCGTCCCGGATTCTGCAAACCGAGATGATGATCGAAACGCTAGCACACCGCGATATGGGTTCCCGATTAGTCAGCTTTTTGCTGATTCTATGTCGCGACTTTGGCGTGCCAACCAACGATGGCATTACGATCGACCTCAAACTGTCTCATCAGGCGATCGCAGAGGCGATCGGCTCGACCCGCGTCACCGTCACTCGTCTACTGGGCGACCTGCGACAAGACACAATGATCTCGATTCACAAGAAAAAGATCACCGTGCACAATCCAGTCACGCTAAGTCAGCAGTTTACGTAGCTGTTGGTTTCTAGCTGTTAGTTTTTTGTAAAAGTAGAGTGGGTGCCCAAAATTTCTCACTCCTCACCGCTGCAAAACACAAATGGAGCCACGTGCTACAAAGTTTAATGACTTAAGGTAGGCTGTATGTGAACTCGCCCTAACAGCTTCATCAGGTTTTGAATCGGGGCTTCTGGAGTGTAAGTGTGTCCGGCGGGGAAATCCTGATTTTGGCAGTGCTGATACTTGGTGCGGTCATAGCCACGTTGGGCGATCGCATCGGCACTCGTGTTGGTAAAGCCCGACTCAGCTTGTTTAAGCTACGTCCTCGCAATACGGCAACGCTGGTCACAATCATCACAGGCATTCTCATTTCAGCCTCGACGCTGGGAGTGTTGTTTGCCGCTAGTAACCAACTGCGGACAGGTGTATTTGAACTGGGCACTATTCAGCGACGCTTGCGAAACACGCGCACTGAACTTGAACAAGCCAGACAACAGCAAGGGCAAATTGAGACTGAACTGACAAAATCGCGCTCCGATCGCGAGTCAGCGAAGAACCAGCTTGCAGAAACCAACCAGTCGTTAAAAGGGGCAATTGCTGAGCGATCGCGCGCTCAGGCAGAAACAGCCCGCATTCAGACAGCGCTGAGTCTCACTCAAGGTCGGCTGGCGAATGTCTCTCAACAGGCGCTACGGTTGCGATCGGAGATTGGTCAACTGCAAGCAGCCCGCGATCGTGTGATCGCGCAGCGCGAGCAGGAAATTCGAGCGCGCGACCAAATTATTCAACAGCGCGAAGCCCGACTTAAAGATCTGGAAACGCAGCAAGAAGACCTGGCAAGAAGCGTGCAAGCCTTGCAGTTAACCGCACAAGGGTTACGCATCGGCAACGTGGTCATTCAGCGTGGGCAAGTGCTTGCTTCTATAGCGATTCGCACAACCAATACAGCGACGGCAAAACAAGCGATCGACCAACTGTTGCGAGATGCCAACCAAACTGCCATTCGATTCGTGCGACCGGGTACCTCAGAGCGGCTTGTGCAAATTACCAGCGCCGATGTCAAGCAGCTCATCGAACAAATTGATGATGGGCAGGACTATGTTGTGCGCATCTACTCTGGTGCTAACTACCTTGTTGGTGAAAAGTTTATCCAGGTGTTTGCTGATGCGGTGCGGAATCGAGTTGTTTTTCTGGCAGGCGATGTTGTAGCAGGCACGTCGCTGAATCCCTCAACCGTGTCGGATGATGAAATTCAACAGCGCATTAACCAACTGCTGGCTGCTGCTAATTTTCGTGCCCGTAACCTCGGAATCCTGACTGATTCGGTGCAAATTGGGCGGATTCAAGATGTCATCACCTTTATTGAACAGTTAAAGCAATACAAGCAAACGATCGAGCTAAGGGCAGTCACCTCAGATGTAACGTACACGGCTGGACCTCTTAATATCGATTTAGTCGCCAGCCAGAATGGACAGGTGTTGCTCCGCACAAAGAACCTGGCACCAACAACGAGTGGGCAAAATCCCTAACGGTTTCACTTTCATGCTCTGCTATGCGCCCTAGCCCTGTGTTTCAACCTGCCCCATCCTCTGATCAGCCTGTCATCTTAGGGTTTGACCCTGGTCGTCGTAAGTGCGGGCTGGCAGTCATTGGGGTCGATCGTACGCTGCGCTACCACCAGGTGATTGAAGCAGAGTCAGCGATCGCCACCATTCAAACGCTCCGTCAGCAATTTCCCATTTCCTTGCTGGTCATGGGCGATCAAACCACTGCCAAAGACTGGAAGCAAAGGTTAAACCACGAATTGCCAGACCCACTCCGCATCATCATGGTCGATGAGCGTCACAGTAGTCTGGAAGCCCGCGATCGCTACTGGCAAATGTACCCCGCCAAAGGATTCATGAGCCTCATTCCGCAATCGTTTCGCACGATCCCCAGACCGATCGACGATATTGTGGCGATTCTTTTGATTGAGCGATACCTGGAGCGGCTGGTGGATGAGGGATGAGGGCAAATTAACTCGAAACCCAAAACTCAAAACTCAAAGCTTCCCCTTCTTCCCTTTACACTTATTCACAAATCCCTTGCTGACTTGGTTAGAGGTACAATTCGCGATAGGCTAAGAGAGCATTAAGAGCGATCGAAATTGACTATGACTGCGTTTTCCACCTCTGAAACGGCTGTATCCAATACTCTTCCCCCCAGTGATTCGCGGCAGCGAGTCAGCCAATTCCTGCGCGATCTGCAAGATCAGATTTGTCAGGGGCTAGAACAAGTGGATAGCGAAGGCACCTTTCAAGAAGATAGCTGGGTGCGGGAAGAAGGTGGCGGCGGGCGATCGCGTGTTCTCCGAGAAGGCGGCATCTTTGAACAGGGCGGGGTCAATTTTTCAGAAGTGTGGGGTAAGGATCTACCCCCGTCGATCGTCATGCAGCGCCCAGAAGCCAGAGGCTACGAGTTCTACGCCACAGGCACATCAATGGTGTTGCATCCGCGCAATCCCTACATTCCTACTGTGCATCTCAACTACCGCTATTTTGAAGCGGGTCCCGTCTGGTGGTTTGGGGGCGGCATCGACCTCACACCTTACTATCCGTTTGCCGAAGATGTTGTGCACTTTCATCAAACGCTGAAGCAGGCGTGCGATCGCCATCATCCAGAGTATTACCCTACATTTAAGCTCTGGTGCGACGAATACTTCTACCTCAAGCACCGTCAGGAAACGCGCGGCGTAGGCGGTATCTTCTTTGATTATCAAGATACGCAAGGCATTCTTTATCCCGTAGCCTATCCTGGTTCTCAAAGCGACACGGCAGCAGCTCACCACAGTCAAGCGGTTGGTGCCGTTAAGGGACGCACCTGGGAGGATCTATTCGGGTTTATCCAAAGCTGCGGTAAAGCGTTTTTGCCTGCTTACCTGCCGATCGTCGAACGGCGGCAGGCACAAGCCTACAGTGAGCGTGAGCGCAACTTCCAGCTTTATCGGCGCGGTCGCTATGTTGAATTTAACCTGGTATACGATCGAGGCACAATTTTTGGGTTGCAGACGAATGGACGCACTGAGTCAATTCTCATGTCCCTACCGCCTTTAGTCCGCTGGGAGTACGGTTATACCCCAGAACCCAACACCCCGGAAGCTGCACTTTATGAAACCTTTTTAAAGCCGCAAGATTGGGTAAATTGGACACTGCCAACGCAAGGAGTCTAGGATAGACTGCTTGTAGGTCAGCTTTTTATTCGATGCAGTACTTAGACTCGACAGAGGTTAAATTGAAGTGTAACCAGTGTTTGTGTGAGCAGGCATATGTTTGGGTGCAGGAAGCAGCGCTTTTAGTCTAATCCTGTGAGCTGCTGGCGATCGAGCCACCAATTTTACACGCTTGAATTTACATACTTCAAGGCTAAAGACGTATGGCAGATCTTCAGTTAGAATCAGCCCAAGCATCAACCGTTCGTAGGAGAGGGTAAAGCGGTCCTTATGGAGCAGAAATCAATTCACATGGAGCAGAAAACCCATACAACCCAGGACGGCACAACCGTAATCGTGTTAACGCCTACAGGACGACTTGACATTACAACTGCATGGCAGTTTCGTCTCAAGCTGCAAGAGTGTATCTCTAAGCTCAGCCGCCATGTGGTGGTAAATCTTGGGCAGGTTAACTTTATCGATAGTTCTGGGTTGACCTCTCTTGTGGCGGGTATGCGTGATGCTGACAAGGTGCGCGGCAGTTTCCGCATTTGCAACGTTCATCCTGAAGCCAAGCTCGTCTTTGAAGTAACGATGATGGATTCGGTGTTTGAAATTTTTGAAACCGAGCAGGAAGCCCTAGAAGGAGTGCCAAGAGGCATTGCCAGCTAGTTTTGCACTGCTTCGCATGAGTGCCCATAACTTGTAGAAGAGAGCATAAGGCTTAAATAGAAGAGAACATAAGGCTTAAAACGTAGGGCGCGTACCATTCGGCGACGTTTACTTTAAGCGCGATTGCCCTGCTCAGACGTAAAGGGCAGCCAGAATAGTTGGTAAAGCCACTATTTGCCCCGGTGCGACCACAAATTCATCGGTAAACGTCTCAATAAAGACCTGACCATAGGGTGAAAGCAATGCTTCAATTGTTTCGGGCGTGTACTTGCGTCGATGTTCAGAGTCTTCGTCCGGACCCAAGCAATTATTAGGAACGGCGAAATAAGCACGACCGCCGGGACGAAGCACACGCACTGCCTGTTCTACACAAGCGTGATCATCGTCAATATGTTCTAGCGTTTCGGTGGCAACTATCACATCAAAACTTTGATCAGGCAATGGAATAGCAGGTAATGTTGCTACGACTCCCTTAATTTCTGGCGGGAGTTGAGCGATCGCCGCTTCAGAAATATCGAGACCTGTCACAATATTGCCAAAGTCGAGCAGCCGATGCGCCAAAACACCCGTGCCACACCCTAGCTCCAGCACTTCATTAAAATGTCCGACTGCCCAACAGATGCGACCAAAGCAGCCCGGATATCGACGCCATGTTGCTGTACCTTCCTGTCGCCAAATTTTGTCCCAGTATCCAGGTTTGAGATTAACATTCGTGTCTGTCATGTTGCCAAAGATGCTATGGAGAGTGTTCTTCCGAAATCTTACTCTAGTCATCCCAGACAACAAATGCATTTAACGAATGATACCTTCGCATCTAAGGGGTTTGCGGTTTAATAACCTACCAAATAACCAGGCTTCGACTGCGCTCAACCTTCAGTCATCGAGGGTTGAGCGTAGCCGAAACCCAAACGACTGGTAGCTTATTTTCTTGCAATCCCCTAAGCCCGGTTAGAAAGCAATTTCGTAATTCACGCAGCGAATTGACATCCATAGCGTACCCTTAGTAATGTAAACACTATATATGGATACCAGTTTGACGTATAGCCGCGATCAGCTTTCGCTTTTTTCGGTCTCTGAGCAGAAGACTTTAAAGTACGCTAGCAAGCAACCAGAGCTACTGAAAATTAGTGGTGACGCTTTACAGGCTTGGAAACAGCGTCTTTTTCAGTATCAGCAGCAGGTTCATACTGTCCCAACGCTACAACAGGGCACTCTGTTCGATTCGGCTTCTGGTAGCGCTGATCCCGATCGCATTGATCCGTTTAGTTTACCCCAGCAGAACACTGAATTTTGGCGCTGGAAAGCGGATGATCAGGGTGTCGCAGCGCTGTACTTTGTGATTGACTACACGCTGCCAATTTTGCTGTACGTCGGCGAAACTGTGAAGTCTGGACAACGCTGGAAAGGTGAACATGACTGCAAGCGCTATTTGCTGAACTATCGACAGGCTCACTACCAAAACCAGCTTGAGACATTGTTGGGCATCGCCTTTTGGTCGTTGGCACCGACCCAGACTCGCGATCGCCAACGGCTGGAAACAGCGTTGATCCACAAGTGGCGATCGCCCTTCAATAAGGAGAACTGGGAACTGTGGGGCACACCTTTTACAGGACTGGTGATTGGTTAACGACAACCGTTAAACAGCGGTGATTGCTTAGCAGTTCTCAGCATTGTGGGTCGCTATAGCTCAGTTAAACGAAACCAAAGCCTTACCGATTTCTCACTACTCCTTTATGGCTGCTTTACCCACCAACGATGCGCACTGGCTACCTTAGAACAAGTTGGGTTGTGTAGATGCCCACTCCACGAGAAGAACGAAAGGTACAGCAACGGGGGGCTTGTTGCGGTACCTTTCGTCGTTTGGGGGCTAAAGCTTACATCAATAAAAAGTGAGCAAATTCCGGGCAAGGCTCAGTATGGAGGCGATCGCCTAAAGCCGATCAGTGGTTGACATCGCTTCAGTGCCAGCTTGACGCGTGCGGACGACCCACTCGATTACCTGTTGCCCTAGCTGAATGCCGTCAAGCCGATCGATCTCGCAAATACCTGTAGGGCTGACCACGTTAACCTCAGTGAGACAACCACCGATGATGTCAATGCCAACGAAGATTAAGCCATCGCGCTGTAGTGTGGGCGCAAGCTGAGTGCAAAGTTCATGCTCTCGATCCATCATAGTGGTTTGGGCGACTCTGCCACCGACTGCCGTATTCCCCCAAAATCCATTGCCTGTGGGAATCCGATTGACCGCTCCGATCGGCTCCCCAGTAAGCAAAATAATCCGTTTGTCGCCCTCTTTTGCTTCTGGCAAATACGTCTGTACCATCACTGGGACTTGTCCCTGAAAGGTGCTGATTTCGACCAGCGAGTTAATGTTGCGATCGCCCAAAAGTAAAAGCGGAATGCTTCCGCCTGCTAATAACGCTACAGCGAAATCCCGCTCGGACATTGGCTCAATCAGCGGGAGTGGCTATCGTCCCTCGTCTTGCGATCGCGATACTACCGATGCTTTAGCGGAGTCTTTTGCGTTCGCTATAATCGGAGTGCCTTTACAGAATGATACACATGAGCAGCGCTGTAGTTTCGACTGACGAGTTACTTCAACAGTTACAGTGGCGTTACGCGACAAAGAAGTTTGATGCGACGAAGAAGATTGCAGACGAGCTTTGGCAGACGTTGGTAGAAAGCCTGATCCTGGCTCCCTCTTCGTTTGGCTTGCAGCCCTGGAAGTTTTTTGTAGTCACCAACCCAGCAATGCGTCAGCAGTTGGTAGAGCATAGCTGGGGACAAGCTCAGATAGCAGACGCATCCCATCTCGTGGTACTGGCGTTTAAGAAGGGCTTGAATACAGCCGATGTCGATCGCTACATGCAGAACATCGCCACCGTGCGCCAGGTGCCGCTCGAAAACCTGCAAGGGTTTGCCAAAGTGATCAACGGCTTTCTGGCTCAGCCACCCTACCCACTCGACATTGATGAATGGTCAAAGCGACAGGTTTACATTGCACTGGGGCAGTTTATGACCAGCGCGGCGCTTTTGGGCATCGATACGTGCCCGATCGAAGGCTTTAGCCCTGCTAAATACGATGAAGTGCTGGGGTTGACAGAACTGGGGTACGCCTCGGTCGTGCTTTGTCCTGCTGGCTATCGGGCAGACGATGACAAGAGTGCTGTGCTGCCGAAAGTCCGCTACTCAACTAATGAAGTTGTCCAGTATATAGGGTAAGCAGGTATTCAGGAGTCAGCATTCAGGAGTCAGAAGGGTTTCGTCATAGGGACTTCTGACTGCCTGAGTCAAGGGTAGACCGCCTTTGAGCGAGCATTGTGATATATCCTTCAACGTTGCAGCCACCTCGATTGCCTACTCAGAGATCAAGCTGGTGTCAAGCTATGACTGCCTCAGAGCGTGAAACGGCTGGGTGAGCGTGTTGTTTATGCATAGGACAAGTGGTCAATTTTTCCGTTGAGTCAGTCAGCGATCGCTCTTCTCGCACGGCGCTCATTGTTGGAGCGGGGCAGGGCATTGGGTTAGAGTTCGTGCGCCAATTGGTGCAGCGTGACGAAATCGATCGCCTCTATGCCACGTATCGCAACCCGCAAACAGAGCTTTTGGCGATCGCAGATACACGCCTCTCTTGTTTAGCAATGGACATTACCGACGAAGAGCAGATTGCGGCAGTCATCAGCGCCATCCAAGCCGAGACTAACGCGCTGCATACGGTCATTAATTGCGTGGGTGTATTGTATGAGGGCACCATGCAGCCCGAAAAGAGTTTACGACAGGTGAATGCCGAGCAATTGTTGCGCTACTTTCAGGTCAACAGCGTGGGCGCGATGCTGATTGCAAAGCATGTGCAGCCGTTGTTAAAGCATCGCGATCGCGCGATCTTCGCCACCATCTCCGCTAAAATTGGCAGCATTGGCGATAACCATCTGGGTGGCTGGTATGGCTACCGTGCCTCCAAAGCCGCGTTGAATATGTTCATGCACACAACTGCGATCGAATACAAGCGCACCTGCCCACGGGCGATCGTTGTCACCCTACATCCCGGCACCACCGATACGCAGTTATCACAACCCTTTCAGCGCAACGTGCCACCTGAAAAGCTGTTCACGGTCGAGCGTACCGTTCAGCAACTACTGGCGGTGCTAGATCAACTCCAGGAAAACGACAGCGGCGAATTCTTCTCCTGGGATGGTAGTCGTTTGCCCTGGTGAGAGGTAAGGGGAGGGCTTAGACTTTGTATTTCTCAACGAAATCCGAGGTCTGGCAGTTAGCGCAGCAGCAGCGATGCAGATTGCAGTAAGCCGATGACAAAGCCCAAAATGCCGCCCAGATTGACGATCGCCTGTAGTTCGCTTTGCACAATGCCGTTGATTGCGCCCTCTAGCTCTGCGGGAGAAGTGGCTTTGACGCGATCGATAATGACCTGATCAATATTGAGAATCGGAATCGCCTGAGTCACGAGTGATTCCAGATCACGTTCCAGGTACCGTTCCAGAATCAGCGCCAAATCCAGACTGATCACCTCCAGTGAGGCATTCACCACGTCAGACGTGCGTAAGCGTTTGAGAATAACGGTCGCCACGTTTTCCCAATCGACTGACTTGCCCAACTCTTGCAGTACGTCTGAGCCTTTCTCCTGAACGTAAACACGTACGCTATCACGCAAAGTTTTCCGCAGTTGCCGCACAGTCGAAATAGGCAGATTTTGCAACGACAAATTTTGCAGCCATTCCTGTAACCGTCGTCGTAGAGTGAGGGTTGAAACTAACTCGGCAATGCGGGTATTGCTGTCTTCCTTATCGTCCAGGCAAAAGGTACGGAGTCGCAGCAGCGAATTGCGGACTCCAAACAGGTTTGCCACCACCCAGGATGTCCCGCTGGTGCGCTCTCGAAAGCCTTCATCAATGACTTGAATGTTGCGATCGGTCAAAAAGTCGATTAACGCCAGACGGATGGCATCAGGCGGCAAAACCACTTGCAGCAGCCAGTCTGCCAGCTTAATTGACTGCTCATCATTAAGCTGAAACTCCAGTAGCACTTGATCAAAAATCTGATTTAACTGTGCCTCTAGAAAATCTTCACGGCGGGCTAGCACCTTCAGTAAGCGTGGCAGCGACTCGCCCAGCAAATCGCGCAAAATGCTTGACAGCAGCTTCGCCGTTTTTTGTTCCTTATCGGTTTCAATCTGCTCCAAGCCCAACTTCAGCAGCCAGAGAATTGCCGCCTGCACTCGCTCCGTTTCTAGCAAGCGTTTCGCCAGCTTTTGCAGTTCATCTGGCGTCAGCAGTGATCCCATGATGGTGTCAGAGATACGCTTTGCCAGTCGTTCCTGGTTGCGGGGGATAAGTCCTGGCGTAAACGGCACTTGTCGCCCACCGATGTAGCGCGGCTTATAAGGACGAAACAGCATTTTGATGGCGATGTCATTGGTGAAATAGCCAATGATGCCGCCAACGATCGGAGGAGCGAGAAACAGCCAGAGTGCGGAGAAATCCAAAGTAGAAATTACCAGTTGTTAGTTGTTAGTTGCTAGTTGTTAGTCTCTAGCTGCCACTAACAACCAAAAACTAAAAACTAACTACTTACCCACGACCAATACTCCCATCGTACCGCCCGCAATGGGGTAATGTGTGGCGGTGGCAAAGCCTGCCTGCCGTGCTAGTGCGATCTGCTCGATGCCTGTAGGGAAGCGATCGAGACTAGGCGCAATGTAGGCGTACTCTTCGGTTAAGCCAAATTGTTGGGCAGCAGGCACCACGATCGTGTCCAGATACCATTGCTGCAGGGCGCGGATCTGAGCATTAGACGGACGATGAAAGTCGAGAATCGCGGCTTTCGCGTTTGGTTTTAAGACGCGATGGAGTTCCTTGAGGCTGCGTGGAATGTCGGTGACGTTCCGCAAGCCATAGCCCATCGTGGCAGCGTCGAAGTGATTGTCGGCAAACGGCAGCTCCAATGCATCTCCTTCTAGCCAAGTGATTGGGGGCATGGGATAGCGGTGCTGGGCACGCTGCGCGGCGATCGCCAACTGCTCTACCGCAAAATCAATCCCAATCACCTGCCCAGTCAAGCCAACCGGCTGCGCCAGTAATAACGCCAGATCACCGCTGCCACAACACACATCCAGGCAGGTATCGCCGATCGTTGCCCCGCTCCACTTCACCGCCATCTGCTTCCAAACGCGATGTTGCCCCAAACTCAGCCAGGTATTGAGCTGATCGTACACAGGGGCAATGCGGTTAAAGAGAATGCGAATGCGATCGGACGTCATGGGCTTGCAGATGAGCGCGTTGAGTGAAGCACCCCAACTGGCTACCGCCGCTTAAAACGAGCGATCAGCATGGGGCTACATGCACTATCTCACATCTTACTGGTGGACAAACCTGAAGCTAAACGCTGCAACCCTATGCGACTGGACGGTAATAGCGCGTACAGGTCAGCGCCAAAGCCACCTGCTGAGCGGAAAGTTGGAGCAGCATCAGTTCGTCTTCCCGTAAGGTGACTGGCTGCTGCCACTGTAGGGAAAGCACCGCGAGGACTTCTTGACGGTAGGTGACTGGAATCAGTAGATGCGACTGTACGCCTGATGCGGTGTAGTGCTCAACGCCAGCCAGCGACGCGTCAGCCGCAATATTAACTGCAACTTGAGTCTTTTGGGTCGCGATCGCCGCTTTCACCAGAGGATCATGCTCCAACCAGTTTTCCAGTTTGCCATCGGTACTGTACTCGCCTTGGAGTGCTACCAGACGACCGCCCTCCACCAGTTGCAGAAGGCTGCCATCCGCCTGAAAGTTTTTGCCAAAAGCAACCGCGATCGGCTTCAGGCTTGCTTCCAGGCTGGCTGACGCTTGAGCCGTATGCACAATGGTAGACAGGAGAGCCATTTGTGCTTGCGATCGCCGGAGTTCCTCAGTGCGCTGTTTCAGCAACTCGTAGGTTTCAGCAGCTCGTTGCACCACTGCTTTCAGCTCATTTGGATCCCACGGTTTGGTGATGTACTTGTACACCTGCCCCGAGTTAATTGCCTCGACCAAATCTTCTACATCTGTAAAACCCGTGAGAATAATCCGCATCGTGTCTGGAAACTGAGGCACTGTACGGCTGAGAAACTCAGTCCCTTTCATCTCTGGCATCCGCTGGTCTGAGATGATCACAGCCACTTCGCCTTCGGCTGCCAGCATTTCGAGGGCGCGAACGCCACTTTCTGCTTTCAGTACCTGAAAGTCACGCCGAAAGGTGCGATAGAGGAGATCAAGATTATCCGGTTCGTCATCGACGACTAGCATTTTTGCCTTCTTAGTCCGCTCCAGGCTCGTCAACTGACGGTTTGTAGCGTCAAGGTTAGGGATAGCATAGTCCATAGTTGCAAGGCTCCTTAAGCAGCGTCAAGAGGAAGGCTTTCCAGCGCTGTGTTCATCTTTACAGGCTAAGAACGGGATTCGATCAAAGTACAGAACGATCGAGACAGGGTTCAGTACACAATGAGTCTACATATCCCATGAACAATTCGTACAAGTCTAGTCTTGCCAATCTCGCAGTGGTTCTAACACGCGCAGCAAAAAACTGAGGGGATGGCGCTCAGGAGCAGTGTTTCCCGGTTGTCAGGACGTTTGCCACAGCACCCTCATCCATTCGGTCAAAAAATAGTTCTGTCAGAAGCTAGAGACTTACAGCCTTTGTCAGATCAATAAGCCACAGTCTGATTCATGTGGATATGAGGTGTAGGGCTTCGTCGTGAGCGTCGTCGTGAGCGCTCAGCCCAACGGTGTTGAGTGTGGTGAATGCCAAGGAAAACCGCTGTAAGAGAGTGCAGAGCCTTAAGTTCGGAGCGTATGACTATGCGGCTGGGCACTTCTAATTGAGCCGTGGAGAAGTAAGAGACGCTTCGTTTGTTTCAGCCTCAAAGACCCACGCAGTCACATCTGAAGGCGAAACACGAGAGAGGGAAGGGCGCGTCATGCCTGTAAGGTATCCGACATAATTACCCATCAAGAAATAAACGGCTACCATCGCTGCCGCCGAGAACGCGACGAGTGTGCCCGCCAACATGAGAGAGAATTCGCTGCGATCGACCGCCTGCTGCATCAGATGCAGTGACCAGGCAACGAGAGCAATAACAATGGCAAGAATGATGACTAGCATATCTAAAGTATTGTAACAGATACTCAGATTTCGTCATCCTCGTTTCCTACTATTTACCACTGCAAGTACCCCTCAAGCTGGTTGACACCAAGGCGCGGGTGGTCTCTCACGGCTGACCAATAGACGATCGCTCGTTGACTGTGAGACGTACAGGCACCTGTTGGGCGGCTAGATAGGCTTTAATTTCAGAGACTGTCAGGTGCCCATAGTGCAGCAGTGAGGCAAGTAACGCTGCTTCTGCCTTGCCTTCTGTCAGCGCTGCGTGAATGTGCTCACAATTACCGGCACCGCCTGACGCAATCACTGGGATTTCGACGTGCTCAGCGATCGTGCGCGTGAGCGCCAGGTCATAGCCTGCTTGCGTGCCGTCTGCATCCATACTCGTCACCAACAGCTCTCCAGCCCCACGCTGCTCGACATTTTTCGCCCAAGCGATTGCGTCGAGTCCGGTGTTTTCTCGTCCACCGCGCACATACACGTCCCAACCAGGATTGTCAGCGTCTTGCCGTCTTCGAGCATCGATCGCCACCACAATACATTGATTGCCAAAGCGATCGCTGGCACGATCGATTAAGTTGGGATCACGCACTGCGGCTGAGTTGATGCTGACCTTATCGGCTCCCGCTCTTAACAATTGTTTAATAGTCTCTAAGTTTTGAATGCCGCCACCGACCGTGAGGGGGATAAACACTTGCTCCGCTGTACGATACACCACATCAAAAATGATGCCCCGATCTTCGTGGGTTGCCGTGATGTCTAGAAAGACTAGCTCATCGGCACCAGCCTGGTTGTAGACCTGCGCTAACTCAACCGGATCACCCGCATCCCGCAAATCAACAAAATTGACTCCTTTGACTACCCGCCCCGCTTTTACGTCTAGACAGGGTAGAATTCGCTTCGCCAGCATGGTTTTTAGCAGCTTTGAACGTTTGCATCTTAGAGTATTTGGGAGGTGGCAGTCAGTGGTTAGCTTTCTTCAACAACTAACAACGAACAACCAACCACTCCCGCGTCTCAAATTCTCATCTACTAACTACTATCCGACACTCGACGCTGATACACTGAACCTTGTTTTCACAGTCTTGGAGTGGCGATGGAAGTTGGTCAAAAGGTGCGCGTGTATCGGTTGCGCGATCGTGTGTCGCCGATGATTGCCAAAAAGTTGGGCGAAGTCGGCGTGATTCAGGATTATAAGATGACGGATGCCAGCGGTGTTGGCTATCTGGTCAAGTTTACAGATAATTCGGCGACCTGGTTTTTTGAGGATGAAGTGCAGCCTGCGCCCGTAGGTAATTAAGCGCGTTCTGGCTCAATCGCGCCGTTGCAGACGCACCACAATGATGTGTGCAGAGTCCAGGCAATCGCTACCATAAGAGGAACGCTGGCGAATCGTTGAGCTGGCACACGTAATGCATTGGGTTGAAAGCGGAAACATGGCTCTAATTTTGACGTTTTTGGGCAAAGGTGGTGTTGGTCGGACGACGATCGCGATCGCGACTGCCAAGCGCTTTGCCGCTCAGGGGAAACGAGTGCTGCTGGCGTTTCAAGAACCGGACGTGGCGGTGGGCATCCTTTTAGGCACAGTTCCTAGCCATGAACCGCAGGAGCTTGCGACACACTTCTCTGCTGTGCAGTTTCAGGCATCGCTGCTGCTAGAGCGCAGTTGGGAAGAAGTTAAAAAATTGGAAGCACAATACCTGCGCACCCCGTTTTTTAAGGAAGTCTTTGGGCAGGAGCTAAGCGTGCTGCCGGGGATGGACAATGCGCTTGTTTTGAACGCACTGCGAGAGTATGAGGCGAGTGGCAAGTACGATGTGATTGTGTACGACGGTGCCGGGAATCAAGCCACACTGCGGTTGTTTGGGATGCCCGAAAGCTTGAGTTGGTATGCACGTCGGTTCCGTAAGGTGTTTGCCGATTCCGATTTGGGTAAGACCTTATCGCCGTTCTTGCAGCCGATCGCCAGTGCCGTACTAAACGTGAGCTGGACAGACGACCTCTTCAACCAGCCAGCCGCGCAACAGGCAACCAATATCTTAGAGCAGGGCAAGCAAGCGTTAGCTGATCCCAATCGGGTTGCTGCCTATCTGGTGACAACAGAGGATGCCGCCGCGATCGCAACGGCAAAGTATCTCTGGGGTGCCGCACAGCAGGTGGGGCTGACGGTCGGTGGAGTGCTTTTGAACCGAACCCATGACAGTGGAGCCGTCGCGCCAGAGTTTGCACCCTTGCCTGTGACACCGATTCCCACACAGGCGATTGACGATTGGCAACCGTTGATAGATGCGTTACCAGACTTAGAGCAAGCGTCTCAAGCACCTCGACCGATCGCGATTAACGTCGCAGAACGTAAGGTCAGCCTGTTTCTGCCAGGGTTTGATAAGAAGCAAGTGAAGCTCACACAGTCTGGACCCGAAATCACGATCGAGGCTGGCGATCAGAGACGCAATATCCTGCTGCCACCAGAACTGAGCGGCAAACCTGTCGCTGGCGCAAAATTCCAGGATAGTTTTCTGATCATTTCCTTCTAACGCCTACGTTCTGATTTCCAAATTCTGCCTTCTGTCTCCTGGATTCTGACTCCTCACCGACCAACCTAGCCCTAATCGGATATTCATCCCGTATGACTGAATCGAATCCTGCTCCGTTATCAGACGATCCTGTCGCTAAGGTTACACCAGAAGAAACGGTAGCTCCGTCGCCAGTAGGCGATCGTAGCGCTAAAGCCCGACAACTGCTTGGAATGAAGGGCGCACAGCAGGGCGAAACGTCCATCTGGAAAATCCGCCTCCAGTTGATGAAGCCCATCACCTGGATTCCGCTGATTTGGGGCGTGGTGTGTGGCGCTGCTTCCTCAGGAAACTACCGTTGGACGCTGGAAAACGTTTTGATTTCGGCTGCCTGCATGTTGATGTCGGGTCCGCTGCTGACGGGGTATACCCAAACGCTCAATGATTTTTACGATCGTGACCTTGATGCCATCAACGAGCCGTATCGCCCCATTCCATCGGGGGCAATCTCACTTCCACAGGTGACGGTACAAATTTTGGTGCTGTTCTTTGGCGGCATTGGCGTTGCGTATGTGCTGGATCAATGGGCGGGGCATGAGTTTCCGACCATTACAGTGATGGCGATCGGCGGCTCCTTTGTGTCTTACATTTATTCCGCACCGCCTCTCAAGCTGAAGCAAAACGGCTGGTTAGGCAATTATGCGCTGGGTGCCAGCTACATTGCACTTCCTTGGTGGGCGGGTCATGCGCTGTTTGGCGATCTGAACCCGACGATTATGGTTCTCACGCTGTTCTACAGTTTGGCAGGTCTGGGCATTGCGATTGTCAATGACTTTAAGAGCGTCGAGGGCGATCGGCAGTTGGGCTTGCAGTCGCTGCCTGTGATGTTTGGGATCACGACTGCTGCATGGATTTGCGTCTGCATGATTGACATCTTTCAGGCTGGCATTGCCGTTTACCTGCTTAGCATTCACGAAAATCTGTATGCAACCATCCTGTTACTGTTAGTGATTCCGCAAATCACCTTTCAGGACATGTATTTTCTGAGAGATCCGCTGAAGAACGATGTGAAATATCAGGCAAGCGCTCAACCCTTTCTGGTGTTAGGGATGCTGGTTGCTGGGATCGCCCTCGGTCATGCTGGAGTTTAGCGACTAAAATTTGGTCAATCTGAGCACAAATCACCGTCTTGCTACCCTGTCATCGTCATTGCAGGCAATTTGCAGAAAGGGCTGACGCAGCTTAATTTGATGTCGATGGATTACAGCTTGAAGCCTTCGGCAGAAAGTACGCTCCAGTCGATCGCACCCTTGACCTCTGTCAGGATTCTGTCAAGATATAGCAGACCCTCATTTGACTGCTGGACAAAAGGTTGGCTGAATGCTGAAGTTGTTAGGGTTTGCTGATCCCTAAGATGCATTTTGATCCCAACCCCTTACAATGAGGACGGCGATCGCTCGGTGGTGATGAGGCTGTAGTGTGGAAAATTTTCTTTCAAAACTCAAAAACTTATCGATCCGCTCCAACGGTTCCGAGTCGCTACAGTCTGATTTACGACCAGACACGGCTAAGTCGCCTTCAGCGTTGCCTCAAGCGGTAACCCCAAGATCCGACCAGACGGAACCCGTGCCGCAACGCATGAAGCGCTTTCGCATGGGTAAACCGCTACACCGTCGCTATGCATTCTGGCTGGCGCTTGTAGCTGTGAGCGGTGGTGCTGCCGTAGCCTGGGGCGTATGGAAAGTCGAAAAAAGCCTGCCTGATGTTTCAGCGATCGCTAGCTTCTCCCAGAATGGGACGTTGACCATCAAAGCGGCGGATGGGGTTGTTTTACAACAGCTCGGTTCCGCAACACGGCAAAAGCTGACCATTAAGCAAGTTCCTGATCGTGTCATCAAAGCCTTTATTGCGGCTGAAGATCGTCGGTTCTACCAGCACAACGGGGTTGACTACCAATCAGTTATACGGGCTGTCGCCTCCAACTTGCTGGCGCGTGACCTGGTTGAGGGGGGCAGTACGATTACGCAGCAGGTCGCGCGAATTATCTACCTCAGCCAGGATCGCACAATGGCGCGCAAGCTTCAAGAAGCGTTTTTAGCGCAAAAAATTGAGCGCACTTTGAGTAAAGATCAGGTGCTGGAAAAGTACCTCAACTTGGTCTATTTGGGATCAGGGGCTTACGGCGTTGCAGATGCCGCCTGGGTTTACTACAGCAAGTCGGTCGATCAACTGACGCTATCAGAGACTGCTATGATTGCTGGCTTGCCGCCTGCTCCCAGTGACTACTCTCCGCTGGTGAACCTGCAAATTGCCCGCCAACGGCGCGACATCGTGCTCGATCGCATGCAGGAAGTTGGTTTTATCACGGAAGCTGAGGTCGAACAAGCGCGTGCCCAACCGCTTACCCTCAAACCCAGTGCGCCTAAGAAACTGTACAGCGATACGCCTTACTTCACATCGTATATTCAGCAGCAATTGCCCAAGCTGCTGACAAAAGAGCAGCTAGAGGCTGGTGGGTTAACCGTCGAGACAAGCCTTAATCCGACCTGGCAGAAAGCAGCGGAAAAGGCGATCACAGATGCAGTGAAAAACATTGGACCCTCCGAAGGCTTTAAGCAGGCATCGCTGGTGGCGGTTGATCCCCGTAATGGTGAAATTCGCGCGATGGTAGGCGGCACCGACTTTAACACGAGCCAATTTAATCGCGTGACGCAGGCGCAGCGTCAGCCAGGCTCGTCTTTCAAGCCGATTTTGTATACGACTGCGATCGCCACAGGGATTTCGCCCTACGCCACTTATTTAGATGCGCCCGTAAACGTAGATGGCTATAAGCCTCAAAATTACAGCCGTAAATACAACGGCTGGCTGTCGCTGCGAGATGCCATTACCAATTCAATCAACCTGGTTTCAGTCCGGTTGCTAATCGATGTGGGCTTTGACCCTGTGATTAAACTGGGGCATGACATGGGCATCCGGTCTCAATTGCTGCCGACGTATTCTCTAGCCTTGGGCACGTCCGAGGTTAACCTGCTGGAGATTACCAGTGCCTATGCGACGCTGGCGGCAAAAGGCAACTACCGCGAGTCGCACGGTATTCGTCGCATCATCAACCGTAAGGGGGAGGTCATTTACACTGCTGCCCCAAAACCCAAACAAGCAGTTGACCGGGATTCTGTGGCGATCGTCACTTGGATGATGCAAAACGTCGTCAACAGTGGTACTGGTCAAGCGGCGAAAATTGGCAGACCCGTGGCTGGCAAAACAGGCACTTCTGAAGAAGCCCGTGATTTGTGGTTTATTGGCTTTGTGCCTCAGATGGCGGCTGGCGTTTGGTTGGGTAATGATGACAATACGCCCACTTGGAGCTACAGCAGCACGGCAGCAGAAGTTTGGCACAATTTTATGACCACGGTTGTGAAAGGCATGGCGGTTGAGAAATTTCCTGAACTTCCTAAGCTGGATGGTCGCAAAGGCACGATCAAAGCTAAGCCAGTTAAACCAAACCAAATGTATGACGGCGAAGCACCACAGACTGATACCCAATCTTCTGGAGAATCTCGTAGTTATCCTCGCTCGGGAGATTCTGCAAAACCTGCACCAGCAGCACCGTCTTCTGGTACTTCTGCGCCTTCAAACACACCAGCTCAACCTTTAGAAGCAGCGCCAGCCGCTCCTGAATCAGCACCACCCCAAAACTCTGCGCCTGAACTACCTCCTGCCGAACCAGCACCGCCGCCCACAACCTCTGGACCGCCCCAGCCTGCCCCTGGTAATTGATTTTAGTCAATGGGCATAATCCTCCAGACTTTAGACATTAAAGTTGAGACCAAAGCACGCTGATTGACTCACTATGTTCTCTAAAGTTCTGATTGCCAATCGGGGTGAAATCGCCTGCCGCATTATTCGTACGCTCGATCGCCTGGGGATTGCCTCTGTTGCGGTCTATTCTGAAGCGGATGCCCACACAGCACATGTAGCCGCTGCGGGTGAAGCCGTTTGTGTGGGAGCTGCCCCTCCGTCTCAAAGCTATTTACGGGCAGACGCAATCCTGGCAGCAGCACAGGCAACCGGAGCGGATGCTATTCATCCTGGCTATGGTTTTTTAAGCGAGAATGTTGCTTTTGCAGAAGCGTGCGCTCAAGCAGGTATTGCGTTTATTGGTCCCACCCCTGACCAAATCCGTCAGTTTGGGCTAAAGCATGAAGCACGGGCGATCGCCCAACAAGCCGGACTACCCCTCGTTCCTGGCACGTCGTTGTTAGACAATTTAGATGAGGTGAAACAAGCCGCAGATACGGTCGGCTATCCCGTGATGATCAAAAGCACAGCGGGTGGTGGCGGCATTGGAATGCAGCTTTGCCGGGAGGAAGCAACGCTGGCAGATCTCTTTGCTACAGTGCAGCGGTTAAGCCGCAATAACTTTAATGAAAGCGGGGTTTTCCTCGAAAAGTATGTCGAACGGGCACGCCACATTGAAGTGCAGATTTTTGGCGATGGGCAGGGTATCGTCGTGGCGCTGGGTGAACGGGACTGCTCCATTCAACGGCGCAACCAAAAGGTGATTGAAGAAGCCCCTGCGCCTAACATCAGCGAGGAACTTCGACAGCGCTTGTTTGAGTCGGCAGTGCGGCTGGGGCAGACTGTAAATTATCGATCGGCTGGCACCGTGGAGTTTATCTACGATGTGGACACCGAGCAGTTTTATTTTTTGGAAGTAAATACTCGTTTACAGGTCGAACATGGCGTAACGGAAGCGGTTACAGGTATCGATCTGGTGGAATGGATGGTGCGGCAGGCAGCAGGCGAATCGCTTTCGCTGGGCACCTATCGCTATCAACCGAATGGACACTCGATGCAGGTGCGGGTCTATGCCGAAGATCCCAACAAGAACTTTCAGCCTAGTTCGGGGACGCTGACCAACGTGCAGTTTCCTGATGCCATCCGCTGCGATACCTGGATTGCAACGGGCACAGAAGTTTCACCCTTTTATGATCCCCTGCTGGCAAAAGTCATTGTACATGGGGAATCCAGGCAAGGGGCGATCGCTGCCCTCCAAACTGCTCTTGCCAGTTCTCGCCTTGACGGTATCGAAACCAACTTGGAGTATCTGCGCCAAATCATCGCGGCTCCTGCGTTTGCCGAGGCTGCACTGACCACCAAATTTCTCAACAGCTTTGCCTATCAGGCTCGGACGATCGATGTCCTCGTGTCCGGCACTATGTCCACCGTGCAGGATTATCCAGGACGGGTGGGCTACTGGGATGTTGGCGTACCGCCTTCTGGTCCGATGGATTCGCTCGCGTTCCGCTTGGGCAACCGGATCTTGGGAAACTCAGACACGGCAGCAGGTTTGGAATGCACCCTTTCGGGTCCTACGTTGCGCTTCAACATCGATACCGTCATTTGCCTGACGGGTGCAACGATGAAGGCAACGTTAGACAAGGAGCCGATCGCCTTCTGGACAGCCGTTCCCGTCAAAGCAGGCAGTACGTTACGTCTGGGCACCATTCAGGGCAACGGCTTTCGGACGTACCTCTCCGTGCAGGGTGGCTTTGATGTCCCCGATTATTTGGGTAGCAAGGCAACGTTTACCCTGGGCGGGTTTGGTGGGCATGGGGGCAGAGCGCTGCAAGTTGGCGATGTGCTGAAGCTGCAACCAGCCTCACCTCAAGCATTCCAATCGCTTCCACCTGAACTGATTCCGACCTATCCCGAACATTGGGAGATTGGCGTACTGTACGGACCGCACGGCGCACCTGATTTCTTTACCGACGCGGACATTGAGACCTTCTTCCGTACGCATTGGGAAGTTCACTACAATTCGGCGCGGACAGGCATTCGGTTGATTGGTCCTAAACCCGAGTGGGCACGTCAGGATGGCGGTGAGGCAGGGCTGCATCCCTCCAACATCCACGACAATGCCTATGCGGTGGGGACGATCGACTTCACAGGCGATATGCCCATCATTTTGGGGCTGGATGGTCCCAGTTTGGGTGGCTTTGTGTGTCCTGCCACGATCGCCGAAGCTGAATTGTGGAAAATTGGGCAGCTTAAACCGGGCAACACCATTCAATTCCATCGCCTCACGTTCGATCAGGCATTACAGCAAGAACTCAAACTCGATCGTCAAATCCAAACGTTACAAGTTGGTCAACCGCTAACGGTTGTGGCTGATGGTTCCAGCGATACGTGCTCCGTACACATAAGTGAACGCGCGATCGTTGCCACGCTGCCTGCTACCGAGACTCAGATTGCCGTTACCTACCGTCAGGCAAGCGACAAGTACCTGCTGATTGAATACGGTGCTCTGGTGCTGGACTTGAATCTGCGCTTTCGGGTGCATGAGTTGATGACCTACCTGCACGCCAATCCCATTGCAGGCATTCTGGAACTCACGCCAGGAATGCGATCGCTCCAGGTGCATTACGATAGCCGCGTCCTTTCCCAACAGGACTTGCTAACGGCGTTGCAGGCAATTGAAGCGCATTTGCCCGCGATCGCCGACCTGGAAACCTTGCCGACCCGCATTGTTCATCTCCCCCTCTCCTGGGATGACGAATCAATCCAACTTGCCATTCAAAAATATATGCAGTCGGTGCGGAAAGACGCGCCCTGGTGTCCCAGCAACATTGAATTTATTCGACGCATCAATGGCTTAGACAGCATTGAAGACGTAAAAGAGATTGTCTTCAACGCCAGTTACTTAGTCATGGGACTCGGCGATGTCTACCTCGGTGCGCCCGTCGCTGTGCCGCTCGATCCGCGTCATCGCCTTGTCACGACCAAATACAATCCCGCTCGTACCTGGACACCCGAAAACGCTGTGGGCATTGGGGGTGCCTACCTCTGCATCTACGGGATGGAAGGTCCCGGCGGCTATCAATTTGTGGGGCGCACAGTGCCCGTGTGGAATCGCTACAAGCAAACGGCGGCTTTCAAGGATGGAAAGCCCTGGCTGCTGCGGTTCTTTGACCAAATCCGGTTTTATCCCGTGTCCAATGCTCAGCTAACGCAACTCCGCGAAGACTTTATTGAAGGCACGTTCAAGCTGACGATCGAAGAAACGACCTTCAACCTACAGGACTATCACCAGTTCTTAGAAAGCATCACCGAAGAAGCCACTGCCTTCAAAACCCGCCAGCAAACCGCTTTTCGTGAAGAACGCGATCGCTGGGCACTCAATGCCCAGGATGAACAAGCCATTGTAGACGAACCCGACCTTCCTCCCGTACCAGCGATCGAAGTCCCTGATGACTGCTACTCGATTACGGCTGCTACTACCGCGAATGTCTGGCAGGTTTTAGTGCAACCGGGCGATCGTGTCACCGAAGAGACAGGCGTGATCATCCTGGAAGCCATGAAGCAAGAAATGACGCTACTTGCCGAAGCATCCGGCGTTGTCACCGATGTCCTATGTACCCCAGGACAACTCGTCACCGCTGGGCAAATTCTGGCGATTGTTCGTGGTGCTGATGAAGCGTCTCCGCAAGAGAACCGTGGTTAATCGCTTACAGCCACGAAAGCTGCGTGGGCTCAGCCTGTTCCTGTTCTAAAAAGGCGCGCTCAACGCCTCCACGTTGGTACATCGGCGTTTTATGGCGACCGACGAATTTAGGGAAGACACCTGCTTTTTCAAGACGCGATCGCGCTTGCTTACCTGAACAGCCTAAAAGTGCGGCAGTATCGCCTAGCGGCAACCATTGTTGGGCAAAACGTGGTAACAACACTTCATCCGGCTCGTTTTGTACTTCGGTGAGCAGACGTTTTGCGAGGAGCCAACAGGCGATCGTATCGGCTTCGGCACGATGGGAATGACCAACCGGAAACTGAAAATGCTTCACCAAATCAGGCAGGCTGCGCGATGGTAAATCGGGCAACATGAGGCGCGCTAAAACCACGGTACACAGTTGCTCGGTGGGCGATCGCGAAAAAACGATACCCAATTGATCAAACTCCGCACGCAAAAAGGCATAGTCAAACGCCAGATTGTGGGCAGTTAAAACACCTGCATTGAGCAGCGGCAGATACTGATGCCAAACAGCCTCTGCGAAAGGAGCCTGATCGACCATTGCTTGATCAATCCCTGTAAAGCGGGTAATCATCGCTGGTACAGGCACTTCTGGGTTGACCAAGTGTGTCTGCTGATGTTGAATGCCATCTGCCAGAGTTGCCTGCAAAACAGATACCTCAATCACTCGGCAGCCACCATTAGCACGGTGCCCAGTAGTTTCCACATCAACCACCGTTAAAGGCTGTTGGCTGACGCGACGATAGAAGGCAAGAAGATCAGTTGAAAGCACGGTAAGACTTTTTAACAACATTAGAAAGTAGGGTGGGCAGTGCCCACCCTACAACCTACACATCATTTTAGAACAAGCGCCTTAACTAGAGCTTTCGTTCTCGCTGCGCTAACAACAGATGTTAGCGATCGAGGGACGGAGACACGTGGTTCTCATTCCCAGCATTTTTACCGCGCTTGACGGGCTTGGGCTTGGAGGAACCGTTGCCACCGCCATTGCCGCCATGACCGCCGCCGTTGCCACCACCATGATGGGTTGGCTCTTCGGCAGGATCCGGCTGATTAGAACGCATCCAGGTTGGGCGCGTCTGGTCATATGCCATCTGCAAAGCGGCGGCAGCGATCGCGTGTGGCTCGTATTCTTCCGACAGTTGAGCGACGATCGGCAAGAACGATGCCATGCGCTCACCCACCAGCGCTTCTCGAATTTGACCCTGAAATTTTTCAATTTGACGGGCTTCAATCTGAGCGCGGGTCGGAATCGAGACCACTTCTAAGCGCTGACGCATATGGTACTCAATATCGCGCAGTTTGCGGCGATCAAGCGAATGCACCAGTGAGATTGCTGTCCCTTCTTTGCCAGCCCGCCCAGTACGACCGATGCGATGGACGTAATTTTCCACGCTGTCGGGCAGGTCGTAGTTGATGACGTGCGTCAAGTCGTCCACGTGAATACCGCGCGCTGCAATGTCGGTTGCAACAACCCAGCGCACCTGACGCTGACGGAACCGGAGGAGAAGACGCTCACGCTGAGACTGGCTGAGGTCGCCATGATATTCGTCCACGCTATGTCCGGCAGCTTGAAGCTGGCTCGTGAGTTCTGCGGCGGCTTTCCGGGTGCGAACAAAAATCAGCGCGGCTTCAGGATCTTCCAGTTCCAGGATGGGTTGAAGGGCACGTGCCTTCGTCCAACCGCGAGGAATCATGTAAGCGACTTGATTAATGCGAGTCGGTGCTGTTTTGGGCTGCTCGATCGTCACCGTGATGGGCGATCGCAAAAACTTCGTGACGAGCTTCCGCACCGATGGCTCCATCGTGGCAGAGAAGAACGCTGTTTGGCGCTCAAGCGGTGCCTGGTTGAGAATCTTCTCGACATCCTGAATGAAGCCCATGTTGAGCATTTCATCCGCTTCATCCAGCACCATCCAGGTCAACTGGTTTAGCTTCAGATTACCACGGCTGAGGAGGTCTAACACCCGTCCAGGCGTGCCTACAACAATTTGAGCACCGCGCTCTAGACGAGAAATCTGCTGATCGATCGCCTGACCACCGTAGATGGTGACAACTTTTAGGCGGCGATCGTCAATAAAGCCACGAATCGCTTGACCGACCTGCATTGCTAGCTCGCGGGTGGGAGTGAGGATGAGTGCCTGCACGGCTGGCAGTTTAATATCAATGCGATCCAAAATCGGGAGTGCAAAGGCGGCTGTCTTGCCGGTGCCTGTTTGGGCTTGCCCGACGACATCACGCCCACAAAGGAGATGGGGAATCGCCTGTGCCTGAATTTCAGTTGGGACTGTGAAGTCCATCGTTTCCAGGTGACGAATACGTGCTTCGGAAAGACCAAGGCTATGAAACGAAAGGGTCATTGAATCTCCTGTAAGAGTATGAGAGTGAGTTGACTGCAAAAAAAGACATCAAAAAATGTGGTGATAAGCAACATCAAGTGCTTTCAGCCTGAATAGTGAACTTCAAAAAACCATCAGCGGCTGCGTACGGATGAGGTCAGTCGCCGTTGCCACGTGACCATGCAGGTCATACACATCGGCATCCGCGATCGCCACAGGCACCAGCGATCCCAGGGCAGCGTGACCCTGGACGTACACTAAGCCATCAACATCGGGTGAGAAACGAGCCGAACGACCAATCAATTCGCCTGTTTCAGGGTTTTCTTGCTCGATCAACACATCAACCACCTTGCCCACTTCTGCCCGGTTGCGCCGGAGTGAAATGGGCTGCTGCAAGGTCATCAGCGCCTCACGGCGATCGTCCATGACAGACTGGGGGAGCCGATTGGGCAGGTTGTAAGCAGGTGTGCCCTCCTCGGCTGAGAAGGTAAAGACACCCACGTGGTCAAACTCGTGGCGCTCCACAAACTCCAGCAGGTGCTGGAAGTGAGCATCCGTTTCGCCGGGGAAGCCCACAATGAAGGTTGTGCGCAAAACAGCGTCGGGAATCGCAGCCTTGATACGATCGATCACGCCATCATTCACCTGTCCTTGCCACGGGCGATTCATCGATCGCAGCACGTCAGGGTGAGAGTGTTGAAGCGGCAAGTCTAAGTAGGGTAGAACATTGGGCGTTTCCTGAATGGCAGCAATGACACGAGGTGTCAATCCAGTTGGATAGGCATAATGCATCCGAATCCAGGGAATGTCAACATTGCCCAACGCTCGAAGCAGCTCTGCCAGCCGAGGTTCGCCGTAAAGATCTAACCCATAATTCGTCGTGATTTGGGAGATCAGGATAATCTCCCGCACACCCTCAGCAGCCAGCCGCTCTGCTTCTGCCACGATGGATTCGATTGAGCGCGATCGCTGTTTTCCCCGTAGATGAGGAATGATGCAAAAGGCACAGCCATAGTCGCAGCCTTCTGCGATCCTGAGGTATGCCACGCCCTCAGTCGTTGTTCGGTAGCGGGGCGTTGTTTCATCGGCGATGTAGGTTGGCTCCAAGGAAACCTCCTGCACGCGCTCGCCAGACTCAACCCGCTCTATGACATTGACAATCTTATGGTAATCGCCCGTGCCAACCAGCGCTACTGCTTCTGGCAACTCCTCCAAAAGCTGCTCCTGGAAGTGTTGCGCCATACAGCCTGTAATGACAATTTTCTTATCTGCTTCCGCCAGTTCCACTAGCGTTCGCACAGATTCTTCGCGCGCAGCTTGAATAAAGCTACAGGTGTTGACGATCACGTAATCGGCTAGATCCTCGTTGGAATCGACTTCGTACCCTGCCTGGACTAGAAGCCCTAGCATATGCTCTGTGTCAATCCGGTTTTTCTCGCAGCCCAAGTGTGCGACAGCAATCGTTGGCTTGTTGCCCATGTAATCCTATTACTATTGGAGTTAGAAGGGTGGTCAGTCGGTAAGCTGTAGCGATCGCTCATGCGACGGATTAACCCTTCGCCTCTAATGCGATAACAGCGTATGTGGCTGTTACTTATTGCAGTCGCCCAGATGTCAACACTTACTACACTAGCGCAAAAGTGGAAATATTACGATACTTTGCGCGAACGTCGATGAAGTTTCAAAGCCTAAGCCTTTTTGGTCAAGGCTGTCTCGGTTAATGGTGATTTTTTGTCAACAGCTTCAGTGTAGCCTATGAGAGTGCTGATATGGATGACACCGCCATATTGTCAGTAGACGGCTGACTGATCGTTGCTTGCCCTTGGTGTAGTCCCCAAAATCGAGGTTAACCAGCGTGATGAATCAATGGTTACAGCAGATACAGGGACGGTAAAAAGTTATGATTCTAACAACGAGACCCTTTTAGATGAGTCCGAATCCTTTACGCACGTGGACTTAACTCAAATTTTCAAGACTCCAAACCCCATTATTGGGGTCGTCCATCTACTGCCGCTGCCAACATCAGCGCTGTGGGGTGGCAGTTTGAAGGCAGTGATCGATCGCGCCGAGCAGGAGGCGACGGCGCTGGCATCAGGTGGTGTGGACGGCATCATTGTCGAAAACTTTTTTGATGCGCCGTTTCCTAAAGATCACGTTGATCCGGCTGTCGTGAGCGCTATGAGCCTTGTGGTGCATCGGCTCCAACAAATGGTGACGCTGCCGATCGGCATTAACGTACTGCGGAATGATGCACAGAGCGCACTGGCGATCGCCACCTGCACCCAGGCTCAATTTATCCGGGTCAACGTTCTGACGGGCGTGATGGCAACCGATCAAGGACTCATCGAAGGCAACGCGCACGCACTGTTGCGCTATCGGCGTGAACTAGGTAGCGATGTCAAAATCTTCGCCGATGTTTTGGTCAAGCACGCCCGTCCGCTGAGTTCGCCCAATCTTACGGTTGCCGTGCAGGACACGATCGAACGCGGTTTAGCAGATGCCGTGATCCTGTCTGGATGGGCAACTGGTAGCCCACCCAATCTGGAAGATTTAGAACTGGCAACGGCTGCGGCACGGGGTACACCTGTCTTGATCGGCAGTGGTGCAGATTGGGAGAATATCCATACCTTGATGAAGGCGGCTGATGGCGTGATTGCGTCTACGTCGCTCAAGCGTCACGGTCGCCGCGAACAGCCGATCGACCCGATTCGCGTCAGTCGGTTTGTGGAAGCCACCCGTCGTAGCGTTGCGGCTCTGGAGCCAAACGTGATTTCGTCTCTGCCTTTGCCTTCTTGAGGGTTGTCTTCTTAGGAACAAGAATTTAATAACCTCGGCGTTTTCCGTAGGGGCGCACGGCTGTGCGCCCCTACCTACGAACAACTTGTCGATTTTATTTAATCCACGATCCTTAGCCTCAGGGATCGATCGCAAGGGCGTTCATGGCTTGAGTCCAGAGCCTCAGCGCCACTGATCACGTAGCTTTAGGGCGTGAACCACACTCAAAACATCGTGCTGCCACTTGGGCAAAATGACCGTCATCGCAATCTCTTCCAAACTGTTCAAAACGCAAAAAACAATGGCAAGCCAGAGCGTCTCTGCGTAGCCAAACCCAAATAAGCCAACGGTCGCAATCAATAAGGCGATGCCCCAGACTTTGGCAGTGTAGGTATGAAAGCTAGGAAACTTGCCAAACTTGAGCAGACTGGTTGCAAATAAGGTAAGTTGCGCCACGATCGCGATCGCCAACGGTAGCGCAAAGTCCACAATGACTTGGGGATAGACCAACCAGACGCTAAGCGCAATGCAAACATAGAGACAAATGTCTGCCCAACTGTCAGCCTGCCGTAGCCGAACGGTACTGACCCCCAGGCGACGAGCGATGATGCCATCAAAGATATCGGACAGGACAGCAGCAATGTAGCCAGCCATAAACCAATCACTTAGCGTGCGATCGAGCGCGTCCCAAAGCAGCAAAAGCGCGATCGCAAACCGCAAACCCACCAAAAAGCTGGGAACGCTAGTTAATGGCATAGGCTTAAGCACATGGTGAGATCCCCAAATAGAACGAAGACTACTTCAATACTGCTCTGAAAATACCACTGGGCTGAGCAAGAGTAACCGCCCTTGTTTGAATTAACTGTTCCAGGCTAGAAACCGCTTGAGTGTATTGGGGATCGGCTGGTGTAGCAAGCTGACGCTTTTGCACTAGCGCCTTCTTTTGGGCATCTGTGAGTCCGACGACAACATTAGGGGTGATGCCCACACGGTCGATGTCTCGACCTTTGGGGGTGTAGTACTTGGCGATCGTCAGCTTGAGCGCAGAGCCATCGCCCAGAGGCTGCACCGCTTGTACCAACCCTTTGCCAAACGTCCGGGTGCCTACCAGCACGGCGCGTCCATTATCTTGAAGGGCACCTGCCAGAATCTCGCTGGCACTGGCAGAACCGCCGTCTACTAACACGACCAGGGGCTTATTGGTCAGCGGTCGTCCCTCGGTTGTATAACGCTCTCTGACTGCTTGCCGATTGACCAAAGACACGATCGGGGCTCGCTCCATCCACATGCTGGCTATTTTCAAGCTGGCATCCAACAGCCCACCTGGGTCGGAGCGCAGGTCGAGCACGTAGCCCTTTACGTCCTGTTTTTCGAGGGACACGATCGCCCGTTTCATCTCATCAGGAGCCGTTTTGGTAAACTCTGGCAAACGAATATAGCCGATCTTGCCAGATGCCGTTGCCTGCGTGCGGTACGCTACCGGATTGAGCGCAATGTTGGCTCTAGTGAGTTTGAACGTCTGATCCTGACTACCACGCAGAATGGTCAGCATCACCTGAGTCCCAGCGACACCCTTGATCTGCTTGACGGCATCGTTGATATTCATGCCACGCGTCGATCGTCCATTGATTTGAGTAATGACATCAGCAGGTAAAATGCCTGCGGTGGCGGCAGGCGATCGCTCCAACGGGGCAACCACCGTCAAGGCTTTCGTTTTTTCGTCTACAGCCAGTTGAAGCCCCACCCCAGAAAGACTGCCGCTGATTTCGGTGTTTAACGCGTTGTATGCCTGCGGCTCAAAAAACTCGGTGTAACGATCGCCTAGCTTCGCCACCATTTGCTGAATGGCTGTATACGCCTGCTGCCTGGAACTGTAGGAGCGACCCAGATAGGTTTGCCGCACTGCTTTCCAATCCTGCTGGTTAAAGCTGCCGTCAACGTAGTTCCGGTCCAGAAGCTGCCAAACCTCATCCACCAACTGCTTCGGACTGGGCTGTGGTTCTGCCCAACTCTTTGACATGCTGGCAGCACCCGTGACAAGGATGGTCGTAGCCGCTAGAACGGCAGTGCGGGCGAAAAATTTCTGCGTAGTCATACGTTAATCAAACGAATGGGGCAAGGGAGTTTTGCGTTGGCAGCGATCGCCAAGGTGAGGCACGCACTGTATCGGACATTTGTGTGTAAGGCGTTAGACTGCCTGCCGTGAAAAAAGGTTCAATGCCATTGAAATAAATTCATCCCACTGCTTTTGGGAGAATGCGCTTACAAACAGTGATAGCAAAGGCAGTTTCGCTGGTCTTTTTGGGCGATCGTGTCAGCAAGTCCTGGCGATCGCGCTCGACAATAGTATAGAACGCAGGGAATCAGGGAAAATAGAGTACATGTTCCTGGTGCATACGTATGACCTGCTGCCTCAATCCAGACTGCCAGCATCCCCAAAATGCCGATGATGCCGAGTTTTGCCTTAGCTGTGGCACCAAGCTAATGCCGTTGTTGCGGGGGCGCTATCGCGTGATGCGACCGATCGGGCAGGGTGGTTTTGGCAGAACGTACCTGGCAGTAGACGACGATCGACTCAAAGCGCGATGTGTTATCAAGCAGTTTTCGCCCCAACTTCAGGGCACAAAAGCGCTCGAAAAAGCAGTCCAGCTCTTTGAGCAAGAAGCAGTGCGGCTGAATGAACTGGGCGAACATCCTCAAATTCCGGCGCTGTTGGCGTATTTTGAACACGACAAACGCCTTTATTTGGTGCAGCAGTTCGTTGAAGGCAATACGCTCTTACAAGAACTGGCTCAGAACGGCGTGTTTATTGAGCAGCGCATCCGTGAAGTGCTGGCGGGTATCTTGCCCATTCTCAAATTTGTTCACGACCACCAGGTGATCCATCGGGACATCACCCCGTCTAACATTATTCGCCGCAAGTTTGACAACAAGTTAGTGCTGATTGATTTCGGCGTTGCTAAATTGCTGTCGGTCGAAGCAACCAACCAACCAGGCACGAAGATTGGCACCGAGGGCTATGCGCCGATCGAACAACTGCGAAGCGGCAAGGCATATCCTGCTAGCGATATCTATAGTTTGGGTGCAACCTGCCTGTTTCTGATGACTCAGGTGAAACCAGAAGATCTTTACGATCCGCTGGAGGGGCGATGGCTCTGGCGAGACCGCTTGAGCGCAAAGGGTCGAACGATCAGCGAACCGATCGCCCAAATCTTAGACAAAATGCTGAAAGATCTGGTCAGCGAACGCTATCCTTCTGCTGATGCGGTCATGAAAGATTTGCGAACAGCGTTGTCACGTCCTCCGATTGCGTCAACCCAGTCCCCCTCAATTGTACAGTCCTCTTTCTCGGCACCACCCTCCCAGCCTGCGATCGCCCACCCGCCTGCACATCAACCCAATGTGAGTCAGCCCAGCGTCAATCAACCCAGCGTCAATCAACCCAATGTCAATCAACCTGGTGTCAGTCAGCCGCGTGTATCGGGTGCGCCGCCTTCTCGACCACCCGTTTCTAGCCCGCCTGTTTCCAGACAGCCTGTTTCCAGACAGCCTGTTTCCAGACAGCCGCTATCTCAGCAGCCTATATCAGGTACGTGGCAATGCTTGCATACTCTCACGGGACATTCTCGCTGGGTAACGGCGGTCGCCATCAGCCCTGATGCTCAGACGATCGCCAGCGGTGGCTTAGACGACAGCATTAAAGTCTGGGATCGCTCAACCGGAGCGCTGTTGCGAACGCTGACAGGACACAACAAACCGATCAATTGTTTGAGCATTAGCCCCGATGGACAAACCCTGGTCAGCGGCAGCGACGACGATACCATTCGTCTTTGGCATCTAGCCGATGGCAAGCTGCTGCGATCGCTCACCGGACACACGAGAGACGTGAACTCAGTGGTGATTAGCACTGATGGGCAACTGCTTGCCAGCGGTAGCGAAGACCGCACAGTACGCCTGTGGAGACTGGCAACGGGTGAAGTCCTGCGCTCGTTTTCAGGGCAGGCAGGCATGGTGCGATCGGTGGCGCTGAGTCCCAACGGTCAATTTCTGGTCAGTGGTGGTTTGGATAATCAGATCAAGCTGTGGAGCCTGCAAAGCAACACAGCCGTCCGTACGTTGCCGAATGGTCACTTTAATTCAGTTAATGCAGTGGTCATTTCGCCCGATGGTAAAACTCTGGTCAGCGGCAGCAAAGATAAAACGATCAAGGTATGGGATCTCGTTAACGGGGTTGTGGTGCGGACACTAATGGGACACATGGATTCGGTCAACGCGATCGCCATTAGTAATGACGGCAAACTCCTAGTCAGTGGTAGCAGCGATACAACTATTAAGCTCTGGAATTTGGAAACAGGCAACCTGATTGGCACGTTGACGGAACACATCAGCGCTGTGAATGCCGTTGCCCTCGCGGTCGATGGGAGGGCTTTAGTTAGCGGTAGCTCGGACAGTAAGGTGAAGGTGTGGCAGTTGGGATGAACTTTGTTTGATCTCAGGCAGAGGGGTGAGGAAGTATGGTCTCAATTATGGGTAGTCTGAAGAATATCCTTTCATCAGCACCCTCATGGACTCTGTGCAGTACCCGTTTGGGAAGATTCACTATCTGTTTAGGAAGGCTGACCATGCGAACTGGCATCGGCAGGAGAGTAAGCGCCATATCCTGCGATCGCAATTAGGCTTTACCGATGTCGCCCCAACTCGACCTAAGCCCTGTAATGGTTGTGCAAATTATCACGGCATTGCGTATGGTTACACCCGCGAAGCCCGAACAACGCTGGTTTGCGGGTTGCATCCCTATGGTTGGCAGAGTGAAAGCGCCTGCCCTGACTGGTGTGGAGCACACTAGAGTGAAAAGTTAGCTAGAGTGGTTGGCAGTTTAGTGCATCCATCATGCTGCTGCGAGGTCTGTTTTGGCTCGGTTTACCGCTCGTCTTTTTACCAAGCAAACGAACTTAAAACAAGCGAAATTAGGCTCTAGCCGATCGCGATCGACCGCTTCCAAGCAATGCCGCTCCCCGGATAATCACCCGCTTAAGCGCTTGCTGGACTATGGGCAGCGCTATCACAAGCCTGTGCGCTGGGCGATCGCCTGTTCCATTCTCAACAAAGTGTTTGATCTAGCGCCTTCGGCGCTGATCGGTACGGCAGTTGATGTCGTTGTACAGCAGCAAAACTCGGTGCTTGGTCGTCTTGGCATTCAAGACCTGTTTACTCAACTGCTGGTGCTTTCGGTGCTAACGTTTTGCATCTGGAGTTTAGAGTCGGCGTTTCAATATGCGTACGATCGCCTGTGGCGTAACTTGGCGCAGACGATTCAGCACCATTTGCGGCTTGATGCCTACGCGCATTTGCAAGAACTAGAACTGGCATACTTTGAGGAGCGCAGCACAGGTGGTTTACTGTCAATTCTCAATGACGACATCAACCAGCTAGAGCGGTTTCTGAACGGTGGCGCAAACGATATTTTGCAAGTCAGCACCACTGTCATTATTATTGGCAGTGTGTTCTTTCTTCTGGCTCCCAGCGTGGCATGGATGGCAATGCTGCCGATGCCGTTGATTGTTTGGGGATCGGTGATCTTTCAGCGTCGTCTGGCACCGCGCTATGTGGAGATGCGCGAGAAGGTTGGCTTGCTCAACGGTCGGCTGTCTAACAACCTGAGCGGCATTACCACGATTAAAAGCTTTGCGACTGAGGCGTATGAAACAGAGCGGATTGCCCATGACAGTGAGGCATACCGTCAGAGTAATCAACGCGCGATCGCCCTCAGCGCCGCCTTCATTCCACTCATCCGGCTTCTGATCCTGATAGGCTTTTTGGCAACGTTGCTTTATGGTGGTCAATTGGCGATCGCAGGTAAACTCTCTGTCGGTAGCTATAGCGTTTTGATCTTTCTCACTCAATCGCTGCTATGGCCCCTGACACGTCTGGGCGAAACGTTTGATCTCTACCAGCGGGCAATGGCATCGACCAAGCGAGTGATGGATTTGCTGGATACACCGATCGCGATTCATTCGGGGCATTTGCTAGTTGGGGAGAGCGGTCAGGAATCGGCAAAGAAAGGTGAGGAGAGAGGGGAGAGGAGAGAGGAGTTAGAAGGGAAAGGGGGAAGAGGAGAAGGGGGTAAGGAATTGCCGTTGCTCACAACGAACAACCAGCAACTAACCACTTCTCAAACTCAAAACTCAAAACTCAAAACTCAAAACTCTCTTATCAGCGGCGACATTTACCTTCGTGACGTAACCTTTGCCTACGCCGATCGCCGACCTGTGATTGAACAGTTGTCGCTGCACATTCCGGCGGGTAAAACGACGGCGATCGTGGGCGCAACGGGTTCGGGCAAAAGTACGCTGGTAAAACTGCTGCTGCGGCTTTACGAGGTGCAATCTGGCACAATCACGCTCGATGGTGTTGATCTGCGGGAGTTGGAGCTGCAATCACTGCGACGGGCGATCGGGTGGGTGAATCAGGACGTATTCTTATTTCACGGTACGGTAGCGGAAAACATTGCCTATGGCAGCTTTGACGCGACACCAGCAGAGATTATTGCAGCGGCTGAAACGGCTGAGGCGCACGAGTTCATCCAGCAATTGCCACAAGGCTACGACACTGTTGTGGGCGAACGGGGGCAAAAACTTTCTGGTGGGCAGCGGCAACGACTAGCGATCGCCCGCGCCATTCTCAAAGATCCGCCCATCTTGATTCTGGATGAGGCAACCTCTGCGGTGGATAACGAGACGGAAGCAGCCATCCAGCGATCGCTGGAGCGCCTTACAGTGGGTCGCACGACGATTGCGATCGCCCATCGTCTGTCTACCGTCCGCAATGTGCACTGCATTTATGTGATGGAGCATGGCAAGCTGATTGAATCTGGTCGCCACGAAACGTTGCTAGCACAACACGGCATTTACGCCAAACTATGGCAAATTCAAACTGGAGCAACGCTTGCTTAACGCGTATGTCTTACCGAACAATCTTTTCCTTTGCAGGCGGTACGATACCGAAGCGATGCAGGTTTTCATCAAGCTCTCTGAGCAGCGCAAAGTCCTGTTCGGGCAGGGGGCGATCGTCGCTACTGGTTTGCCCTTCGCTCATACCAGGAGTCTGTTCCAGGAACGCAAATGCCTGCCGAAATTGCGGTGGTTCTGCCTGAATGGGCGCATCAAAATGGCAGGGAATGATTTGCTGAAACGCCCACTGAGCGACGGTATCCGCCCAGTCGAGTGTTTCTTGGGGTGCCCGGTTGAGAATCCACGTTTGCAAAATCGGCGCGACGAACAGCCGTCCATTGCCGTGTAGCGCATCAAACGATCGCCACCAGTCGTCCTGCCATTGAAACGGAAACAACCCAAAGTAGGCTTTCTTTGAGCGATCGACGGCATTCAAGGCGTTACTGATCGTCTGCCTCAAACCAACCACTGACAGTACGCTGGGTCGAAAGAAGAGCGTGAAGAGCGCGATGCGCTGCCATCCCTTACAGCGATTGGCAGGAGTGTCTGCCACCACGTTCATTACCCGATCTTTGGCATGAAACAGCAGTGGGTAAGGGTCAAGCTGGACGATCGCGGGCGGTTCTGCGGGCACTGACACGATCGAATCAGTCACCAGCAAGGTGCGCGATCGGCGATGGAAAAATGCCACTTCTTCAAATTGCCCCGCTCCCAGGGCGATCGGTCCTAAAATTGCATAATCAAATTCATCAGCAAAGGGCGCGTTGCTACTGTCATTTGGAAGTAGGTGCGTCCGCTTGGCAGGCAAGCCTAACCAACTCAGCGGCAGATTCAGCGGAAAGCTCCACTGATGCGGAGCAACAAACACCTGCGCCTTGGGAAACCGTCGGGCAAAGGGACCGACAAAAACCTTATGCTCAACCCCAGAAGTAGTCGGCAAAATGATGTATTTCACATCACCATGTGCTGCGACCAGTTCGTTCATTAACCGGAGGCATTCTGGAGTTGGCGCAACGGGCGCATAGACTAAAAGCCCACCGGCATCGAGCTTTACTACCGTCATCCGAATGGGCACCACTACATAGAAAATGCCCTGGATCTGATCAAACGTCCAGATCGTTTCGTTTACCACTTCTGTACGCAGCGTCCGCCGCTGGCTGTAAGGGTAAAGCGGTACAGTCAGCCAGAAACGCCATGCCCAATCGCTCGAATGCTGCTGACCCTCTCGACTGTCGATCGTGGTTTTGTCCACGCCACGATTCCTCCCATCCCAATGCTCACATCGTTCTACTTCGATGGCTGAAGTCTAAAGTTTAGCAAATGGTTAAGCACGCGATTGATGAGAATTGCTGCGGTTGAAGTAGCTTACAGATAGGTTGAAACGTGTAAGCCGCAAGCCACAGCAATGAGCCATCAACCATCAGCTCTCCAATCACTAAAGATCGTGGATTAGATAAAACCGACAAATTGTTCGTAGGTAGGGGCGCACAGCCGTGCGCCCCTACGGAAAACGCCGAGGTTACTGAATTCTTGTTCCTAACCTGACTGTTTATTGCTCAAATGTCATCCAGGATCGTACGCATCCCTCGATACACAAAGGCTAATTCATCATCCGTGATGCAGTAGGGCGGCATGAGATACAGCACATTGCCCAGTGGACGGAGGAGTAAACCTTGGGCGATCGCACGTTTGCGGCTACCTAGCGCAAGCTGATTGAGATAGCCTGGTTGATCCGTGACCAGGTCCATTGCGGTGATCGTGCCTGTAACGCGCAAATTGGTCAACCGGGGATGGTCTGCCAGTACTGCCAGATGCTCTCTGTGCTTGGCTTCCATCTGCTGAAACGCGGATTCGTTTTCAACCATCAGTTCTAGCGATGCCAACCCAGCAGCACAACCGAGCGGATTCGCCGCATAGCTATGACCGTGGTACAGCGTTTGCAGAGGATCGTCACTGTAAAAGGCATCATAGATCGCTTCGGAACACACGGTTGCAGCCAGAGGCAAAAAGCCACCTGTGATGCCTTTAGATAAACAGATGATATCAGGCTGTACGCTGGCTTTGATGCAGGCAAACCAATCACCCGTGCGCCCAAAGCCCGTCATCACTTCGTCAAAAATCAGCAACGTGTTGTTATGCAAGCTGTTGTAGCTGCTGGAGAAACTGCGATCGCCCCATCCGCATTCCATACGCACCTTGAACGAGTGGATCAATAATGATGCCTGCATAGCGATCGCCAGCCTCCACCAGTTCTTTCTCGGTCGTGGCAAGAATCGTTTGCTCCGCTGCGGTTGCGATCGCCTCATCGGCATCGGCAATCGGATAGGGTACAAAGGTCACATCAAAGAGCAGTGGCGCAAAGGCATGGGAGCGATCGTGTCCCTACCGCCATCGCTCCAAAGGTATCGCTATGATACGTACCCTCAAACGCAAGAAAGGTCGATCGTGACTGCCCTTGATTTGCTCAATACTGGTACGCCATCTTCAGCGCCACTTCCACGGCTATTAAACCGTTGTCAGAATAGAACACGCGAGTCAAGTTGACGGGCAAGCGGCGCACCAACTTTTCTGCAAGCTGTTTGGCTGGATCGTGAGTAAAGCCTGCAAAAATGACGTGTCCTAGCCGTTTTGCCTGCTGATACAGCGTGTCCGTAATTTTGGGATGGGCATGACCATGCAGGTTCCCACCAGCTTTAAATACAGTCGAGAATGCGTTCGGGAACCGTCTCCGAAGGAGAATCGCCCGTCTCTAGCTCTAGCCAAACACCTTGCGCGGCTTTCACTTTTAGCGGCTCTGGCGCAGTTCTTGCCTGAGTGTAGGAATACTAAAGATTGGGATGCAGGGATGGTAGGAGCGATCGACAAGTTTTGGTAGAGCGCAAAAACAAATCGCCTTAGTACCTGTGTGAAATTAAATATAAGGCATAGCGCTCAACACTTGTCTAGATGACCTTCCCTATCAACAGGTAAGCAGGCAGAGCTGTACACTCTACCTGCTTACCCTAGTTGATGACCGAGCTTGCTCAAAGGTCAAACGTTATCGTGTGCCAGAATGGGTAGCTGAATCAGCTTCTCTGTAGGCGGTAGGCTCTTCGCGTCGCTTGGAACGAAGTCCAGCTAACCCAGCCAACCCTAATAAGCCCAACCAACCCCAATCAGTCCCTCGCTCGGTTGTCTCAACCGGACTCGTACCTTGACTTGTGGTAGCACCAGAAGTTGTACCATAGGGGCTGCTACTTGTTCCAGTGCTGCCGCCAGGAGCCGTCGTTGTGCCGCTGGCACCAGGAGCGGTGGTCGTACTATTGCCGCTACCGGAGGAACTCCCTGATTGAGCAGAGGTAGAAAGTGCAAGCGGCAGCGTTGTAAGACCGACAGTAGCCGCACTGATAAGAGTAAGCTTAAGCAAAGCTGAAAGTTTCATTGTTGTAGCTCCTTGTGATGTGTTGATTTTTATGAGCGGTGTGTCGTAAACAGATGTAAGCGGTGTGTTCTAAACAAAGCACGGTCGCGCAGCCGTGTCGGTCGTTAGAGCGGTTAAGGCAGATAGAAAAATGAAAGTTTGCACTTTTTTATGCCAGTGTCTTAGCCTCGATAACTAGGGCTACAGCAGAACTCAGAAACACGATCGCCCAAACGTTACATTCCAAACAGAATAATGATGGAGAGTCGCGTCAACCTCTAGCAAAGTAGGTAGATGACTCAAGCTGAAATGTAGCGCCTGCTTGTGTCAATCTGTAGCCAGGAATACTTCAGCCAACGCTTTTGTCAACTAAACCAGACACTCGGTTATTGAACCTCAGACTGCCAGCACTTTAATGGTCTCGAAGCATAACTAGAGAGACTCTGGTTCGTTAATCATGAGTTCACTGCTGCCGACGTTCAGATACTTCTCCCGCTTGAAGCGGCAGCAGCCCGTGCAGGGTTAAAGGAAAGCCATCCACACTTTGATGCGCTTTTTCGATCGCGTCTAGATGCGCCCAGCTTACCAACAGGCACGGAGCGAGGTGATGCCTACGAGCGACTCGGTTCAGTCACTGGCGGCAGCAGCTTCGCGCGCTATGACCATTGCAGGCGCGAGGCGATCGCGCCCAGTAGCACGACGAAACCAAGCGCCCGTCGAAAGTAATTAACACCTTGAAAGAGTTCCTGCCACGCCCAAATGAATAAGGAGCCAAACGCGATCGCGTCTAGACCCAGATGTAAGTTGCCGCTAACAAGGATTAATTTGAGTCCAGTCGCTGCCAGCCAGACCAGCAGCGGCAAATTTGGCGGTTGAGCAATGACAACGTTGCCGTCGCTGTCGCGAAAGGTGCGATCAAAGAGATTTAGATTTGTTTCCATGATTCTCAATGTATCTGGCATCGTCTGTTCAGCGTTCATCCATTAGTCGTAACTTTTAAGTGATCGGAGACGCATACCCGCACACCGATCGCGAAAACCGAGTTGGGCTAACAGAAGGAAGTCCTCTGTAGTCTTTGCCTTCCCGAAGGGTAGAGGACTGCAAGCGTCTTGCAACCCGTTTCAACGGGTTTCGCACCGTTAGCCCGGCTTTTAAGCACGGGCGGGTGAGCAACGGAGTCACAAGCCTTTCAAGACTTTTGTCAACCCCCTGCTGTGCAGACCTTAGTTAGCAATATATGTTTGCTGCCATCGCTCTGTGCAGCGGCATTCTCCAGACCTAGCCCAAGTTTCCCTGGCTGAAATTGACAAGGATTCACCATACGGTGAATGTAGTTTATTGAGTGAGTTGTTGTGCTAAAGACCAGTTAGTCAGGTCAAGTTACGATCGCCAACTTCAATGCCCTGATCGCTCCATGTTATTGCGCCTTAAGGTAGATGCAAGTTTAGCCATTTTCTATCCTCGCTCAACGCTCAACGTGAGCAAAAACACGCTGCGTATGCTCAATGGCTATCACTTTGGCAGCAGGACAAAGAACTTTCACAACAATTTCTAAAAATTGTCAAATTGTGTAAGTTGTTCGTTATATTAATTGATATGACGCAACAGATAAGCACATAACGCCATTCCTACTGATAGGTTCACAACGTTTACCCCTATCGGGTTATGGACGGTCGCGATGAAGCAATCGCATTCATCTTAGAGCAAGCGTTCAGTCTCAGACTCTTTGCAGATCAGGTACAGCAGATGTTTCGAGAACAGGTGAAAACCTTTCTCATTGAACAGCATCAGCAGATGATGCTACAGAGGTTGATGTATCAAGAGCTTCTGCAGCAGGAATGGAAGTTGGCTCTACCTTTTGCCTCCTCCTAATCTGGGGCGCAATTCTAAATTTCTCCACCTGAAACAGTTGTTATCAATCGCAAAACGTGGAGTGCGCAATCGCAGTTGACAGACTCACAATTACCATAAGGGGATAACGTTAATGTTCGATCTTGCTCCAATTCCTGACTTTGCGCTCCTGGGAGCGCTTTTGGTTCAGGATGACAGTTCACAGCGGTTATCGACAGTACAATCGCTCACGCCCAGCCAATTCAATTTGATCTATAACGCTTTTTCGTTTGCGATCGCAGCAATGTTTTCGTCCGCCCTCTTTTTCTTCAGTGTTCGTACTCAGGTCGGGCAGAAGTACCAAATCGCCCTGTTGGTCTCAGCGATCGTCGTCAGCATTGCTGGCTACCATTACTTCCGGATTTTCAATAGTTGGGATGCCGCCTATAGTTTGCAGGATGGCGTGTACACGCTGACTGGAGTACCGTTTAACGATGCCTATCGCTACGTGGATTGGCTGTTGACGGTGCCGTTGCTGTTAGTTGAGGCTGTTGCCGTGCTGGCATTGCCGCTCAAAGAAGCGAGACCGCTGCTGACCAAACTAGCACTTGCATCGATTGTGATGATTGCCACAGGTTATCCGGGTGAGATATCTGATAATCTCACCACCCGTATCATCTGGGGCACGGTTAGCACGATTCCCTTTGCCTACATTCTCTATGTCTTGTGGGTCGAGCTATCCAAATCACTGGTTCGCCAGCCCCCTGCTGTGCAGACCTTAGTTAGCAACATGCGATTGCTGCTGTTGTTCTCTTGGGGCGCTTACCCCATTGCCTACCTGTTGCCAATGCTCGGCATTGTAGGGACAACGGCAACTGTAGGTGTTCAACTAGGTTACACGATCGCAGATGTTCTAGCTAAGCCCCTCTTTGGTCTGTTAGTTTTTGCGATCGCCGTGACGAAAACGAAGCTTGACCAAGCCAACAATGATTTGACTGGCGAACTCGGTCAAGCGCCAGAACTCGACGCGATTTCCACACCGACTTAGTCCTCACAGCATTAGGAGGATCCGTAACCTTTGACCGGAAGGGTCATTGATCTAACTTTTTGATTCAGAAAGACGATCGCGCTATTGCCTAACCTTTTGCCTCTCACTGTAGCTCCGAGAGTCGCTACAGTGAGAGGCATGTTCGCGATTCACTGCCGCCCGGTTGCCAATGAAAACATTTGCCGCCAGCTCTAGTCCTGATGGCGGCAAAGCGCACATCCCTATTTGATGCACTCCTGACAAAAAATGCTAAAGCACAGGAGCTTCGACGACTGATGTCAACAAACGAGCATGGAGGGACTCGAACCCCCGACCCTCAGGACCGGAACCTGATGCTCTATCCACTGAGCTACATACCCTCGTTCTTTCGAGAGTATAGCACTGTTGGAAAGGATGAAGGATGAAGGCTAGAGGCTCAAGTTTAAATTACTTATACTTAAACGTCATTGGAATAAGCGGTTGCTAACGACTGGAAGCCTTAGCAGGCAAGGGGGGGGGACTGCCCGCCCTATTACTTAAGTCAGTGCTATTCATTTAGACTTCAGCCTTTAGCCTTTAGCCTTTTTAAAGGTACGCGGCTGGGTCAACGGGGTCGCCGTTTTGCCGGACTTCAAAGTGGAGATGGGGTCCAGTGGAAAGTCCGGTAGAGCCGACCGCGGCGATCGCCTGCCCTCGCTGCACCGCCTGCCCTTCGGAGACGTAGATTTCGCTGATGTGACCATAGAGCGTGGTAATGCCGCCTCCGTGATCGATAATGACCGCATTGCCGTAGCCACCGTACCAGCCTGCAAAGATGACGGTGCCACTATCAGCGGCGTTAATCGTTGTGCCATAGTCGGCTCCGAAGTCAATGCCAGAGTGAAAGCGCTGATAGCCAAGGATGGGATGCATTCGCCAGCCAAACCCGCTGGTAACTTCACCAAGGCAGGGCGCGATCATTTGTCCCGTACCGCGAAAGGCAATGCCACCGCTACCCACGCGCTGTTGAATGAGCAGCCCAATATTGCGGGAATCTTGCAGCAGTTGGGTTTCGGCAGCTTCCAAGGCGCGTCGATCGCTCCGCAGGCGTTCGATCATCGTTTGTTGCGAACCTGCCTGCGCTTCAAATTCTGCCTTCTGCGCCAGGAGTTGCTGCTTGAGCAAGGCGATTTGATTTTTCTGTTGCTCGACCTGATCACGCTGCTGATCGATGCGATCGGTGTCTTGCTTAAAGCTGCTGAGTAACTGTTGATCGGCTTTGTAGAGGCGTTTGAGTTGATGGCGGCGATCGAGAAACTCGTTCAAGTTTTGGCTTTGCAAGAGCACTGCCCAGCCACGATCGGTCTGCTGCCGCTGCAAAAACCGGAGCCTCGCCACGGTTGAGAACTGCTTTTGCCGATAAAGCTGTTCTGCCTTGACCAGAGACACTTCTAACGATCGCAACTGTGTGGTTGCGCCTTGCAGTTGAGTTTCACTGGTTTTGATCTGGCTGGCAGTGGCTTTGATGCCCTGGCGCAACCCCTGAAGGTTTCCCTGCGCTGCTTTTTCTAAGTTTTTCAGGCGCTCATGCTCTTTAGAAATTTGCGATCGCTGTTGGTCAATCTGCTGCTGCTGCTGCTGAAGATCTTTGACTGAACTACTCTGCGCGATCGAGGGTTGAGCTGCAATGACAACCCCAACCAGAATAAAACAGAACAGCCCTGTCAGCAGTTTGCAGGGTAAATTTAGCGTTGCTGTCAGCTTTTTAATTGTCTCAAGACGGAGCACCATTCCCAGGAACCAACAGAGTTGTCAAACAAGACACCATTATGACCACAATGGCGACCAGGGCAAAAGTAAATTGAGAAAAGCTTATACGATCGCGATCGCTTGACCCTCTAATGCTCGTCGTTGAGGAGATGGCGACTGCAAGCCTGGTTTCTAACCGCCATTAAGCTGGCAGTATTACTGATCGTTGAGTATTAAAGACTCGTCCGTGAGTAGCAAAGACTCGTCCGTGAGAAGTTAAATATAGGATGAACGTAGGTTGGATTGAAGCATGTAGCTTGCTTCCCGCAGGGTAATCCAACGTCCGCATGGGTTACGCTACCGCTTTTCTGAGATGCCGGAACGGCTTTATCCATCCTACAGATAGATTGACCTGTCCGCGAGTATTAAAGACTCGTTTGCGAGTATCAAAGACTCGTCCGTGAGTGATCAACATTCATTCACGAGTATCAAAGATTCATTCGTGAGTAGCAAAGACTCGTTTGCTAGTATCAAAGACCTGTCCGTGAGTGATCAACATTCATTCGTGAGTAGCAAAGACTCGTTCGTGAGTAGCAAAGACTCGTTCGTGAGTAACAAAGACTCGTTCGTGAGTAGCAAAGATTAGTCTGCGAGTATCAAGGACTCGTCAATGACGATCGAAGACTCGCTTCAATCAGTGGTCAGTCATCAGTAGTCAGCCCAAGGTCGATCGCTGACCGCTGACTGCTGCTAGCTAAAGCGTTTTAACTATCGCTGCATCTGCTCTGCCATCAAAGCCTGCGCCCGTGGTTTGTAAAGCAGGTAGAACAACGCCTCAACGTAGCGCAGCATGTCTTCCCGGTCTTCTTGAGAGATGTAGTTCCAGAAGCCGTAGATTTTTGCCAACGAAAGTAGCCGATTGGTGTGAATTTTCCAGGTGTAGGTGCTGTAAACCCGCTCAATGCCTCGATTAGCAATCTCATTCCAGTAGTGAGGATTTTGTTCGCACTTGGAGACAAATGCAAGGATGGTTGCTGCCATCTCTTCCACGTGCGTGGGGTTGATGTAAAAGCCGTTAAATTTGTCCTGAATAATTTCGAGCGGACCGCCAAAGCGTGTGGCAAAGGTAGGTAAGCCAGAAATCATCGCTTCTAGAATGGTCAAGCCAAAGGCTTCAAATAGCGCAGGCTGCACAAAGACTCCCTGATGGTCGGCAATGATGCGGTAAATCTCGCCCGAATCGCTTTTTGCCAGACGTACACCTAGCCAGCGAACTTTGCCATGCAAGTCATACTCGTCAATGAGTTTGTAGAGCTTTTCGATTTCGTCAATTTCTTCGTGGTCGGTGGAGTCTTCGGTGCGGAGTTTGCCTGCAATGAGAATCAGGTTGCAGCGCTCTTGCAGTGCCTTGCTCTTACCAAAGCATTCTGCCAGTCCTGTCAGGTTTTTGATGCGATCGAGCCGTGCCATTGAGAACACTGGGCGCTTAGCCGGATCGTCAAGCTTGCCATAGACCTGAAGTGGATCATCGAGCGTGAAGAGCAGGTCTTCCAAACGATCGCGATCGCCCAGCAGTCGATCATCTGTACGCGTATAGGGAAAGTACACCGCTTCATTCACACCAGGCGGCACTACGTTGAACTTGGGGCTGAAGAGGTCAATGCCACTGGTAACGTGATACAGCTCTGGCATCGTAAACGATTTGTAAGATTCGTATTGCCCTACGCTTTCGGGCGTGCCGACAATTTCTTGATAGGTGCTGCTGATGATGAAGTTAGCCGCATTCATCGCAATCAAATCTGCCGTGAACTGAAGCGAGAAATGGTATTTAGCTTCCAGGTCTTGCCAGTAGAGGTTGCTGAACAGGTATTTGGATTTCTCGAGCGCGTGGGCGATGTTGCATTGGGTTACTTTGAGCTTCCGCGCCAGCAAAAAAGCAACCAGGTTGCCATCGGAGTAATTGCCGATGATGAGATCGGGCTTGCCACTAAATTCGGCGCGAAGAGCGGTTTCGGCATCGATCGCAAACGTTTCCAGATAGCCCCAAAGCTCAAAGCGCGAGATCCAGTCCTGCGTGAGCTTAGGGTTGAACTCGCGGAACGGCACCCGCAGAATCCAGGCATCTTCAGTGCCATAAATTTTCTCTAGCCGTTGATTGCAGGTCGTGCCGTCACTGTTGGGAATCAGCCGCGTCAGCACAATCACTTTGGGGTGAAGATTCAGCACATCCAGCCCCGCCAGCTCGATGTCTTCTTGAAGCTGCTTTTCCAGGCTTTTCACCTGGTCGAGAATGTAAACAATCTGTCCGCCTGTGTCGGGTCGTCCCAACACACCGTCTTGCCCAAACCAGCCATGCGGCGAGATGAGGGCGATTTGAAAGATCATGGGAATGCGAGCCGCAAACGCCTCTAAAACTTGGTGGTCAGGCGAGTCAATGAGCTGATCGAGTAGTCCCAGCGTCTCTCGAACGCGCAGTGTTGTGTTGCCCCACCCAGGTTCAAAGCCAAGATCTTGCAGGTCAAAGCGAAAGTGTTCGTAGGGGGCATCATCGGGGCGATCGTTCAACAAACTCAATGCGGCTTTGATCTGCTGCGATAGCGCCTGCCGTGTTTGAATGCGCTCATTGATCAACAGTTGGTGACCCTTGTGGTGATGCAGCCGCAGAAAGTTAAAGGCGCTATCTAGCCAGACGCTTTGATCTTGAAACAGTTTGCTAGAAAGATAACGATTTAAATACTCAACCCCTTTGCCAATATTTTTGGGGTCACGAATGGTAGGTGAGTAATCATAAAAAGGCTGAAAGTCGATCTCCAGCACATCACCTTCCTGGGGATGATAGCGATTGACGAGGCGATCGCGTAAATCGAGCAAATCGCTAACGCTCATCGGCTCAACCGTCAGATCTTCCAGCAATCGATACGCTTCCTGGCTAGCAATCCGGGGTCGAATCACCAGACAAAGGCTGTTGCCATCCAGAATCATTTCCTGGATATGGTAAACGAGCTTGCCCAGCCGAGAGGAAGTTTGGAACTGCTCCGACTTCTCGTAGTGATTACAGTAATCAGAGAAGGCTAAAAGAATTTCGTTTCGCAGCAGATAGCGCTTTTCGTGGGTAGTGCGAAGCTGGCTTGCAAACTGGCGCAGATTCGTTCGTTCGTCGCTGTTGAGTACAGCTTGAATGAGATCAGACATCTGTTGTTCCCCCTATATGCGGTCGATCGTGCGTTACAGATACTCTGTCATCGTGGCTCATGTAAGTCATCGCACATTGCGCGTTCGGTGTTGGCGCTAGAATACCAGGAGACCCACCGGACAGCACGGTTGCACGATGAAGAATGCGTCCCTCTAAAGTTAGAACGATGACGATCGGTGAAAAACCATTGCTGATGCCATCAACTAACCATTGCGATCGCTGAGAAAAGGCAGAGCCACAGGATACTTTAGACAGTACAGTTTATGACTAGCATGAGGCTGAGAATGTGTTTGAAAAGTCCTCGTTAGTGACGCACCGTGATGAGACACCCTCTACTTTTCAAAGATCCTTTGAGAGGCGAGCGTTATTGATCATCCGCTTCACGCACAGAGAAACGATAGGTTGCTCGCACTTTAGGACCAAAGACTATGACATCTTCGGGCTTCAATGTCCACGTCCGGTATTTCTGACCATTGATTAACAGCCCATTCGTGCTTGCCTTGCCGTCCAAATCGCCGTCAGTAATCTGGTAGGTGTAGCTGCCATTGCCCTGAAAAACTTTGGTTACGATCGCGTGATGACGAGACGCAAATTGAGAATGGAGACAGATATCGCTTTTAGGATCGCGACCCACTCGATATTGGTCATACTCTAGAATGACTTCTCGCCTGCCTCGATCGTCCTCAATAACCAAAAAGGGATTGCCTTGAGCGCGCAAAGCCCCATCGTCGATATCTGTCTCAGAGATAAAGCTATCGCGGCTGTCAAGGTCGCCTTCCACAAACGTGGGTGGATCACTAAAACCAGCGCCATACCAGGCGGGATTCGTGGTGGGTGGTCTCTGGCTAAGCCCCGATCGCTCGGAGGCTAACTGACGCGCTTGCCAGGACACTTCATCATCTGGCTTCAATACAAGGGCGTGATCGTAGTTGGCGATTGCCTCTGTATAACGACGCAATTCCACTAATGCGTTGCCACGATTGCGCCATGCCAGGTAACTATCTGGGTTAATGTGCAACACGCGATCGTAGCTGGTCATTGCTTCTGCTGGAAGGCTCAACCCGTACAGCAAGGCGTTGCCACGATCTTGCCAGGTCTGCTCATGGCTGGCGTTGATTTGCAACACGCGATCGTAGCTGTCAATCGCCGCCTGATAGCTACCGAGACCATACTGTAGAGCGTTACCGCGATCGTACCAGATCTGAACAGACGCATCACCTTTGGGTCGCAGGCTCAGTGCGCGATCAAAGCTGGCGATCGCTTCGATATAAAAGCCTCGCTTTTCGAGCGCTAAGCCACGTTCGTACCAAACTTCGTAAAAATCGGGTCTAAGGTCAATGACGCGATCGTACTGCGCGACAGCCCGTTCGTACGCTTCAGTCGCCGCCGCCGCCAGCCCTTGCCTAAACCATACAAGAGCATCACCAGTGAGTTGAAGTTGACCTGTGTCAAGCATGGCTCAAGTTCCTGAAATCCAGTACCCATCCAAACAAACAGGGAACCAAGCACGATCGTGAACGATAAACAGACTTGCTACTGATCCGTATATCTTACTAGCCTTCTTTAAACCTAGCGTAAAACGCTAAAACTTCTCACACTTCTTTGCAAAAAAGTAGAATATCGCGAAATTGGGGGATAGCAAAGTGGAGAGAGTTGTGCGTGTTGAAGCGTAACGCACCGTAGGAGGACGGCTTTGCAAAACAGTTTGCATTCAAACAAATTTATGTTATTCTGTTCTTATACGAAATGTATGACCTAGTATATTTCAAAGGAGAAGACGCACATGCTGACCATTCGTAAAGCTGAAGACCGGGGACACGCCAACCACGGTTGGCTGAACTCCTATCACTCATTCTCGTTTGCCAACTACTACGATCCGCAGCACATGGGCTTTCGTAGCCTGCGAGTGATCAACGAAGACACGATCGCATCTGGTGCTGGTTTTCCTACCCATCCCCACCGGGATATGGAAATCATCACTTATGTAGTCTCTGGTGCTGTTGCTCATAAGGACAGCATTGGCAACACGGAGACGATCGGTGCAGGCGGTATCCAGCGCTTTTCGGCTGGCACCGGCATTACTCACAGCGAGTTCAACCCCTCCAACACAGAAGCGCTACATTTGTTGCAAATCTGGATTTTGCCAGAGCAACACGGCACCACGCCCAGCTACGAGCAGAAAGAGTTCTCGACCGCAACCAAGCGCGGTCAATGGCGTGCTCTTGCTAACCGGGATGAAACAGACGGCGCAGTCAAACTGCATCAAGATGCAGCACTGTATGCCACTCTTTTGGAACCCGGTGAACGGCTGACTTATGCGCTGAACGTCGATCGCCATGCCTGGGTGCAGATTGTGCGAGGTGAAGTGACGCTCAACGGCAAAACCCTTGACAAAGGCGATGCTGCCGCGATCAGTCAAGAAACCAAATTGGTTTTTGAAGCCAGTACGGATGCAGAAATTCTGCTGTTTGATCTGGCATAACACGGTAGAGACGTGAGCGATCGCGTCTCTTGCAATGCAAAACTCAAAAGCTCACGGAGGCACCGATGGCATTGGGCATGATGGTTGATGGCAAGTGGACAACTGAATGGACAGAGCGTGATCAGACAGGCAAATTTAACCGGATGCCGACGAAGTTTCGTAACAAGATTACAGCAGACGGTTCCAGTGAGTTTAAGGCAGAAGCAGGACGCTATCACCTTTACATTTCGCTGGCGTGTCCCTGGGCGCACAGAACGTTGATCATGCGGCAGTTAAAGGGATTAGGGGACGCGATCGGGCTGTCGATCGTCGATCCGATCCTTACAGACAAGGGTTGGAGCTTTTCAGACTCGCCGGGTGCCATTCCTGATAGTGTGAACCACGCTCAGTCTTTGCAAGAAATTTACGTCAAAGCAGACGAGCATTACACGGGGCGTATTACCGTGCCTGTGCTGTGGGACAAACAAACGCAGACGATCATCAACAACGAGTCACGCGAGATTATTCGGATGTTTGACACCGAGTTCGGAGCGACGATCGCCAAGCCAAACACCGACTTCTATCCTGAAGCGCTAAGAGGAACCATTGATCAGACGATCGACGCGATTTACATGCCCATTAACAACGGTGTGTATCGGTCTGGGTTTGCGACTTCTCAAGCAGCTTACGAAGAAGCCGTAACAGAACTGTTTCAAAACCTCGATCGTTGGGAAGCGCTTTTGGGTCAGCAGCGGTATCTCTGCGGCAACCAGTTCACTGAAGCTGACATCTGTATGTTTACGACCTTGCTGCGGTTTGATGTGGTCTACCACGGGCACTTCAAATGCAACCTGAAGCGCATCGTCGATTATCCCAACCTGTGGAACTACCTGAAAGATGTCTATCAATACCCCGACATCAAGGAGACGTGCAACCTGGATCACATCAAGCGCCACTATTACATGAGCCAAACGCAGGTAAACCCAAATCGCATTGTCCCGAAAGGACCACTCATTAATTTTAACGAACCCCACGATCGCGCCCGCTTTTAAGCGCGAAACTAGAGGTGAAGAGCAGATTCAATCTGGCTCTATGGTGTGAGCTATGGTCAGAGTTGCTCGAATCTCTACCTATAATTCAGCCTTTAGCAGGAAGGTAATCACAGCTCGTTCCAGCACCATAGTGTTTATACGGAACGTGGCTTCTGATTGATTCATAGCGTGCAATGAGTTCTTTACCTTTCTCATCCATTGCCTTCCTCTGAACTGTAGCGATCGTCACAACGTTTAGGACATGGGGATTAAAGGGTGTGTGGGCGTTGCCCCCGGTCAAGGGTTCCACCGTTCGACTGAGCGCTCACGCCGAAGCCCCTGCACCCCGTCCTAACCCATCTGTCTATTGCTATACGATCGATTGACGACGTGTGCTGTTTTCTATTGATGCCTTGTTAAAAGCACGCATTCAAACTTCAATTTCAACCAGCTAGGCTAAATTCGTTTTCTAGACATTCCGATTTTGGTTGGATTGCTGATGTAGTAGCCAACTGACGCTTCAGTTTCCAGGAGGCAAATGATGAACACATTCTTTTCTACGCTTTTTTTAGTCGCTGCCGTTGCGATCGCCACTCCAGCAAGAGCCGAAAACCCTGACCATGTGAAACGCTTGCTTGAAACGCGATCATGCTCTGGCTGCAACTTGGCTGGTGCAGACTTAACTGCAACTCACTTGATTGGTGCCGATTTACGCAATGCCAATCTGCAAGGAGCAAATTTGACCAATGCCAACCTTGAAGGGGCTGATCTCAGTGGCGCTGACCTGCAAAACGCGAACCTCACTGGTGTGTTTGCCAGCAACGCGACCTTGAACCTGGCAAACCTTAGAAACGCCAACCTGAAGAATGCGAACGTTAGCAATGCTGAAACGGTTGGTGCCAGGATGAATGGCATTAATATTACAGGCGCGATTGTTCAAGGCAGTGGGATCAGCGTCGGTGGCGACTGAGTAGCGGTTGGTTTCGGTGATTAGTCCAGCTCAATGCGGTCAACTAACCAGCGATCGCTTCGCTGAGCAACCTCTAAGGAAGCTTGTAGCAATAAGCTGAACAGCTTTCTAACCACAGTGCGGGCATCTTGTCCGCGCAAGCGAGGTTCTCGTACCACTTATTGTTTGGCTCCTTTGCTTTGTCGATGAAGGCGGTATTCGAGTTTTGTCGGTAAGGCGATTCAAAAAGTTTAAGATAGATTAGTTCTGACGATGTAAGTGTGCTGACCGAGGGGTAAAAGCGTGAGCCGGATTATTCTTGCCACATGGGGTTCACTGGGCGATCTACATCCCATCATTGCATTGAGTTTAAGCTTGTGCGATCGCGGTCACGATGTCGTGCTTGCAACAGCAGAAGGGTATCGAAGTAAGGTTGAGTCTTTAGGGTTAAAATTTCATGCGATTCGCCCTGATTTGCCAGAAGATCCTCAACTGTTTGAACGGCTGATGGACCCGAAAATAGGACCAAAGCTAATTCTGAAAGACCTTGTTCTGAGCAATGTGCGGAACACATATGACGACTTGATGGCGATCGCAATAGACGCTGACTTCTTGGTCGCTCACGAAATTATTTATGCCGCTCCCTTAGTCGCTGAAGTGCTGAAGTTGCACTGGGCTAGCTGCGCTCTGGCTCCGGTTGCATTTTTTTCGGCGTATGAACCGATCGTGTCTTCGGTATACTCAGCACTGGCAAAACTTTACCATTTTGGACCAGGAATTAATCGCTGGGTTGTAGAATTTTCAAAGTCTGTAATTCGACCTTGGGGAAAACCAGTGTATGAAATGCGCAAGGAGTTAGGTTTACCCCCTATACAGAATCCGATTGTCGGTAATGATAAGTATTCTCCCGACTTAGTTTTAGCCTTATTTTCATCAGTATTAGGCACTCCCCAACCCGACTGGTCGCCCAATGTTGTGACGACTGGCTTTACTTTCTATGATGGCGATCGAGAGCAGCACATCACTCCAGAACTGCTAGCTTTTCTGAATTCTGGCGATCCGCCTCTGGTGTTTACCCTAGGTTCAGCGGCGGTCAATGCTCCCGGTGATTTTTATGCCGAAAGTGTGCAGGCTGCCATCAAACTCGATCGCCGTGCTGTGCTATTGATGGGTAAGAATTCCCTACCTGAAAATTTACCAGCTAGCATCCTCGCCTGTGACTATGCGCCCTATTCAGAAATCTTTCCTCTTGCTTGTGCGATTGTTCATCAGGGTGGAATTGGAACGACGGCTCAGGCATTGAGGGCAGGTCATCCAACCCTCGTCATGCCTTACAGCCATGACCAACCCGACAATGCAGCTAGGGTCAAGCGCTTGGGAACGTCGCAGATAATCCCTCGCAAACAGTATGCAGCAGAACGAGTCGCTAGACAGTTAGGTGAACTATTAGAAGATCCTAGTTATGCAGCTAAAGCAGCAGAAAATGGGGATATTATCCGGGCAGAAGATGGGGTGAATGTGGCGTGTGATGCGATTGAAAAACAGCTTGAAGTCGCCTAAATTTCACTGTGAGTGCCAGCAGCCCAACACGGCTTTGGAGCCAAATGACAAGGGGCTATCGGTTAAAATCTGGGTGATATCTGCGTCGGCTCAACTGTGCCGTTATGGGACTCCTAAAATCGGCTGATCAGTTAACCCATAGCCCTTACCCGTTCGCCTGTTGGAGCAGTTTTTTGACCGCATTCAGCAAATCAGGCGGGTGGTAGGGCTTGGTAATGTACGCATCCGCGCCTTGCTTCATGCCCCAGTAGACATCAAACTCTTCGCTTTTGCTGGTACACATAATCACAGGAATATGCTTTGTTCTGGGATCGTTTTTGATCCAACGACAGAGTTCGTAGCCGTTTTTACGAGGCATCACGATATCCGTCACCACAACATCGGGAACCTTTGCCGTGATACGCTCGATCGCCTCTTCACCGTCAACCGCCTCAATGACGCTGAAGCCGCTTTTTCTGAATTGCTCTGAGACCATTTCCCGCACAGTGGGGCTATCGTCTACGATCAGAACTATAGTCATAACTCCATAACGGCTCAGTGTTTAAGGCGTGATTGCGATAGTTTAACGTGTTTGCACCAATGGACGTTAGCCATTTAGACCAAAGCTCCTTCAGAGCGGCATTAGGGCTACGAGCGTTAGCGACTGCACCAAGAAAATAAGTTGCTTCCCACAGTCTTATTCACACCTGATGTCGCTTGTTCCGGGCACCACGAGCTGCGATCGCGTGATGATGTTTAGAACATTTCCGACGCAAACGGAGTTGCGCTCAGTACAACCAGGAAACTAGGCGCTTCACGTGCTGTTGATAGTGGGCGTAGTCAGGGTATTTTTGCAATAACCAGCTTTCTTCGCGGCTTGCCTTGGAGATTGAAAAACGCAAACAGACGTGTAGTGCCGACCAGGTGACTCAGGCTTACTTGATAGAGTGCCCAACTAAACCCAGCTACAATCAAACCGCTGTAGAGTGAATGCCGCACGAAGCGATAAACGCCCGATCGTACCAGTTGCCCATCGTCTCTAGGATGAGGTAGAGGTGTTAGGCTGTCACCCAGTTCTAGCAGCCCTTTTGCGATCAAGAGCAGGGCAAAAAGCCCGAAGAGGAGAGCGACTGCCCAAACCCCATACAAAACTGGCGGTGAGAGTGTGACTTGCGGTGGAGTGTAAACTGGCAGTGCCATAAACCTGAGCAGTAGGACGCTTTGAGCCAACACCCAGTATTCACCCCGCACGCCTTGCCAGCGATTGAGGTTGAACCCCCAAGCCTGGTTGACTGACAAAGCTTGCAGCGATCGCTTCCCCCGCCCTGCACTGAAAGTGCGGGCTAACAGAAGGAAGTCCTCTGAAGAGGACTGCAAGCGCCTTGCAACCCGTTACCCTTCGGGAAGGCAAAGCCTACAACGGGTTTCCTGCCGTTAGCCCGGCTTTTAATCACGGGCGGTTGAGCAACGGAGCAAGCAGCCTTTGAGGACTTTGGTCAGTCAATCAGCCCCCAAGCTGTAAAAAGTGTTGTGGCGCGATCGAGCATCGTTTATTTCCAAGCTTGGGTGGCGCGATCGAGCGTTGCAATTTCTTGTTCAGTCAAGCTCCAGCCTAGTGCGCCAGCATTTTGATGCGCCTGATCAGCGTTCTTGGCACCAGGAATCGGAATCACGCCTTGAGCAATCAACCAATTGAGGGCAACTTGAGCGGGAGTCCGTTGATGCACTGCGCCCATATCCTGAAGTAACCGCACGACAGGCGCAATTTTTTCTAACCCACTCTCATTAAAGCGGGGATCGAGACGACGGGCACCCTGGAGCGACTGACCCGATCGTGCCGACTCAGCCGTATACTTCCCCGTCAACAAACCTTGCGCCAGGGGACTGTACGCCAGAATTGTAATACCCAGCTCGCGGGCAGTGTCGAGAATGCCATTGCTTTCAATTTGACGGGTCAGCAACGAGTAGCGTACCTGATTGACTGCTAGCGGTACGCCCCTTGCCGCCAGGAACTTGTGTGACTCCCGCATCTGTTCGGCTGAGTAATTGCTGACTCCAACGGTCGCAATTCTGCCCTGCTGCACCTCATCTGCCAGCGCATTCATTAAGGCACGTTTGCCGAGGAGGAAATCAAACGGTTGATGCACTTGATAGAGTGCAACTTGCGGCACCTGTAAGCGTTCCAGACTGGCAGTCAAGGCATCAGAAACGGATTGAGCGTTGAAGCGCCAGGGCAATGGAAAGAACTTTGTGGCAATCTGCACAGGTTTTTCAGTCTGTCGCATAAACTGCCCAAGCAGCCGCTCAGATTCGCCCAAACCGTAGACTTCTGCCGTATCAAAAAAGTCGATGCCAGCGTCTAGCGTGGCACGGAACGCCTCGCGCACCTGATCGGCACCGTAGTCGTTGCCGTAGCTCCAGAAAAGTTTGTCGCCCCATGCCCAGGTGCCAATGCCGAGGGCGGTGACAGCGGGACCATCTTTGCCAAGCGTTACCGTTTGCACGCGATCGCTCCCTGTTTTGGGTGTGTCTGTTTAGTGTATCGCTTGGGGAGGAGAGCGGCAAAGGATGAGAGATGAGGTCGGAAATTTCGAGCAAGGGTGAGGCGTTTGAGCTTAATGTGGAGATGGCTGCTGGCGATCGTTTGAAGGTATTTGAGGAATCGGCTATGTCAACGCGCAACGTGTCTGACTCACAGGCGTATCGATCGCCACACGATGCTGGTGTGTCCAAGCTTGGCTTGTTCACTATGTTTCGCCTGGGACTATATCAGATGGGGCTGGGGATGATGTCTGTGCTCTTTTTGGGGGTGCTGAATCGGGCAATGATTGGCAACCTGGCGATTCCAGCGACGATCGCCGCAAGCGTGATTGCAGTCCATCAATTTATGTCACCTGCACGGGTTTGGTTTGGGCAGATGTCGGATGCTCGACCGATCGCAGGCTATCATCGCACGAGCTATGTGTGGGCTGGTACGGCGCTGTTTGCGCTCGCCTCCTTTTTAGCGGTGCAGGTGATGTGGCGCTTGGGCGCAACAGTTCAGGCAGCAGGCGGTTGGACTTGGAGTGGTGAAACGTATCTCTGGACAGCCCTACTCGCAGGCGTATTCGCACTGTATGGGATGGCGCTCAGTGCTGGCTCGACTCCCTTTGCTGCGTTGCTGGTGGATGTTTCGGATGAGACAAATCGCCCCAAACTGATTGGTGTTGTCTGGTCAATGCTAATGGTGGGCATTGTCGTCGGCGCAATTTTAATTAGCGTCTTGCTGAAACAGTTGACGCTGAATACATCGCTGGATGTGCTGCAAGCGGCGATCAATCGAGTTTTTATCATCGTACCCGCGATCGTCGTTGGGTTAGCAATCCTAGCAACGGCGGGCGTAGAGAAAAAATATTCGCTCTATGGATCGCGATCGTCGTTAGCCGATCGGGAAGACCAAATCACGTTAGGCAGAGCCTTGCGAGTCCTAACCGCCAGCCGCCAAACGGGTATTTTCTTCACATTCCTGCTAGTGATGACTATCAGCCTCTTCATGCAAGATGCGGTATTGGAACCCTACGGTGCCAAAGTGTTTGGCATGGAATTCTCTAAAACCACATTGCTGAACGCTTTTTGGGGTACAGGTACACTAATCGGCATCAGCAGTGCTGGCTTTTTAGTCGTGCCGCGTCTGGGCAAGCAGCAAACCGCCAAAGTGGGCTGTTTACTGGCCGCAGGGTGCTTTGTCTTGCTGATTGCCGCTGGCTTCACCGCTAACCAAACCGCGCTCAAAGGAGTGGTTTTCGCGTTCGGTCTGGCATCTGGCATCACCACTACAGGCGCGCTCAGCCTCATGCTAGATCTCACCGCTGCGGAAACAGCTGGCACCTTCATCGGAGCCTGGGGACTGGCGCAAGCGATGGCACGGGCACTCTCCACTGTTGCAGGCGGGACGGTTCTGGATCTTGGCAACAAGCTCTTCACGGCTCCCGTACTGTCCTATGGATTGGTGTTTGCGGTGCAAGCTGTGGGCATGCTTGTGGCTGTGGGGCTACTCAGCCGTGTGAATGTGGCGGAGTTTCAGTCAAATGCAAAAGCGGCGATCGCCACCGTAATGAGCAACGAACTCGATTAGAAAAGGTTGTAGTTACGTCTTTTAACTCAAAACTTAAAACTCAAAACTTAAAACTTTCATGTCTGACTTCTGGACACAGATACTCGACTTTGCTAAAACCACGACTGCCCGTGTGGGAGCGCAACTACTACAAGATTTTGGGCAGGCGCAGGCGGCAGAAAAAGCCGATGGTAGTTTGGTCACGCAGTCCGATCGCTGGGCGGATGATGCTTTGAGACGTGCGATCGCCCAAGCCTTTCCCAATCACGGCGTTCTTAGCGAAGAAGTGGAACATATCTTTCCTGCAAACGACTGGTGCTGGATTATTGATCCTATAGACGGCACTACGAACTTTGCCAGAGGTTTACCAATTTGGGGCATTTCGCTGGGCTTGCTCTACCAAGGTACACCTGTCTTCGGCTACGTTCATCTACCACCGCTGGGACAGTCCTTTCACGGTTATTGGCGTGGTGAGTCTGGTTTGGAGATGCCAACAGGCGCTTTTTTGAACGATCGCCCCATCCACACCAACACTGATGCTCTCACCTCAAACCACTGCTTCAGCCTCTGCACCCGCAGCACTGCCTTGCTAAAGAACCCCTTTCCCTGCAAAATTCGGATGCTGGGAGCCACAACCTACAACTTTCTGACCATTGCTGCCGGAGCCACGTTAGGTGGAGTCGAAGCCACACCCAAAATTTGGGATATTGCGGCAGTCTGGGCGATCGTGCAAGCTGCTGGAGCCGTTTGGATTCCACTCGAACCAAAACCAATCTTTCCGCTCCAGGTCGGGAAGGATTACAGCGATCGGGCTTATCCAACCCTGGTCGTCAGCCAACCCGCCCTAGTCCCCACCTTTTTGCCCCTGGTTCAAGCGTTAAGAAGAGAGAAGTAGCGGTTTATAAAAGCGTCAGCAGAAAACCTGCCGAAAAAGAGCCAGCAGCACAACTAAAAGCTTCATACACGCAATGACTCAGAGTTCGCCCTGACAGTAACCTTGACACCAGTACGGTTATGAAAAGACATCCAGAAAAAAGAATGGTGTGAGACAGTCCCAATGTTGGATATGGCATGTTTGCACCTCACTAGGCAGACGAATTTTGCTCACGTCTCCTACCTCTATGTTGCTAGAGATGCTATTGAAGCGGGAAGAAACGCGGCTCTAATATACACTGGTCTGTCTTGGTGCTCTTCGTCTAGCGCGATCGCCTTCCACGCCTTATACCTCCGTCTTCCCGTAGAATCTTAAACGGGGAGAGCAGTTAGAAAAGATGAAGGCTAAAGGATAAATGATTTAGCCTTCATCCTCTAGCCCTTAGCCTTTCCCCCATCCCCCTCGCTAGTTTGGAGAATTGCTGTGGATCTGTCCCGTATACCTGCCCAACCCAAGCCCGGTTTGCTAAACGTCCTGATCGAGATTCCCGCTGGGAGTAAGAATAAATATGAGTTTGACAAAGACTTGAATGCCTTTGCGTTAGACCGTGTGCTCTACTCCTCGGTGCAATACCCCTACGACTATGGGTTTGTGCCCAATACCCTGGCTGATGACGGCGATCCCCTCGATGGCATTGTGCTAATGGATCAACCCACCTTTCCGGGTTGTGTCATTCCGGCACGTCCGATCGGTATGCTAGAAATGATTGATGGCGGCGATCGCGATGAGAAAATTCTGTGTGTTCCCGACAAAGACCCCCGCTATGCTCAAGTGAAACGCCTTGCTGATATTGCCCCTCACCGTTTAGATGAAATCGCTGAATTTTTCCGCTCCTACAAAAACTTGGAGAAGAAAGTGACAGAAATCCTTGGATGGAAAGACGTTGAGCACGTCTTGCCGCTGGTAGAGCAGTGCATCAAAGCGGGCGGCGGCAAAGGCTAAAAGCAGGTTAGAGCACTACTTTCTACAGAGCATGGCTGAGGAAGAATGCTTCCTCAGCCATGTTAAAAATATTTAAACTCAGGGAATATTAAAGATTATCCTGATTGTTTAAAGACACCTAGTTTTAGGAAGTAGGTACTAAAAACTGACAAAGCATTACGAATGTACCGAAAACTTTGCACATGGATTAGGATACGTTATTAGCCATTGTCAACTTCACTACTAGGCGATGTCCGTAGCAGCGCCCTGTTGTATCCATTACCGGATACGTTAGCGATCGGTTGATGACAGGTGCAGCCGCGCCAGACGATCGCCCTTTAACCAAGCTCACGTTTAGTCTACACCTGAAGCCGTAAAGTGTATGCTTCAACGCTGCCCTTACCGTCAGCCCAACTTGTGTCCTTGTCGTTTATAGACTTGTTAGAAAAGGCTAATCAGACCAAAAATGCCAAACCCTGATTCACCTGCATCCAACCTCCAGGTTCAACATGCAGATACCAAGTCTGCACCACCGTCGCCAGAGTTCGCGGTTGAATTTTGGGGTGTTCGAGGCAGCATTCCCGCTCCTGGACATGAGACAGTGCGCTACGGCGGCAACACCTCCTGCGTGGAGATGCGAGTGGACGGCAAACGGCTCATTTTTGACGGGGGTACGGGGCTACGCGTGCTGGGAAAGCACCTGCTCAAGCAGATGCCTGTGGAAGCCTATATTTTCTTTAGCCATTCCCATTGGGATCACATCCAGGGGTTTCCATTTTTTGTGCCAGCGTTTATGAAGGGCAACTGCTTTCACATTTATGGCGCGATCGCACCGAATGGAGCGACGCTGAAGCAGCGGCTCAGCGACCAGATGCTTCATCCCAACTTTCCTGTGCCGATTCAAGTGATGCAGTCTGACTTGAAGTTCTACGACCTGTTTCCGGGTGATGTCATGCAACTGGGCGCAATCACGATCGAAACGGGTCCGCTCAACCACCCCAACACCGCAATGGGCTATCGTGTGACCTACCAAGGACGCACCGTCGTCTACGCTACCGATACGGAACATTACTCTGATCAGTTGGATGAGAATCTACTGTACCTCGCTCGTGAAGCCGATGTTTTAATTTACGACGCTTGCTACACCGATGAAGAGTATCACGACCCCAAAGCGCCCAAAGTGGGCTGGGGGCACTCAACCTGGCAAGAGGCGATTAAGCTAGCCAAAGCAGCGGGCGTGAAAAAAGCGGTGATTTTTCACCATGACCCCAATCACTGCGATGATTTTCTAGACGATGTGGGTATGCAGGTGCAGTCGGTGTTTCCTAACAGCGTACTGGCACGAGAGGGCATGATTCTGTCTGTTATCTGAGGCTCTACAGGCACGGCTATCTCTGCTTTTCAGACGATGTTTGCAAAGAGTTTGACCGTCAAGACTGCACCGACGGCAAGCCAATTTTTCTGCGCAGACTGCTCGACTAAACTAGAAGCATGCTGTGAGGACGTACGATAGGCTTCCTGCATGAATCAGGAGGCATGTGCCAGTGCGTCGTTCAACAAGCCATCAATCCAGTTTAGGCGCCAACCAAACCGTTTCCTGCGGTTGCGAGACCGTCCGACAAAGAGCCGAAAACGCTTGAAGCGGCGCATCACAGGCTCAACGCTTACCCGCAAGCGCGCTCATGCCCGATAAGGCTGCTTCTCTTCCAACGACCGACCGTGTATGCATAACTCCCCGTTACACCATCTGAATCAGAGTTAAGTAACTGGACGTAATTAAACTAAAGATACTTTTGGGGGTGGAGGGGGTGGAACCCCCTGCCTGGGGGCAAAGCCCCCAAACCCCTTTTTACAATTAATTGTGGCTACCTACTTACCTGCCAGGAAATGCTAGAGCATGTCATCAATTGAGCCAAACGACGGTGGCAGAGAAAGAGATAGCACTGAGAAGCTTACAGCCGCGCTTAGCGTAGCGTGTGGCAATCGCTCGGTACCCCTTAAGCTTGGCAAAAAAAGTTTTCAATCAGGTAATGTGCTTTGCCCAACGCCTGGTCATACTCACGCTGCTGCTTCCGCTTGGAGCGTGGTGGAACTACTGCCGTCTTGCCGTGCGCTTGCAGCGTCTCAAGCACGCGCTCATCGGCATCATAGCCCTTATCGACCAGCACCGCGTTAACCACTACGCTGGATAGCAGTTGGTCAGCGCCCTCCAGGTATCCCTCTTTTGTCACTTTAGTGGAAGTAAAGTCTAGAAGTCCGACTGTATATCGGTTTCGCTCTTTTGCTGCTTCTACCCAATTAAAATGGGAAACACTGGTGGAGTAGAGTTTTCAGATTTCGACTCGGCTAGAGTGACAAAAGAGGGATAATAAGTTACAAATCCCCTTTGCTCAAGAAAATCGACAACTTCGTCATGATTAATTAACTGACGGCTGCCTCGTCGAGCAATAAAAACTCGATCGGTGGTTGTTGGGTTATAGTTTTTGAACTCTGTATCAAACAGTTTTGCCTCAACACCGTAGAGTCGATAGTTGTAATCATGAACAACTTCAACCACATCACCATAGACTTCAAAGTTGGTGCAAAGAATTGGAATATTTAACGTGCTGAAAAGGTCGCGTGCAAGGGCAGACGCATTTTCTTTCAAAATAACGTTGATTTCAACCGATCGATTTAGCTGCTCTGAGAGCAGTTTTTTCGTTAGTAAAACGTGAGTGCAAATATTTTCGAGAATATGGGCAATATTTTTGTCAGTTTCGCCGCGAGCATCATAAATAAAATGCCCCTCGTAGTCAAGAGCTTGTTTATGCTGACCTAGCTTAACTAAGCTGTGAATCCTTTAAAGTACATGAGGATATAGTAGAATATCCGATAAACCCAGGACTAAAATGCCTGCAAAGAACTTTCTCAAAGCTGAGACAAAAGAGAAGCTCCAACAAGTCCTGAAAAGCACGAACATCCGGACATTCGGGAAAGAGCACTGATGTTTCTTTTGTTAAACGATGGCAACACGCAAAGTCAAGTGGCTCAAATCATTGGTTGCTCTGTGCGAAAAGTCGCTTACTGGAGTGTTCATAGTGACCCAGAGAAACTCGATAGTTTGCACGATGAAAGGATGAAGGGTAATCACAGAAAAGCCACGCCAGCATACATTGACTTGCTTTTAGTAGTGATTGAGAAGGAGCCAGAAGCGTATGGGTATGAGTTTGGTCGATGGACGAGAGCGAGGCTGGCAACTTATTTAGGGGAAGTGACTGGGATCAAACTCAGCAGTACGCAGGTGATGCGGATTTTAAAGTCAAAAAAGTACGTTTACCTCTGGGCGAAATATAGTTTAGAGGCGAAGCAAGACCCTGAGAAACGGCACGTTTTTAAGGCAAAACTAGAGACGTATTTAAGCATAACGAAAGAGAGTCCAGAGAAGCTACAGGTATGGTTTTGGGATGAATCAGGCTTTAGTTTGCGGGTGATTCGACGGAAAGTTTTAACGAAGAAGGGGACTCGAAGAACGATCCGAGGCGATCGCCGCAAAGGGCGAGTCAATGTGATGGGAGGGATCCGCTATGCCGACAAGAAACGACTCGTGGCTTTTTTGCCCATCGGCAATGGAGAGAACTTTTATACCGTGCTGAAAGCTTTTTACCAGGAGCTTCAATATGAATGGGCAGGGGAAGATAAAAACATTAATACTTTTGAAAAAGATGGGCCGAAGATTGTGATCATTTTAGACAATGCCAGTCTTCACAAGAAGAAAGATCTTCTCGAAAAGATGAAGTATGAAATGCCTAATCTAGTTTTAGAGTTTCTGCCAGAATACAGTCCAGACTACAACTTGATTGAGCTCGTGTGGCATTCAGCTAAAGAATCGCTTGCGAATCGCTTATTTAAATCGATCGAAGAGTTAGAGGCGCTACTCAACAGACTTCTGAATGAAGGAGAGCTAGTCATTAAGTGGAGGCGAAAGATCAAAAATAAGGGTGCAGCCGTTAATGCAATTTAAATGTATGACAGCTTAACTGGAATAGGGTAGGAAAGGCAGTCTCTGCCTCACTTCCATGTACTTTTATTTGGCAACAAGTCTAATGAAACAATAGTGGCGGTGGATGCTTTTGCTTGCGACTATACTAATTGCTTTAGAGTCCTTGTTAAAGAGCATATCTAGTCCGTTGACAAATATAATCTATTTTAATACAGCTTCTAAATCGATTCTAAGCGTTGTGTTTATGTATCTACTTTGGCAGCTTGACAATGCTTTCCCTGCCAAATTTCACGCCATCATGGGAAGGTTGGCTGGTCTGAGTTTTGGCATTTATTTCTTACATGCTTACATCATTTATGCTTATATGCTTGCCTTAAAGCACTTAGATATTTTAATAGGAAAAAATGTTCTTTTTTTGATGTTCTCCTTGCTAGTAGTTTTGCTTCTAACCCAGAAGTGTTGAATGTTAATGGTAAAATTTTACAATTCTGGCTTTAGCGTACCTACAAAGGACTACTTATTGAGAATAATCGCAGTAGGCATCTTGTTTCCCACACTAAAGTGGTACGGCTGAACCATAAAAGAGCATAATTTTCTACCTTTAAAATAGCGTTCAACACTTCTGCTTCTAACCATATCTATTCTGTTAATAGGTCAAAAAATATTTGATAAAAAGAGTAGATATTTGTTTGGGTGTTAACAATTATGTAGTATGGGGCTTAATTTTTAATGTTGCTAAGATTCCTGGTCGATTTCTACACACAGAGGCTGTTTGATTTCGTTCCAATTATTGTTGCGGGGTTAAATTTCTTAATCCTTTTCTGGTTTGCCCTCAGATTCATCCAGCGCGAGAAAATTTATGCTAGATTGAGCAGTGCGATCGCTCATGGTGAAGAAAATTCGTGGAGCTATATTTTTAAATTCTATGGACACTCTATTGATGCGATTGCTCTGAGTCTACTGATTTCACCCTCAGCCTGGGAGCACCATTATGTCATTGCCATTCCGATCGCTTTGTGGGCAATAATGACTCGTGGTTTTTACCAATCTTGGCTAGTCGGTGCTGGTATTTTTCTGGTTTTCTGCGTTCCTACCTTTGAGATCTTTCCCTTGAGCTTCCATCGACTGGTCGGTTTGCTTGCTCTTGTTTATGTAACAAAGCCCGCATTCGTTCAGAGTTACTTCCTCAAAAAAAGTTACGCTTGTGTCAAATAGTTGTCTTTCAAAAGCAAGAGTTTAGGTCTTTGCTTTTAGCAAGCCCTTACCTAACATAATGGTGATCGTCATGCGACTCAAAAAAACTAAACTAGCCCTTTGTACGCTTCTATTATTCAGTACGGTTTTTGCTACTGTTGCTCAAGCTCAATCCGCTGGCGGAGAGGGAGGAGGTAACAGTCAAACCCCGATACAAGTGATTGCCCAAATTGTTTTAACGGCGATCGCTCTAAGAGTTTTAAATTCCTTTAACTTACCCTGACTGATCATGATTGATGGGCAGTGAGAGACCCTTAACTCCTGAGCAACCTGCTCTACCTAACGAAACATAGCGATCAGTTACTTCTTTGTTCCAGCTCATTCTGAGTAGCAATCTTGTGATCTTGCCATCCCAGACCAATCATAGTGGCCACGAAGAGCGTATAGCCTGGTTCCTCTAACTGCGAAAAAACTAACCCAAAGGCAAACACTGTTAGCATCAAGTATTTAGAAAGGTCAGGGACACAAACGTCACGCCAAGTTATAAAGGCCATATAAAAGTAGGTAATCAATCCCAGCGGTCCCAAATCGCCCCAGATGCCTGCCCAACCAAAAAAGGGCGAGAATAGGCTCGACTGGTCTCCCAACCAACTAGCAGCGACAACTCTCCATATCTCTACGCTAACAGGATGCACCGTTGCACCCAGCGGAAGCAATAAATCCCGGTAAATCCACAACATCCAACCGCCCAATCGCCCAACAGTATGACCGGGACCTAACCCTAACCACCAGTTGAGCGGAGAGTGAAAATATGGAGGCACGAGCCGAAAGGTTGCAAATTTTAATCGAGTTGCTTCCCCATCTGAGCCATAAATTTCCGGTCTAATCCAAACCGTATAAGCTCCAAGGTACTCAATATTATAAATTGCCCAATAGAAAGCACTCATCAAGACCACACCTAAAATGAGGTACATTAGTGTCTTTCCAACATCTTTTACATTAATTAAGTAGAGCAGCACATAGCCCAGAATGAATGATAGTAAGACTTGTTTGGTATCTGAAATGATGACTTGATTGAAACAAGCGAAAGCAATTGTAATACGGAACCATAGAGGCTTTGTCTTGGCTGTAACAAAGTAATAGACTGCAAAAGTCATGGCAACTGAGCCTCCCAGAACATGACCAGCTCCTTGACCAATAAAAATTCCTTTAATGTTATCTTCTAGACCAATCAGCTTATCCATGCGGAAGACATATTTTTGGACATAGGCAAACAGCATATTAATCAACGCCGCTTGTAAAATCCATTTGCGAAATTGTTGATAGCGCTCCATCGTCATGGGAATACTAACGATCGTGAGAATCAAAATAAAGGGCTCCGCCAGCAGTAGATAATCCAGAATTACATTGATTATCCCAGCATCGTTCAGCAAAGCACTAGCAAAAACGACAATCAAAAACAGAAAGAGGCTAAGTAAGAGACTTTTGGAGATCGCAATCTGTTTCGGATCTTTACTGCGAGAAGTAATGAGTACGGAGCCGCAGACGAAGGGTATGGCTATAAAGTGTAAAAAATTAATCGCAGAAGGTATTTTAAGTCCGGTTAGAATACGCGGAAAGAGAGCTGTACCAAGCGCAAACAGCATTAACTTGAAATTTTTAACATACCCTTTCTGCGGAGGTGCCGATGCTAAGGTTGTGTTCATTGACTCACTCATCACGATTGCTATAAGGCCGATAGAAACTTGCTCTCCGATGAAGGCTTGCTAAAAGCATAACCTGATGGATAGCTCTGCTGCAAAAAAAGAAAGATAAACTTAAACATTTTTCTCGCTTTGAAGATGGTAGATCGTTACGTGTTTCTTGGGATCTTGTCCAAAGACTTTTTTAGGCGCTTGACCAAAAACAGGCACAAATTCTCCTCCAGATTTTTCTAGCCAATTCAGTTCTCGGAGCTGTAGACCCATTTTCTCTTCCAATGGTCCTACTGCAATGGCACTAATCTGTTGTTGTTTCAGATCACCGATCCATTCAGACAACGCTTCTGATTTGGATGGCATATATAAAACCTTCTGATTCCAGTGTTTTCCATAAAAAAAGTAGCTGCGGTAGCTCAACAGATACCCCACTGTTTCAGTTGGCCTCAGATGCTTTGAGATATATTCGTAAACGCCACCATAAACCTCTTGGCGATGGATGTCTTTTTTTTCTCGAAAGCCCCAACTAGTGATCACCAATAGCCCAAGCAGCATAGAAATAACCATTAGCCGATTGGAGCCTTTAAATATCTGGTTTAACCTTATCCCGACTGCTTCACTCAGACCGCGCCGAGCGGTAAACCAGACAAGCAGCGCAAAAACCATGATATAGGTCAAGCTATAGATCACTACGTTCAGCACATCGCTACCAACAAGCTCAAGCGTTTGCTGAGGCGCAGTGGCAGGATTATTTTTGAAGCCATCAAGGATTGCACTTGCCCATCCAACTCCACCTTTGAATGCGGTTGAGATCCTGACGATATCAAAAATTGTACTGCTAACAATCCCAAGTAGACTACTCACAAAAACAACCACTGCTACCAAATATTTCGGTGTACGAAGACGGCTGGCAGTCAGAGCGGCAATCACCCCTAACAAACCCATAAATGGCATGGCGAATCTAGCTTGCTGGCCAATGTATTGGTTTATTGGTTGTGGGGGTAAAGGGGGTAAGAGATTTGTTCCAGTAAAGGGAGTCGTCCAATATAAATACCCTGTTCCAACGAAAGCAAAACAGCAAAGGCTAAACAGCAATCGATTATACCTAAATGTTTGCTTCGGAAAGAGGAGCGCAGGCAGTAGAAACACTTGCAAGACTAAGGCCAGAAAAGGCAGTTGTAATCGCACAACTGCTTGCACGATTACAATCTTCCAATGGGAAAGATCAGTGAAGCGAAATAAATTTGCCAAACTAGTCTGTCGAAGAGTAGACAACTCCATTGAGCCAGGAAAGGCTAAAAGACCGGCAACATTCATTTTAATGTCGCCCAAGGGATTCCCAACTTCAACAAAATTCTTGATATACCAATACAATCCTAGAAACAATCCCCCCAAGATGCTGATCCCAACTGTAGGGATTGCAAATTTGGAGAATCTTGATGCCTCTTTCAAGGAACCTTTGTCGAAAAAATTTCTAGTTTGTAAAAATAAAAGCACGGCGATTGGCAGGATTGCATAGCCAAGAGCGGACAATTTTATGCCGAGCAACATGCAAATGGCGATAAGGAAGGCAGACAGGTCAACAAATGAATTACTTTGACTATAGGCGATCGCAAAGTATAAGCCTGCCAGTAAAAAAGCCGCAAAGGGCAAGTCAATATGTAGTCCATTCACATGCTGAACAATCAATGGCATGGTTAAAACCAATGAAGCCGCTGCAAGCCCATAAACTCTCTCTGCCCCAACCTTGACGCTAAGAAGATAAATGGAGAGACCGAGAATCAACCATGCAATCACATTTGGCAAGGTGACTAAAAAGTCTTCTCGAAAGGGCATGACAAACAAAGTGCATAAAATTTCCCAGTTGAAAGGGTAATATGTAATCGCATCTGTAGACCACTCGCCAGTCCTCGAAAATTCATCGAGACGGACGAATTTACCCTCTTGATACCACCTTGCCATTGTTGAGAGGTGATACCAAAGAGAGTCATAGTTAATAATTACCTCAGTTGCCAATTTTATGACTAAGATAATTGCAGCTAAAACGATCGAGACGAGAATGAGGGCTTCAGGCTTAGTAAAGCGGGTTTTTAACTTAAATAAATCTCCAAAAAAGGCGAATGTCAAAGTTTTCTTGATTGACAAAAGAAGCGCTATACCAGATGAAAGAATAATCAATTCAAAGATGATGACTGAAAATAAAAATAATTGACCGACGGCTCCCAAAAATAGAGCAACAAATGCTTGTACGCTACACCAAAAATTTAGACAGATCAGTAGATGATGAGCGAAACTTGACTGGTTTTCTTTATCTTGATCAATTGAAACTAGCCAGAGACATAAAGGAACGGGGCTCAGCAAGATAACAAGAAAGAGAATAAACTCCCAGCAATGTTGCAGCAGTGATAGATTCATTAGAGTCATCCCTCAAATTGAAGTTGAGACGCACAAGTAGTTAGGAATTAATTTGGCAGTTTGAATCTTTTAATTTCACTTCAGTGACTCGTTATTTTAGGCTCAGATTGCTTTAAAAGCTCCATGACGTGACGCATCAAATAGCCTCCAACATGCTCACGCTTCAGGATCATCTCAGGACGATTGGATTCAGCCGCGAAGATTAATGTATGCGTGCATAGGCGTTTGGGTGGTTACCAATTGTCAACCCGCATATAATTTTTAGGAATGACTCGACCAATGCCTGGGTAGTGCTTTCTCCATGTAAGATGCTTTTGCAGATGGGGCGGGAGCTGTCGGGTGAGATCGGCAGTTTGCTGACGCGATAGGAGCGATCGCTCACAATAGAAAGGATTTTTAGGGTATTGACTGAAATAATGGAAAAAAATCGCTGAACGATTCATTTTAACTGGCGGTTTTCCACGATGATAGCACCGAGCGGTGTCAGTAAAAATCACCGTTCCAGACTTACCAAGACAAGAAACTAACCAATCGGGAAAGTCTACGTTGAGTAATGGTTGTAATTCCGAGTGAGTCAAGCCTTGGAATTGGGGAAGCGTTTTAATTAACCAGTCATTCACAGTAGGCGTTACAGTCTGAAAGGGACCTCCAAGCTCGTCAACATCATTTAAGTAAATGGCAACCTTGGTCATCCTCCAGTCTTCTTTATCACGATGCCAGATCCGCGGACCTGCATCTCTGCCATCTGCCACACTGTAGTAAAACGCTGCGCCATCATAAGCGACAGGTAGACCAAGGTAAGACTCCACAATTTTTAGAATTCGCTCCGACAATCCCCAGAAAAAAATCTCTGGATGCGCCATCAACTGATCTGCAGTTGCCATTAGTGTATGTTTATGGTTATGACCCAAAGAGCGTGACTGTTGGGCAAGTTCACTCGTAATCTGTTGGGCTGCTTCTAGAAGTGGTTGGCTATTGGGAATGTCTAATGCCTCCAACGACGTGATGCAGACACCCTCTCGCTCAAGCTGCTCCACGATCGCTAGCTCGTTTGAGTCAAGCTTTGGTAGTTGCGTTTTGTGTTGGTCAAGCCGCTGTTGATATTGGGGCAGAAGGACTGATTGCTCAAACCAATCAGTATTGTGAAGGTGACAAGTGATATCAGAGGGAAGGCTTAACACCTTATTAAATAGTCGATGCGTCAGGTTATAGAGCGGATAGAGGTTGTTAGTCCGCAGGCGTGAGAGCGGATACAAATAGTTGATACGCATGAGCCTAATGGTTTACCTCCAAAATGACAAAACCGGAAAACCTACCCTGGTTTAAACGTTGTAGCTATTTTGCCTTGGTTCCATACACCACCTGTTTTCATGACTGATTGATCGCAATTTTATTGGTTGCCGTCTGCTTGATCGCCGTCTGGTAAATCTCAATGAGCCGTTTGCAATTGTCGTCAGCCGTATATTTTGCCTCAAACTCAGCCCGAGCTTCCTGCCGCATCTGGCTTAGTTCCTGGGGATGGGTCAGGAGCCAATTGATTTTGGCAGCCAGGTCAGTAGAGTCGCCTGGACGAAACAGTAGACCGGTACGTTCATGATCGATGAGTTCAGAGATCGCCCCAATGTTTGACGCAACCACTGGAGTGCCTCTGGCAAAAGCCTCGATCGCAACCCGTCCAAAGGTCTCATACCACTCTGACGGAAAGACTAGAAAGGCAGCGCTGCCAACCACCTCGTACACTTCTTCTAACGATCGCCGTCCCAACCATTCAATTTCGGGCATTGTCTGCATAGCTTCAGTAACCAACCCCGACATGGGACCGTCGCCTAAAATTTTGAGCGGGATTTTGCCTCCCAGTTGTCGCCAGGCATCCAGCATCACTCCCAGTCCTTTCTCAACGGAGAGCCGCCCAACAAAGAGCGCATAGCCGCCTTTGCCTTCGCCCGGTTCAGGTGCAGGGTAGAGAAAGTTCGTCTTAAACATGATTTTCTTTGCCGGTAGCCCACCCTGAATGAACTTATCGACTGCAAACTGGCTGTAGGCAATGAAGACATCAATCTTATGTTGCCATGTGCCCAGGAAGGAATGCAGGCTCAACATCGTTGCTACAGTGGCGCTGGCACCCTGGTTGCCTCGATAGCAACCATGTTGAATGGCTGGTAGCGGCAACGGCTTACCGAGACAATCTTCACAGATACGCCCATTACGAAAGAAAAGCGCGTTTGGACACAGTAAACGGTAGTTATGTAGGGTTTGCACCACAGCCACACCTTCAGCTTGAACGGCATGGTAAGCAGCGGGAGAGATAAGGGGAAAGGTGTTGTGAAAGTGGACAATTTGGGGCTTTTTCTGAGCGATCAGCGATCGCAATTCTCGATAAACCGTGCCATTCCATAAGGTGTTTTTCGCCAACCGCAACGGATTCGCCCCCATGATGTTGTCATTGTGGAGCGTGTAGCGCAGGACTTCATGTCCGTAGGATTCCAACAAAGCAGCTTCTGTAGCAAAAATTTGCTCTTCACCACCTGGTTGTTGATAGTAGTTATGAACAGTCAGAACCCGCATTGTTTTTCCCCTGTTGCGCCAGAATTGTTTCGTAAACACCAACCAGAAACTGACCCTTCGTTTCCCAGTTAAAGAACGTATTTACACGTTGTCGCCCTGCCTGTCCCAGGCACACCCGCAGATGTGGTTCCTGCGCTAATCGAGACATCGCTGCTGCCATTCCTTTTACAGCCTGTTCGGGATTGGAGGCCGGAATCTTGAACCCCGTTTCTGCTGTCACCTGCACGGCTGGTCCCCCCAAATCTAAGCAAATCACTGGACGACCAGCCGCCATTGCTTCTAGACAGACAAAACCACCTGACTCATGCAAGCTGGGATGGACTAATGCCATACACGTACCCAGTTTTTGTAGCAAATCAGTACGCGGCATTTCATGGAGAAATTTGACTTGAGCCGCAATACCGAGATCGATCGCAAGACTTTGAAGCGTCTCCTCTTCCACTCCTTTGCCGACAATCCAGTACTCTGCTTCTGCTGGTAGAGAGGCTTGTGCAAAAGCCCGTAAGCCCAGGTGAAACCCTTTCCAATGCAAAAAGCGTCCAATGCTAATGAACCGTACGGGGACTTCATTTAACAAGGGATATTGCGCCAACTGCGCTACTTCTTCAGGCAAAAGCCCAACCTGCGAGAGGATTTGCACATTTTTGCCGCCCATCGCTACCAGCCTTTGTGCCGTGTCATCCGTCGTTGCCCAGGCAAGCGCACTACGCTTCACCGTAATGCGAGCAAATGGATCGCGTTCCCCAAGCCAACGAGACAGACTGCGTAAGGCTTCGTAGAGTTTGCCACGCCAACTAAAATCTTGGAAAAAGGCTTGAGGGGCAGTTTCGCCACCGCCCACTGGCCCAAGGATAAAGGGGATTGGCAGGAGGGAGAGAAAACTAGGCGTAGAGTGTTTTACGAAAGTGACATGGTGTGCCAGGTCGAAGTTAATGTCGCGATGTAACTTCCGTGCAACAAAGTACGCCTGAAGCTGCCACAGATAGTAATGAATTTGGAACGCACCCTGCCCCCATGTCCACCCGTCACCCCAGACGGGAAGAGTGAAGTAGATAAAGTGGAGGTTGGGCACTGGGTTGCTCGCAAGTTCGGCTTCGATCGCCTCACGCCCATCATCGGGACGGGTCAGCACCCAGACCTCGTGGTAGCGGGCAACGGCTCTTACAGTGTTCCAACCTACGCCTAACTCCGTGCCCCGCCCCGGCTCACAGGCATACGCCG
>Ga0209490_10000083_pt1 | contig 100095 bp, 107 predicted proteins | sample MAT06_FD_187209 | JGI IMG/M metagenome (GOLD analysis project Ga0209490, IMG submission 187209) | Freshwater microbial communities from Lake Fryxell liftoff mats and glacier meltwater in Antarctica - MAT-06 (SPAdes) (version 2) | ecosystem: Environmental > Aquatic > Freshwater > Ice > Liftoff...
AACAAGATGCGCATCGTTCGTTGGGCCTCAAGTGAGCGCGTTGATCTTCCCGATCTCACCGCGATGTCGTTTCTCGCTCTTGGTGAGTTCCGCCGTTCGATACGTGCGCTGGTGACTGGCGAAGCGGCGTACATCATTCAAGGCTTCGAGGTCGAGCCCGAGTCGCCGGCAACGACACGCGTCATGGTGCAGTTCCAGCCTCCCGGCGACGACAGGGGTGAGGTGCTCGGTGCCGAACAGACGACGGCAGGCACGGACTACGGACAGCTGATCGGCGGCCGTGATTCGTCGTTCCTCGACGAAGGTCTCGCGCAGCAGTTCATCGACCTCACCGCCGAACCTCCTGGCTCGTTCGTGGTCGAGATGCGCTTCGTCTACGCCAATGGCGTGAGCGACAACCGAGCGTTCTGGAACCAAGGCACGCAGACCGAGTACGTAGGCGTCACCGAGACCCGACACGTCAGCGGCTGGCAGATCCAGCACGTTGCGGCGCCGACTGGTGGACAGTGGATCCCGCTCGCCGTCGTAACGTGGGATGGCGTGTCGATCGATGCTGCGGACATCGCCGATGTGCGCACGTTCCTGTTCGAGGGCATCAGCCCGTTCCGACGGGCAACGCAAACCAGCTCGGGTGGGGTCGAAGACTTCGATCGCAGCGTCGATCGCGATGTGGATGGTACCTTCCGCATCCGCGATGTCGTGCGCGCGTTGATGCGCCAGGTGCAGGACTTGAAGGGTCAGCCGAACTTTGAGGGGGACTTCGACTGGTTCTCACGCGTCTTCAGCCCGTTCGATCCAGGGGGTGACCTTTCACCGCAGCAGACCAAGACGCTCCGCTCGGTGGACACCGTGAGCTACACCGTTGGTGATGGCATCACGACATTCGGTGACTTCAACGGTGTCACAGGCGTCGATGAGTGTCTCGATCTCATCGCGGCGATGCCCGCCGCACTGATGGCCGCGCGCATTGAAGTGCGCATCCACGGCGGCACGCTGCCGTACACGTTGAGCAGCCAGAAGGTCATCACTCCGAGCCCTGGCTACCGCACCGTGGTCTGCATTCGCGCGGCGACACAGCACGACCAGACGAACGAGCTGGAGGGTCGTCCGATCATCACCATCGCCGCAGCCGACGTACCTGATGGAGGCTACGTGCTGCAAGGCGGCGCAGGTACCAGCTTCGAGCTGGACGACGTCCAGCTCGGGCTCTCAGGCTCGGCAGTGAACAAGGGGCTTATCTCCTGCGAGACCGGCTATGTGCGAGCGCGCCGGAGTCAGCTCGTGATCTCCGGCCCTGCGGTCGTGACTGACTCGTTGTTCTGCGTGATCACAGGTAGGGCGCAGCGTTCGTACCTGGAGAACTGCGCGACGTGGGGGCGCCTGTGCTTCTTCGATGAGACCGTCGGCACCACGCGAGCAGAACGCAACTTCGGCGGCTACATCGAGAACTGCTCACTGCTCGCTTCGCAGTTGACGCTGCATCACCCTACTGCGGGTGCGGACACGAACGTCGCTGTCGGGTTCGAGGTGCGGAACTCGCTGGTTGCTGGTCGCGCGACCGCGCCCTTCGCAGGCTCGAAAGCGATGATCGACGGCGGCTCAGCGAGCTACATCACGTTCCGAGGGTGCACCCTTCAGTGGGGTCAATCGGAGAACTGCATCGACGCTCGCACCTACGTCTCGAACGCGCCCTACAAGTGGTCAGTCATCGACTGCGAGTTCGATGGTGATACCGTGTCGAACGGTACTCACACGTTCGGCGCTGGAATCAACAGCGTTGACGGTACGGGCTGGGCGATCAACGTTGAGGAAGGCACGTCGATCACGGTGCGAGGCTGCACCATGAGGAGCATCACCTCTACCGATGCAGGCGGTATCCGCCTGTTCGACGTGCTGCGCTACACGATCGAAAGCACATCCTGGGATTCGTGCGGGCACACCGCTGGAGGCTCGGACCTCTTCCAGGGAGTGTTCCTCTCGGGCACCACGGATGGCTGCTTCTTCGGCGCGTTGAACGATCTTTCGTTCGATTCGTTCGTCACAGGCACCACGCGCGTTCGCTCAATCGACTTCGACCGCTGCGCGCAAACCTCGATGAAGGGCTGCAAGCTCTACGGCCGTAACGCAGCCTTCACGGCCATCACTCCGGCTGCGAGCTACTGTGCAGTGCGCATCGACACGACCGACGCGCTTCAGATCGAAGGCTGCTCGTTCAATGGCTGGGCTGCTGGTAGTGCAAACAGTCGCACCATCCTGTTCGACGGCTCGCCAACCTCGACCCAGATTCGAGGTTGTCAGTTCTCCGGGTGTGGAGGCTTCCCGATCGTGCGCACCAGCGGTTCGCCGCTCTCTGTGACGATCGACGCGTGCTTGCTCAACAGCTCCCACGCGAGCGAGGATGGCTTCGATTGCTCTTCGCTGCTTCAGCTGACGGTCACGAACAGCCGATGGGACTTCTCGGCAGGCTCTCCCCACGTCGCGCTGCGCACGAGCACCAGCGGTTACGTGGTGATGGGCTGCGCGTCCGCAGCGGGGAACTACAACCGAACGGCAGGCACGGGGCGCGGCTACAGCGAAGCAGGGCAGGACCTGAACCTCTTCCTCGGATACACCTGATGTTTTGGTGATCCTTTGCGAGCGGGCTACGATGTTCGTTCGCAAAGGAGTTGCCATGCCGCCCGTACCCGATCCGCTGATTGCGCATCTCACGTTCCTCCCCTTCGTCGTCGTCATGTTCGTGCTCGGAGCAGTGGGCGAGATGGCGCAGAAGCTCATCCGCGCCGAGGGAGGCGACACGGGCTGGCGCGGCATCTACTACATCACCAAGTCCTACCATTCGATCTTCATCGGGATGACGCTGTGGGCGGTGCCCAGCATGCCTCTGCCTGATGGTGACTTGAACACGCTGACGACTCGCCTGATCGCAGGCGCAGGCGTCGGCGTCGCGACGATGATCGCGTACGAACTCACCGTGAAGACGATCCGCAAAGTGATCGTCACGTTCGGAAAGCGCATGGGAGGAATGTTCGACGCTTGGGCTCAACGGCTCAACGGCTCAAGCAACACGCCCATCAAGTCCGACGATGAAGAGAGCAACGCAGACAGCCCGGAGGAATAAGATGCTGAAGCCCTGGTACCGCTACTTCTTGTACGTGTTCACGCTGCCCACCGATCTGATCGGCTGGGCCGTCATGCTGTTCGTCGGACTGGTGTGGGGCGATGGCACGCCCGCCTGGAACGACGGCGTACTCGTCACCACGATGCGCAGAGACTCTTGGCCGATACGCAGTTGGTACAAACGCTGGGGCGGCACGACGATCGGACACGCGGTGATGCTCGCGCCGAACATGGCGAGCAGCGTCTACACGCATGAGCTGGTGCACGTCGAGCAGTGCGAAGCGAACGCGCTTTGTTCGGCCGCGCTTGCGCTAGTGCTTGTGTGGTGGTCGCCGCTCGCAGCGCTGCTCTTGTGGATCACCCTCCCCTGGTTGATCTACATCGCAGCAGGCCTGTGCGCGCTCCTGCGCGGCGAGAGCTACTACCGAGGCAACCACCTAGAAGAGGCCGCCTACGATCGCGCGGGCGAGCGGTGAACGTGCCCAAGCGTGAAGGCTTCGCAGTCGGGCTCGCCGTTGTCGGCGGGCTCGCGCTGCTTTTGCTGTTCGTCGTGCTCGCGTACTACGTCGGGCGCGGGTGCTCGCCTGCCCCGCTTCCCATCGAGTCGACAGACATCGACGCAGGCCCTGGTGATCGTGAGATCGCCACGAGGCTCGACGCTGCCGTGCACCACGCCGTTGTCGAGCTGGCGAGGATCGAACGCGAGCACGCAACGTCCATCGCTGAGTTCAACGAACTGCAACGCGAAAAGTACGATGCGATCCGCGAAGACCCCGGAGCTGCGGATGCGTTCATTCGAGACTTCAACCGAAGTCTGCGAGGCCGCCATGACTGACCGTCGATTGCCGACCCGTGGTGGCACGCTGACGGCGTTTCGAGCGCTGGTGGTACTTCTGGTCGTTTTGAGCACGTCGGCCCTCCTGACGGCACCAGCGGGCGCGCAAACGGTGGAGCTACCAGAACCGCTGCTTTTGCGGGAGGGCGCGCGGGCGCCGTTCACCGGGCAGCTGATGCCGCAGGAAGACCTGCTGCGCTGGGCGGGCGAGATCGAAGCGCTGAGGCATCAGCTGGCACTCGACGTGCGCACCGAGCGCGAACGCTGCGACGTGAGGCTCGACCTGGAGCGCGCCCGGACTACAGCGGCTGCTGAGACGCTCACGTTGCACGAGACGCTCTGGCGCACCCGTGTCGAAGAACTCGCCACAGCGCTCACGCAGGCCCGGACCAACGCTGTTCGGGAATGGTGGGAGAGCCCTGTGTTGTGGTTCGCTCTCGGCGCTGTCGTCACGGCCGGCGCAGCCGTGGCTTTGGCTGTCGCCGTGAGCAACTGACCCCGGTTACATTTCCCTACCATACGCAGTTTTTTGCGTAGGGGTACGCAGTGTAGTGCGTACGGTAAGAGATAGATCCTCTCTCTTCGTTCGAGGATCTCTCTCTCAACAAGAAGTAACCGAGATCGGGCTTCGCCGAGCTGAAACCGGAAGTACACATCGGGTATATGCCAGGCACATGCAAGGCATCGGCTACTTCGTTCCTCACTTCCACATCGCAATCGACATGGGGGTGATCCAGGTGATCGGCGGAACAACGCTGCACGCGTACGATGTGCTGCGCCACGCGGTATGGCGCGACGAGACGCAGGGTCCTCACGGGCTTGTGCGCCGACGCAACGAAGGCAAGCTCTGCTGCTCGCTTTCGCAAGCGAGCATCGCCGCGTACCTAGGCGTGAAGCAACGCGCAGCCAATGGTTACATCGCTACGCTGAAGCGCTACGGGTGGCTACAGACTGACGGCATGCTCGCGCACGACTCGTCTCTCGTTGTCTACCATCTCGGCAACTACGTCTCGGCCCGCAAGACTGCGGGCACGATCGGGACACACGAAGTGTTCTTTGCCGATGACTGGCTGGTGCGCGCGCATCGCAGCATGACGAAGCACTTTCGCAAAGCGAAGCGCCTCGGTGAGGTACCGTTCGCTGAGCGCGTCAGCTTCCTACGAACGTGGGCCGATGGCCTGAACACGAAAGCGCCCCGTGCGTCCGGGGAGGATGCGAAGCCCAACGACGACGAGACGCTAGGAGACGAACCGGACGCACGAGGCGACTCGGAGTCTGTCACGCGCAGCGCGCAGGTCACGAGCATCGGGTATGAACGCGAATGAGTGACGACAACGGAGCAGCAGCTGCGCGATGGAGCGAGGAGCAGACGATGGAGATCAGTGACCGAGTTGCGAGGTTGGAGGAGTACCACCGCGAGGATCGGATCCTCCGTGGCTCGTGGGACGATGGTCATGGCCGCGTGTGCCTGCTCGCGGCGTACAGCCCCGAGGCGCAGCGGGAGCGCGCGTCGAGCGCGTGTCCCGCGGAGGCGATGCCTCGGTGGCTGGCCCACCTCACCCCGAGCCTCGACGACCACGTGAGCGACGAGGCGTGGCGGGGTGTGATCGATCGGTACGTGGCGGTGATCGGCAGGGTCGTGCTGCTCTCGCCCGCACGCCTCGACCGGCTGCACTACGAGGCGCGAGCGATCGCGGTGCGAGAGGCGAGGTCGCACTGCACCTCGCCCGAGGCGCTCGCGATCCTCGATCGCGCGCTCGCGCAGCTCGACCGACGCGCGCTCGGCGCCACGGTCACCGACGAGGAACTGGCGGCCTGGCGCGTCGCGTCGCGAGAGGCGCGGTCGAAGCTGTGCGACACCTACCGTGCGAAGTACCACAACGCGAACCTCGCCTGGCAGCGGCGGCGCGAGCCCGAGTTCAGCCGTGCGGAGGCAGTGGCGGCGTCGGCGGCGGAGGCGTCGGCGGAGGCGGAGGTGGCAGCGGCGGCAGCGGCGGCGGAGGGTGCGGTGGCGTCTACGGCGGATCTGGCGGTAGATGCGGCGAAGTGGGCAGCGGCTGGGGCGGATCTGCTGGTGGCGGCGACGACGTGGATGTCGGCGTTGACGGGGGTGTCGGCGGAGATGACGGAGGCGAGAGCAGCGGCGAGAGCCTACCGGCGTGGTGCGTGGGACCGCCTCGCCGATGGCTGGTTGTCGTCGTGGGAGAGGGCTGTTTCGGAGGACTTCTTTTCCCAGTGATGCAGATATGGCGAGGCAACGCGTTCTCGGAGCTGCACAACGCGCCCCTCTTTTTCATCGCAGCCATCCGACGGCAGCTCGCGATACCACTCGCGCCGACGCGTGACGAAGCCGAGCGCCGACTGCGCGAGACGCGCTTCGGCGAGGTGTTCGTGCACGAGGGCAACCCGTGGGGATCGCTCGTGCGCATCGACAACCGAGTACCTGCTGGGCTCACGGCCTACGTGATCGCGCTCGCGGAGCATCACGGCGTTGCCTACGAGCTGCGCGACAACCGGATGCGACCAACGGAGAACGTGCCGTGGTGGTGCGTGAACGCGGCGTGGCGTCCGTACCAAGACCAAGTGCACCGCGCCATCCTTGACTACGGCTCGGGTGTGATCGACGCGCCTCCGCGTTCAGGCAAGACACTGATGGCAGCGCGCGCGATTGACGCGATCGCGCTCGACACCGTCTACGTCGCGCCAAGCGTCCAGATCGTCCGGCAGACCTACGAGGTGTTCTGCTCGCTGTGGGGAGAGCACATGGTGTCTCGACTCGACGGCACCGCGAAACCGGACCAGCGCGATGCGACCAAGAGCATCGTGGTGACTACAGCGGCAAGCGCGGTGCGTCAGTCCGAAGAGTGGTGGAAGACCCGCGACGTGTTGGTGATCGATGAGTTCCATCACGCTGCTGCTGAGACGTACCATCGCATCAGCGAGCTAGCGTCAGAGGCGTACTACAGGCTTTGCTTCACAGGTACTCACTTCCGCACTGCGGGCGACGACCTGGCGATGGCTGCGGTCTGCTCGCAGGTGTTGCACAAGATCGAGATTCGAGAGCTGGTAGCAGGCGGCTACATCGCGGCACCTCGGATCGTGTTCGCGTCTACCGCGCATCTCGGTGATCCTGTGCCTGTAGGTACTTCGTGGGAGGACGCATACAACCAAGGCATCGTGCATCACCTCGGGCGCAACACGCTCATCGCACAGATCGCCGACGGGATCGGAAACCAGAACGCCATCCCTACGATCGTGCTGGTGAAGCGCCGCGAGCACGCAGACCTACTCGGGGAGATGATCCCTGACAGCGTGGTCGTGAAAGGCGGAGAGGGTGCGCTCACGAGTGCCGCAGTGAAGCGCTTCGCAGATGGTGAAGGGTACGTGCTAATCGGGACCTCTGTGATCGGAGAAGGCGTCGATCTACCAAGAGCCTCCGCGCTCATCTACGCAGCTGGTGGCGACGCCAGTGTGCAGATGATGCAGTCGTACTTCAGGCCTCTCACCGCACACGCAGGCAAGAGCGTCGGTCTGATCTACGACTTCGACGACGCTCACGGCACGACCACGATGCGGCGCCATGCGGCGTCGAGGCGTCGCTTCGTGCAAGCACGCATCGGCGAGCAGGTGGTGGTGTGATGGTTCAGCCTGCCATCACGACCCACGTACATGACGTACTGTCGGAGTACGCCAAGCTCACCAAGAGACACACGGGCTACACGGGCACGCCTGAAGCGACGCGCGCCGCTGTGTCGTTCCTTCGATGGTGCAGAGACAACGAGGTCGAGCAACCGCTGCTCTTCATGTGGCTGCGCTTCCGCATCCTTCGCTCCGGCCGTCGCAACGCACTCGCGCACCCGTCGCTACAGAACATGGCCAGCATGGCCATCCTGCCCAAGTACCGCGACCTGAATGCGAACTCTCAGGGTGAGCAGCAGATGCGGAGTCACTTCGTGGGGCAATACGAGCGCACGCTCCTGGCCAACAGCGTGGGAGCTGAAGCGGTGCGACGCGACTACGTGATCAACGGGCGCACGGACATGTGCGAGGTGCAGCCCCGACTGTCTGAGAGCTACCATCCGTTTTCACAGTGGTGCCCTCAGTGCCCACGTGCGCAGTCGTGCGCAGAACGACTGAACAAGCGCGAGGGCTTCGATGTGGTGGCGCTGCGCTTGGGCAAGCTCTCGCCTGAACAAGCAGCGCAGGCACGCCGACAGCATCGGGTAGATCACACGAGCGGCGCCGTTGTACCGCGCAGGGAGTAGTCATGTCTTCGGCGTTCCCCTTCGATGTGCAGTTTCAGAGATCGATTGCACGGCTCGCCATGCAAGACGAAGGCTTTGCATCGCGCGCGTTCAAGCACGTAGATGCGTCGTTCTTCACGACGCGTCCGCTCGGGTGGATCTGGACCACGATGCACGCGTACTGGCAGAAGTACATGGTGCGCATGACCGAGGTGCCGTTGCGCGACTCGCTTCGCTACGTCGAGCCCGAGAACGTCACTGGTTACTCGAACGAGATCGACGCGACGTGCTCCATCCTCTCGGTGACCGAGCACGCCTACGTGCGAGAAGCGCTGACCGACTTCTGCAAGCGCAGCATCTTCGCGCAGACGCACAAGAAGGCGCAGGAGCTTTACAACGCAGGCCAACCCGTCGAGGCCTACGACGAGACGCAGCGCTCGCTTGATCGCATTCGAGAGATCACGTTCGAGGATGAGAACCGATCGTTCTTCTTCGAGGAGATCGAAGACCGACACCGCGCGCGCATCATCAAGAACGCGACAGGCTTTCAGCGCGTCTTCAGCACAGGTCTCGAACCCATCGACACCGCCACGGATGGGGGCGCGGTCGAAGGTGAGGTGTGGCTGGTGCAGGGCGTGGCCAAAGCAGGCAAGAGCACCTGGCTCACGCACAACGGCTTCCGTTGCTGCCGCGTGCATCGCGAGCCTGTTCTGCACATCCAGCTAGAAGGCAAGCGCGAGCAGGTTGAGGCCCGCTACGACGCGCGCTTCTCGGGAGAGTTCTACTCAGAGGTGCGCAAGGGCTCCATCACTCCGGCCCTCTACCGGGACATGCTTGATGAGTACCGGAGGCTGCGAGGTCTGTTGGTGATCCGCGCCATGACTGACTGGGACGTGACCGCGCTCGACATCGAGAGCGAGATCAAGACGCTCAAGGCGCGCGGCTTCGTGCCGAAGATGCTGATCTGTGACTACGTGGATCTGCTGCGCTCGCGCAACAAGCGCGTGGACAGCGAGATGCAACATCAACTCGACGCGACGCGAGATCTGAAGCGGCTGACGATGAACTGGGGTCTCGTCACGCACACGGTCTCGCAAACGCAGAGGCCCAAGGATGGTGACGACGAACATGAACACGTCATCCGCGCTTCACAGATCGCAGACGCTTACGCGAAGATCCGAGTGGTGGATTTTGTCGGCTCGCTGAACACAACGAGGCAAGAACGCGAGCAAGGGATCTCTCGCTTCTACGCCGAGATGCATCGCGACAACGCGATGGGGATCTACCTGCGCTTGCAGAACGACATCGCGCGGATGCAGATCGGCGTGAGCGCCGAAGTGATCGAGTTCAAGGAACGGCAAGCGGAGGGGCGGAGGCGATGACTGACACTCTCGCACGCGCCATCACCGCGTTCCAGATGGGCCCGTTCGCGCGAGCGGTCGGAGCGCGCAAAGAGTCGCCGAGCGCCTACTCCCACGAGTGGCTCTTCACCTGCCCGCGCTGCTCTTCGTCGCGTCTGCGCTTCAACGCCGCGAAGCGCGCGGGCGTCTGCTGGGGCTGCCGCCGGGGCTATGACACTTTCGCGCTCGTGCGTGACGTGCTCAAGATGGATGAACTCGCTGCGGTGCTGTGGTTCACGAGTCGCTACGTGGGCGGCGACTCATCGGCGGAGGCACTCACCTCGGCGCTCGTAGTCATGGCAGCGCCCAAGCCTGCCGTGCGCCGCCTACCGCAGGTGCAGTGGCCCGAGGGCGCCGAGATCCTCACCTCGCCATGCCTGCCCCACGAACGGGCGTGGGCGTACCTCAGCGGGCGCGGAATCGATCTGCACATGGTGCGAGAGTTCGGGCTCGCCTACGGGCGCAGCGGGCGCGTGCGCGAGCGCATCGTGTTCCCGTGCCGAATGGACGGCACGCTCGTCTACTGGCAGGCGCGCGCCATCTACGATCCGCCGCCGCTCCTCCAGGGCCACGACCTGCGCGGATGGAAAGAGAGGAACGCCTACATCAAGTCGATCAACCCATCGCTGAGCAGCGCGGACGCTCCGCAAGCGCACGAGGTGATCTACAACTACGAGCGGGCAAGAGACGAGCCTCACGTCGTGATTTGCGAGGGGCCCATCGACACGATCAAGATCGGCCTGCACGCAGTCGGCTTGCTGGGCAAGGCTGCCGGACCTGTGAAGCTTGAGCGCCTGAAGCGCATGCGCGCGAGCCGCTTCACGATCTACCTGGACCACGGGCCTGAGGAGCTAGAGAGCGCGCGTCGCATCGCGAGCGAGCTATCAGCCATGGCGGAGGTGAGGATCTGCACGAGCCCTCCTGGCTACGACGCGGGCGCCCTGGACCGCGCGACGAACGCAGCCATCGTCGCAGCGGCGATTCCCTGGGTTCCGTGCCTCTGAACGAAAAAACGCATCCGAAACTGTAAGCAAAATCAGCTACTTGTCACTTTTTTCCGCGAACTCTGCATGACGAGCTTCGCTTGCACCTACTAGATGCACATGGGCGGCAAGAACGCCGCCTACCACTACCTAGCCGGGCAACCCCGGACGATGGAGAGACCCCATGTACAAAGCGCGCACCAACACCACGACCTCGACGACCCTGATCACCGGCAACACCTTCCCGGCCAAGGACGCGCTTCGCGCCCTTGGCGGCAGGTGGGACGCCCAGGCGAAGGGCTGGCGCGTGCCTACCGCGGCTGCGCCCCGCGCCTGGGCGCTAGTCAAGGCTGCGCCCGCCAAGGCTGCGCCCGGCACTGCTCGGGCCTACCGGAGCCGCGGCGTGTGGACTGGCTGCCCCTGCGGCGCGAGGGAGCTGCCCGGCGGAGGGCTCTCCAGCAACGCGTGCGCGGACTGCCGATACGACGACGAGTGATCCTCGGCACCCTCCGGCGCCCGACACGATCGGGCGCCGCGGGGTGACGATGACCGCCACCGCTACCTACCACCCCAAGGATCACTATGACCACCATGCACGACAAAAACACCACCCAGCCCTTCGTCGCGTGCCTTGTTTCGCGCGATGGGCCACACGTGCGCGTCCTCTACCGCGGCACCCTCGATCTGGACGCTGCGCTGGCGCTCGTAGGACGACCCGCGCAGCTGCTGTGCGACGCGCAACACAAGAGCAGTACGCTGCGCGTCGCACGGTTCTTCTCGGTGTCGCCGCCCGATCTGCCCGCCGACGCCATCCGCTCCGCGCTCGGGCTGGTGGTGTCATGAGCAGCACCCTCAAGGACGACTTCGAGTCCTGCACTAGCGCACTGACCATCCGACACGGCTGGGGTCTCGACGGGCCCGGCCCAGCTCGCTTCGGCTGGTGGGCTGTGCACCCGTGCCGCGTGCGGTGGCTGGGTCGCACCCGTGCCGATGTCGTCGCTCGGATGATGGACGGGACGGTGGCGTCATGAGCACCATCGAAGGCCTGCTTGTCCGCCTCCGGGACGAGGACGACCTCGACGGCTGCGCCGAGGCCATCGACTGGCTAGCGGCACGCGAAGGCACGCTAGAGCAAGTGTGGGATGACTGCCCACGCGGCAACTGGCTGATGCGGCTGGCCGAGAGACTGCGGCGGCCACGCGGGGCCGCAGCGCACGTGCTGAGTGTCGCCTGGGACGTGGTCGCGCGCGACCAGCCGGGCTGGATGCAAGACTACACCAGGGCCGACGTGGTGCGTCAGCACATCACGGCTGCGATGATCGTCGCTGTGCTGGACGCTCACGCGGCCGCGGCGGTGAAGCCATGAGCACCATCGAAGGCCTGCTTGTCCGCCTCCGGGACCCGTACGACCTCGACGGATGCGCCGAGGCCATCGACTGGCTAGCGGCACGCGAAGGCACGCTTGAACAGGCGTGGGCGGAGTGCGAGCGCGGAGACTGGATGGTATGGCTGGCAGAGGCGGCCGGTGTCTCCAACGCGATCTACATAGCCGCGGCCGATGCGCTGCCCGAATCCGAGACGCTGCGCGCGCAGCCCGCGGCCGCCATCGCGGTGCGCCAGCACATCACAGGCGCGATGATCGTCGCTTTGCTGGACGATCACGCGGCCGAGAGGATCTCGCCTTGACGGCGACCGGGCCATCCGGGTCGCCATCACCGCTGGGCTCACCTCTGACCGGGCTGCGCAGATCTCCGCACGTGCGGCGCTCGATCTGGCGATCAAGAGCGCACATGCCTACCTCATGGCGCTGACGATCGAGCGCGATGCGGTTCTTGCGGCGCGCGCCGACGCGGAGGAGCACGGACAGGGAAGTCGCGAGGCGACCCGCCCTGGGTTCGAGTCCCAGGCATCTCAGGCATCTCACATGCGTTCCACTACTACCCCTACCACCCCAAGAGGATCACCATGACCACCCCGAAGACCCACTACGCACCTACGTTCTCTGGCCTCGCCTCGTGCGGCCCCGTAACGCCCTCTACCACCCCACGACGCGATGCCGTAACCTGTGAGCGTTGCCGCCGCACGGCGGCCTACCAGGCGGCCCCCGCATCGCCCCCGGGGCCGCTCGCCTTCGTCGTTCAGTCAATCTACGATGGTCGTTGGGCCAACGAGCCGGATGGCGCGTGTTCCTCGATGGAGGAGGCTAAGGACGTGATTGACTCCCTGGTTGAGACGTACGGCTACGAGCGCAACTCGATGCGCGTCACCATCGTTCGGCTCCCGACTGACTCCGTAGGGCATCTATCGATCACGCGCAAGCTCCGCGTCTCGGTGGTTGGCGCGCTCTCTCACGAGGCCCACGAGGTTGGCGACCACGCGATGGTCGCGATCTGCTCGCGCGCCCTCGATGGCGAGGCGCGCGCGGTCGAGGAAGTCGCGCGCGTCCTTGCGGCGGCGGCCAACGAGGTGGCGTCATGAGCTGTATGATCACCGAGTGGACCTCCGCGCCCTCGCCCGAAGTGCTCGAACGCATTGCGGACTACATCGCGATCGAGGCTCTGTCTGAGGGGCTTTCGATCGAAGGGCTCTCCGGCTATGACATCACGCCGGCGGACATCGATTACATCACCACGGAGTACAGTGCGCGGGACGAGTTGGAACTGGCCTGGGTCAACCTCGTTGTTGAAGGGCTCGTACGTACGACGTTCGCGAGGCTGACGGAGGGGCTCGATCTACGCTACGGCTGGGCGTACGATGGGGGCTGTACGCGGTTCGGCTGGCATTCGCGCACGGCCGGCGGCGAGCGGTTCGTGGGTGCGACGCGCGTCGATGTGCTGGTGCGTCTCGTCAAGTCGGTGGCGTCATGAACATCCAACTCGCCCGCGCCGCGGAGGCGTTCTCGCAGCTTGAGACGGCCGAAGAATGGTACGCCGCGCTCGGATGGTGTACCGGGTGGTACGAGGCCGACGGGTCGGAGTCGGAGTGCGAGATCACGCACCCCGTCTGCGCCCCCGGGGACCTCGGGCTGTCCGACGGTGAGATCGCCCAGAACGTCGCGGGTGACGCCTCGGAGGAGGAGCGCGAGGCGATCGGTGAGGCCGTGACCTACGCGCGCCGAGCCTGGGCCGCGGCGCAGATCATCCGCGCGACCCTGGTAGAGGCGATAGAGCACTACGGTGCGGGGGACATCGCGGGCGCGCGGGCGTCTATCCTCCGCGCCTCGGCGCAGGAGTTGGAGTGGGGCGACGACCCTAGCACTGCTGCGGTGCGCACCGCGCTCGGGCTGTCGGTGGCGTCATGAGCGACATCATCTACGTGATCCAGTACAGCAGCGACGGCTGCTGGGCGGACGAGCCCGAGGGGCGGTGCGCGACGCACGCCGAGGCGCGGTCCGGCATCGACTCGCTCGTGAGCGTGTGCGGCTACCGGCGCGACACGCTGCGGATCGTCGAGCGCGCTATCCGCCTGGCGGACGCCTTCAGGGCCTGCACCTCCGGCATGGACCTGCGCCACGGATGGGGCCTGACCGGCGCCGGTGAGGCTCGCCACGGCTGGTACGCTCTCAGCCCCTGCCGCGAGCGCTACCTCGGTAGGACTCGTGCCGATGTCGTCGCGCGATCGCCCGTGGTGAAAGAGACCTAGCCCGAAACGCGCGCAAGCGCGTCGCTGCGTATGGCGCAGCCTGACGATGGGCGTCGGTATCACCCCTCACTATCGAATGGAGACTCAATGAAGACCAAGGATCTGATCGCAGAGCTGCTCAAGCAGAACCAGGACGCGGAGGTGCACTTCGCGTACGACTACGGCGACTATACGCGCACTGAAGTTGCGTCGGCCGTGACCAACGTAGTGAACGGCTACGTGGCGCACTCTGCCTACCACGACATGCCAAAGGTTGTTGACGCGACCGAAGGCTCGCAGTGCGTCGTGGTGCTGCGAGCGACCGAAGGCTCGCAGCGCGTCATGGTGCTGCGATGACGCGCTTCAAGATGTACACAGGACCAAACGTGCGGGCAGTTGCAGATGCGATCGCGCGTATCCCTGCCACGACCAACCTGCTCGCCGGCACTGACCATGTCTACTACGACTCGCCGCACTCGCTGCGCGAACAAGAGCGCTTGGCGCACCATGACGGTGCGTCGCGTAGTTGCTGGAACTACATCGAGGGCGCACGCGTGATCGAGAGTCGAGTCCGCCGCGTGGCAGATGCGCTCTACAGTGCTTGGCTGCCTCTCATGAGAAGAGAGGTCGAAGGCTTCAACGCCCCTGCGTCGATCAGCGAGTGCGCCAACAACAGCGTCATCGACAATGACGACTCGGTGGAGCTGCTTGCCAGCTTCGCCATCACCGCACGCGCACAGGATGGGCGCTGGCCTGCACTGACCGAACAACAGATCGAGCGCTTCGTGGCCGCGGCTGTCGAAGCAGAAAGAGAGACGCGATGAAGAGGTCGTACACACCACTCTTTCCGGTGACGAAAGAGATTCCTGACTACGTACCTCCCGACAGGGAGTGCGCGTACATCTGCGGCACGGGTGACCGCTGGCGCTTCATGCTGCTCTGGCAGCATGAGCCTCGTACTCAGTACACAGGCATCGAGGTGGTGCCGTGAGTACGAAGCTGCGCAACCGAGGGTTGCTCACTGAGGCCATCGCAAAGGGCCTGATGTCTCTTCACATCTCGAAACCAAGCGCGCAACTGCGAACACTGCGCGTCACGCTGTTCGACGCTCACGGTACGTTCATCGCGGATCTCACGCTGGCCGATGCCATTCACGCGACGACGTTCGATGTCTGTCGCAACGAGCGCGCGTCGTGGGCACACGCCGCGAGCGCCGAGGTCTACGCAGACTGATCACCATTCAACCACCAACCCCAAGTACCTAGCTCAGGAGAAGAGACGATGGACATGAACGACATCAACAAGCACAGCATGATCGACGCGCCGAGCGTGCCCGTGGCCAACCCCGAGATGAAGAAGAAGCGCACGCGCAGCGCGACCAAGACACGTATGGCCGGACACGAGGGGCCAGGCCTGCACTACAAACAAGTGCGCACGACCATCGCGCTGCTGAAGCACAGCACGATCTTTTTAGAGTTCTCGGTGGAAGAGCGAGCAGCCTTCAACGAGATCGCGAGGCTCAACTACGATCTCTCCGCTGCCAAGAGTCTCGCGCTAGAACACGCGTTCGCGAAGCTCGATGACGAGGTGATGGGCCGCGCGCGCGATGAGTTCGAGTTCGTGCGAGGGCGCACGTCGATCCGCAACCACGGGGCCTGCATCGCCAGCTGCGCGCTCTGCGGCAAGGGTGACTCCAAGGACGATGGCACCAACCAGGACAAGCTCCAGTACGACTTCTGCCTGACGAACACCCAGGGAGGTACGGACCTGTGGGTAGGAAGCAACTGCATCCTGAACTTCGGGTTGAAGGTGCGCGGTGCAGCCACGAGCGAGGAAGCCCGCGCGATCCTCGAACGCAACCTGCGCGAGTGCATGTCGATCTGGAAGAAGGAAGCGTGGCGGAACGACAACCCCGAGCATGCGCGCATCGCTGAACACTTCGCCGCGCTCGAACGCCTGTGCCACGACTTCCGATGGTACGGGCGCTACGGCTCGATGAAGGGTGACATCCTCACACTCGGTCAGACGCAAGAGGGCGTGTTCCGGCGCTGCCAAGCCGCAGTCCAGCCCATGCGGAACGCGCTGCGCTTCTACGAGCGCGCCGACTACCTCACCGATGCAAAGGCGGTGGCGTGGAAAGAGGCACGCCGTCTGTTGCACTCGTTGCAGTGGCTCGTTGCGCAGCTCGACGCTGCGCAGAACAAGAACGGCTACGAGCGCGAGCACTTTCTTCACCAGGCGCGCATCGCGCGAGAGAAGCTGCTCGCTGTACGCGTGCAGAAGCGCACGCCTCGCCCGATGCCCGCCGCCTGAACCGATCAACCACCAACCCCAAGTACCCAGCTCAAAGAAAAGAGACGATGGACATGACTACTATTCGTAAGCCCAGAGGATTCGCAAACGTGACGACGACAATCGCAGACGCAGCAGACCCGATCGAGTACGAAGACCGCACCGTAGGAGGCGCGGTCTTCGTCGCTCGGAAGGGCACGCATCCCAACGTGCCGCTGCCGCGCCCCTACGTCTTCGATCAGAAGCAGTGCCAGGAGATCGCCGTAGGGGTCCGCCGCGGAATGAACGTGCTCCTCACGGGGCCCACGGGCTGCGGCAAGACCAGCGTGGTCTCGGCGATCGCGTCGCAGATCAATCAGCCGTTCGTGCGCTTCAACTGTGATGGCGAGACCCGGGTCTCGAACTTGCGAGGCATGATGAAGCCTACGTCGCAGGACGGCGTGCTGACGCTCACGTTCTCGCCTGGTGACCTGGCTCTCGCGATGGAGCAAGGCTACTGGGTGCTGCTCGACGAGATCGACGCAGCGCTACCGAGCGTGCTGTTCGTGCTCCAGCCTGTGCTGGAGGAAGACCGCCGCGAGCTGCATGTGCCTGAGATCAAGCGCACCATCTCCGCGCATCCCGACTTCCGCATCTTCGCAACGGGTAACACGATCGGCTTCCGCTCGGCGTCCCGCGCGCGGCACGCAGGTACCAACCCCATGAACGCAGCGTTCGTCGATCGCTTCGGCATGCTGATCGCGTGCGACTACGCGAGCAAGGACGACGAGACCAACCGGATCAAGGTCAACGTGCCTGACCTCGACAATGACTTCGCCGAGGGCGTGGCGCGCGTCGCAGACGCACTGCGACGTGATGAGAAGTTCAAGGCGGACTTCTCTACTCGTCGTTGCGTGCAGTGGGCACGCTTGATCGGCGACTTCGACAACGACGTGCTGCGCGCGGCTGAACTCGCGGTGCTACGCAAGTTGGAGAGCCCGACAGACGCAAAGGTCGCACGCGCGATGATCCGTCGGATCTTTGGCTACGATGAGGAGAAGGTCTAATGGCCACGCGCATCGTAGGCAAACGTATCAAGGTCGGCGGTGACCCTGCGGAGCTGTACCGTTTCGAAACGAGTGCTGCCCCACACACGGAGGTTCAGCGTTTCGCGTTCGGCCTCTGGCGCGGCTCGACGGAAACGTCTGTGCGTACCGTCATGAGTGTCATCGGCGATGTTCAGCGCGGGCTGCTCGTTGATCTCCCGGTGGAGAGTTTCGACAAGCTCGACGCTGGGATCGCGCAAGTGGAAGCCGCGCTCTTCTCATTCTCCGATCAGCGCGTCTCCTCATTCTCCGAGTGCGAGCAGTGCGAGCCCTCCGATCCGTGCGCGCCTGAGAGCTGGCAGGTCTCGATTCGCAACCAGCACGCGCGCGTGGTCACGAAGACAAAGTTCACCATGGGATGGCTGGGCTCCCACACATGGTGGATGATCGAAGGCGGTTGGCTGACCCCGATCGGAGGGCGCCCTCTTTCGGAGGGCTACATACAGAAGATGGAAACAGCGACGCTTGTTTCAACCGTTGAGTCCGCTGCAAACAAGGCGTTTGTGAATGAGATCAGGAACGTCGAGGCGATGCCTAATCGCATCGCCACGAAGATCACCTCGTACCTCGGTCCGAGCATCTCAGACGAAGACATCGCAGCTGGCATCGCCGCCACGTGGAGCAACCTGCACGCTGAGGAACAGAAGCGCCGCGTGATCGAACAGCGGCGCGCCGAAGAAGTTCGGCTCTTGCTCGCGCAGCAAGAGCATGCGACTCGGCTCATCGAAGAAGAACGACAGCGACGGATCGCAGCAGGCGATGTGTCAGCTCTCGACGATCAAGGACTTGCATCAAAGCTTCGTGCTAAGCGCACGAAGGGAATGGAACCGTCATGATCCAACACGAGATGGAAAGGCTCGGTCGGCTACTCGCCTACGACCGCGACCTGAAGGTAGATGTGCGAGGCACGCGCGCGTACTCGACGCCCGGACGCGTCGTGATCCCCAACGCAGCGAAGTACGAGCACCTTGGCGACAACGCTGAGAGGATGTTGCACGCGCTCCTCGATCACGAGTGCGGTCATGCGAAGCACACCGAGCACGCGTTCATGGAGCGCGCGCACAAGCATGGAGGCAGTGCGCTGCACAGCCTGGTGAACGGTCTGGAGGACGGTCGTGTCGAGCGCTTGATGGGCAACGAGTACATCGGCTGCCGGCAGAACCTGCACGCGAAGAATCGGTGGTTCTGGGAGGATGAGAAGTGGCGGGCAGGCTTTCTCGCGAAGGACGCGTGGGGCGCGTTTTGCGTCGCCGTGACGTTGCACACGCGGGGCTCGGTGAGCCTCGCAGAGATCGATGCTGCCCGCCCTGAGATCGGGAGCTTGCTTCGTGTTGCGCTGTCTCTCGGCGTAGATCGTGCGGCAGGGGCAGCATCGACTGCGGAGGTCTACAGGATCGCGCTCGAAGTGTGGGAGCACTTCAAGCAGCCTCCGCCGCCTCCGCCCGAAGCATCCGATGACGAGTCTGACGAGAACACCGAAGCGGAAGACACCGAAGCGGAAGACACCGAAGCGGAAGACACCGAAGCGGAAGACACCGAAGCGGAAGACACCGAAGCCGAGGACACCGAAGCCGAGGACACCGAAGGCGACGATACAGATGGTGCTGTTGGCGAAGGCGACGACAACGAAGCCGAGGACAGCAACGAAGCCGGCGGTGACGAAGCCGAGGACAGCAACGAAGCCGGCGATGACGACGGCGATGCTGCTGAAGGCGGCGTGAGTGACGGCGGGCGCATCGACCCGTATGCAGCGCTTCGCGCCCTCGGGCCACTCGACAGTTGGAGCAAGGCGAACAGCGTGGTGGATCCTGAAGAGGCCATCTGTACGCTCATGGAACAGTCGTACGAAGGGCAGCAGCAGTACCGAGTGTTCTCACACGAGTTCGACATCGAGCGCGACTTCTACGCGCACCCTCTACCCGCGAGCACCGAGTGCACCGACACGCTGGAAGAGATTGAACACGATGCCATCGAGGCTAGCTCTGCGCTCACGCAAGCGTTCGAGGTCGCGCTGCGTGCGCGTCGCGAGAAGCGTCCTGTTGGCGGTAACGACGAAGGCGAAGTCGATCTCGACCTGATGGGCGAGTACGCAACAGGGTCTGTGTCGTCCGACACGATCTACCAGCAGTTCATCTCCGAGGATGATCGCGACGTGACGGTTGCGATCATGCTCGACTGCTCAGGCTCGATGTACTCTCGAAGCCGTCTCGCGAGGCGCACTGCCTACGCGCTGCATCTTGCGCTGGAAGCCTGCTCGATCCAGCACGAGATCACAGGCTTCACTACCATCTCGTCTGCGGACTTCAGAGAGAAGCTCTGGACGAGTGATCGGCCTGAACTCGGAGTGCACTTCGCCGCGATGCGCGCTGCCATGATTGAAGCCGAGAAGCACGGGGTGAACCCTATGCTCTTTGCCCGAGAGATGTGGCGCGCAGGTGGTAGTAGTAACTCCTTGGCGCTCTCGCCGCTGTTCGTGCCGACGTACGCGGTCTTCAAGCCCTACGGAGTCTCCGACATGCAGGCACTGAAGTACGCCCAAGGCATTCACGAAAATCTCGATGGTGAGGCCGTGCTCTGGCAGGCTCGGCGGCTTGCCTCACGACCTGAAAAGCGTCGCGTGATGTTCGTCCTCTCGGACGGCATGCCCGCAGGCACGCGGGACTCGCGCCTCGGCGTGGAACATCTGAAGGAAAGCGTTCAGCATGTGCTCGACGCAGGGATCGAGGTGTACGGCATCGGAATCGAAACGACGGCCGTGCAGCACTTCTACCCACGACACTGGGTCGCCAACTCGATCGACGAGCTGATGGCTGTCGCGTTCGCGAGCTTCGCGCAGGTGCTCACGGAAGGCCGCAGCGAGGTCGAATGCGTGAACTTGTAGCGCCCGTCTCGAACTTCGGATCCTTCGACGACATCGTGTCCAGGGAAGTGCGCCGCATAGGTCGCGTCCCTGGACACGACACGGAGGACCTGAAGCAAGAGGCGCGCATCGCCGTCGTGAAGGCCCTGTCGCGCTACGATCGGAAGAGCACAGGGCGCACGTTCATCGCGGTGGCGGTGCGGAACAAGCTGATCAATCTGAAGAGGAACGCGTGCACGAACGGGCGCGTACCTCGCGATGCGCACGGACGCTTGGCGTCGCTGCACTCGCTCGACACTCCGGTACCTGGCGATGACGGCGAGCAGACCTGGCTCGATCGAATCGCTGATGAAGCATCCGACGCTGAGGAATCAGCATCTGCGCGCGAACTCGTGCGCGCGTTGGATGAGCGGCTCTCGGCACAGGAGATGTCGCTGCTCGTTACCGCGCTGGTCGAAGGCGCGAAGATCGGAACGGCTCGCGCCCGAGGCGAGCGAGTGAACGCAGGGGACGTGGATCGCGTGCGAGCAACTGCGCGCGATACGATCGCAAGGCTACTCGGCCAACGACGGATGTTGACGAGTGATGGACATCGTGTAGATACAAGACCGGAGGAACTGAAGATGACGACGACGAAAGTGACCCTGCCCATAGTGAAGACCGAAGAACTGCCCGACTGTCACGCGGCTCTGCCCACGGGGCCGGGCTACGACCCTGCCGATCTGCTGTGCCGTGACCAGTGCCGTGATAAGTTCTCGTGCGTGCGCGACCTTGTGAACGATCGGGCCAAGAACGAGAAGGGCTACACGCTGGCCGTGGACACCGAGGTCCAGGCCGTGCTCTCGGGCACGCTCTCGCACGACGACGCCATCGCACGCATGAAGAAGCGCAACGCGATCGTGGAGAGCGGAGGTCAGATCACCGACGCTCTCTCGACGGTGCTGCCGCTCGCGAAGGCGCCTGCGCCCGCCGTGAAGGCACCTGCGGCGCCCCCGACGCTCGCGCCCGCCGCCGAACCCGCAGCACCCGCTGCGCCTGTTGTGGAGGCTCCTGCGCGCGTCCCCGAACCCGAACCGACCGACACCAAGACGAGCGACAAGACGAGCGACACCAAGACGAGCGAGGAAGACATGGGCACCAAGACGAGCGAGGAAGACATGGGCACCAAGAAGAAGGCCGCCAACAAGCCTGAGAAGGCCGCCAAGAAGAAGGACGCACCGCCGCCTGAGAAGGCCGCCAAGAAGAAGGACGCACCGCCGCCCCCCAACAAGCCTGAGAAGGCCGCCAAGAAGAAGGACGCACCGCCGCCCCCCAACAAGCCTGAGACGAAGCCCGAGGGCGCCCCGAAGCGCAAGGGCAAGGCGCCCATCCCCACGGCGAACCGTGTGGCGATCTACGGGGCGGGCAAGGAGCGCTGGCTTCCTCAGCCGCGCGCGCTGACCGAGGATCAGATGGCTGCGGCGCTCGGGCGCGTGCGCCTCGGGCAGAGCTTCGACCTCGCGATCGGGATGGAGATCGTGCGCAAGAAGCGCGATGGCTCCGAGGTCGTGGTGAAGATCGCGAAGGATGGCTTCGCGATGGACGGTGTCACCTACCCGTCGCTCTCCGCCGCAGGTCAGTGGGCGTCGCGCCGCGCCGTCTCCGGCAACGACTTCTTCAACGTCGAGGTTTACTCGTGCACCGAGATCCGGGGCAAGGGCGTGCCACAGGCGGTCTACTCCAAGCAGGGAGAGGGCAAGGCAGCAGTGGTCGGCGCGCACGTCGAGAAGACGGTGCAGCCGAAGAAGGCCGCCGCACCGAAGGCTGCGAAGAAGGCGACCAAGAAGGATGCGAAGAAGGCGACCAAGAAGGCTGCGAAGAAGGCGACCAAGAAGGCCGCGCCGCCGCCCCCGAAGGCCGCGAAGAAGGCGACCAAGAAGAAGTGATCAGCTGATCACGCACACGATGAAGCCCGCCCAGCAAACCAGCTGCGGCGGGCTTTTTCGTTTCTGCTTTTGGGCTTCCCGCACCGCATCGGGTAGATCACAGTATGTCCCCAGGTTGGATCGTGAACGTTTCACGCGACGATGGTACGCACGAGGTCGAGCGCGATCACGCGCCCTGCCTCGTGCTCGACAACGGCGACTTCGTGTTCGAGGTCTGGTTCTGGCATAGCACTCTGCGCTGCTACTTCTGCCTGACGCGCGGTCCGCACGCAGCCCGCGCGATCGCGCAAGGCGTGATCTACTTCCATCCCGACGACGTACCGCACGCACTGCGCGCTCGCGTGGAAGCCGCGCAGCTGAAGCTCGCTAGCTGATGGGCGAAACACTCACGCTCAACGGAGTCTCTCTGCACTCCGAGACTTGGCGGGACACCGAGCGCCTCAGCACGAAGCTGGGCATGGTGACCGTGCGCAATACGCTGGTCACCACGTTCGATCAGCTCAACACGATGGCGAGCATTCTGCGAGCTGCGCCACGCATCCTCTACGACTCTGAGACGAGTGGCATGAACCCGCATCTCGGAGCACAGATCATCGGTTTCTGTTTCGCAGTGCGCCCGACGGTAGACTACATCGCTTGTTGGTACGTGCCCGTGCGGCACACGAACGACCTGACGATCCAGCAGCTACCCGTTGAGGCCGTCGTGCGCGTCGTGATCGACATCCTCACTGCGCCGGGCGAGTGTGGGATGCATAACGACAAGTTCGATCGAGGTCACCTGCGTAAGGAAGGCGTGGTGGTCACGCGCCGCGTGATCGACACAGCGCGCCTCGCCAACGCAGCCAACGAGAACGAGCGATCGTTCTCGTTGAAGAACCTCGCCACGCGCTACGTGTTCGATGGCGCCAAGCATGAGGAAGCCGAAGTGTTCGACTTCATGCGGCGCGACGCAGCCAAGCTGCGCATCCCGTTCCGCGACCGACGCAAGGACGACGCTGGCGATGAAGAGCCGAGTTACCTAGAGCGCTTCGGGTACGCGCGCCTGCCCATCGTTCTCTGCGGGCGCTACGGCTGTCGCGACGTGTTCTACACGGCGATGCTGCGCGACTTCTACGCGTGGACGATGGACACGTTTCCGCGACTCACAGAGCGCGAAGAGCGCGTGAGTGACGCGCTACACGAGATGGAGTGGTACGGGCTACCACTGGACACTGACGAAGTGCGCCGTGCGCAAGGCATCGCATCGACGGAGGTGGACTACTACAACGGACAGGTCAGCCGCATGCTCGGCGGCACGTTCGAGATCAACGACAACACGTTGCGTGATCTCTTCTTCACGCATCTGAAGATGGAGCCCCCGAAGCTGACCAAGAGCGGAGAGAAAGCGCAGCGCGCGCTGCGCGATGCTGGGGACGACTACGCGCCCGACAAGAAGCACTGCGCCGTAGACAAGGAGGTTCGCGAGATCCTTGCCGCGAAGTACCCGCAGCATCGACCACTGATCCTCGCGCTCTCCGGTGAAGCGCGCGCGAAGAAGATCGCGACGACGTACACGAGTGCGTTCCTCCGCTACTACTCGCCGACCACGGGCAACATCCATCCGGTCTACAACCAGCTGGAACAGCGCGAAGAGGGCGGTGTGCCTGTGACGGGGCGCCTGAGTTCAGCGGACCCGAACATTCAGAACATCGCCAAGAAGCCCGTACACCTGCACAGCTGCGGCTGCAAGAAGTGCATCAAGGCACGCGCCGAAGGGGAGATATGGGATTCGGGTGTAGCAGCTGGTGACGAGGTCTCGCTCTCCGTACGGAGGTACTTCCCAGTGCGTCCGGGCTACGTGCGCGCGTTCATCGACTTCTCGCAGATCGAGCTGAGGATCCTTGCGTGGCTCTCGCGCGATCCCACGCTGCTGCACTGCTACGCCAACGATCTCGACGTGCACAAGATCACGAGCGATGAGGTGACGGGCGGTGATCGCGATGTCGCGAAGCAGGTCAACTTCGGCAACAGCTACGGCATGACCGAGCACGGTCTTGCGAAGCGGATGAATGGCTACGCCAAGAACCCCGATGCGACGAAGGTGCTCGCGAAGGCGTACCTCGAAGCGTTCTTCAGGAAGTACCACGGGATCCCCCGCTTCAGAGACACGCTTGCTGCGCAGATGCGCAAGCATCCTGAGTGCATGTTCGTCTCTCCGTTTGATCGTCCTCGGCGGATCGTGGAAGTGGGCGCGAAGGAGCGCTGGATACGCGCGCGCGGCGAACGCATGATGATGAGTTCGATCGTCTCAGGCAGTGCGGCTGACCTGATGAAGGAAGTGCTGGTGATGGTTCATGCGTGGCTGAAGCAGGCGTGTCCCGAGGTGATCATCAACCAGACGATCCACGACGAGATCATCTACGAGATCCCCGTGCGCTACGCCCACATCCTGCTGCACCCGATCATGCAGATCACGACGAACTGGCCCATGTTCGAGGTCGGCGGCGTGCCTATTCGCGCGAACTGCGCCGTCACCACAACGACGTGGGAAGACAAGCGCGAAGTGATCGTGGAGCCTGGCGCGTACCGCTACGCAGCTTGATCGATCACATCGGGTATAGAGAGAGGAACGGCATGGACAGCTACACCGAACAGATTACATCTCTTCTAGGCATGATCGAGAAACACACAGGCGCGCCTGCGTTGCTCACGACCGTACTCGCAGCGTCCGGCACATGCCTCGTGCGCGTGAGCTACTGCTACCAGTGCGAAGGAAGCCTTGCCTCACGCACGCTGGACACCGACGTGTCAGTCGGGAGTGTTGAGAAACGTCAGGATGCGGTGCTGGTACTGCTCCGACGTTCGCTGATGGCTGCCCGAGCCGACGAGAAGGTGACGCGATGAGTCTGACTGCTGTTTACGGCACCATGAGCGAGATCGTGAAGAGCTTGAAGCTCCACATGCCTGTGAAGGTCACGATCCACGATCCCATCACAGGTCAAGAGGTCCAGCTCGACCGAGAGAACCTGCTGGCGATGCTGGTGATCGACACGCCCAACATCGTCTATGACTCGCAGTGGCTGAGTGCGCTCTACATGGAGATGGCGCGTGCCCGTCGAGCGAGCGAGCGCGCCAGCGCGCACGCTGAACGGCAGTTCGTGAAGTGGAAGGCGGAGATCGCGTCAATCGCGCGAGCCAAAGCAGACAAGAAGATCACGGGCGCGGAGGCTGAAGAGGCATACCGCACGCACGCCGAGTACGAGATGCGCGCGAGCGTGAGTGCCTACTACAAGACGCTCGCGGATCTGTTCGAGGATGCGATGCAGGCGTTCACGCTCAAGGCACGCATGATCGAGGCACAGTCTCGCATCCTGAATGGTGACTTCCACGCTCGGCGAGTCGAAGACCACACGAGCGAGAACGAGAAGCCGGGAGGCTACGAGACCACGGCTGAACTCTCCGAACGCGCAGCGCAGACCATGTTCGCTGCGCAGCCGAAGAATCCCACGCTGCCCGGCTTACCCACGCTGCCTGAACTACCGCCCGCGCCTCCTGCGCGTGCGCCGCGCAAGATGTGATCCTGAGAACGACGAAAGAGAGAATGAGATGAGCTACCCGACGGTACAGACCCCTCCCGCAGGCTGGCAGGCGCATCCCCAAGCGCCGGGCTACTACTACAACCCGCAGCAGCCCTCGGAGATGGTGCTGGTGAATCCGAGTGCTGCGCCTCCGCCGCCCGCGGCACCTGTCGAGACGTGGCAGGACCATCCGCAGGCTCCAGGTTGGGAGTGGAACCCTCAGACGAACGCCACAAGGCAGAAGGGTGCGCCTGCCGCACCGCCTACCGTCGCTGCGCAGGCGGATACGGGCCTGCCCGCGCCGAGCTACGGATCGATCGATCCCGACCTCGCCAAGCGCGAAGCGGAGAAGGCCGCACGCGGTAAGCGCAGCTACGACGACGACATCTACCTCGACTTCCCCGAGCTGCCTCGCGAGGTCGGTAGCGAGGTGCGAATGAACGTGCGCCTGCTGCCTCCATGGTCCCCCGACGAGAAGAGCGCGTGGGTCATCGGCGCGCGTCATCGCCTGTACGCGGAGATGGACCCCAAGTACCAGGACAACTGGAAGTCGAAGCTGTTTTTTCCCGAGTGCTACGGCGCGCATGATGCCAAGGGCGGTGACTGCGAGATCTGCGATGCGGTGAGCGAGTGCATGACCTCGGACAACGAGGAAGCGAATGCGTTCGGAGACGACGCGAAGGCTTCGGAGCGCCACTACTGGCAGGCGCTGCATCTCGACGACCTTCAGAAGCACATCAAGCAGTACACGCGCGATGGTCAGCCCGTAGTCAATCCGGCGACTGGTGAAGTGCTCTGGATCGTGCAGCCTGGCATTCTCGCGATCCGGCCGACGCTCGGCCGCAAGCTGCTGAACCTCGTAGGCATCGCGCCGCGTCTCGCGGATCCCGATCGCGGAGTGAACATCACGCTCATCAAGAAGCGCACGAGTCGAGGGTCGTTCCCGATGAACGTGGAGTACGATGCGATCGGCGACATGGGCGGACCGTCTGCGCTCGATCCGCAGCTACGCTCGGTGCTCGGCAACCTGATCAACCTGCAAGAGAGCTGCGTGCGCCTCCGCCCCCGCGAGGACATGGCGAAGATCGCGCAGAACATCCGCGATCGCTTCAAGCTCGGCCGCGCCGCGTTTTCTGGCGGTACTCCTCCCGCGCTGCCTCCGACCGATTCGTGGATCAGGCATCCCAACAACCCCGCGTACGAGTACAACCCCACGACGCAAGCCGTTCGGCAGGCCAGCGCTCCCGCACTGCCGCCTGTACCGCCTACGGTGCCCAGCGTGCCCGCCGTCGTCGCGCCGCCGCCCGTCGCACCTCCTGGGCCCGTCGCAGCCCCTGCGGGCTTCTACGGACCGGCTGGGAGCCCGCCCCTGATGCCGGCTCCGCCGCCCCCGTCCGCAGTCGCACCGCCACCACCTGTCAAGATGCCCCCTGTGCCCGGCTACGCGCCCCCGGCGGGCGGTGCGCTGCCGCCTCCCAGCGCTCCCGGTCTTGCGAGCGGTGCGGTCGTGCCACCGCCATTCCAGCCTCCGGGCGTCGGGATGGCCCCGCAGCCCGGTCTGCCTGCGTTACCCTCGCTACCCTCGCTGCCTCCGATGATCGGCGGTCCTGTGGGGGGAGTTGCGCCGCCTCCGCCGCCTGTTGGCGCGCTGGGTGCGGCGATGACTCCCGCGCAGATCGAAGCGGCGATCAAGGCGAGCCCGACAGGCACTCCTTTCTGATCGATCGCCGCGTTTGCATCCCATGCACAGGACTAGTGCACGGCTTGAACTACATCTGCGAATGGTGTGGCGAGCCGTGCACGAGCGCGCCTGCTGAACCTTGTTACCCTTGATCGAAAGAGAACGATGCAACGCAAGCCCCGCAGCATGAAGGAAGCGCTGGCTCCTTCTCCGAAAGAAGAAGAGCCGACGAAACGCAAGAAGAAAGCCGCTGCACCAGTGAACGATGCAGAACGCTTTTTGGAGCTGCTGAAGGGCCTGAATCCGAAGGACGAGAACGCGTTCGGGTTCTTCGGGCGTGATGGGCTCGACACTCCGATCAACGAGTTCATCTCAACAGGCTCTCTCGCGATCGACAAGCTGATCGGCGGACCCACCGGAGGATGGCCCATTGGGCGCTTGTCGGAGTGCGCGTCGTGGGAGGGCGTGGGCAAGAGCACCTTGCTCGACCAGTCGATCGCGCAGGTGCAACGCATGGGAGGCATCGCGGCAGTGATCGACTCGGAACACTCACGCGATGCGAGCTACACGCGCAGGCTCGGCGTGGACACTGACACTCTGATCGCGAAGCCCGTCGAGACAGTAGAGGATGTTTTCTCTGCCACAGACACTGTGCTCTCCGTGCAAGAGAGGCTCACCGCGGAGTACGCGAAGCGCAAACAGAAGCCACCGCCGCTCTTGCTCGTGTGGGATTCGCTTGGAGCGACACCGACGAAGCGCGAGCTGTTGGGTGAGCCTGATGACAAGCACGTCGCGGAAGCTGCCAAGGTGATCAAGATGAACTTCCGCCGCATCTGCGCGCGGATTGCTGATCTGCGCATCGCGTTCGTGTTCGTGAATCACTTTTACACAGACATCGGGCCGTTCGCGACAATGAAGACGAGCGGCGGTAGCGGTGTTCGGTATTTCACATCGCTTCGGCTGTGGCTGACGAACAAGGGCCAGATCAAGATCGGCAACACGGTGTTCGGACATGAGGTCGAAGCCAAGACCAAGAAGACACGCGTACGCTCGCCACGACCTCCGGCACAAGCAGGGCTCATCTACGGCGCCGGCTTTGACAACGCCTACACGCTCTACAGCTGGGGCAAGACCGCAGGCCTGTCGAGCGATCACAAGTGGATCGTCGAGACACCGCAGTGGCAGTATCTCATGCTGCCGGATGGCACGCACATCGCCTTTCAGCAGAGGTTCATCGGGCTCGGTAAAGCGTTCGCGGAGCGTCCCGATGCATACGCCATGATGGCTGATCACTTCATGCGCGATGGTGAAGACATCCTCGGCGAGCCCGAGGAAGACGATGAAGAAGAAGAGAACGAAGACGACGCAGAGGAGAAGACCACATGAGCAAGCCGAAGAAGAGCACGAAGAAGACCGCAGCAGTCACCACGACGACTGTGCGCAAGCCGCGAGGTCTCACGACAGCACCTGTGACGCCGACGTTGAAGTTGCCCGAGTTGAAGCCTGCGGAGTGGCGTTACATCCTGTTCAGCGATCTCCACGTCTGCGGCAAGACGATCGATCGAGCGCTCGTCTTGCTCGACCGCGTGCGCGAGACGGCGCTGCACTACCAGTGCTCTGTGATCTGCCTCGGAGACTTCTGGGACCAGCGCGCAGCACTCGCAGTGCGCCACCTGGATCTGATCCAGCGCGAGTTCGAGAAGTGGGGGCAGCAGGGCGTGGAGCTGATCATCGTGCCCGGTAACCATGACCAAGTCTCGCTCGATGGTAGCGTGAACGCCGTTCGGATCTTCGACGGGTTCGAGCACATCACGGTTGCGACCGAACCGTACGCAGACCCGATCAACAAGCTCGCGTTCATCCCTTGGCGTGAAGAAGCGAACAAGCAGGCTGCGGCGTTCGAGATGCTGCCGGGTGAAGGCTGGACGGTCTTCGCACACGCGGAGATCGAGGGCGCCATCGCCAACTCCGGCAAGGCTGCGACGGGGCGCGTGAAGACCGCACTGATCGAGGCTCACGCTCGCGCTTGCTACGTGGGCCACTACCACAAGAGGCAGCAGCTCGGCGACCGCACTTGGTACATCGGCAGTCCGTTCGAAATGAACTTCGGTGAGCGCGATGAGCCTCACGGCATCGCGATCGTGGACAGCGAGAACCCCGAGCCCTGCTTTCTCGATCTGGACGATATGCCGAAGCACCATCGCTTCGTGTGGCCTGACGATGGTGCGAAGCTGAACACCGCGCGTCCGCAGGACATCGTGGAGCTGTACTTCAAGCCGGATGACCTTGGTGGACCAGGGCTGAAGCAAGCACTCGGTAGCTTGCTCGCTCGCGACGTGCGCCCACTGCCGCTCGCGCAGTCCGCAGATCAGGAGACGGTGCCTCAGTTTGCGCTCACCATCACCGAAGGCTGCAAGCTGTTCGTGGCTGAGTACGCGAGAGCAGAAGCGGCGCTCGGCTCGCCCGTACCTGAAGACAGGATCGAGCGCTTGACGTCGTTGGGGCGCAAGTACCTGATGCAGGTGCCTGACGCGCGCGTGATCGCACCGATCTCTCCGACGGTGCGCATCCTGAACGTGCGCGCGCAGAACTTCTGCGCCGTCAGAGGCGCGCACTCATTCAATCTGCGCGAGCTGGGCCCTGCGCTCATCCGCGGACCCATGGGTATCGGCAAGACTTCGATCTGCGACGCGATTACATGGGCTCTCTTCGATGAGACCACGCCTCGCAAGCCCGGCGCGCGTACGGGTTCCCTTCGTGCTGACGACGTGATTCATGATGAAGCGGAAGAGACGATGGTGCGTGTGGAGGTCACCTTTGATCCTCCGGAAGCTGTCGTCGAGAACGTCATCACCATCGAACGCACGAAGCGCCGCGGACAGGGCACCAAGCTCAAGCTGTATGGCATCGATGCCATACACGACCTGAACGGGATCGCAGACACGCAGGACGCGGTGCATCGGATCATCGGACTCGATCTCGATCTGTGGCGCGCTACCGTCTACCTCGGTCAGGGTGCTGTTGCGAACTTCGTCACGGACGCCGACAAGAAGCGCAAGGAGCTGCTCTCTCAGGCCTTCGGGCTTGGCGCGTGCGAGCCCGCGCAGAAGCTCGTGCGAGAGGAGATGAAGAAGCGAGATGCTTCGCTGTCGCTCTTTGCTATGCGTGAGAACGAAGCGCGCACAGGCCTGGAAGCGCTCACGCACGCGGACTTCGCAACGCAAGCGGGACAGTGGGATGCAGCGAAGGAAGCATCGCTGGCGGCGCTCGTGAATGAAGGGAAGGATCTGCAAGCGCGCATCGAGCAGATCACTCCGCACCTCGCGGTCGAGCAGACCTGGACCGAGCACCGCACTGCGTTCGACGCGCACATCAGCGACCTCACCAAGAGCCTCTCAGCTGGAGGCAACGAGGTAGCGACGCGCAAGCTGGCCGGCGAACTAGGCGCGTGTGAGGCAGAGCTGGGCTTGGAGCAGCGCACGCTCGCGAAGCTGCAAGCCGAGTATCAGGCGATGATGGCCGCGCGTGATCAAGGGACAGCGCTGCCGTGCGGCGCGTGCGGTCAGCTCATGCCTGCGGCGAACATGGATGCGCACCTGGAAGAGTGCGAAGAAAAGCTCGCGACGAAGCAGCGCGAGATCGAGTCGTTGAACATGCGCGCGCTGAACCTACGCGGTCAGCTCGACGCATTCAAGATGGGTCCTGCGGTCGACAAGACCGGGCTGCTCGCGCAGCTGGAAGATGCCCGCGCGCAACACACCAAGTGCATTGAAGCGCTCGGCGCGATCGCGCAGATGAAGGCCGCGAAGCAAGACGCAGCGCAGCGCCTGATGCTCGCGCGCACGCAGTGGACTGCGAAGAACGTGGAGCTGAACCCGTTCACGCAGAAGGCGTCTGAAGTCGCGGCGTCGAGGCAGAGCTACCAGGGCGCGCTCAACGACGCACTGGGCGGCGCAGCAGAGGCACAGCGCGCGCTCGCGGACCTGCGCGTGTGGGAAGACGGCTTCGGCCAGAAGGGCGTGCCTGTGCTCGTTCTACGCACCGCGCTCTACGAGCTGGAGCTGCACGCCAACGCCGCGCTTGGCACCATGCTCTCCGGTCGCCTCTACACGAGGCTCGCGATGGACGGTGATGACTTGGTGATCAAGTACTACGAGTACAAGGCGGAGAAGAGCACGCACATCGAGCGCACGTTCTACCAGCTCTCGGGCGGGCAACGGCGCTGCATCGAGCTGGCGTTCTCACCCTTCGCACTGTCTGAGATGATCTTCACGCGATGCGGTGTGCGAGTGAAGCTCTTGGTGGTCGACGAACTCACCACGCATCTCGATCCCGAGACCAAGCCTCTGCTCTGCAATCTGCTGCGTGGTCTCGATCGAGAGACCGTGCTCGTGATCGATCACGACTCGGGTGTGCAAGGAGAGTTCGACTGCGTGCTTGATGCAGGCACGGGCGCCGATGGAAACTTCCAACTGACGAGGGCATTGTGAGCAAGCACGCGCGCAAACACAGTAGCCGGCGTGATGATGGCTGGTATGAGGTGATGGATACAGCCGTCGATGCAAAGCTCATCCCTCGCAGTGTGAAAGAGACCGACGGCCATCGTTGCTTCGTGCGCGGACCTGTCGGTCAGATCGAGATCATAGAGGTGCCTGAGAGCATGCCCGAAGTCGCGAGACAGGCCCTTGGCCAGCGCCTTTCGTCGATGGGCGCGACGGTGCTGCTCGTCAACGAGCACATCAAGTTCTATCGGCTGCGGCGCGCGAGCGCGGAAGAGAAGAGGTCACTTGATGCCTTCGAGAAGCAAGATGGTGAGGCGCCCGCGAGCCCTTCCCCCGGCGACGAGGCTGCCGACGGTGCTGTCTCTGGATCTGTCACTCACGGCGACGGGCGTGGGGGTGATCAACCCGATGGGGGAGCTGGTGCACTGGGAGACGATCAAGAGCGTGCGCAAGGCGGCATCAAGGATCGCTGAGGTCCGCGATCGCGTCGTTGCCATCGCACGCGAGTACAAGCCTGATGAGATCGGCTGTGAGTATTTCGGTGTGGCAGCGGGCAACAAGCAACGCGCGAGCGCGATCGAGATAGTCTGGCTGCACGGCAACGTGCACGTAGCGCTTGTCGAGGCAGGCTTCGTCGCGCCGATCTTCATCGCGCCTGCGACGCTGAAGAAGTGGTACACGGGTCGCGGGAACAAGGTTGAGAAGGCAGAGGTGATCGCGGCTCTTCACGCGCGCTATGGCATCAGCGTGCCTGAGCACAACGCCGCAGACGCGGCGGCCGTCGGCTTCATGCTGCATGAGCGCGCGCGGTACTACGCAGGCTTGGTCGCGCTGCGCAAGACTGACTCATCCGACTTCAGCGACTACGAGATCGAGAAGATGGAGAGCTGGCAGCGCGCGTTCACATGACCGGGCAGCGCAAAGAGGCCTTGAAGCTGGTCGTGTGTCACATAGAGATGGTGTTACGCGCGGGCTTCACTCTTGCGGTGAACGAGCTGTCAATCGATCCACAAGAAGATGGTCGCGGCGACATCACGCTTGCGGTCAGCGTGAGTGGTCTCGGGCGCGCCATTCCAGAACACAAACTCGATGCTGCGTTGATCGTCGAGCACGACAGACACGCTGATGTGCTCACTGCGGAAGGCTGGGAAGCGCGGCTCGTAGCGGAAGGTGATGTGCAGCCTCTCGCGGAGATGCCTGCTGATGTCTTCGCAGCTAGGATGCGACGAAAGGTGCGGCCGTAGTGGTACCTCGCAAGCCAAGGCCCATGCCATCACCGACGCTGACAGTCACTGCAAAGGCGCTGGAGCTGCGCTCACACGCGCTATGGGTTCAGATCCGTACTGACTACGTCACAAGTCCAGAAGCCCCGCAGGCCGCCATGCTCGCGCAGCAGTACGAGGGCAAAACGACAGTGCATGCGATCACCAAGAGGATCGCGGTGGAGGGCTGGGTCGCGCTGCGCGAAGCGTACTGGACGCGCGCCGAGACCGTGCTGCTCGAACGCATCCAAGATGAGTACCTCGCCGAACGGCTCGCAGAGATGCGGGCCATTCGCAAGGCGATGCCTTTTGTGTTCGAGCACCTCTTGCCTGTCATGGAGTCTGATCCTGAGCATCCAGGGGAGATACGACCGAAGCGCGATCCTGCGACAGGCATGCCTGTCTTCAGCCAACCGTTCCGGTCCTACGAGGGCGTCACGAAGTCTTGGCTTCAGCTGCAAGAGAGGCAGATGCTTCTGCGTGGCGAAGCCACCATGCGTACAGAGTCTGCGCTTGCGGATCGCACCGACACGACGGCGGTGGACGTGCACGATCCTATCGCTCAGATGGCAGCACGCGCCAACTTCTCACCGGACGAGATCCGGGCTCTCGCACGGGAGATGGTAACCAAACGACTGCGTGCACAGGGCCAGCTATCGACGACTGAAGACGTGGTGATCGAAGCCGAAAAGGAAGACGATGGCGACGCCGACGAAGAAGTCTGAAGTTCAGCCCGACAGGGTGCGCGGTAACCTAGAGCCTGCGACGCGTGAGGGCTTCACGCGCCTGGTCGATGGCGCGAACACCTTTCTCGCGAAAGAAGAGAATGCAGGCTACCGTCTGCTGACCATCGTACGTTTGGAAAAGGCCATCGCCGCGGTGTTCGTACGAGTGAGTGCGAAGCCAACCATCACCGAGTTCTGGGAAGAGGATGACCGTGAAGTCTGAGATCAAGCTACTGCTCCCCACGCTGCTTTGCATCTTGCTAGCAGGGCACGTCAACGCGCAGCGCCGCGTGAGCGATGAGACCATGCTTTTCCGCATCTGCGCGCATGAGAGCACGCGGTTCTCGCTGGCAGACTGCGACGGTGTCTACTCCGTGCTCCGCAGCTTTGCCGAGCTGCGGGACCATTCCTTCGCGCGGTCGGCCATCTTGCACTCTCCGACGTTCTTCGCGGCGGCAGGGGTCGCACCCGATGCGCGCAACGCATGGACGGCCGTGCTCGAAATGGATTGTGCCCGACCTCCCGGCTTGCATGCGTCGTGGACTAGACCTCTCACCGCGCTGGAGGGGCGTAGTAGGCAGGAGGCTTGCTTGGCGCTGGCTGCGCACGTTCGCGCCCTTGTACTCGCTCCTGCGCCTTGCGCTGCGACAGTATGGGGATCGGTCGCTGACTGGCGCCGACGCCAACGCGTAGGCTGCCACTGGGAAGTCGCCGACTGCGGCGCAACGAGCAACATCTTTGCGTCGAGGATGGCCTGTCCACGAAGGCCATGACTCGCGAGGAAGCGTCTGCGGCACTGCTCGAAGTGTTCCCCGAGCTTCCTGCTACGATCGACAGATTGATCGGTAGCGCCGATGCGCGCATCATGAGTCGCGCAGACCTTCGCAGACTGCTCGCCGAGTTTGCGGTGGATGTTCTCTGGATCACTTGGCGAAAGAGGAAGTCATGAACACCACCACCTGCAAAACGAACATCGTCGAAGGAACAGCCCTCTACCTGCGCGCCATGCGCGGGCACAAGGCATCGGACATCGCCATCAACTGCAAGGCGATGGGCTTGTCGTGGGCGGCGATCGGTGCGGTGTGGCAAGACGCTGCCACCAAGACTCGCTTGCTCAACACCGTCAAGTCGTGTCGCGAGATCGCGAAGGCGCTGCGTGACGTTGGCATCACGCCGTACGTGTGGGGCTACCCGTGGCTCGGCGGTGAGTCTGAGTTCATCTCGCGCATGATCGACTGCGCGGGTGACGACAGGCTGCATCTGCTCGATCCTGAGCTGGGCATGAACCCGACGCGATCGAAGACTCCTGCACGAATGGCGCGCTCGAACTTGTCCGCGGCAACCATCGTCTCAGGCCTTCGTGCGAATGGCGCAAAGGTCATCGGGCTTTCGACCTACGGAGGGCTACCGCCGTGGTTCCCGCTTGATGCGTTCCTACGCGCAGACGTGGACTTCGCAGGCGGCCAGACGTACACGGACGACGCTACGATCGACACGTCGATCGCGAGCTACCTCAAGCGCATGCAGGCCGCAGGTAGCACTGCGCAGCTCGTGCCGAACTTCGGGCTCTACTCACGCACGCTCGGCAAGGTGCGATCGAAGCGCCCGCTCGAACTGCGCGCGCATCTCGACGAGTTCATCAACGAGAGCGAGCCTGTGAAGGCTGTGATCGGATGGGCCGAGAACTTCTCGAATCCCGCACTCGTCGGCGAGCTGGCGGTCTTCTCGCGCCGCCTCGCGGAGTACCACGGCGGGCGCTGATCAAAGCATCGGGTATAGAGAGGTTTGGAGGTTATATGAACGAGTTCGGACGACGGTCTTACGTGGTGCAGGAGGAGGGCAAGGACATCGCGAGCGCGAAAGCGCGCGTCACGATCGAGATCGACGGCAAGGTACACACGCGCGTCGAGCTACGCGCTCCGGGCATGATCGCGATCATCGTGAGCCCAGAGACGCCCGATCGCTTTGCCATCGAGATGGTGGAACAGGGCGGCCGACGTTTCACGGATCTCAGGCTGCCGCCCGAAGCAGGGGAGCCTCTCGACTGGCAGATCACCGCGCTCGGCTTGAGGAAGTGACCACCACCACGCAGCAGAAGGCGGTGCACAGCAGGTTCTTTGCGATGCTGCCGCCCGTGGCAGCGCATCTACGCACGAAGCAGCTGCTTCGTGCTGACGTGACCCCGCAAGAGATCCGCGATGCCAGTGATGAGGCACTCGCCGCGCGCATGCGAGAGAAGCGAGAGAAGCGTGGCTGATCGATGGTGGCCTGAGACAATCAAGCGCGAGCCCGTCTATTCTGACGATGCTGTCGTCTTGTTCTACTGCGACGCGCGCGAGATCATGCAGGCGATGCCTGACCGATCAGTGGACCACACGATCACCGATCCTCCCTACGAGGAAGCCTCACACACCTACGGCAAGCTGCGGGATGCGAAGGGGCGCATCACTCTGTCGAAGCTCTCCTTCGCGAGGATTGAAGAGACGCTCGGTCGCGAGTTCTCAGCAAAGCATCTCGTGCGCACCACGCGCGAGTGGCTGCTTTCGTTCTGTGAGACGGAGGCTGTCGGCGAATGGAAGCGCGCGCTCGAAAAGTGGGGCGCAGGCTGGTCACGCGCGCAGTGGTGGGAGAAGCCTGATGGCGCGCCGCAGATCACAGGCCACAAGCCGGGCGTCCCGGGCGAGGCCATTGCTACCGCGTGGTGCAGCCCTGGTACCATGAGCACCTGGAACGGTGGCGGAATGCGAGGCTTTCACTCAGTGCCTGTGCGCGAGAGCGAGGGCCGCCTGCACGAAACGCAGAAGCCCATCGCGCTCTACGTGAAGCTGCTCGAACTCTTCACTCGCCGAGGTCAGATCATCTTCGATCCGTTCGCAGGTGCGGCGACGATGGGCAAGGCCTGCAAGCTGAGGGGCCGACGTGCGATCCTGGTCGAGCGCGGACCTCACTCAGGCATTGGTGCCGAAGCCAAGAACGACGAGTTCATACACAGGGTGATCAACCGACTCTCGGTCACGAACGAGCAGCCATCGCTCTTCTCTGAGGCGACACTGATCTCGTCTCCGACCGAGCGCACTCCACGCGTCAAGACGGATGCCTTCGTTGTCGACGGCGTCCGTCTCACTCGCAAGCGCAAGCCTAGAGCGATGGTCTAATCTGCGCGCCATGCCTGACGACACCACACGCCGCTACGACTCCCGCACCATGCCCTTCTCGCTCGGAGGCGCCGGAGATCACACCGCAGGCGCGCTCAAGCCTGAAGGCCCTGACGCGCTCTACCTCGTGCCGATCGAGGCGCCGGACATCAAGGGACTGCCATGGGATCGGCGCACCTACGACGCGTGGACCACGGTAGCGTTTCGGGTGCTCGCGCGCGCATGGATCGTGGATATGTTCATCGCGAACCCTTGGATGTACCTGTGGCGCATCCGCGAGCGCTCGACGCAAGCGCGTCTCTCGACGCTGCGACTCACCGAACCGATCCTGCTAGTCGTGGTGACTCGCCGCTCTGATGGTCGGGAGTTCGAGACCTCGATCTCTTGGACAGCGCGAGAGCGCGATGACGCTGCGCTCGCGCAGCGCAAGCTAGATGACGCGCGCACCGTGCTCGAAACGTTGCACGCCCAGAACCCATGAGAGGCTCCACATGAACATCTACATTGCAGGCCGTGGTGATACCCTAGGCATCAAGCGCTACCGCGCGCTGCAAGCACTCGTGCTTCAAGCTGGTCACTTCATCACACACGACTGGACCGTGGCCATCGAGCGTGCGGGCGAGAGCGACAGGGACCTCACGCTGGAGCAGCGACGCCCGTATGCGGACACAGATGCGGAGGGGGTGCTGCACGCCGACGTGCTCGTCTACCAAGCTCCGCACGAGAAGAGCGAAGGCGCTGCGTACGAGATGGGAGCGCACCACATGAAGCGCGACTTGATCCTCTCGCTGGTTCCGAGCTTTCCCATTCTGCGCGCCTTGCTGCCTATCGCGTCCATCTGCGTGGGCGCTGCGGACTGTCTATTCGCCTCGCGCTGTGATCATCATGTCGAGACGAACGACGAAGTGATCGCGCTGCTCGTAGAGATCGCAAAGCAGGATCAGGCTGGCGCCGTGCTGACTGCACACGCGCTCGGCATGGTCTCGAAGCACTGAGGACATCGGGTATAGGGAAGGGTGACTGACTATCAATGCGTGCTCGCCGATGACGTGTGGCATGCGACTCAAGAGCAAGCCGTGGCGCCGCCTCTCAACAGGGGCGGTGCCTACACCATCTGCGCTGTGTGGACGCCGTTCAAGGCAGGCTACGAGCGACGCAGGCCTACGTGCCCCGAGTGCTTGCACGCCGTCGAGAAGGACGAGGCGCGGCGCGCCAAGCCGACCGCCGTACGCCGTCCCAGGGTGATGCCGTGAAACGACCTCCTGTCATAGGCGAGAGCGGCTACTCGAACGAGCACTACTGGTACGAGGAGGCACCGCGCTGCGGCCTCGGCGCTGTCAACGAACTCACAGGTCAGGGCGTAGGCTTGTGCAGGCATCCGAAAGAGCCCGGACTGCCGTGGTGCAACAGACACACCTTTCTCTTTGAGAAGCAGATGCGAGCATCGGGGTACACAAGCGACAACGCGCGAGCGGCCCTTCCTGCGATGGGCTTCAACGCGAAAGCCATAGAGACGTTCGTGGCGCGCTACGAGCGCGAGGAGAAGACATGAAAAGCGGATCACCGAAGAAGCGCAAAGCCAACATGAAGCCCGGTGCAACGAAACCTCGGCGCGAGACGCAAGCGTACGCGCAGCGGATGCAGGCCAACGCTGCGCTGCTCTTGCGTGTGGTCGCGTACCTCGTGCAGCACTCTGCGGAAGTCGCAGAGCAGTTCGCTCGCAACGGCGATGCTCGCATCCCACTCGCCGCGTTCGACTCCGACGTGGACGTGGGTATGGTGGTCGAGAACGACGAGCTGATCATCGCGCCCGCGCCGTTGCCTCCTTCAACTGCGGAGACGACGCCATGATGACCGACGGCGAGATCGTGAGGGCACTCGAATCAGGCGAGATCAGCATCTCACCACTCGGCTCGCGCGCCGAGCAGATCCAGCCTTGCAGCGTGGACCTGCGCCTCTCGCGTGAGGTGATGCGCTACAGAGACGCATCGACCTATCTCACGAGCGTACCCAACATTCGACTTGGGAATGCGCAGCAGAATGAGATGGAAGAAGTGAACGTGGGGGCGCGCCCGTACTTCACGTTGGAGCCTGGTAGCTTCGCACTGGGTGTGACGATGGAAAGGGTCAAGCTACCGCCTCACATCCTCGGGCGCGTAGAAGGGCGCAGCTCGATCGGGCGCGTAGGTTTGTTCGTGCACATCACTGCCGGCTTCATCGATCCCGGCTTCGACGGGCGGATCACGCTGGAGTTCTACAACGGCGCTCGTAGGCCGATCGAGATCCCCTTCGGTTTCCGTGTGTGCCAGCTGGCGCTCCAGCGCCTCTCAGAGCCCTGCGAGCGCCCGTACGGGCAGGAACGTGGGTCGAAGTACGTGGGGGCCTCCAGCGACGGCGTACAGCCCGCGCGCCGCGAAGCGCCGACGCCCGAGCCCCGCACGGTAGGCGAGGTCGCACGCGCGACGACGAATCCTCCCGAGCGGATTCCTGTGCAGTGCCACGCGTGCCCGTACATAGGCGCGACGTACCGCTACGACTTCAGTAGCGGCAAGGCTGGTTACGCCTGCGCGAGCTGCGATGCAGTCATCCCACCTGAGACCGAGTACATCCCCAAGCAAGTAGTGAAGAGGACACGATGGATACGATGAACGACGAGCAGTTGACCATGCGCCAGGTGAAAGCGGAGGCGGACAAGCGCATCCGCGACGCCTTTCAAGAGAAGCACCCTCACTACACACCGCCTCCCGATGCGAAGCCGTTGCAGTGGGCGCGCTGGGCGATCGCGAACTACAGGATGCACACCGAGATCGGCTTCAAGGCGCGCTTCCCTGCACAGGAGGCGGTGCTGACTGAAGAGCTGACCGTAGCAGAGCTGGCGCACAACGAGCGCAGGGTCTACGCGAAACTGCATCACATGACCTACCCGCACATTCCACGCGCGTGGGCAGCGTGAAGTTGCCGTCGTACGCCTCGCTCTCGTTCTCAGCGAGCGCAGCGGAGCTTCCACACGTCACGCGAGATCCAGGGCTACGCACGCCGCGTGGAACGATGGTGCAACCCTCAAGCACTCAGTTCCGCATCGGACCTCTCGCGCTCACGCTCGTATGGGGGAACGATCACGCCGCACATCCGCTTCAGCACGAAACCGTCGCGGGCTACGACGAAGAAGTCTGAAGTGATCGTCGGGTTCACAGGCACACGCGTAGGCATGACCGACGCGCAGAAGGGAGCGATCGAGAGCTTCCTTCGCGCGTGGTACGTCTTGGCGTTCGTCCACGGCGACTGCATCGGTAGTGACGATCAAGCAGACGAGATCGCTGTGAAGCTAGGTCTCGCTCGTGTGCTCCGGCCATGCACGATCGAAGCGCTACGAGCACACGGCGAACGCCGAGGTGGGCACGTCCTGAAGGTTTACGCACCCGAGGCGCCGTTGCTGCGCAACGATCGAATCGTTCGAGACACGCACATCCTGATCGCCGCACCGAACGGACCCGAACAGCAGCGATCTGGGACGTGGTACACGATCCGCCGCGCACGCGATGCGAAGCGCCACCTTGTGATCATCTTCCCGAGCGGGCAGGTGAGGCACGAGGGCAACTGAGGAGGACTGAGATGGAAGTCGTACTGCTAACTTTTGGGATGTACTACGCACGCGTGCTCGCCGACTCGATCGCGCACGGCGTGCGACTCACGACGCTGGAGGTGTGCTTCCCGCGCTTCATTCTCGCTGAGTTCAACACGCATCGCGTGTTCTCTCGCAACAGCGCGTCGAGCCGAGCCATCCCGGTTGCCACACGCATCGCGCAGGTGCGGAACAACCCCTTCGTGCCCGAAGCGTTCGGCGTGAACAAGAGTGGGATGCAAGCGAGCACAACGCACGGCGGTTGTGTAGGCACCGTGACGCGCTGGCTATGGATCCTCGCCGCTCGCATCTGCTGCGTGATCGCGTGGTGCCTGATGAAGCTCGACATTCACAAGCAGCATGCCAACCGGGTGATCGAGCTGTGGGCTTGGCACACCGTGGTGGTGAGCGCGACCGAATGGGAGAACTTCCTCAACCTCCGCACGCACAAGGCCGCGCAGCCTGAGATCCAGATCGTCGCGAAGCTCATTCGCGATGCACTCGCAGCCTCGACGCCTCGCAAGCTGCACGACGGCGACTGGCATCTGCCATACGCGACAAACGATGACCACGACGGCCGCTTGATAGCGGACAACATCCTCACGTCGGTCGTGCGCAGTGCTGCGGTCTCGTTCGAGAGGCAGAACGCACCGCGTAGCTCCGAGGCGGTCAAGAAGCGCCACGACGACATGATGCGTCTCGCGCACTGGTCACCGTTCGAGCACGCGGCATGCGTCGCGACCGATGCAGAGCTGCGCAAGTACGCACTCTACACGTACACGGGCGAGCCTGCGTTCATCGGCAACTTCCGCGCGCCATGGCTCCAGTACCGCAAGACGTTCGAGAACGAGAGCGTTTGGCAGGGAGGAAAAGAAGATGTCTAACAAGGTCGATCACCCCTCGCACTACGGCGGCGCCGCGAACCCCTACGAGGCGATCAAGGTCATCCGCGTATGGCTCGGACCCACCGCCGCTCAAGGCTTCACGCTCGGCAACGCGATCAAGTACATCTCCCGCGCCGGCAAGAAGAGGGGGGAGAGCACGCTCGACGATCTCAAGAAGGCACGCTGGTACCTGGACAACGAGATCGCAGCCATCGAAGCACAGGAGAAGCCGTGATGCTGTGGTGGACATTCTTCGCAGGCTTGAAGCTCGCCTAACACACATCGTGTAGAGAACGAGCATGGTCAAAAACAAGCGCGGCTCGATGGCGTTCAGTGCCGAGTTCCTCAAGAGCACCGCCATCTCCGGCACCAGCGTCATGCACATAGTCACAGACGATCCCTACCAAGAGAAGCCCATGACCAACCCCAACACCACGAAGATCAAGAACTTGGTGGTGAAGACGATCATGAGGGATGACCTCCTACGACTCCTGAGAGGGCACAGCATCGAGCAGACCACGAGAGAAGGCATGGTGGACACAGAGGTACGCTTGGGCCTAGTGCCGCTGAGCGCGATGGAGCGCCGCACAATATGTGATGCACTTACTAGAGATGTACTAGGGGAGTACCAACACGGCTACTGCATCTCAGGATGGAAGCCGAGCGAAGTCGTACCAGGCACGAGCGAGTGGTTGTCGCAGATCGCAGCCAACGCAGACCGCATCAGGATCCAGGTGACCGACGTAGGAGGGACCACGCGAACCGTGATGCTCGCGGACGCCAGCCCCGAGGACGCGCAAGCGAGTGTGTCGCACTGGCTCAAGGAAGGCATCACGCCTGCATGGGAGGCGTACCAGGACGCTGCGGCGATCATCGCGGACTACGAGCGCAGCCGCTCTCTACCAGGCGTGTCCGCGCGAGTGAGGCCGCCGAGCTACAGGACGGTCGACGTCGATCAGTGCTCGCCGTGTGAGCTGGACGAGGTGGGCGCCCACTTCGGCCTCCCGCGCCGCAACGTCGCGCTTGGCGGCTTGTTCGATCAACTCTCGTTGGAGAGCGACGATGCGTACCGTCGGCGGCTATCCGCATCACACCAGCGAGTGGACGACCACTTCGACCTCCCGTGTCGCACCGTCGCGCTGCCGGTCAACGACCCGCAAGCGGATGCAAAGCTCCACAGCAGCTCCGGCGTCGAGACTGAGATCGACGTGCGCGACTGCATAGGCTCCGACCTGGACCAGCCCGCTAAGATGGCGCCTGTGAGCGCGGCGATCCCCCTGAAGGTCAACACCACCACACCAGCGAAGAAGCTCGACTTCATCTTGTGGGTGATGCAGTGGTCGGAAAAGGCTGGCTCGGCTTGGTACGCAGGCCGCGATATCACGGCGATGGTGACGCGCTACCGAGAGGGCAAGCTCGGCGACTACGGGCGGACACCTGGTGAAAGCACAGCGTTGGACAAGATGGTCTCGTCTGCAAAGCAGAAGGCGAGTACGATCGCGCACCTGCTTCCGCCATACCCCGGATGAACAATGCCCACGCACACGATCGACCTCCTTCGCTGCGCCTCGCACATCTCCCGCACGACGTGGCTCACGCTCACGCACGGTGGTCGCGTGACCGAGGGTACGTGCACCATCGTCTCGACTGACGCCGCTCACGGGTCACTGCTCGTGCAAGTGGACCACGACGGCCAGCTATTCGTGTTCACGGCGCCGGCAGTTGCAGTCGAGCTGATCGACCCTCCGACGAGGCCGATCCCCAAGCCTGCGACCACGCGTCCCGCGCCTCCCGCGTGTGACACCTGCGGCGCTGCCCTCCCCGCATCGGGTAGCTGCATCAATGCGTCGTGCTCCACAGCCCCCGGGACGCCCGCAGCGCCCTCGGACGGGTACGACAACGACTGAGACCCCCACGGCGCCACAGGGCGCGACTGAGAGCCCGCCATGGACGACGACAGCAAGCCCGCGACCGAAGGCGCCAGCCCCGCGCACGGACCCGTACCGAACACGGTCTGCCACACCTGCGAGTTCTACGCAGGCGCGATGGACGCGCTGGCCTACGACCCGCGCACGCAGTTCCGCAACGGCACCTGTCTCTGCATCGACGCGGAGGTCCTGGGCCCGCACTACGGCTTCTCGATCTGCGCGGACAAGCACGTCCACCTGAAGCTCGGGATGGAGGTAGAGATCGGCACCGTCTCTGCCATCACCGTCGCGGCGTACGCACTCGCGCTCTCCTACGACCGCGAAGGATGGGTCGCAGGCTTCGTGCCTGGCACCGAGCAAGCCAAGAGCGCGCTGCGCGATTGCATCGCTGTGCTCCGCACACGCACGCCCAACACCGACTTTGCAGACTGGCTGGCGAAGCACTCGGCTCGCGACCTCTCGCGATGGATCAAAGAGATCTGCAAGGCCGTCGCACGCGTCGAGGATGGTAAGTTCGAGCTGTCCACCATCGAGTGATCCTCGGCACCACCGCGACTCCAGACCATAGAGGATCACCATGACCACCACCATCACCGATCTGCTAGTCCGACTCCGGGACGAGGACGACCTCGACGGGTGTAGTGACGCCATCGACTATCTGGTCGCGTACGACGGCACGCTCGGGCAGGCGTGGGAGGACTGCCCCCGCGGCGACTGGCTGCTCTGGCTCGCACTCCGGGTCGGTGTCCCCGACGCGGCCTACACAGCAGCGTCCGAGGTCTTCGCGCGCGTGGCCTACGCGGCCACCTACGAGGCCGAGGCCGAGGTCGAGGCTGAGGAGGAGATACTGGGCGCGACCGAATCCGAGACGCTGCGCGCGTTTCTGCGTGCGAGCGCCATCGCAGTGCGCCGGCACATCACAGCCGAGATGGTCGTCGATGCGCTGGACGCTCACGCCGACACTGTGGCGGCCTTCGATGCCGTGGTGGGGTCGGTCGTCGCAGGGTGCAAGCGGTCTACTACCTGAGCCTGTACAATCCTCCTTCGGCACAATGCCGCCTCGCCAACCATCACAAACAAACGGAGTCCAATGCTAATGCGTCTCACGATCCTTTCTCTGCTGATCCTCGGCCTTCCTGCCTGCTCTCCTGCCGATGATCCTACTGCCAGTGCGGAGGGTGCTCTGAGCATCTCCAACGGCCTTGTCCGCCAAAGCATCGACATGTGGACGACCGAGGGAGTGATCCACACTTCGGCTGTCTATGCTGTCGGCGCGCGCCTTCGCCCTACCCGGCGAGTGATCCTGTTGGTGCCCGGCACGCTGGCCAATGGCGGCGGATACTACGATATTGATCGCGGTGGTGGATTCAACGCCGCCGAGATCTTGGCGCGAAACGGGTTCATCGTGGGCATCGTGGATCTGCCCGGCAGTGGGCTGAGCTACCGCCCCGCCAACGGTGCGGACGCAACCGCTGAGCGCGGCGGCCGTGCCGTTGCTCGCGCGGCCCTGGCCTACCGGATTCGCTTCCGCGTGCCGACCGTGGACGTCTACGGCGAGACCGGCGTGGGGGGCAACATCGCGCTGCTGATGGCGCGAGAGGACTACGTGCGCGCGGTGGTGATCACCGCGCCGGCCTACGTGCAGTTCGGCCCGGCGACGGCGCCTACTCTGTTCGATCCAGGCTTCTACGGGTTCCTCGACTCCATCCCCGACGGCTATCTGCCGCAAGACCCAGCCTTCGTTGGGTTCTTCTTGAGCACAGCAGACCCGTCCATTGTCGCCGAGGCAGTCCCTGCCATCGTCGGCCCTGCGCCCATGACCCTGGGTGTGGGGCCCTACTTCGATCTTCGTGACCATGGGGCCCTGGGCCCATCAGGAGCCATGCTGCGCCTGGAGACCCCCGTCGTCGACGCCGCACCTGCGCGGGCTGACGCACTCATCATCGGGAGTGATCCCGATGTTGTGGGTGACCCCGCGGGCACCATCGAGATGGTAGACGCCTACGGCACTACCGGAGGCGGAGACGCGGATGCGCTGGTCATCCCCGGAGCATCACACATCATGCGCTTCGACACCCTGGCGGACGGGCCCACTAGCCTGTTCTGGTCAGCGGTGCTGAGCTACCTCGCCGCGCACTGATCAGATTCACCACTGGCCGAGAAAGACCGTTTCGCAAGAGACGGTCTTTCTTTTGCCCTCAAGTCACGCGAAGCACACATCGGGTATGGCTTCAGCTGGAACCGTGAGACAAACAACAACCGACGACAGGAGATGCACAATGGGTGACAAGAAAGCCGCGCACGCGCTTTTCATGCCGCGCGCCATGAAGGCTGGAGCGGTTCACCCGCTCGTAGCTACCAACGAGCTGCTCGTAGCTACCAACGAGCAGCTACGGAAGGACCTGTACGAGGCGCTCAACCAGCGCGACGTGTGGATGACGAAGGCCGTCGATGCGCAGAAGCAAAAGACCGTGCTGAACGACGCGCTGATACTCAAGGCACACACGTTGGAAATGCAGCGCGACGAAGCACGCGATGTGATCGTCAAGTTCGCAGCGGCGTCGCTCAACAAGGACTCGGTGCTCTGATGGTCCGCAAGCCCAGAGGTCACTCATCCACTGCATCGAACTCTTTCAACGAAGCCGAGATCGGCGCGCTGAACTCACTCCTCAACGTGCTCACGCGCGGAGGCGATGGAAAGCTGATCCTACGCTCACCGCCCATGGCTTCGCTACACCGCAAGTTCCGCCGCATGCATCACAACCTTCTCGTTACCAAGGCGATCGACGACAAGACCAGCAAGGAGCGGGCAGCGGGCAGCGCGTGCACTTGCCAAGACCAGATGGCAGCGCGCTTCGATTTTAACCCGACAGGGCACTACGTCTCGTGCTCGCACTGGGGCACGACGCTACCCAATACCGCATCGTTCCCTTTGGGCAGCGCCGAGCCGACGTGCATCACAGCTGGAGGCGAAGACCCCTCAGCAGCTCCGGCGCAAGAGAGCGGTGATGAATGACCGAGCGAAAGCCTGGACCGGGCCAGCTAGGTCTGTTCGGACATCCGGCACCTCCCGATCCTGTCGAGCGTCGCAAGGTCGAGCACAAGAAGCGCGATGAGGTGCTCGATGCGTTGGGGCAGACTCGCGCGGCCCTCATACGCAAGGCGGGCGAGATCGCGCTTCGCATCGCACACAGGAAGGGCAACGTGACTAGCGTCGAGGTGTTCGACGAGCTGAAGCGCGAAGGCCTAGGCCCCATGCTCACGCTGTACGACCCTCGCTGGATCGGTGCGGTCTTCCGATCGGGTAACGGCTGGCGCAAGCAGGGCTACAGTACCGATGGCTCGCACGGGCGCCCTGTGTCCGTGTGGGAGCGAGGACAACGATGAGACCGAAGGGCCCCACACCGCAGCCGTGCTGCCCGCGTTGCGAGGAGATCGCACGGGCGCACGGTTGGACACCTGCATCGGGTATTACTGTCGAAGCGTACATGCGTGCGCACGACTTGGAGGATCACGAGATGGACGACACGACAGACGAAGCGAAGGTCGCGCGAGCACAGCTGGTAGCGAAGCTCAACGAGCAGCGGCTGATGACCAGAGAGCAAGCGATGGACAAGGCGCTCGAACTCTTGGGCGGCGGTGATGGCGCACTCATGGTGGCCGTCCTCGACGCAGACGAAGGACACAGCGGCGAAGGTTGGTACGGCTGGCGCGAAGGCGGCGAGGGCGCCGTGCTGCTGGAGGAGATGACTGCCGAGGACAGACGGGCACTGATGGCGAAGCAAGCTCTCGACTCGATGGGGCTGACCTCTGAAGAAGTCGAGCTGAACGCCGAGTTCACCAGCGCGTCCGATCCGTCGGACGCGCGCTGGCAGATCATCACCATCCGCACGCCGCGCGTACACAACCTCAAGGATCGTAAGCTGCACGGCGCCGATGCCCAGTGGATGGCGATGAGCTTCTTCGTCTCGTCTACGATCGGCGTGCTGGAGATGCTTCAGCTGTCACTGCCTCTTGCGGTGACCAGTGCGCTTCACACCGAGGCCGTGATCAGCGGCCTGAGCATGACCCAGATCACCGTGGCTGCGATCGACGAACGCCGTCGGGAGCAGGCCGCGAAGAAGAAAGAGCAGCACTGATGGGACACGCGAGAATCAACAACGAGTCGAAGGTCAAGCCTCTGGGGCGCAACGTCCTGCTGCGTGTCCACGCGCGCCCCGACAAGACCGCCAGCGGGATCATCCTCGCCGAGCGTCGTGGGCGCGCGGAGATGGGTGAAGTGCTCGCGGTGGGTGCGGAGGTGCAGTCAGTCACTCCGGGCGAGTTGGCGAACTTCGATCCCTACACCCTCAAGCTCGTCATCACGCCCGCAGGTCCTGATACGACGAATAGCGTGAGCGCGAGCGCAGGTGACCTCGCCATCGTGCACGAGGATTCGCTGCGCTACGTGATGACGACGTCCGTGGATCGGGGGTCGCGATGACGTTCTTCGACTTCGCCTGGCGCATGCTCGTGATGGGCTCCGCCTTCCTGATCGCCGGTGTCGCGTTACTGTGGATCTGGCTCTCGTGAAGAAGCCCGCGTGAGTGCCAGACAGGAAGCCCCCGAGGGTTCACGCTCTCGGGGGCTTTCATCTCTTTTGGGTCTTGACGGATGCAAAGCACCAACACATCCTCTCCGCTGTAAAAGGAGGATGTCATCATGTCCACGACTCACGAACTCTCTGTGCTTGGTGCCGCTGTCCTGGTGACGGTGAGCGAACGCGACGAACTCTTCACCGCGAAGGTGAACGGCATGCCTGAGGTGCAGGCCGTCGCGACAACGCGAGAGGGCGTGCTGCGCAAGATCGCGCATCAGCTCACCTACGCGGTCGATCAAGCCGCCTGAAGAACCTGCACCGTGACGCCGTGGAGGCTTGCGACCCCCACAGCACGTGATGCACTAGAGAGCCCCGTCGCCGCGTTGTTACCGCGAGCTGACGGGCTCTCGCATCGGGTATGTACAGGGCATGAAACTCAGCAGCGCGATCCAGGCCTTCGTGATCGAAGTGCACAACGTGAACGAGGTGCCTCGTGGCTGATGACTGGCACAGACTCTCGCCCGCAGACACGCGCACGATGCTAGCGAACAAAGGCGTGCGTCGTATCCGCGACCACGACATGACTCGCCAGATCCTGAACTGGAGATGTTGCCGACACTGCGGACTGCTGGGTTTGAAGAACGAAGCAACGCGACAAGCGCTGCGCGCCAAGTGCATCACCTACGAGGATGCGAAATGAAACGAGCCGAACGACTGCGCCTCGACACCGCGCGCCACGCAAACATCACAGGTTGGTTCGCGCGCCACGCCCTCGTGCGCAAACTGGAAGTGGACGGCGTGGTGACGAGCGCGCGCTTCCAACGCATCCGAACGCAGCCGCCCGACTTCTTCGGACGGTGGGATAGCGCCTACTGGTTCGAGGTCGTGATGCTCCAGAATGGCAGGCTGCTCGTGCATGGGGACTTTGAGATGGTGATGTTCGCGCAGCACCATTGCTCCAACCTCAACGGCGCCGTCAACTGGCTCGGGCAGTCCGGGCTCGGCGATCCCTACGTCTACGAGAAGGCGAACATGGGCATGCACATGAGGATGCTCGCTCACGATCGCGTGGACGTGGCGCATGCGGCACTGCGCACTGCGCGCGCTCTCTTGTTCGCCAACCAGTGCCCAGTGCTGAACCCTCTGCACATGGAGCCGTGCTGCTTCATGGCAGGGCACCCGGCCGATTGCGTCGTGCGCACAGACGATAGGCTCGGGACGCCTGGTCAGGGCGCCTGACCACGCATCGTGTATAGTATGGTGGAGGTTCCGACCATGACTCGCATCGCACTCACCCTCGCACTTCTCACGCTGGCCTGCTGCGGCGAGCGCATCGTCTACGTCTACCCTGACACCAGCGCAGAGGACGCAGGCCCAACGGCGGACGCAGGCGCCCCTCAGCGCGACGCGGAGGTCGCGCCCGACGCCGAGGGTGTGGATGCCCCTCGTGGCACCTGTGAGCCCGACAGGACGCCCGGCACGGTGAGCCACAGTGACTGCCGCTCGGTGAGCGGTCGCACGATCTGCGACGCGGTCAGCGAACAGTGCGTGTCAGAGCCCGTGGACTTCTGCGGCGCATGCGCGAGCAACGCGGACTGCGCCAACTTCGACTTGACCGCGCGCTGCACGTTCATCGAAGGCGGTGGGCGCTCCAACAACGACTCGGCGTGCCTCTCACCGTGCACCGTCGCAGCGGACTGCGACTTCTTGCGCCGCGACTGGATCAACGTCGCATGCATGCCGCTCGGCGCAGGGTCGTTCTGCTTGCCGGACTTTGGCCACTGCCGCGACCATTCAGGCTCGCGCCGCTGATGCTGAGTGATGAGGAGTTCGCCGTGCGCATGAGGGTGCTGCGCGGCGATGCACCACTCAAGCGCACGGCACCGTGGCAGCAGCTGATGGACATCTCGATCGCGAACGTGCGCGACATGATCTACACGCCTGGCATCGCAGACAACGAAGGTAACGTCGAGCCCTTGCAATGCGTGAGCTTCGGCGAAGCAACGGCGGACACTGGTGCCGGCGCGCTGATCAGGCCTTTCGTGGTCAGCTCGACGCGCGCGGATTACGGTGCGAAGCGCTCGATGGTCGAGAAGACGGTGCGCTCTGATGGTGAAGAGCTGACGAGCTGGCTTGTGCAACAGCCAGGCGCCGATCAGTTCCTCTCGGTCGAGTTCTGCACATCACTCTACGAGAACACGGTGAGGCTGCTGCTCAAGAGCGTCTTGACACCACATCGTGCAATCCAATACTGGCAAGACGCCTTCGATGCAGGACTGCTGCGCCAAGGCATGCACCCGCGGTGGCGTCACCTGGCAGAGCCTCGCGCTTACGGCTGGCAGGTGACAACCATCGAGTGTCCAAAGGGTGAAGACCGCGCGGTCTTCACGCTGCGCAAAGAAGCCGTTTGGATCGATCACGATGGCAAGCTCGCAACACCGTGGGGCGCGGTCGACAGTGCCTACACCGATCCGATGGTGATCTCAGGTAGCAGTCTCGAACGCCTGATCGAGAAGTACAGTGACGCCATGGAGATGGTGGACAGCAGGACGTGCATTGAAGGATTGCAGATGCCCTCTTACGATCGGGCCCGTGTTGCGAGTATCCTCGCGGCGCAGACCGTGCTCGTGGAGGTACCGCTTGCCCCGTGAACGACCGAAGACCTACGGAGAGGAGCTACGCCGCTGGCCTCCTGAGATGCTCTCCAGCGGAGAGCTGAAGCAGCTCGCCGATGAACGTGCGTGGGAGCGCACGCACCCGCAAGAGGTCGCCGCGCTCGACGCGCTACTCGGCGAGCGCGTGGTGCTCGTTGCAAAGCAGGAGGGCCTCTATGCGACGTGGGCAGAGGAACTACCGCCACGCGAGCGCCGCATCCCCGGAGTGACTGGGATCCTCATCCCGACGCACCTACGCGCAGGGCTCGCGTTCGTGGTCCAGGCAAGGCTCGGCTCACGGCTGCTGGGAGTCGATGCAGTTGGAGAGCCGTGGCTCTTGCGTCGCGAGTGGCTGCGAGTCTCACATCGTGTAGAGAGTGCGCATGGTACTGAAGAAGGGCCGAACAGTACGAGTAGGACCGCCGATCAGCAACGCGACGCGAGAGGCGCTAGCGCGAGCGACAGCTGCACAGCCCGAGCCCCCGAAGCAGCGCCGCGACATCCTGGTTTCGTCGAACGTCACCCCCGACCAATGCTCCGATGACCAGCTCGCGCGCCGCCTACGCCTGAAGCGCGGTGAGCTGGTCGCAGCGGAAGGCAACGAGCACGACATCGCGTCGATCACTGCGACGATGCGCGAGATCAACGGGTTCCTGTGCGGACGCATGCGCACCGATCACCCGTGGCACAGGACTCCGAACGCATTACTGAACGCACTACACGGCATCACGCGTGGCGCAGGGCGCAGCGTGCAGGGCTTCTTTGGATCGCTCGCAAAGCCTCAGCAAATAGTGTCATCGGGGTGTATCCGGGTCGACGAGATCGGCTACACGACAGGCCCGATGGCGCTCTCGGAGCACGAGGTCGGTTGGTTCAACGGAGGCACGTTGATCCTCGCGTGGGATGTGTTTGAGCACCGCAACGCGATCCGCCAACTGCGCGCGGTGGACGTTGATGGCTACGGCGTGCAAGGCCTCATACTCGATCGAGTGCTTCGCGTCCCCATCACCTCGGACTACCGCTTTCAGACTGAGTACCCTACACGATCAGCAGTGGATGCAGAGCGCCATGCGCTGCGCATCTTCTCGCGAGTCAGCAACGCACCTCAAGATCAACACACCGTGTGGGGCCCTGCGGGCGGTGCAGCGATCGATCTGATCGCCGAGCTGAACGCAGTGCACGGCTTCACCGCGTACGTCTGAAAGCAGAGCGCTGTTGCGCGTTCCGGCAAGTGCGCGCACTCTGATGGTGAATGCACTCCTTCCCTGCGACGGCTTCTCGCAAGGGTACGACGCGATCGGTACCAGCTGCGAAAGCCACCGTCACCGCGTCGCACCTTGGTCATGATCCAACGTGGGGACCGCTGTACGCGAACATGCTCGCGCAGTCGCTGTGTCTGTTCGCGAGAGACATACTCGGACTGACCATCGCCGAGTTCATGCTGGAGTGGGAGGACATGGTCCACTCTCACGATCGGATCGCGACGCTCGCTGCTCGTGACCACGGCAAGAGCACTTGGTGGACCTACGCCTACCCGATCTGGCGCGCCGTGTTCGAGCCAGGCGCTGAGGTTTACATCTTCGGCAAGACGCAGGAGAGCGCGCAGGAGTACATTGACATCATCCTCTATGGGAAGGGCAACCTCCGAGGCATGGTGGACATCGCGTCGCTCTCGGACTTGGTGCCGACGCGCGAGCAGACGATGCGAGACCCGCGTCTGCGCCTGAACAAGAGCGACGTGCGCTTTCACAATGGCTCGCGCATCCGCGCCGTGTCGTGGGGCAAGAGCACGCGTGGTCGCCACCCGAAGTACGTAGTGTGCGACGACGTACTCTCCGATGAGGACATGTGGTCGGAGACGACGCGCAAAAAGAACATCGAGTACTTCAAGGGCGCGATCACGAACATGCCGCCGCCCAACGGTCAGCTGATCGTGGTGGGCACGCCCTTCCATGCAGCGGACCTATACAACTGGCTGCGTATCAACAAGCGCTACACGTTCAAGAAGTTCCCGGGCATCGTGCGAGAGGGGGGCACTGAGCGCGCTCTCTTCCCAGGGCGATGGTCTCTGAAGCTGCTCTACATGAAGCGGGAGGAGATCGGCTCTGTCGCGTTCGCGCGAGAGATCCTGTGCGAGCCCATCACAGACGACCTCTCGATCTTCCCCTCGCACCTGTTCCCGCCGCTGCACGATGCAGGCATGCGACTGCGCCCCAAGCGCAGCGTGATCAAGCAACTGGGCTGGCAGGTCTACATGGGCGTGGACCTCGCGCTCTCTGCGAGCGTCGGCGCCGACTTCACCGTGATCTTCGTGATCGCCAAAGATCACGATGGTCAGCGCTACATTCTGGACATCGTACGCACCAAGGGGCTCGCGTTTCGCAAGCAGCTCGAACTGATCGAACGCGTCGCCAAGCGATACGACCCGAACCTGATCTTCATTGAGGCCAACCTCTTCCAACGCATCTACAGCGACGAGATGCGCCGCACGACCGACCTCCCGGTCAAGCCGTTCATCACGCACGCGCACAACAAGAACCCACTCGACAAGGGCATTCCCTCGCTGCGCATCCTGCTGGAGAACGAGAAGTACACGATCCCGTACGACACCAAGGATGCTTACACCGTCGAGAACATCGTAACGTGGGAGAGCGAGGCGAGCCAGTTCGGCTTCGTCGATGGGAAGCTACAGGGGATCGGCGAACACGACGATACGGTGATGGCGTGGTGGCTCGCTGAAGAAGCCTGCAAGGCCGGCGGCTTCACGTTCGCGATGGGTGACGACGAGGAGACGGGCGAGGGAGGCGACATCGTTGGTGACGACTCTCCTGGCGGCGCTGAGGAAGATGCACACTGGAAGCGCGAGATGGGGCTCACTGATGAGGGTGACGAGAAGGAGGACGCGGCTGAAGACGATCGCTTCGAGGACTACGACGATCCGTTCGGCATCGGACCACCGAAGCGCCCTTCGTGACGATGCCACACGCGCACGCTACGCTGCGCGCACTACGCAGGTGGGGTCCACCTGCGCAACTGAAAGGAACGGACCATCATGGGTATTCGCACTCTCTACTCGGACATCTATCTCAACACGCAGAACGGCAAGACCGACGTACCGTACGCGAGCAAGCTCGAACTCGTGCGCGCGATCATGCTGCACGCGGCCGAGGCGTACTCGGGACGCTTCACCGGAACGGGCGCAGCGCTGGAGGTCGTGACCCCCTTCGCTCCGGGCTTCGTGATCCTCTTCAATCGCACGGCGCCATGCTTGGTGGTGAAGATGCCTGGCATGGCTGCGGCTGCGTCGATGAAGCTCAACGGCACGCCCGCGCTGACGTACACGGGCACCAACATGGTCACACTCGGCGTGGTGGCTGGTCCGCTGGGCTTCACGGTCGGCACGGATGCCGACCTCAACACGGCCGCCGAAGTGGTCGAGTGGGTGGCGCTCGGCTTCCGTGATCAGGCCTCTCTCTGATCGCGTGAACAGGCTCTGACGCGCGACACCATCGCGTAGAGGAGCGGGATACCCTGGCAGGTGGAGCCCCTGCCAGGGTCGCATCCTCGTGTGGGCGGGACGCGGATGCACTACTCTTGAGGTGAACGATGCCTGAACGCGCGAACCCGTCTCTGCAACTCCCTGGCTACAGTGCTGGGGGCGACATCCCTGGCCAGGCGAAGCACGCAGCTACGCGAGCCGCACAGGGACGCGGCGAGATGGGCGCCGAGCAAGCCGAGGCGAACCGTCTCTTTCGCACGCACGAAGCAGACGAGTACACCGCGCCGCTCGCGCGCCGAGCACGCACCCCGGAAGATGTGACCGCAGGGCTTGGACTCGATCTAGTGACCGAGCGACGCGTTCAGCAGATCGTGACCGAGCAGCGCGCCGACTTCAGCAAGAAGGGCGCGACTCAGCGATCGTTCCTCGCAGCGAATGGGCTGGTCGAGACGCTACGCCGCATTGACGTGCCTGCTGATACGCGGATGGAGATCACCAAGCGAGCGCGCGCGTTCTGGCAGAACACGCAGCCCACGGACTACTCGAAGGAGCCGACAGTGCGCGCACGACAAGGGACGCAGATGCGAAGTAACGCGAAGGTACACAAGAGCGGTGTGCGCTACGTGCGCCCGTTGTCGAAGGCCCTGCCCAACAAGAAGCCCGCCTTCGCGCCACCCGCCCCCGTGCCAGGCGGCGGTGCTGCGAAGCCTCCGCCGTTGCCCTCACCCGCTCCTGCGATGGCCGCACCCGCCTCCGCTGCGAACGTGCGACAGCCTCCCTCTGGCTATGCGCCGATCCCGAACAGCAAGATCGGCGGCTACAGGATGAAGGCCGCGAAGGGCTGGACGTACTGGTACCCAGGGGCAGGCCTCACGAGCACGCCGCATCCGGCCGACGCCGGCAAGGCTCGCGCACAGCGTGCCGCAGGTGAGTCAGCTGCCCCTGTGAAGGCAGGCAAGGGCGCCAAGCCGCCGAAGCCAGCCGCTGGGCCTCCTGGCGCGCCCGCTGCACCTACGCAGGCTGGTGCCGGGCCTCCGGCCCCCGCAGGACCTCCCGCAGCTCCTGGGGGCGCCCCGAAGCCTCCTGCTGCACCGCCACACCCCGCAGGCGCCGCACCTCCGCAGGCTGGTGCAGCTCCTCCGCAGGCTGGTGCAGCTCCTGGACCTTCGGGCGGAGCGCCGCAGGCAGCAGGGGCGCCGCAGGCAACAGGTCCGTCGAAGGCGAACGCGCAAGCGCAGGTCACCAAGGATCACACGGGCGAGAAGCGGCAGTTCCATCCGGAGGTGCAGGCGCACACGCCTGCTGGCAAAGAGAACGATCAACAGCATCACGCTGACGAGTTCCAGCGCCATCGCGCCGAGAGGGCGGCGGCGATGCGCGGCGGCGATCAAGAGAAGGCGAAGGCGCACACGTTTGCGATGAACTTCCACGCGGACAAGCACAACCGCTTGCGAGCTGCATCGCAAGGCAAAGACTACAAGCCGAAGGGCACCTACCCAGGGGCGGACGCTGGCGAGGACGGCATGGGTGGTGGTGCCGATACCGTCGCTGCGTCGTACGACCGCGCAGGCAAGCCGGGCAAGGACGGCAAGTCGAGCAGCGCAGCCGATCCTCGTGAGCGCTTCGTGCCCGAGAGCAAGAGCGTCAGTCAGATGCGCGAGACGTTGGGCAAGGCAGTCAACATCATGGCGGACCTCTCGCAGGCACACGATCACCTGTCGGCACTCAAGGCGAAGCGCTTGGAGGCGAAGCGCAGCGGGCATCCGCTCGCGCGACGCATGATCTCGCAGATCGATGCAGAGGTGGCTGCGACCAAACACGACATCGTGCAGCTAGAAGACGCACACGGGCACGCCATGAAGGAAGTGCTCGCGCATCAGTCGCTGCTGCGCAACGAGCGCATCCGTGCAAACCCGATCTTCCGGGCGTTCATGAATGCGATGCAGTCGCTCTCAGGACTCTCGGACAAGATCGGCGCGAAGCTCGGCGAGAAGGCAGGGCAAGCGCTGGAAGGCGCAAAGGGTGCCGTCGAAGACTTCAAGAACCGAGGCGCCAAGGCAGAGCAAGACGCAGCGCGCGGTCAGCTCGATTCGTCGCTCGCGGCTGCCGGCGAAGGGGACGATCCCGAGAACGGTGAGGTGAAGCCGCTCGGCGTGACCAAGGACGACATCGCGGCGCAGTACGGCGACCCCGAAGCAGAAGAGCAAGGGCAGGCACGCACCGCGGAAGCGATGGACGTGCTGAAGAAGCTCGGACAGGCGCAGGGCGATGAGCCGCAAGATGCAAGCGCAGATGACGTGGAATCGATACCCGACGACGAAGCTGCCGCGGCTGGTGGAGACGACGCAGGCGGCGAGAGCGAAGCCGACGGTGCGATCAAAGACATCTTCGGCATGCGGGACCAGCGCGAGCAGCAAGGCGCCGCGAACAAGCAGCGCGCCGAGGAGAGTGCGGGCTTCGATCGCGAACTCGCATCGGCGCGCAACAAGCGTGACGCGATCGAGCAGAAGGCCGCGGCGCAGGCTGACCATTTCGAGCAGCGCAACAAGGGTCGCAGCGAGAAGAGCGTGATGCGTGAGTCGCTCGGCGGCGGCGACGAAGACACGCAGGTCGCATCGGGCGTGCGCAAGAAGCAGGCGCCTTCAACGCGAGAGCAGAGCACCGTCTCCGTCACAGGTGCGAAGCGCAAGCAAGCCGTCGCCGTCGAGAAGAGCATGCGACTCGTGAAGAGCGCGCAGTGGCAAGCGGTGATGCGTCTCGCGCCCAAGCTTGATAACACGCTGCGCAAGAGCACGCGCTACGTCGCACCGCTCGCCCACGTCGCGCGTGCACCCATGACGTTCCTCGATCTCTACGGAGGCTGATCGCGATGGCTCGCAAGCACACGCTCAAGCTCGCAGCTCACGTCGAGATCGAACGTGGGCTTCGCAGCATCTACGGCAAGAGCAAAGCCTTCGGCGGCAGCGGTGCAGGTGCTACTCCGGCACCCTACGATCCGATCCCCGACTACCAGGACATCTGGTATCAGCCCGACGGCGATCCTCGCAAAGAAGATGAGACAGCGGCGCGCCTGAATCGGCGCAAGGCAGTGAGCGTCGCGAACAAGGGCAAGTACGGCTTCCATGGCACTGCCGACGCGAACGACACTCCCATCCTCCGCTACGATGCAGAGGACTATCCGCAGAACGAGATCCAGCGCGCGCCGAGCCCCAACCGACGGCGTGAAGTCATCGTGACGCCGAACAAGTACCCTCAGACGCTCAAGACAGGCCCGATCAAGCACTCGATCCCCAAGGGGAAGTGACATGCCCGTGGTAGGATGGTGACCGCATGGATCTCAACGACATCCCGACGCTCGAACTCGACGTAGAAGAGCCCCTCGACAAGGGCGATGCGCGTGGTGGGAAATACTACCGTCGCATCCCCAAGGCAGGGGGAGGCTACCGCTACTTCTACACGAAGGCAGCGTACGAGAAAGAGCACGGGCCCAGCGCACATCTGCATGGGCCCGAGGTGCAACAGCACCGCTTCGATGCTCACGTCGCCACGCCGCACTGGCCCGAGGGCGGAACAAGTCAGCTCGACGGCGCTCGGTTCCTCTCCGAGGCCACGCACGCGATGAAAATCAAGGACTACAAGAAGACGAACGAACTCGCCGCGCGCGTGACGCAGCTGCTCGCGCACGGGGCGCCTGATGGTGTGGTGGACGACGAGAAGTCGTTGCGCAGTGCGTGGCGCAAGCTCAATCCCGGTAGCACGAAGGACGATCTGAACGAGGCCATCGATCTCGCCCGCGGCATCCACAAGGGGCAGCGCTTCGTCGTCAGCTCCGATCTGTTCTTCAAGGCCGCAGGTCACAAGTACATCTCGCGCAAGCCGGACGGCAAGGGCGGCTGGGTCTACAGCTACGCGGACGATGGCGAGCAGATCAAGATCGCAAGCAAGAGGGCGCCATTCGACATCAAGACCCGCGACGGCACCGAGAGCCGCGAGGGCGTGCACGCTGGCGACTACGCACTGCATCGCGAGAAGGGCTACGGTGGGATGCGGTATCACGTGACTCACAAGCCTTCTGGGATGTCCGTGGACAGCTCGTTCCATCGCGGTGAGGGTGAAGCCCTACTGCACCATTTCGCGGACCACGGTGGGGGGATCGGCGCAGACATCTCGAACGAAGACCAGCGCAAGATCACTGCGGCGAAGGTCAGCTTCAAGCACGACTTCGACCACAGGGATGCAAGCAAGCATCGGCGCGCGCCCAAGCTGGAAGCGGGCGAGGCTGTGAAGTCGATGAGAGGAGAGCGCATGACGAACCTGTCGAAGGGCGCAGGCCACAAGTACACGTCGAAGAAGGCCGATGGACGCGGAGGCTACACGTACATCTACGCGCACCCCGAGAGCGGTGAGCAAGTACGGGTGAACACCCACGACGCGCGCGTCAGCAACGACGGGCCTACCACCTTCGCGCATCACCACGTCGATCAGAAGATCGGGACTGCCGGCGCGCAGATCACCGGGTCAGAGGCGGAGCCTCGACTCCGCGTGGGAGGTGCCGCCGGCACGAGCGATCCACACATTCACTCGATGCTCATCGACGCTGCGAAGGACCATCACAAGAGGGCCCTCGCGCAGAGCGCGAAGCGAGCAGCCAAGCAGGGCATGTTCACAACGAAGAAGTCGATGCAACACGAAGGAGAGACTGAGATGATGGAGAGCACCCCCCACCTGCGAGCGCAGGTGAAGATGGTCATCGAGCAGATGGATCCGCTGGCGAAGGGCATCTACGCCTTCGAGGGCGGCATGAACCAAGCGCCCAAGATCCCCGACGAGTATCTGCTCGCCTACCTCGATGCGTTCATCGAGGAGGCGTTTGAGCACGAGCGCCGCGAGAAGGGTCACGACGAGAACGCTGTAGTGGTCGGCATCTCGCAGCCTGAGGTCGGCAGTGCAAACGGTGGCATCGGCGGAGACTCCGCCGACTACTGGGCGCAGTGGGTGTTAAACGAACTCATCACGTACTGCGGCAAGAACGCGAACCTCATGCGCGCCGTCGAGAAGGCGCACGCGAACAAGGACTTCGTGGCGTCACGGCTGCGCGCGATGGGCCTCGTGAAGCCGTCGATGAACGGTGGCGAGGTCAACGGCGACTTCATGGAGGGCTACCAGTACAGCGAGCAGCAGACCGCCGCGGGGATCGGCAAGTCGGTCGGCTACGATCGCGGTGCGTTCTCGACCAGCGATGAGTTGCACAAGGCGCTCGAACGCACGCAGAGCATCCGCGCCGAGGAAGAGGCGACGGTCAAGCTGGAAGACGACGGGATCAACCCGATCGAGATGCTAGCCAACGTCCACCGCGCGCGCTTCAACCTCATGGAGGATGTCTTCGGGATCGATCTCGGCATGAAGGCGAAGCGCTGAAGCGCGAGAGGCTGTAGGCTCCGCACATGGGATTCTTCGACGACATCCGTTCCGGCATCGGTGGCGCCTTCCGCAACCTCGGCGACTCGCTGGGAGGCGGAGGCTCTGACGTGTCTGCCGAGGACATGCAGAAGGCCATGGCAGGCGCAGGGCTCGCCGCAGACGGATCTGGCGGCATGCCCGAGCCGACTGACGAGAAGCCACGCGCTCTCTTCCACGACCCTTACAGCGTCGTCGACTGGGGCGGATGGCGCGAGCGTCCATCGTCTCTGACGTACGAGACGCTGCGTCAGATGACGCTGAAGAACACCGTGATCGCTGCGCTGATCACGCTGCGCTGCAATCAGGTCGCGCAGTTCGCACGCCCGCAGCAAGGGAAGTACGATCGCGGCTATCGCGTGATCAAGCGAGACAGGCGCGACCGCTGGAAGAGCATGACGCCCGTCGAGCAGAAGCGGGCGAACGCGATCGAGCGGATGATCGAGACCACTGGCATTCTCGGCGACGACGAGCGCGCAGCGGACCGCGACAGCTTCGCGCTTTTCTGCAAGAAGGCCGTGCGCGACATCCTCACTTACGACCAGTGGTGCTTCGAGAAGCAGCGCGACCGTCGTGGGATGGTCTCACGCTTCATCGCACTGCCGAGTGAGACGCTGCGCCCCGCAGTGGCGGATACCGAGCACCTCAGCGCGGAAGACCTGCACTCACGCGTGGCCTACGTGCAGGTCTACGAAGACTCTGTGATCGCCGAGTTCTCTCCCGAGGATCTTGCGTGGTGCATCATGAACCCGCGCAGCGATCTGCGCGTGAACGGCTTCGGCTTCTCGCCTGTCGAACAGCTAATGCATCTGGTGACCGCGTGGTTGTTCGGGTTCGAATACAACCAGCGCTTCTTCTCGCAGGGCTCGGCGATCAAAGGCATCCTGAACATCAAGGGCGCCATTCCCGATCGGCAGCTCCGCGCGTTCCGACGCATGTGGTACTCCCAGGTGACCGGCGTCACGAACGCGTGGCGCACTCCCATCTTGAACTCCGAAGACATCCAGTGGCAGTCGCTGCATTCGACGAACCGTGAGATGGAGTTCAGCTCGTGGATGGACTGGCTGACCAAGCTCACATGCGCGGTGTACGGAGCCGATCCCGTCGAGATCAACTTCCAGTTCGGCAACACGGGGCAGTCGCATTCCATGAACGAGGGTAAGCAGGAATCGAAGCTCACCGAGTCGAAGGACAAGGGACTGCGCCCGCTGATGGACCACATCACGGAGAACCTGAATCGTCATCTCGTGTGGGAGATCGAGGAAGACTTCGAGTTCGCGTACGTGGGCCTCGACTCCGGCGATGAGGAGAAGGAGCGTGAAGCGCGTATCAAGGAAGTGGGCGCCTACCGCATGGTCGATGAGGTGCGCGCGGATGACGAGCTACCTCCGCTCGCGGACGGCATGGGCCAGTGCGTGAACAATCCGACGTGGCTCCAGTTCTCGCAGGCGAAGCAGCAAGAGAAGCAGGCGGCTGATCAGCAGGCCGCTGCCGCCGCAGGTATGGATCCTGGGGCAGCCGCGCCACCTGGAGGGTCTGCCGGCGGACCGGACGGGTTCGAGGGCACAGACGACGACGATGGCGCGCCAGAGCCGCCTGATGAGGAAGAGCTGCAAGCGGGTGACGTGGACGACGAGATGCCCCCTGAGGCACAGCTCGAACGTGCCATGCGCAACGTGCGCGATGTGGATCGCCTGCTGAAGAGCGTGTCTCGCCGCAAGTCGCGAGGTAGGATGCTGATCGAAGTCGATCTGGACGAAGGAGACCTGCGATGAGCTTGCGTACGAAGGTAGACATTCAGGTCGCCGTCGGGTTCGACAACGACCTGGACGACACGGGGTTCGAGCGCGCACTCACCGAACTGCTCGACACCACCGAGCGCTTGGTGACGCAGACGATCTCGCTGGCCGCAGCCGAGACCGACTACGAGGTCAGCTTCGCCGACGTGGCCGAAGCGCGACTGATCTACATCGAGGCCGACGGTGCGTTGACGTACCGCATCGGCTTCAACGGATCGGAGCGCGCACTGGTGCCGATGGCCCCTACCGCGAGTACGCAGCTCTCGACGCTCAAGGCGTACTCGCTTGCGACCGAGGTCGCCGCGCCGCCCCTCTACCTCACCAACCCGAGCAGTACCGACGCCCGCAAGGTGAAGGTATGTATCGTCGGCGACCTCACGACGTGATCGGTGAACGAACCCAACGAGCACAAGCCTGGATGTGAGCCAGGGTGCGAGCACGATCACTCAGCGGGTCGTGCGCGGGTACGCATCGACGCGCCTGAAGGCACTGACCCGCTGTTGCTCGCGCAGGTCGTGCTTGGTCGGCAGTGGTTGGTGAAGGCGGAGCGCCGAGAGAGCGACAACCCGTTCGAGGTGCACAAGCCGCTTGGTGAGATGTACGATCTCGCCGTTGGTGAGTACCGCGCGCAGTACACGCGCATGCTCGCGCGCATCGATCGTTACGTCGCGCGGCACACGACGTTGACCAAGGCGACGCGCCAGCGCGCGCTGTTCACGGTGACACAGCTTCAGGAGCTGGCGCAGATCATCCGCGACCACCACACGGCGATCGCAATCGGCTTCTTCGGTGAGACGAGCGTGCCTCCCGCTGAAGTGCAGCGACTCGTTGCGATGAACATTCTCCCCAAGGCTGCGCTTGGGATCATCGACGACGCGTTCGCGTACGGGCAGCTGCTCGCAGCTATCAACGCGCAAGTGGAGCGCGGCGTCACGCGCATCCCCGAGATGACTCTGACCAACATCAAGAAACGCTTGAAGTCACGCCCGCTGCCACTCACCACAGGTGAGGAGATGGCGCGTGAGTGGGCACGTCAGAGCGCAGCCACGCACGTTCGCGGGCTCGGCAACCGCGTCGCTCACGACTTCGAGACAACGGCGATCGAAGCAGACCGCGCGTTGCAGCAACGGATGCAGAACGCAATACGAGAGACGCTCGACGCGAACATCGAGCGCGCCGAGACGTGGCGCAAGCTCAAGAGCGACCTCGGACACAAGACCGACGACTGGGCTCGCGACTTCGGGCGGATCGCCGCGACTGAGAAGACGCGAGCGATGCAGGAGGGGCAGGTGCAAGCGCTGGTCAAGCGCGAAGGCGACCCGAAGCACGTGCTCGTCGCGAAGATCCCGACGCCCGCTGCGTGTGACCACTGCGTGCGCCTGCATCTCACATCAGGCGTAGGCTCACGCCCCCGCGTCTTCCGGCTCGCTGACTTGCAGTCGAACGGCTCGAACGTAGGGCGCAAAGCGCGTGAGTGGAAAGCCGTTGTCGGGCCCACGCATCCGTGGTGCGAGTGCGCGTTGGTGCATGTACCGGAGGGCTGGGGCTTCGACTCGACAGGCAACCTCGTACCCAAGCGCGCGCGCAAGTCGTGGACGCTGGACCACGATCTGAGCAAGGCGCTCTCCTACGGTGACTCGGTGCCCGAAGCGCTCACGGTGCGCGTCGGCGATCCTGAACGCCTCGCGGTGATCGATGATGTGATCGCGCGGACACCGAAGACACTGTTCACGCGCAAGACGGGCGTCACGCTCATCACCACCGATCACCCGACGCAGAACTCACACCTCGACGATCACGACTTCGCGTACTGGACAGGTAACGAGATCCGCTTGATGCAAAACCTCCCGCTGGAGAAGCTGAGGGCAGTGCTCGAACACGAGATCGGGCACACGCCGAACGTCTATCTGTTCCACAGGTTCGGCAGCATCGCGAAGGTGCGCGCGTGGCACGAGCATCTCTTCAAGATCGGCAACGAAGAGGGTCACGTCAGCGACTATGCATCGAAGCTCGCGATCGAGTGCGCTGCTGAGGTCACGAGGATGTACCTCTACGACCGCGCAAACCTCATGTTGAACTTCCCGCGGCAGTTCACGTGGGTCCATCGCTACTACAAGCCGCTCATCCGACGCGTCTCGCAGCGCACGATGCCGAACCCCGCAGCGACGCAGCTACTACCCAAGCAAGCGAGGCTCGACCAATGAGGTACATCATTCCTGAGCTGGCCAAAGCAGCTCGCAAGCTGCACGGGCGCTGCGAAGTGCACGGCATGCAGATCAGCATCGAGAACGCGAAGGGCTCGACGCGACACTGGTACGACGAGCACGACAACGAGACGGGCTCGACGCTCATGTCCAACGACTACGGCTACATCCGCGGCACGCTCGGCATCGATGCCAATCACGTCGATGCCTACGTCGGTCCGTACCCTGAGAGTACGACCGTCTTCATCGTGACTCAGATGCGGAAGCCCGACTTCTCGGAGGTCGATGAACAGAAAGTCATGCTCGGCTTCCACAGCGCGAAGAAGGCGAAGGCCGCATACCTCGCGCACTACGACGACGCGCGCTTCTTCGGCAGCATGAAGGCGATGAACGTTCAAGCGTTCAAGCGGAAGGTGTTCGACAGGAACAACCACGGCGGCCTCGTGAAGGCCGTCTCCCACAAGTACACCTCCAAGAAGGCTGACGGTAAGGGAGGCTGGACCTACGAGTACGCTCCAGGCTCGCGCGAGCACGTGAGCGCTGCAATGGACGCGATCGAGGCGAAGCACGGCGTGTCGTTGAGCGTGGGCCATCATCAAGGCGATGTGCTGACGCTCTCCAAGGTCGTCGTTCCGAAAGAGCTGCGCAGTACAGGCATCGGATCGAAGGTCATGCAGGAGCTGCACGAGTACGCCGACAAGCACGGCAAGACTGTCGCGCTCACACCATCGTCAGACTTCGGAGGCAGCAAGGCGCGCCTTCGCGAGTTCTACAAGAGGCACGGTTACGTGGACAACAAGGGACGCAACAAAGACTTCGCGATCAGCGACGCGATGTATCGACCTCTCGCGAAAGCACGCATGACCATCGGCGCGCTCGCGTTGTTCTCCAAAGCCAACATGCCTCCCGGTAGTGGCTGGACCGCGATCCCCGGAGGCAAACGCGGCGGCTACCGCAAGCGCAAAGGTGCAGGCTGGGACTACTGGTATCCCGATGGCCACACCCACGAGGCCTCGCCGCCGAAGTACAGCGATGCCGACTTCAGCAACGGCGCGTTCGACAAGGATGCGACGCACTGGAAGTGGAAGCAGACCAACGGCGAGCTGAAGGCGTGGACCGCAGGGGGCATCGACCCTCAGTCACACGCCCCCGTGAAGACAGGCGGGCGCTTCGCGAAGCTCTACCAGATCCACGTTGCAGAAGACCCGAAGCACCCTGGCTTCGCGGTGCTTAAGGACGTGACGACGGGCGAGCTGACCATGATGCAGCACAACCGCATCTACCCCGTCGAGTATGGTCTGCCGAGCAAGCGGGTCCAGGCGCCTCCAGAGGGCCCCAAGGCGCCGTGGGTGCCTGGTACGTCAGGCGCAACCGTGAGGCCGTCCAGCGGGCGCGCAGCGGCCGGCAAGAGGGCTCCTGTGTTCGAGGGCTCGCGGGCGAACGAAGGAACTGGCCTGCACGCGATCGAGACCGGCGTCTATCCGATGGCATCGATCGAGCGCTGGGAGATGCAGGAGGACGGCACCAAGAAGAAGATCAAGCTGGAAGCGATCGGCGTGCCCGACCACGGCAAGAACCTGCTGGTGAAAGAGTTCGAGCCGTTGATCGCAGGCACGGCCAAAACCATCGCGAAGAAGTACGCACTTCAGATGCAGTACGAACGTGGCACCCGCGGGCAACACTCGACGAACGTCACGCTCGCAGAGCTTCAGCGCGCAGGTATCGAAGGCATGCTGGACGCGATCGAGCGCTACGACGCGAAGGGACCGTTCGCTTCGCACGCGAGGCAGTTCGTGACCGATCACATCAGACTCGCAGCTGCGCGCGAACGACTCGGCGGTGTGACTCTGCCTATGCGGCACCAGCGCAACCTCGGGCGGTACATCGCAGCACGCGCACAAGCGTCGAAGGACCTCGGTGTGGATGACCCGTCACCCGATCAGGTGGCGCCGTACTTCAGGCTGCTCAAGAGGCACCTGCATCCTCAGCTCTCAGGCGCGCAGGCCAACGAAGCGGTGCCTGCGTCCGCCTACAAGATCGCAGCCGCGCACGAGGGTACGCCTGGAGCCGTGAAGCGCTCGACGGGTGAGCGCACTGGCGATCAGCCCGCACACGTTCAGCGGGACACGATCACGCATCCCGGCAAGCTCGAATGGACCCACCTCTACGACTCGTTCCTCAAGGGGCAGTCGAGCGCGAGCGAGCTGTTCGATGAGGACAAGTTCGCGCTGCCTGGTCTCGGCATGGGTCTCGGTTACTCACCAGAGGAGCGCGTCGCGATCCGTCAGTCCGTGCAGGTCGCGCTCGACTCGCTCGCGGACTTCTCGTTCGCCTCGCCGGGTCGAACGAAGGTCACCTACAAGGGCGATGCGGGAGAGATGCTGACGCTGCGTCTCGGGCTGCGCGGCGACGACGAGATGAGCGTCGCGCAGATCGCGAGCCAAGTGCCCATCTTCGCGAACGGTAAGCAGCTCGGGCAGCGTGCGGCCGAAGGCGCCGTTGCTGAGATGCTTGAACACGCAGTGGAGCACGCGCGCGAAGCAACCATCGGTCGCGACGCGAAGGTGTTGATGGAGCGCGCAGAAGAGCGCCTCGTTGCGCCTGTCGAGGTTCCCCACGGACCGACGTGGCACGAAGTCGTGCGCAAGCGCGCCGATGCGGTGACGCCTCAGCAGGTCGCGGAGTACCGCGGCGCAGAGAAGGCACGCCTCGGTGACTTGCTCTCGCGTTCGCAAGAGCGCGCAGACCAAGCGCGCGAGAGCGACAAGGCCATGCACGCGCTGTCACTGCGTGGCGCGCAGGAAGCCATGCGCCGCATCGAGCGCATGGGCGAGGACGAGATCCGACTCAAGATCGCGCAGCGCCCTTCGCCCGAGACGGCGGAGATGCGGCGGCTCATGACGCAGAGCGTGGCAGTGGACATGCCCGCGCCGCGAGGTCGCGAGTACGGACACGCGATGATGACCATGACCGACCTCGGCACGGGCGCGCAGCGCAACGTCAGAGTGCGAACGCTGCGCGACCTCCGGCACGCAGAGGACCGCGAGTTGGAGAAGTCGGAGCGCGCGAAGTCAGATGCTACGCTCACCACCGGCATGCTCCACGAAGCTATCAACTTCCCCCGCACCATGAGGCTGCTCGTAGCCCCTGATGCACAGCTTGCGTCCGCGCCCACGATCGCGCGCCGCACCGTGGAACTTCTCTCAGGGCTCGGAGACGTGCGATGAACGCAGCAGACGCAGCGAAGCGCATCTATCATGTGGCGCGGCTCGACGATGAGGGTGACGCTACGTTCGCGTTCAACCTCCGCCGTCGCGACGGCGGAGGCATCGGCCTCTCGAACATCAAGACGCCGTTGAGCGACACGGAGCGCACCGCGCTCTTCTCGCACTTCGGCGTGAAGCTCAAAGTGCGCACGGGCGGCACCTCGGGTGATCTCACTTGGGAAGGCGTTGTCGATCGCGAGCCTGGCACCGACGCTCACTTTCTGGCGGCAGCGCACTCGCTGCCCGATCCCTTCTGCCTCGTCTCCTCGGAGGACTGACCGCGATGAAGTACGTGATTCCCACTCGGCGACTCGGCGTCACCGAAGACGTGCTTGAGAAGGCCCACGCTCAGGGCTTCAATCGGGCCACGGGCGGCAGCTCCGGCGCGCACAAGTACATCAAGAGGGAGTTCCTTGGCTTCCTCAACGGTCGGGTGCGCTACCGCTACTGGTACGCGGACGACGTGCAGCGCGAGCGAGGGTCGAAGGCGGTCGAAGGCACCGCCGAGAGCGTCACGACTTCGCATCACGAGCATGAACTGCTCGGCAACATCCACAAGCTCTTCAAGAACCTCGCGAAGAATCGAGTGAAGGCGAGCGAGGTTACGGAGGAGTCTCTCTCTCGTGCGCTCGGTTGGGATGGCGCGAAGGTGCATCTGCATCCTGACTTCCTGCGCAAGTACCACGCGCCGTTCGTGGCGAAAGAAAAAGAAGACGCGGACGCGGAGCCTGATCGCTTCGCGCTCGCGCGTGTCTACCGCGCGTTCCAGATGATCCCCGAGCCGATGCGCGCGCTGATCGGGGACGATCAGCTCATGAACCTCGTGATCACGACGCGCAGTGATCCTGATGAGGTCGAGCTGGCTCGCGATCGAGGATGGGACGAACCTCCCGCAGGCTGGTCGAGCGGCACGAAGGGTGAAGTGCATCTGCTCGGCGATGGCGAGCCTGGCTTCGGTGAAGGCCGTGGCTTCACTGCCGCACCCGTCGGCCGCCCACGCTTCGGTTCACGCTTCACCTGGACCGAAGAAGTGGTGTGGCATGAACTCGGGCATCAGCTACACGACAAGCTGATCGGCGAGAAGAGCCCCATCTGGGACGAGTGGAAGGCCCTCTCGCTCAAAGACCCTCAGCGCATCTCCGACTACGCGTTCACCAACGAGAAGGAGGACTGGGCCGAATCCGTTGCGTGCATGATCTCGCGACCGAAGCAGATGGCGAGGCAGTGCCCCGCTCGCTACGAGTTCTTCCGCAAGCACGGCCTCATTCCCGGACCAGCACTCAATCGGATGCTCAAGGTGCCCGAAGAGGAGGGGCGCTGGTGGGACCTGAAGGACACGCCGAAGGCTGCGAAGATCATCGGCGAGCAACGCGAGGCAGATGGTCAGCCGAGCTACGTCGGCGCGTACCGCAGCGAGAAGGATCAGTTCTACACCGTGCACTACAAGGGGCGCGCGGTGTTCTTCCGCCTCGGACCTCCCGACAAGGAAACGGAGATGCAGGGCTGGGATGAGATCCCGCCGACGATCGATCCTGAGACGCAGCTGCCTGTCTACGACACGCAGGTCGCAAACCGCTTCCGCGCGCAGGACATCTACAAAGAGATCTACGACGATCGCGGGAACGCGCTGACGCCGCAGCAAGCGCTGCTTTTCCTTCGCCAAGACGACGAAGACTTCAACGCGAAGATCCCCGACGACCACATGTCGTGGGAGCCGTCCGAGATGGACACGCATCTCGGACGTGTGCTCTTCTCCAAGCTCGGTGAGAATCGAGGCGAGCAGTCGAAGGAGCGCGAGCGCGTCGCCAAGCTGCGCGCCAAGGGCTCCGATCCCGGAGAGGAGCGCCACGCTTGGGCACCGCTGGCGATGTCGCAGTCGGAGTTCGAGGCACTCACTCCCACGTTCAAGTTCAACGAGATCCGCAAGGCCGCAGAGCAGCCGCTGCTCAAGCGTGCGTACGACCGCAAACTCAAGCGCCCCGTCACGGTCACTGCGCACAACCCCATCACAGGCAAGGTGGAGCCTGTTCGTTCGGCGACGATCTACGAGACGCAGAATCCCGATGGAACCAAGACCAAGATCACGGTGAACGAGTCAGAGCCCTTCGTGCCCAGCGGCACGATGCTCGTGCCCGTGACTGCTACGCGCCGCGAGACCTCCGGTGTGGAGACGGTGGAGCAGCACTGGGTGAAGTACCGTATCCAGCCCGACGGCAAGCTCACGCCCGAAGAGAAGCCGTGGGAGTGGCAGCCCAAGAAGAACGGGCGCGGCATGAAGAAGGTCGCGACGGGTACGTGGCCAGAGATGCGATGGGATCGCTTGGAGCCCGCAAAGCTCGCGCGCGATCTCGGGACCACGGCGGAGATGCTGCTGCATCGCAATGGCAAGGTGGAGTCGGGACAGATACTCGATCCCATGCTCGCGAAGCTGATCAATCCGCTCGGTGAGCGCATCCGATCCGAAGGCGATCTCGTGCGCCTCATGCGCGAGGCTGCGAAGGGGCAGGCCAGCACTTGGGTCACCGTGCAGACGGGCACGGATAAGCATCCGAGCTACGCGCACATGAAGCTCACGTTCGACGGCGGTGGTAACCCACTACTCGCGGGTGAGTATTGGAATCGCATCCTCGGCGTCGAGCAAGCGCGCGTCGATTCGCTGCTCGATGCGAAGAACCTCTTGAGCGTCGAAGGTGTGCAAGAGGTCATGCCGTTCTTCCACAGCTTCGTACCGAGCGCGCTCGTGAAGTACAAAGATCCGACGGCCGAGCGCTGGGTCTACGGTGAGATCGTCGAGGTGAAGGACGCGGGCCGCGATGAGCCTGCGACGTACCGCGTGCAGCCGCTGAAGGGTCAAGGTACTGGCCTCACCAAGATGGCTCGTGTGACCACGAAGGACATGGAATCCGCATCGAGCGCTGTCGATCGTGATGACGTGTCTCGCATTCGTCGCGACGTGCAGCCGATGAAGAACCATCTGCTGCTCTACGGAGACAACCTGCGCTTCGACCAGGACGGCTCGCTGCGCGGCGGCACGGTGCGTCTCAAGCTGCCCAGTGACGGCACCATCACACCTGATGAGATCCGCCGCTTCCCTGCGGTGCGCTCCGACGAAAACGGTATCTACGTCGATCTGCGGGACATCAACTCTCTACGTGAAGAGTTCGGCGGCTTCGTGATGGACACGCACGTCCAGACACTGCTCGACGATCTGATGAAGACCGAGAAGCGCAACGCAGAGCGCGCCATGACGAAGGACGTGGTGACCACATCACAGATCACGTCGGCTGACGGCGGCGTGAACACTGACGGTCTTCTGAAAGGCCTTCGGCACACGCTCTCGAACGGCGCGCGCTTCAAGCTCGGCTCGCATCAAGAGGAGTTCCTCAGGGTGTGTGCTCGTGCTGAGGGGCGCACGATGGCTGCTCACTTCATGGGCACAGGCAAGACGATCGCCTCGCTTGCCGCCATCAAGATGATGAAGAACGCGAAGAAGCCCGACGGCACACCCATCGCAGGCTCTCCGCGCAAGCGCGTCGCGATCGTGGTGCCGCTCAATACAGCGGTGCAGTGGCAGGTGCAGACTCAGCAGTTCACCGAGAGCGGAGCCACGCTCATCGGCTCCGGCACGCTCGCAGGGGCTGTGCAGGCCTTCTCGCCGAAGAACTGGCCGCCGCGCAAAGCGGGTGAGGCTGAGGATGTCTACATGGGCCGCGTGAAGCACGCGCGCGACGTGTGGGCAGCCAAGACCGCGGGAGCGTGGATCCCGGAGAACACGCCGTCTGACGATGTGGTGATCATCCCCTTCGAGTATTTCCGAGACAACGAAGCGGACCTGCGCGCGCACGGTGGCTTCGACGGCATCATCATCGACGAAGCGCACGCGATCGCTCGGACCAACGAGCTGTCTCGCGCGGTCGAGCGCTGGAACCCGGGCATGAACATGCTGCTCATGCTCACGGGCACGCCGATCACGAATCGCCTGAACACCATCCCTCGCTACTTCGACATCCTCACGAACGGCAAGAGCCCTTTCGGTACAGAGGCGGAGTTCTCGCAGCGCTACCTTCAGCCTAGCGCTGTCATGCTAGCGAACGGCTCGAAGAACCCTCCGAGGACGGATCTCAATCCGCAGCGCGCCGCCGAGCTGGCTTCCTACCTCTCGACGCGCATGCACATCGCGCTCACTGAGGATGTGAAGGGCAAAACGATGCCCGCGGTGCTGCTCGATGAAAATCAGCCCGCGCACATGGTGGGGATGCAGGAGAAGGTCTACCGCCTCGCGATGGCGGCCATGAGCGAGACTGAGATGCTTGCCTTGGAAGAGGCTGGCGCACTCGGTACGGATGAGGCTGCCGCGTTCTCAGGTGGCACGCGCCGCAAGGTGAACGTCGCGCGCTCCTTTGCCAACTCGCCGGGCTACAAGCCTCCTGACCAGCGTGAGTTCGTGACCTTCGTCGAGAAGGTGGCGAAGAAGAAGGGCAAGACAGGTAAGACCGAGGTCGAGGAGACAGAACGCGTCTTCATGTTGCCGGACTACAAGCGCTGCGTAGGGAAGCCCCCTCACGGCTTCGGCGGCAAGTGGCCGAGCATGCGTGATGTGGAGAAGGGGCGCATCTCCGACGGTGAATACGAGGTGCTCTCGTTCTACGCGACCACCATCCTCGGTGTGGACTACGAGAAGACCCTTGCAGGATCCGAGATCAGCAAAGAGCTGCTCAAAGACATCAAGAAGGGTACGGTGCACGGCGCATCGTGGGGAAAGATCTCGAACCCCGACTACGGTCCCGAGGGCGCCATCTCGCGTGGCTACCTCGACCTCGACGGCAACCTGAAGCCGATGATCGCGGAGTGGGGAGACGAGAAGTTCGCGGTGCCCATCGGCACCAAGTTCATCCGCGACCCGTCCAAGAAGGCGTCGGGCCTCTACTACCATCAGGACGACTGGGACTTCACGGGGGCGTTCTCGGACACAGTGGAGGGCACTGACGACGCTGACGACGATGAGAGCGTCGAGGAAGCGGACGGCGAGAAAAAGAAGAAGGGGCTTCAACAGCAGAAGGCGAAGAACTCCTCGCTGTCCATTCAGCTCTCTCCGCTTCGGCGCCGCGAGCGCGCTGCGTTCGATGTCTCAATGACGGCGAACAGCGCGAAGGCGGACGAGCTTGAACGCTACATGACCGAGCGCATGAACCCTGTGACGGGCGGCGACCCCGACTCGCAGTTCATCTTGTTCGGCAACAGGATCGGATCCTCGTGCCGCGCGATGGAATCGAAGCTGCGCACGCTCGGCATGATGGACATCAACGAAGCGCTCGGACACGAGAAGACCGGCTACTCGTCTGCGGACGACAAGAAGCGACATCCGAAGTCGGGCTACTTCGTCACCTACTTCGGCAAGGGTGCGACGCTCGGTGATCGCGACATCAACTCTGAGATCTTCCGCAAGCAAAAGGACGACACGGGTCGCGACACGGACACGAGCATGTTCGTGCATCGCACCATGACCGGATCGATCGGACGCCCTCCCGCAGTCGGTACCTTCAGCGAGGGCTGGTCACGCGCGGAGCGCTCGCGCATCTCCAAGCTGTTCGCAGGTCCGAACGGCGACGGCGGGATCGAAGTCCCGCTGAGGGTGACCGCCCGCATCGTCGGAGACGAGACGCGCCCTGCGTTCGTCTACGAAAGCGATCTGAGCGCTGCGGATCGCAAAGCAGTGCAGGAGCTGGAAGCGAAGCGCAATCAAGCACGGTTCGAGGACAAGACTGCGTTCGAGACGCAGCTCAATGCCATCTTCAGCAAGTACCTGACTGACCGCGCGCCGCTGTCGGATCACCAGATGTGTGTGTTCAACAGCTGCAAGGTGATGGTCGCCAGCGACGCAGCGCAGGTCGGCCTTAACTGGGGCAATGCGGGCGAGGTCGTCATGTACGACTCGCTGCACTCTCCGATGCAGGAGTGGCAGCGCATCACGCGCGCAGCCCGGATGCTGGACGCCATCATCCCGGACAACGCGCGCGCCGTGTTCGACAAGCTCGGAGAGCACATCCGCACGTTGGAGCAGGCGGGCTCGTTCGCGGAGTACGCGAACATGGAGAGCGCTCTCCTAGTTACGCACGAGGCGTGGAACATGCTCGATGAATCCGAGCGTGCACAGGCGCAAGCCGCGGGCTTCAAGTTCGATCAGGCGACTGAGATGTACTTCGCACAGCGCGCGTTCGCCAAGATCGCGGAGATGCGACCGAAGGTGCGCGACCAGCTGCGGCAGCTCGGCCGCGAACTCGAACCCGTCGAGCGCTTGAACCCAGTCACGGAAGAAGTGGAAGTGATCCAGCGCCGCATCAAGGCGGCAGAGATCACGAGCGCTGACGTGATGAACGAGATCCTTGAGAAGCATCTCACGCCGTTCGAGAAAGAGATCCTCAAGAGCCGCAAGTACCTCGTGAACGTCAAGCGGCTCACGACCTCCGTGAACATGCCTGCGTTCAAGACGATCAAGGTACCTGATGGTGAAGGCTTCAAGAAGATCCGAGTGCCCACGGGTGAGATCGTCACTGAGGTGCCGTGCAAGGCAGAGCTGTCGCCGCTGACGCAGGGCCGCGCCAAGCAGGTGCCCTACGAGTTCTTCATGAAGACGGTGCAGGACGGGGTACCCGCCCAAACGGCGTACGACTTCCTTCCCGTCCTACCGCACTCGCTCGCATCGTTCTCGCAGCTGCCGACCGCTCCGCCGCGAGAGCGCAAGCCTGCCGCACAGTCGCCAGCAGCCCCCGTCGTTCCGCCCAAGCCCGGCAAGATCGTCGAGGCATCGGCGCCGAGCGCTTGGAAGCTCAAGCAGGCAGCGATGGGCGCGCGTTACGAAGACCAGCGCGCCAAGCGCGCCGCCAAGCTCGCAGTGCAGAAGGTGAAGAACGACGAGCTGTATCAGCAGCGTCTCGCCAAGCAGCGCAAGGAAGCATCGAAAAAGGCTGCTGCGACGCGTGCCGCAAAGAAGGGGGTCGCGAAGAGCTTCGTGATGCCTCGCGCGCTTTACTTCGGAGGTCGCTGATGGGTAACCGCTACACGGATGTCTTTCGCGCAACAGGGCTCGACGAAGAGGTGATCGCCAACGGCGTGAAGCTCGACTACTTCATGAACCTGCCCAACGCGAGCGCGGCGATTGAAGCGCTTGATATCGTCACGAACCCTGCGGCTGTGATCCTGCTGGGCAAGCGACACACTGAGTCGGAGATCAACAAGCTCAAGAAAGCGACGTACCGTGCGTGCATCGCACACGGCGTCGCGATGCCCACGCGAGCGCTCATCGAAGCTCGCATGCTTGGGATCGTGTTACCGCAGTGAGCACATCGGATCTCGCCTGCCCGCACTGCGCGGTGCCGCTCTTCCGTGCGACGCAGGATGGCTCTCGCGTCAAAGCGCGAACGAGCATCTTGGTGCTGCACAAGAGCGGAGGCGTCGAGATCAACTGTCCATCGTGCTCACAGGGAGTGCTGGTACCCCTTGTCCCATCACCTGGTCCTGCGATGTTGAAGAAGGCCTCGCCGCAGTTCACGCCGAAGCTGGTGGTGCGGCGTACTTGACGGTGCGGATGATCATCAGTCATAACTCCGACGTGGCCTAGCTCACTCGGTGAGCAGCAGAGGCGCGGACCTGAAAGGGCTCCGCGCCTTTTTCGTTTCGGAGCAGCAAAAAACGATGGACGGTCTGATCGAAGTGTTCCCTACGCCTCTCTCGCCCACCGGGCGCGGGAACGCGTGGCGCTTCGAGTTCGACGTAGAGGTCTTCGCCAAGAGCGAAGCGAACGTCCCGACCGAACGGCGCATCGGTGGCATCTGTTCGACTGACCATCTGGATCGCCAAGACGAGACCATCATGCAGGAAGGGATGGACTTCAAGCCGTTCCTGCATGACGGGTGGTTCAACGACAACCACGACTCTGCGACCGATGCAATCGTCGGCTACCCGATCTCAGCAGAGTACCTCTCGCTCGGCATGCGCAAGGGCTGGCGCGTCGAGGGCTACATGCTCGACGGTCATCCGCGCGCTGACTCGCTCTGGATGCTCGCGAAGGCGCTTCAGCAAACGAACCGCAAGCTGGGCTTCAGCGTCGAGGGCGGTGTCACCGCTCGCGATCCGAAGAACCCGAAGATCATCCGCAAGGCAATCGTGCGCGAGGTCGCGATCACGCGGTGCCCCGTCAACACGAGCACGGCGCTGCACATCCTCGCGAAGTCGCTCTCTGCGGGCAGCGCAATGCCTGTACCGACCTCGCCTGTGACTGGTGATGGCGCAGGTCGGGTGATCACGCGCCGCAGCGTCGAGGCGAACGCCAACGGCTCAACGAGCCCCGCGATCGAGCGCATCAAGCGCCGCAAGAAGCGCCTCTCGGAGATCGAGCAGCATGTGCTCGACAAGGCGCTGCACAACGAGCCCATCAACAGGCTCGAAACGGCAACGCTGCTTCAGCTGATGGCCCCTGGTCTGACGCTGAGGCAAGCAGAAGGCATCGCCGACTTCCACTTCAAGGGCGTCGCGAGGAAATGACTGTGAAGGAGATCAAGCGATGAACGACAACGAGCAGACCACCACGATCGATGCCCTCGATGCGAGTCTCGACGACCTGTTGAAGGCGGCGCGGCACATCACGGGCGAGGCTCTCAACAAGGGCGATGGCGTGCAGATCGACAACTCGGGAACCTTCGGATCCGACGGCAAGCAGGGAGGCGGGCAGGGCTCGACTTCGGACGCGGGCAAGGTCGAAGACCTCATGATCGGCAAGCTCTCGGCGGGCGGCTTCAACGCCGCGCAGATCGGGCAGATCGTTGGCATGATGAAGGACGCGAGCGGCGGCGGATCGTTCTTCTCGCACACGCGCCCCTCGCCCAGCGGCAAGGGCGACGAGATGTCCGGCAAGGCGCGCAAGCCCAAGATGCCTCCCTTCGCAGCCTCGGCCGACGACGACTTCGAGGAAGAGGAAGAGGAAGAGGACGACGATGCGGGCGGGCCTGCGTTCGGCAAGTCCGACTCCTTCCGAGACCAGTTCCGCGCCGATCCCGACATCGGCGATGTCGTGGACGTGTCGCCGTTCATGGAGACGCTCACCGCCCGCACCACCGATGCCCTCGACTCTCTGGCGAAGTCGCTTCGCAAGAGCAACCGTCAGCGCGATGGTCAGTTCGCCAAGCTCGCCGAGACCACCGTAGGCCTCGGACGGTTGGTGAAGAGCCAGCAGTCGGTGATCAAGGAGCTGGGCGCGCGTCTCGGCATCGTCGAGCGTCAGCCCGCGGCGCCGACGCGTGGCGCCACCACCGAAGCGCAGGCGCAGGCGCTCAACAAGTCGATGCCCAACGAGGTCGGTGGTGCAGGCACCTCGCTCCGCAAGAGCGAGGTCGCGTCCGTGCTGACCTACATGAACTGCGAGAAGAGCATGAAGTCGATCGCCGGCCGCAACATCGCGACCGAGATCGTCCCCCTCGTCGAGAGCAGCGCGGAAGTGCCTGCCGCCATCCTGGCGGAGGTGCACAGCTTCCTTCGTCGCAACCCCGGTGAGGCGACCGCCGCCAAGACCTACGCCTGATCGCCCACGCGTTCTGGTAACTGACTGAAACAGAAGAAGAGGAGATACAGACCATGAACTCTTTCGTAGGCGCGCGGGACTACCGCGATTTCAACGGCCACGGCATCGCCAACCCGGAGGAGATCGCAAACCTCCGCAAGGCGCTGTTCGCAGGCGCGGATGTGAGCGATCCAGGCGTGAGCGCTGGGCAAGGATTCCCTCTCCGTACGGAGAGCTTGGAAGCCACGCTCAAGAACCTCACGTTCGAGATGGACGAGATCAAGATGTTCAAGAGCATCCCCAAGGTGCCTGCGAGCAACACCGTCGAGGAGTTCAACCGACTTCTCGCCTACTCGCGCGGTGGCGCGCGGCAGTTCGACCTCGGCTGGATGAGCGAGGGTGATCTACCTGAGGAGGAGGACTCGACCTACCAGCGCGTGACGGTGCTGATCAAGTTCCTCGGCATCGTCGGTCGCGTGACTCACGTCGCGACCGTCATCCGTCCCGCGCATGGCAACGTGGTCGCCATGGAGACGATGAACAAGACCATGATGCTACTCCAGCAGCTGGAGAACGCGGTCTTCTTCGGCGACAGCAGCATGCTGCCCGAGCAGTTCGATGGGCTCTACAAGCTCATCGGCGACGGCGCTCCCGACAACGTGATCGACCTTCGTGGTGGCGCGCTGTCCGAGGATCTCCTGAACGACATGTTGCTGCGCATCCGCGACAACTTCGGTGTCGCGACCGACGCGTACTTCAATACGGGGCCGTTCGCCGACGTAGCGAAGCAGGTCTACGACCGCCAACGCTTCTCCGTGTCGCCGGAGCCCGGCGTGCTCGGCGCGACTGTCAAGGCCTTCCAGGGTCAGCACGGACGCGTGAACTTGCACGACTCCGTGTTCATCACCCCTGGCGGCGCCAGCGTCGCGGCAGGCCTCGGCGTTGCGTCGAAGCGGCCTCTCGCGCCGTCCATCAGCTCGGGTCCGACCGCGGGCGCCGACGTGCTCTCTGAGTTCGCCACTGCGGACGCGGGCACCTACATCTACCAGATCGTCGCAGGCGGACGGTACGGGCGCAGCACGCCCGTCACCTCGTCGGGCGTCGCGGTGGTCGCGGGTGACGGCGTGTCCATCACCGTCGCGGACGGCGGGCAGGGGACCTCGTACTACGAGGTCTACCGCACGCGCCCCGGTCAGCCGGTCTCCGATGCGAAGCTCGCGTTCCGCGTGCCTCGCACGGGCGCCACTCAGGTCATCGTCGACCGCAACGGCGACCTGCCCGGCACCTCGAAGGGCTTCGTTCTGATGCAGAATCAGCGGAGCTTCGCGTGGTCGCAGCTGCTGCCCATGACCCGCATCCCCCTCGCGGTGATCGACACCTCGATCCGCTGGGCGCAGGTCATCTACGGAGCGATCAAAATGTATACGCCCGCAAAGAACGTGGTCGTGAAGAACATCGGTCGCCTGCCTGGCTCGGTCTGATCTCTGCGAGCGTGCGTAGGTAGCTAACCCCACTACTCGCGCACGCTCGCAGGGGTCTTCCCTTCACCTCGGAGAAGAAGAGATGGTAACGATTGCGAACACGAAGAACAGGCAGCGGGCTCGGCTTCGGCCTGGTCGGCGCGTCTCGTACCTGCCCACCGCGGGACAGGCGACCACCTACGGTGCAGGGCCCTACGCGGGCACCATCGCGGAGGTCAACGACACCGGCACGGTGAATCTCACCGTCATGTTCCCCGCGCCTGCGGCGGGCTACGGCACGCTGGACGCCACGTTCGGCGCACCCGAACTCGCAGCTCTGGTCGATGGTTCCTCATCGCGCCGCCTTCAGGGTGTCGTGATCGGCGGACTCGCGGGCCAGTGCGTGCTGATCGGACCCGCGGCGGCCTGACCGCAGCGGATGACGTACGCTGACGGGCGGGCGGATGATCCGCTCGCCCGTTTGTGTATCTGGTTCATGAGGAGACGATGATGCGACTGACACACGATCAACTGAGGAACATGGATCTCAACCTACGCAGCGGCGCGAAGGTGAGGATCGATGCCGATGGCTGCATCGACGCCGAGAGCGAGATCGATCAGCAGTTCTGTCTCGCGACGGGATGGAAGGAGACGAGCGCTCCGCGTGCGCCGCGCGCCATGCGCGGCCTCGACACTGCGGCGCCGAACGGTCCACTCTGGCCGGGCGGACCGAGCAAGGAGGACGTGCTCGACCTGCGGCGCTACGCGACCGAGACCGCGGGCAAGCTCGCCGAGGCAGATCAGGTGATCGCGGATTTGCGCGCCGACAACGAGCTGCTCAGGGAGAGCATCGACGCGCAGACCACCGAGACGGCCGCCAGCGAGCCCAAGGGCGCCGCGGAAGGCGAAGGTGAGACGGGGAAGCCCTCGCGCAAGCCGAAGGCTCCCAAGCCCGCCTGAGCCCTGCTGATGACGAACTGGGCGCAGTGCCGCCTGTGGAGAGACAACCATGAGTGCATTCGGTGACGATCAACTGGACTACTTCGGCGCGGACCTCGGAGTCACGCGCGCGCTGTCAGCTGTGGCAGCGAACATGGTCTCCACGGGCGGCGCCTCCGACGCAGGCGGCGCCCTGCCTCCGGGCAAGTACCTGATTCAGATCACGCCTCCGGGAGGAACGGATCAGGTGTTCCTTGCCGCCATCCCGTTCGCGAAGGGAGATGTGTCGTGGGCTGCCTTGACGGCAGCGGCGCCGCGCATGCCTCTCGTGCGTGGCTGGATCGAGCTGCACGTTCGCAAAGCTCACAACGATCGCATCATCGCGCGCTGCACAGGATCGGCGACTGCGACGGTCTACGTGACGCTCATCTCCCGAGTGCCGCAGAAGCTGCCCCCCGCAACTCCCTGATCTACACTCTGGAGACCGCATGATCAGCGCAACCTTTCCTACTCATGGAGAAGTACGAACGATGGAGAACAGCAGCATCGCAGTATGGGTATCGGGGGCGATAGGGCTGCTGCTCGCGGTCGTCTTGGGCATTCGAGAGGTCTTCAAGCAGCGCCATGATCGCGCGCTCGAAAAGCAGAAGACCGACGCCGTGCAAGGCACGAAGCAGTTCGACGCAACGAGCGACTTCGCGCAGCGCATGCTCGGCCGCATCTCCAAGTTGGAGGAGCGTGAGCTGGAAGACCGACGCGAGCACATGCTCCGCGAGGACACGCTGCGCTCGCGCCTCGATGCAGTCGAGCGCGAGGCTGAAGGTTGCCAGCGCCAGTACGCCGTGCTCAGCGAACAGCATCGCGCACTGCTCGGCGAAGTTGGCGAGCTGAGCACCGAGAACGACGCGCTGCGCAACGAGCTTCGCATCCTACGTGGCCACAACCTCGCGCTGAACCAAGAGCTTCAGCTCATCTACAAACAGCTGGGCTTGAAACGTTCGTCACCATCGCTGCCCGCTATCGGCTCAACCGTCGTGCATCACGACAAGCGCCCGACACTTCAGATGCCTGCGGTGGTCGAGGAAGTCTCGATCGCGGTCAGCAGGAAGCGGGGGGAGTGATGCCCGCGATCGACGTAGGCTCCAAGGCACTTGGGCGCGTGATTCGGATCAACGTGACCGACGACGACATCGACTCTGTGATCGAGATGGGCTTTGACCGTCTCGTGATCGAGCGCTCGACGAACCTCGGAGTCTCCTACACAGAGATCACGATCCCCGCGGACAGGCCTGTGCTCGCGCTTGGTAAGATCACCTACTCATGGGTCGACCGCGCAGGCGCTCCGGCATACCTCTACCGGACGAGGTACCTGGACACGCGCAGGCTCGCGAACGGCGAGACGTTCGACGAAGCGTCGAGTGACCCGAGCGATCCGATCGAAGGCCTCGGGCTCGCCACGCAGTGTTTGTTGACCGTGGAGCAGCTGAAGAGCCGCTACATGTTCGGCGTGGACCTCCGCGACGACCAAGGGAACGTGCTCGATGACCGTACGTTCCAGTTCTACATCATGAGTGCAGTCGAGTGGTTCGAGCACCAGCTGGACATCAAGCTCTTGGAGACGACGTTCATCGAGAAGCAGGACTACTCGGTCAACGACTACCAGGCCTACAACTACCTCCAGCTCGACAACTACCCTGTGATCTCCATCGAGGAGTTCAACGTCCAGTACCCATCGGGGCAGACGGTGATCAGCTATCCCGAGGAGTGGCTGCGCCTCGACAGAGAGCATGGCCACCTGCGCGTGTTGCCGACCGCAGGCACGCTCTCAGAGATGCTGATCGGACAGGGAGGCTCATACCTGCCTGCGATCTACAACGGGCTGCAAAACCTGCCCCACCTGTTCGAGATCCGCTACACCGCAGGATTCGAGGACTGCCGTGTACCTGCGAACATCCTCGACTTGATCGGCATGTTCGCAGCGCTCGGTCCATTCAACATCTTCGGTGACTTGATCGCAGGCGCGGGCATCGCGAACGTGTCGCTTTCGATCGATGGACTCTCGCAGTCCGTTGGTACTACAAGCAGCGCGACCAACGCAGGCTATGGCTCGCGCATCATCCAGTACCAGAAGCAGATCAAGGAGCAGATCCCGCTCCTGCGCCACTACTATAAGGGGATTCGGATGGCTGTTGTGTAGTCTTCTTGTGCTACGCTGCTCGTCGTCATGGACATCGCCGAGAAGTACGGCATCTCGATCGCAACCGTCTCGCAGATCATCCGACGCGTGACGTGGAAGCACGTCGCATGAGCACGCCGAAGCCGAAAGGACCGACTCCGATTGTCGTGAAGAGCGACGGCGCTTTCGCGCGCGCGCTCAACCTCCCAGCAACGAGCGTCTCTCCCGATCCGTACGCGCCCAACGCCGCAGGCGTCTCGCAGCGCCAAGGCGGCGATGTCAACACGCGCAAGACGCGCGCGCAGTTCCGGCAGATCGAGTTTCAGCGCGCCATTCTCCAGCACGGCTACTACCTGATCTGGACCAAGGCGATGATCTGCCCGTGTATCAACCCCGTTACAGGGCAGGCCGCGATCAACTGCCTCGACTGCGACAGCTCAGGTTTCTACTACAGCGATCCGATCGAGACTCGTGGCATCATGTCCAACATGGAGCGCAACGCGAAGCAGTTCGAGAAGTTCGGCGCGTGGGTCGAAGGCACCTCGAACCTCACGGTAGAGCCGCAGTACCGCATGGGTCACCGTGACCGCGTGGAGATGCGCGACTCGGTGATGGTGCACTCAGAACTCATGTCGAAGGGAGAGCGCCGCGGGCTCCGGGCCAAGCTGCCTGACAACTGCGACTCGCTGCGGTACCGCATCGCGCGCATGACGGCGCTGCTCTGGAAGCCTGAGGGTGGCAGCGCGACGAAGCTGACAGAGGGCTTCCACTACACGGTCAACGCTGACGGCTGGATCGAGTGGACGGCGACGGGAAACGAACTCGTTGAAGACGACGAGACCCTCACCACCATCTACGAGTACCATCCCATCTACCTTGTGGTGTCACATCCCCACGCAACGCGTGAAGGCACGATCGAAACGAAGGTCCGGCAGCAAGAGGTCTTCGCGCTACCTGTGCAGATGTTGGTGAAGCTCGACTACCTCTCTGATGTGAACACCCCGCTTCCGAGCATGTGCGAAGCGACGATGCGCAGCCGCGTGGGCAACTGATGGGCGTCGTGCGCATCGACTTGACGAAGCTGAAGGAAGCGGTGCTGGCCATCGCTCCGCAGCCAGGCGACACCAATCGTCTGCTGCATGGCATCGGCGCCGTAGTACAACAGCGCTGGATCTCGATCGCGCAGCAGTCGCTGCGCACGACAGCACGCGACTACGTGGCTGGCATCCAGCCTGTAGAGGTGAAGAACCGCGTCGCCACCATCGCGCTTGTCGGGACCGTTCCGAACATGGTCGAGCACGGTGTGAGCGCGTTCGATCTTCGCACCACGCTGCTCGGTACGGGCGCCAAGAATGCCAAGACGGCCAAGGACGGCAGTCGCTACAACACCGTCCCTTTCGGGCACGGGACCCCTGGCAGCAGCGGGCGCAACGTCGGTCGGCCGATGCCTCAGTCCATCCACACCATCGCGCGCAAGCTCTCTCCTACGCTCACGCGTCCTGAGGGAGGTGCAACGCGATGGGGAGATCGGCTGCGCCTCGGAATGCCGATGTCGAGCGCGGCACGCGCCATCCTTCAGACGAAGGAAAAATCCTGGCACTGGGGCTCGACGTACCTCGGAATGGTGCGTCAGCAGAAGACCTACGCGAAGGCCACGCAGAGCAGCTACACGACGTTCCGCCGCATCTCTTCCAAGGTGTCGAGCGGAGAGAACCACTGGATGCATCCTGGTATTCGAGCGCGCGAGCTGGCCCCGAGAGTGCAGCGTGAGATAGGCCCCATCGTCAAGTCGCTACTTGGAGCGACGACAGCACCGAGAGGATCGCGAGCCCGATGAGCGACCTGACGAAGAAGAAGCGAGCGGCGAAGAACCTCGGCGGCGAGATCGGGATCGACATGACGGTCCCCACGTTGGGGGCCGCGCGCGCCAACGTCATCAACATCGAGCGCTTGATCGTCGAGCTGCTGCGCACGGAAGTCGAGCGCTTTCGAGCAGACCCCGAGATGCTGCGCATGTTCTTCAGGCACATGTTCGATCCGCTGATCGGGGAAGTCGAGCGTGAAGAGTTCGTCACCAACTTCGGCCGGATCCCGCCCGAGGTCGTGCTCGGCTATCCGCGCACGAGCACCACGATGCCGTGCTTCGCAGTGATCCTTCAGGAGGACTCCGAAGCAGATGGCTTCATCGGAGACTTCGGCGGCGAGACCGAAGACGAGGAGTCGATCGGGACCGACGACTACAAGGAGTACAGCGCCGTGCTGTGCAACAACACGTTCGGCATCTACGTCTACGCGAATCATCCTGACGTGTGCCTCTACCTCTACTACTTCGTCAAGATGGTAGTGTTCGGCGCGAAGCCGCTGTTCGTCTCGAACGGGATGCTCGATGTCTCCATCTCGGGCGGCGAAGTCTCTCCCGACGAGTCGTACATGCCCGATAACATGTTCATGCGGACGTTGACCGTGAGCGGACAGTCGATGTTCACTGTCCCATCGTTCGCTCGCACCAACAGGCGCCAGCTCCGGCTCCTTGGGCTGTACCGAGACGACGTGGTAGTAGATGGGGTGCAGGGCGGCATCACGCCTGAGAGGTTCGACGATGAAGACGAAGCGTGAAGACGAGAAGAGCGAAGCGGAACCGACCCGCGAGCCTACCCGTACCATCATGACTCCCGCAGTCGTGCCACCCAGCGCTCCCGCCGAACCGGCAGAGCCGCAGATCACCGTCGGCAAGTTCGTGCGCGCGCTACGAGAAAAGGATCTCGCAGGCGCGTATGTGCATGTCGAAAAGCTCCGCAAGCCCATCCGCAAGATGGGCGCTTCGGAGTGGAAAAAGGACTACGACGCGTGGCTGCTTGAGCCACGCGGTTGATGGAGGACTGACGCACCATGGCATCTGCGATCTTTTTTGGCGGGCGTCGGATCAACATCCCCGGCGTCTATTCCAAGCTGGACACCAGCGGGCTCTCGACGGTCTCACCGTCCGCAGTCGGCATCGTCGCACTGATCGGCGAAGCCGAAGGCGGCAAGCCGCTCTCGGCGGCTCCCGAGGATAGCGATCACACTCGCAGCGACTCGTTGCTCGAACGCTACCGCGCAGGCTCACCGCTCCGCACTGCGGGGAAGTTCGCGTTCGAGCCTGCGAACGACGACGCGGTCCCTGGCGGCGCACAGCGCCTGGTTTGCGTGAAAGTGAACCCTGCGGTTCAGAGCACCGTCACGCTGCAAGATGCACTCGGTGACGATGCGGTCGTGATCACGTCGAAGGATTACGGTCTGTTCACGGCGCAGATCAACATCGACCTGGAAGCCGGCACCACGCTCGGGCAGAAGCTCACGGTCACGTTCGAGGATACGGTCGAGACGTTCGATGACGTGGGGGGCGATGAGAAGCTCTCGCTGCTCTACACGCCAGGCTCTGGCGGCTACACCGGAACCACGGCGGGCTTCGGAACCGCGAGCTTCGCCGCGAACGGCGTCAAGACCAACATCGGGCTCACGACCGAGCGCACGGCAGAGATGAGCGCGACGCTCGCGCTGACCTACGTGTCGAGCAACGCAGGCGACACGACGCAGGAGATCACGGTGTACGGCCGCGATGGTGCAGGCCTCGCGGTGAAGGAGACCGTGGCGCTCACCGGCACGACACCTGTCGCAGGGACGCAGCTCTTCTCGTCTGCGTTCGGAGCGCGCAAGAGCGCTGCCACGCTGGGCACCGTCACGATCGCCGACACGGCGCCCACGACCGTCTTCACGCTGACCAGCGCGCAGTCCACGCGCGGGCTGCTCGTGCTCACGAACGCGTCCATCGTGCCCGCGTCGAGTTCGATCGCGATCGACACGGGAGCGGCGACCACCTACGGCATGATCGTCACGACCGATGCGGCGGGCGCCGAGGTGCTGCAAGCGCTCGACTTCACGGTCGCCACGCCGATCACGATCACGGGCGCAGGCAAGCGGGTCACGTACATCGCGCTCGGTGACGTGGCTGCGGCGCGCACCGTGACGCTCACCGCGCGCCTCACCACGCTCGCCTACGCGTCGTTCTCTACGATCCAAAGGATCACCGATGCGCTGAACGCGCTCGATGGCCTGACGGCAACCGCGGCCGTGTCGAACCCGACGACGTTCCTCGCCGCAGACATGGACCGCGCAGCCGTCGTCAGCATCCAAGCCGTCGATGGCGACTTCTTCGCGAACCTCGCGGACATCATCAGCGTGCTCGACCAAGGCTCGCAGCTCGTGAGCGCCGCGCGTCCCGCGTTCCCCGACGGCAACCTGACGCCCGCGAACCTTGTGTCGCCGGTGTATCTCGAAGGCGGTGACGAGGGCACGACCACGATCACGCAGTGGCAGGAGGCCTTCCGCCTCCTGCGCGAGCGACGCGTCACCACGATCGTCCCGCTCACTCGCGATTCGGCCGTCCATGCGCTGCTCAACCAACACCTGCGCTTGCGCGCAGGTGCGCTGCGCTCCGAGGCCAACGGCATCATCGGCCTCGCGAAGGCGGACGGTACGGGTGAGACCCGCGCGAACATCAAGTCTCAGATCATCGCGGTGCAGACGCGATCGATCTCGGCAGTCGCGCAGGAAGTGAAGCGCAACGATCCCGACACGGGTGAAGCGACGTGGTTCTCGCCCATCTACCACGCGGCCATCGTGGCAGGCGCACAGGCGGGCTCGCCCGTCGCCGAGCCGCTCACGCACAAGCGGCCCTTCGTGCTCGACATCCGCAACGATACGTCGTGGTCCGTGACCGACGACTCAGAGGAGATGATCGAGGCAGGTCTCATGTTCGCCGAGAAGCGCGAGAACGAGGGTATCCGCTGGGTGCGCTCGGTCACCACGCACATCGCCGACGACAACCCGATCTTCTCCGAACTCAGCAGCAACGAATCGGCGGATCAGTTCGCCTTTCAGTTCCGCGCCGCGCTGGAGCCTCGCATCGGTCGCCGCGGGCTCGGGTCTTCGGCGGGCGCGATCAAGGGCATGGCGAGCGACGCTGCGGCGCGCTTGGTGGACGACGAGATTATCGTCGCGTGGCGCGCTCTCTCGGTCGAACAGATCGGCGACACGTTCCCTGTCAGCATCGAGGTGGCTCCTGTCGAGCCTACCAACTTTATCCCCGTAACGATTCATCTGACTCGCTTCCGCGCCACGGCGTGAGCGCAGGACGTAGGAGGCACCGATGGCTGGTAGAGGCTTGGTTCTGAGTGGCGCGCGTGCGGTCTTCTTGATCAACGGCGTCAAGGTGATGTACGCGACGAACGTGTCGCTGTCCGAGGAGATCCAGCAGGATCCCGTGGACGTGCTCGACCAGTTCGAAACGGCGGAGTTCGTACCCACGGGCTACCGCTGCACACTCTCCGCGCAGATGGTCCGGGTGATCACCAACCCGATCAAGCTGCGCGACGGCGTTCGGCTCTTCCCCCGCGTCGAGGACATCCTCTCAGCACAGGAGATGACCGCGACGCTCATGGACCGCGTGACTGACACCGTGCTCGCCAACGTCGAGCGCGTGAAGGCGCAGCGCTACTCGCTCGCCGTGCCCGCACGAGGCATTGTCATGTCCGATGTGGACTTCGTCTGCATCCGCATCCGCGATGAGAGCGAGATCACCTGATACCACTACGGGCAGTGATGGAAGGCTCGATGCTGAGAGGTGTCGAGCCTTTTGTTTTCAGGCTATGCTCGCCGCGGAGGTTCCATGACGACGAAGAAGCAGAACACCGCAGCGATCCCCAAGGCCGATGACGACGAAGCGGACGCGCAGCTGCCGCCCGTGACGACGATCAAGCTCGACTGCACCGATGGTCGCGGCATCCACTACGAGGGCTGGTTCACCTTCAAGGTGCCGAACATGAAAGACACGATGGAGATCGGTCGGCGCAAGTCGCTGCTACTCCCCATCTCCATCGTGAACGACGTGAACGCCGCCATGCTCGCGGAGATGATCGCGTACCTGGACGTGACGCTTCAGAAAGGCGACGACGGCGCGCGCATCCCGAAGTGGTGGAAGCCTCTCGACTTCTACGACGAGACGCCCATCGTGGCCCTCTACGCGGAGGCAACGGCTTACGCCAAGACCTTTCGCGGCGAGGCGCGTCCCAACGATCGAGCAGATGAGGAAGCTCCTGCGGAGCGACACGAAGACGCTGGTGGAAGCGATGTGGATGGAGACATTCAACCTCCCATCGAACGACGAACGATTCACCGAACTGACTCTGCACGAAGCACTTCGGCAGGTAGTGCTGGTCGAGGCATTCAAAGCGGAGAGGGCTGATCGCATCAAGCGCGCACGCGAAGATGCAGCAGGTCTCGATCGCGCGCCCGAGGTGACTCAGGTGCGGGGCGAGGACGCTGAAGCGGTGGGCGGTCCGCGGCTCACTGGCGACGCCGAGTTCGATTCGATCGAGCTGATGGAGACAGATCCACTTCGTGATCTGCCTCGCGTCAGAGTGACAGTGAAGCGAGGCTGACGATGCCTGAGACACGCCACCGCACAGTTCTTGAGGTCGGAGTAGACGATCGCAATCTTCGGCAGCTCGCGCCGACGATGGAGCGAGCGCTCAACCCGAAGGTCGCGGAGGCGTTCGAGAAGAGCATGGAGCGCACGACTGCTGCGCTCGGTAAGATGATCGAGCAGCAGACGAGGTTTGGTCGGCTGCTCGAAGATCAAGCGAAGCGCTCATCGCAGCGCAGCCGCGATGACGAACGAAGGCTGCGCAGTGCCGTCCGCTCCGGCACTGCGCAGGGGACGCTCGGCGCACACGCGCTGATGCGAGGAAACCAGATCGCAGGACAGATGCCCTACCAAGAGGGCTTTTTGACTCAGATGCTGTCGGGCATCCCGATCCTGGGTCCTGCGTTCGGCGGTGCGGTCGGCGGCGCGCAGAGCTTCTACCAGAGCTTTGCGGCGCAGCAGATCGGCAGGGCCCGCGCCTTCGGCGCTACGGGCCTTGGCGGGCGCGCCTACGGCGCAGGAGGCCACGGACTAACCAGCGCAGGGATCGGGCTCGGCTACGGCCCCTCGGAGCTTCCAGGGCTCCTGGGAGGCTTCGCGCAGTCCAGCGGCATGCGCGGCTACGGACTTGGGAGCGCGGCCACGCGCGCGCTTCAGATGCAGGCGCTCGGCGGTATCGACATGGGTGCATCGGGAGCGCTCGGCAACGCGATGCTAACTGGTACCACGGGCAGCGGTACCAGCACTGCCGAGGATGGCGTCGGAGACATGCTCACAGAGGCCGTAGCCGCTGGGATCTCTGGCGGGATCCGCGAAGGTCGCATCGGCGAGATGCTTCAACAGATCAGCTCGGGTGTGACGCAGCTACGCACACGCGGTGTCATGGTCAACGTTGGCGAGACCATCGCGCTCATGCGCGGGCTCAGCAACATGGGCGGCGCATTCGGTGGAGAGGCTGGCGTGGCAGCCGCTTCGTCGATCACACAAGGCTTCTCAGGCGCTCCCGATCGCGAAGGTGTGCTCTCCGCGCTCGCGATCCGGAACAGGATGTCGTCGAGCGGAGAGGACTACGAGACGGCCTCGCGTTCCATCGAGTCGAATCCTGTCGAAGCCTTTCGATCCGTCATGGGCTCGCTCTCTCGCTTCCGAGGCACGCGTGGGTTCGAGACGATGCTGCGCTCCAGTATGAGCGCTATGGGTGTCTCGCTCTCCCGCGAGCAAGCGCACCAGCTCGCCGGCATGAATGACTCCGACCTCGCAGGTATGAGCGGTGGGACATCCGATGCTGGCGGTATCGTAGAGGGCTATCTGGCGAGCAACCGCGAGGCCTCGGCTGGCGTGATGGGCACGGCGAGCACCGAAGCAGGCTACGAGGCGCGGCGTGCTGGGATCGGCGCGGGCATGGGCGGCACCGTCACGGCGTACCGCGATCTCGAACTGAGCATGATCACCGCGATGCAGCCGATGGTGCAGAGCTTCGCGTCAGGCGTGCTGCGGGAGGTGAGTGGCCTCTTCAGCGCGTTCCAAGAGGGTGGCGTTGGAGGGCTGTTCGAGGCTGCCATGACGCGAGTCATCGAGGGCTTGCGCACGCTGGGCGAAGATGTGCTCCCCGAGCTGGTCGCGATACCTGGGCTACCTGACGACACTAGCGGGACCGACATGGCCCTCGATGCAGCCGATGCTGTCGGCTGGGCTCTCAACGAAGGCGCGGCTTCCGTGCTCGACGCCGTAGGCGCCGAGGGCTCTGTCTCGCGCAGCATGCACAGCATGGGAGAAGCCCACCTGCGGAGCGGAGCTACGCGCCGAGGCGGCGCAGCGTCCACTGACTCTGCAACCATCGACACGCCTGGCGGCGCCGTGCGCGTTGAGACGACAACCACAGTCACTCCGGTTGTGGATGACTTCGAGTCAGCACGGTGAAGCATGGCGATGAGACCTCTCAACGGCGCAGGACCTTTCAACGAGCAGACGCGAATCCTCGCATCGTTTCATTCCGACGAAGGCTTCGATGGTGTGGTCGGCGAAGGTCTCCGTGGCTTCGGGTACGTTGTCGGCGCTAGCACGAGCAAGCACTTCGGCAGGGCCTCAGGCAACTGGACGCTGAACATCAAGACGGCGCCTGGACAGCCACCGCTTCTGTCCCAGTACCCGGACCCGGAAGACGTGTGGGTGCGAGTCCAGATGAGGGTCAACGGGCAGGTGTACGACCTGATGATCGGGCTGATTGACTCGATCGTCGAAGACACCGTGCGCAATCCCGACGGCTCGCAGCCACACACCTACACCGTCTCAGGCAGCGACTTCGGTAAGTGCTTTGAGAAGCTCGAACTCTTCACCAACTTCTGGGCTACTGGAGGTCCGCCGATTCCGCAGTTCGTAGGATACTCAGCCATCGCCGCAGATCTCGCACTGCCGATCGGCTCGCCGCACGAAGTGGTGCGTGGGCTCATCGAGATGTGGCTTGGTAACGCAGGCGCCGCCGAGAAGCAGTGGATGCTCCCTTCGTCGCTGCGCGGCGGACCGACAGGTGCGCGCTACATCTTCGACTGGCTCCACATGGGCAACATCTCGGACGCGCTGCGAGGCAACTTAGCGAACGATCCGACGCTGCTCTCTCCCGATCCGTTGATGGGTCGCACGCTGTGGGATGTACTTCAAGAGTACAGCCACAACCTGCTCAACGAACTGTGGCTCGACCTCGGCACGGACCCCGATCTCAATCACAGCGACGAACGTCTCGATGCGCTCCGCCCGACAGTCTACATGCGCGAGCGCCCGTTCCCCACGATCAAGAGCACGCGCCGATGGGACTCGCTGCACACGATCGAGCTGGGCCCGAGCGACGTGAAGCGGCGACGCATCGTCTCTGGTGATGGCGGTGCATCGCGGTTCAACTGGTGGGAGCTGATCCCGAGTGGTGCGAGCGCGAACGCGAACGACTTGCAGGCATTTATGCACAACGGTAACGGTGAACCCGGAGGCATGCCGATCTACAACCTGGACTCGATGCGCAAGCATGGCGTGCGTCGGTACGCGCAGCAGTCGAAGTACCTCGTGCTGCCCTCCGCTGAGGAGGGTCCGAGCTTCATCCAGTACGCGATCCGCTGGGTGCGCATCGTGCACGACTGGTACTCCGTTGCGCCGTACCAGTACACAGGGACCATCGTCACGGCGCGCGCTCGCCCCGATGCGCGGCTTGGGATGAAGCTCCGCGAGACGCGCGCCGACGGATCGATCTGGGTCTATTACATCGAAGGCGTGGATCAGCACTACTCGTACCCTGGCGATGGCGAGACCACGCTGACCGTCACTCGCGGGCAGCTGGAGAGCGCGCGCTTTCTCGATCGGGTCTACGCGTACTACCGAGGTGCGGACCTCTCGACGCTCTCAGGCGCCGAGGTGGCCGCTTCGGTACCAGCCACGGAGCCCGTTGCTGGCGGTACGACGCCCGACACGGCTCCCGCGCCGTCCGTAGACCCCGACGTAGCCATCCCTCCCGAGGATGCCCTCACAGCGCCGTCTGAGACGGCTCCAGGGGTTGAGGCGGTCGTGCTGGACGAAGACACGCCCGCGGCGCGCGCTGGTGTGCATGCGGTGCGAGCTGAGACCGGCACGGCGGACGCCTCGATGGTCACCGCTCCTGAGACGGTCGAGGACACGGACCTCACCATGGCTGAACTCCACAACGGAGACGAGATCGCCGTGGACACGCTGCTGATCGATCCGCGCGACAGACTCACATCGCCAGGCCGTTCGACGGGCGACAACCCCGCAGTGGATCCTGCCTCGCTGATAGGCTCTGGACCAGTAGAGCCCTCGGTGCCGACGACGCGCGGCGGAGCGAGGCGCGCATGAGCCGCAACCGCGCCATGACCACGCGCACAGGCGCAGTGATCCAGTCAGGGCTCGACGCGCGCCCGAAGGGCACCGTGCCCCTCATGCGGATGCCTACGATGGTTCCGTACCGCGCGATCGTGCTCAACACGTACACGACCGACGACGACGAGAACCGAGGCGGTGTAGCAGTCGAGTGCGATGTGTTTCTCGTACGCGCGTGCTTCAGGCTCGCACGCGTTCCGGTGAAGCAGATCAACCACGGGCGCAACAACTCGTGGCTGCCGTGGGTCCCGAGGCCCAGCACGAGGGTCATCTCCACTGGTGACGGTGTGAACTTCACCACGCGTTCAGCACGTGGCACGCCGCAAGGGGACGCGTCGGTACCGTCGGACCTCGATGGTGATCTCGTCATCGTTGAGTTCATGGAGGCGGATCCCGATCGCCCGCTCATCACTGGCGCGCTCTCTCACGATCAGAACCTGCGTCGTGTGATCGGCTCGGCTTCAGATGCGGACGCGTCGCTGGGCTGGAAGGACGGCGACTACCGCGCGGGCTCACCTCGCCGCAACGAGCTGTACATCGGCCACTATGGCAGCGAGCTGCGCATCAACGGGCGCGGCGACGTGCTGCTCTCGACGGTCGATGCGTTCGAGGATCCGATCGAGGAAGACCCCTCACCCGCAGTTGGAGAGATCAGGGTGCGAGTGAAAGACTCGCGCCGCTGCACGATCGAGATGGACGGTACCGACGTGTTCGAGATCTTCAAGGACGGCGCGCAGGTACGGGTCGATCTCGGTGAGGGCGCAGCGCAGCGGCTGGTTCTCGGTGATGACTTCAGAACATTTCTGAACGCTGAACTGGTGGCGAAGCTGAACAACCTGATCACGCTCTTCAACGCGCATCTTCACTCGGGTGGCACCATCTCTGGCAACACGGGTGTGCCATCAGCGACCGATCCAGACAGCGTGTCGCAGATGAGTACGGATCTGCTCTCCGACCTCGCCAAGACGAAGAAGTCCTGATCTTGGGCGCAAGGGTGCGGTGCGGGTATATACTCGGCGACGATGCCTCCCGGCGATAACTCGTTCACGGTAGGGCGCGCAGATCCAGCTGCGACGCCTACTGCGCTGTCCGATATCGAGTTCGGCTTCCGGCAGGGTTACGTGTTCGAGGTGATCGATCTGTCCGAGCCTCAGCGCGCGGTCTCCACGTTCGTCTTGCCCATCGCGCCTCGCGTGTACCGCATCTCGGAACCGAACGCCGCCACGCTCACGCCGACGCAAGGCAACACGGTCATCGCCGAAGAGTACGGCGCGATCATCCGCGAGATCGAACTAGAAGGCACGTTCGGTATCAGGGACAAGCGCGCGACTGGGTTCGATGGCGTGCAAGCAGGCGGACGCGCAGTCTCCGGCAACGAGCACTTTCGCCTCTTCCGCAATCTGTTCCGCGGCTACTACGAAGCGAAGCAAGATCCCGTGCGCGGGCCCATCACGCAGATGCGCTTCCACTCGCTGCGCGAGGACGATCACTGGATCGTAGTGCCTCGCACCTTCGACACGCCGCGCGATGCAAAAAACCTGCGTGTGCACTACGACTACCGCACCACACTCGCTGCGATCGGTGTGGTGGACGACGTGCTCGCTCCGCGCACGGTCTCGGACGATACCAACGCGTTCACCGATGCGCTGCGCGACATCTCGCAGGGGCTCAACGACGCGCGCGGCTTCTTCGCGGACGCGAACGCGTTCTTGACGCGCGATGTGCAGCGCGGCGTGTTCGGCAACCTGCAAGCCGTCTTACTCAACGCAGGCTCGGTGATCAACGCAGTCTCGAACTTCCTGCGCACGGGTGTTGGCTTCATCAACATCCCTTTTCAGTTCGCCGTGAACGTGTGCACACAAATCGAACAGCTCGCGGATGACCTCGACGAGACGGTGCAGTCTCCGCTCGACGCGACGGCGCAAGCGGCGCGCAACATGCGCAAGATGGAGTCGAGTTTCAACCGCATCCTCGCGTGGCCCGATCGCTTCGAGTCGAACTGGAACAACCGAGTGCGCGCGATCGAGAACGCATTCGCAGGCGAGCGACGCCTCACGCAGCGCGATGTGCTCGACGGTACAGCAGGGGCCACGGGCGGCACGCGGACTCGCGTTGCCTACGGCTCCGAGGGGCAGGCAGGGCTCGACTTCGGGCGCTACACGGCGGTCATCAGCGTGCCTGTCGGGCGAACAGATACCATCTCGGGTTTCGCAGGGCGCTACGGCGTGCCTCCCGAACTGATCATCGTGATCAACGATCTCGCTGCGCCGTACATCACAGAGGCTGGCGGCGCAGGTACGCTCGGCCCTGGTGACGAGATCCTCATCCCCGTTGCAGATGCAGGTACGAATCCGAGCGGTGCAGTCGTAGGCTCCGGCTACTTGCCGGCAGATGTGATCCTCTACGGCCGCGACCTCGCGATCGACATGGAAGTCTTCAACGCAGAGGGCATCTTCGATCTCGCGGTGGACTCTTCGCACGGAGGCACGGATGCCTCGCTGGTGGCGGGCATCCCGTCAGTGGTGCAAGGCACGTTGATCACCGTGGAGACCGAGCGCGGCACGACGGTCTACATGCCTGACATCGGCGTTCGTCGATCGGTCGGCAAGAAGGGGACGTTGAGCAACGTCGTGCTCGCTGCGCTCAACTTCCGCGAGGCCATCCTCGCCGATCCCCGCATCGAGGGCATCGACGCCTCCGAAGTGGTACTGGATGGTGACGTGCTCTCTCAGGACATCACCGCGCGCCTTCGATCGAGACGAACTTCCGTGTCTCTCGTGCGTCCCATTGGCCGCGCCGCTGGAGGATCCTGATGCCTATCTTTCGCGCTCGTAACCGCATCGAGGTGCTGCGCGACATGGTGGGTCGTGTCGTCGCGCGCTCGACGCTGACCGGGCTGACACGCAACAGCGCCGTGTACCATGTGCTCGCGTCGGCGGCAGACGAGATCGCGGAGGCGTACTTTCAGATCGCGCGGATGCGCGAGCTGTTCTCTATCGATCGGGCCACAGGCTCGGACCTCGACGAGCGCGCGCGCGAGATCCAACCGGGCACCGTGACGCGCCGTTCAGCGGGCTACGCCACGACCACGGTCGTCTACTCGCGACCTGGCATCGTCGGCGCCATCTCGATCCCCGCGGGCTCCATCGTAGGCGCTGCTGACGCGTCGGGCGTGATCCGCTACCGCGCCACGGCGGCAGGATCGATCCTGAATGGCGCCAGCACGAGCGCGCCCATCCCCGTCACAGCAGCAGAGGCAGGCACGCGCGGCAACGTGGACGCGGGATCGATCCTCCGACTGCTGACGCGCATTCAAGGCGTCACAGCGGTCACGAATCCGTCGGCCGTCGGCAACGGGACCGACCGCGAGAGCGATGCCGACTTCCGCGCGCGGCTCAAGGTCTTCGTGCGTTCGCTCGCGCGTGGCACCGTCGCTGCGCTGCAAGCGAATGCGAAGGTCGCGCGCCTCACCGATGGCTCGCGCGTCATCTTCGCGAGTGTCTACGAAGACCCACTCACCAACGGCTACGTGCAGCTCTACATCGACGATGGGACTGGTGGTACGGACACCTACGACTCCAGCTTCGTCAGCTCTTACGATGTGCTGCTCGCAGCTGCGCTTGGTGGTGAGCGCCGAGTCTTCACCGCAGCCAAGCCCATCCGCGACGACGGTTCGTTCACACTGGAAGTGAACACCGTGCTTCAGGTGCGCGGCACGGACTACGTGCTCAATCCTGCGACAGGGCAGGTGACCTTCACGACAGGTAGTTACCCGGCAGGGCTCACGATCAGTGACAACGTTCGCGCGCACTACCGATCGTACACACGACTCGTGCGCGAGACGCAGCGCATCATGGATGGTGATCCGCTCTCCCCACTCACCTATCCCGGCATCCGGGCGGCGGGAGTGCTGGTGCGCGTGCTGCCGCCTCAGACACTGCCTCAGACCCTGGCCGCAGGCATCGCGGTAGATGACGGCTTCGACGTGCTCACGGTCGCGCAGCAGGTCGTCACGGCGATCCAGAACTACATCAACGGCCTCAACATCGGCGAGGATGTGATCGTCGCGCAGATCATCGAAGTGAGCATGGCTGTGCAAGGCATGCACGACTTCTACATCACGTCTCTCTCTGGTTCTTCGCCGCCCGTCAACCAAGTGCTGCTTGAGAGTCAGGTCGCGCGCATCGCAGCTGGCGACATTTCGCTCATCTGAAGGTAGGTCTGGTCATGAGTGCTTCGATCCGCTTCAACAGCTCTTCTGGCCCGCTTCAGATTGCGGCGGGCGCAGTCGCGCTCGCGAACTTCAACGACACGGCGGTCTTGGGCTGGCACTGGGAGCTGCTCGACAAGCCGACCAGCAGCGCCTCGGTGATCTCGTCTGCGTTTGCGTCAGCTCCGAGTTTCACTGCCGACACACCGGGAAGCTACCGCGTGCGGCTGCGCACCTACGTCGATGCGGCTCGCACCGTGCTCGACGCGACCGATATCCAGATCACATTCATCAGATTTCCATCGCCGTTCGTGTGGCGTAAGCCCGCCGCTGGTGAGACCACGGAAGCGGACCCCTCGCGAGGCTGGGCAACTGCGCGAGACGAGTTTACGAACGATGTACAGACTTACCTGCAAGGCGGTCTGCAAACGGCGTTCGATCAAATAGGCACCATCGAGCTTGGCGGCGGGAGTCTCGTAGTCACGCAGGCCGCCTCTCCTGTCTTCACCTTCGATGGCGCAACGGGTCGCGCGCGCATTCCGAACGGCACGCTGGCGGCGCCCGCACTCTCGTTCTCCGGCGATGGGAGCAGCGGCATCTACTCCGCGGGTGGACTCGGCAAGTGGAGTCTTGTTGCGAACAACGTGACGATGATCGACTTCGGCTCTGGAGCCATCAGCTTCGGCGCACGCACGTATCAGCACGACGGCGCCGTAGGCACGCCAGGTATCTCGTTCACTGCCGATCCGGATACCGGCATCTACCGGATCACGGCTGACTCGCTCGGCATCTCAACTGGTGGAGTGCTGCGGCTCGGAGTGTCCACGACAGGGTTCGACTCGACGGTGTTCATTCGAGGCGTGGATGGTACCGCAGCAAGCCCTGGCTTCACCTTCGTCGCGGAGCAAACCACAGGCATGTTCCGCGCAGGCACCGCGCTAGGCCTTGCGACTGCGGGCGCCGAGCGCGTTCGCTTCGTCGCAGGCACGAGCACGCTGGTCGGTCACTGGGTGCCTTCGGCGGATCTGACGTGGGACCTCGGCACCGCAGCCTCGTTCCGCTGGAACAACCTCTACGTCGGCGCAATCACGGCGACGACAGTCACGGCGACGACGTACGTCGGTCTGCCCGCCGCCCCCGGCGGAGTGCCCACGTCCCGCACGATCACCGCAGGGACCGGGCTCACCGGAGGCGGCGATCTCACCGCAGACCGCACCTTGACTGTAGATATCGCGGGGACAAGCCCACTGCCGATCGGGACCGCAGATCCAGGCGCGTCAGGCAAGGTCTCTGATCGAGACCACGTGCACGCGCACGGCTCGCAGACGGGACCGACGAATCACGCGCTCGCGACGAAGTCAGCGCACGGTTTCCTCGACTCCGCCGATTACGACCGCGTGATCGGCCGGGCGCAGAACCAAGAGATTGTTTTCCGCGAAGAGTTCGAGGCCGGTGTGCCTGTCGGTTGGACTGGCACAGTCACGGGCGCGGGGGCTACCGTCGCGCTCGTAGTGGGTGGATCCACCTACGGATCGTTACTGCGCCTCTATGTCGGGACTACAGCGACCGGTACCGCGCAGCTCGACCGGTCGCTGAATCACTTCTACACGAACCGGTTCTCCCGGTTCGCGTGGGAGGTCAAGGGCTTTGTTTCGGGGCTCTCTACCGGCGCCGAGGAGTACGATCTGTTCATGTGCTACTCCGGCATCAACGGTGTGTCACTCAGTTACGACCGCAATACCTCGCTCTACTGGCAGACTACGAGGTGGGCGGCAGGGGTGCCGACGCACACGGTGACCACCGTACTGGCTGACACTGCGATGCACTCATTTGGGTGGGTGTGGACCTCGGCGGCCGGAGGGACCGTGACTCTATCGATCGACGGCGTGGCGGTCGGAGTGGCGTACACAGGAGTCACCTTCGCCGCCGTCGCCCTAACGGCGGCGCGTATGGTGAAGAGCGCCGGCAGCGTGCCGCCGTTTGCCTACCTGGACTTCACTGAGGCGGTTGGCACGCTCGCGACCCCGAGGAGCTGATATGGAGTACCAGATCGTGATCGACGAGATCGTGGGCAGCAAAATGCAGGTGAGCGTGATCGAGCACTCAGCAGCGAGCGTCCGATGCATTGAAACCTTTATGATGTCGTTCACCAAGGGCGATCCCAAGGCGGACCTGCTCGCCGCGGTGAAGGTCCTCGCGCTCGCGTCGATAGCCGCGGACACCGGCGAGGTCAGACCAGGCGACCACGGTGACGAGCGAGACCTTGTGGGAGGGGTATTCACGCTCAAGGTGGGGTGACACCGTGCCCGCTACTCAACTGGTGCGCGACCATCCGTTACGGTAGAGTCCACCGCTAACACGGAGACGACGATGAAGAGACTCAAGACCGCAGCCAAGCCCAAGAGCGAGACCGAAGAGATCGACCTCGATCCAAACATCGCAACGCAGATTGCGCTCAGCGCAACCCGTCTCGAAAGCGCGCAGAACGCCGTCCAAGCGCGCAGCAGTGAGCTGAACCATCTACTGCTCCAAGCGCAGAACCACTATGCGGAGAACGGCAAGTACGAGGTGACCGCGATCGATCCCAACAAGGGTAAGGTGCAGCGCAAACCCCGCACGACCGGAGGCGATCAGCCCACCGGCTGATCGGTGATCAATGCCCGTGTTCGGTTGGGGTGTAGGCGACTGGGGCGGCATCGACAGCAACCCGTGGGGAGGTGTCGGCGATGCCGCCGTTGTACCGCCCGCGATCGATGCTGTGATCTCGCCGCAGGGCACATCACCGAACGGCGGGCAACTCCTCGACGTGCTTGGCGGCGACGTGATCCAGATCATCGGGATCGGCTACGAAGACCCGATCCTGATCGAGGTACTCAGCGGCGCATCTGGCGGTCCGTACACAGTCGAAGGCACCTGCTTCACGTTCGATGCGCGCTACGACATCACCACCACGCGAGTCTTCACGGGCACGCCCGCTTTGCCCGCAGGCAAGTACCACCTACGCATCACCAACACCACGAGTGTCGTCGTGCTGGAAGATGCGATCGACTACCAGCCGTTCTCTGACGAGCTGAAGGTCCTTCGCGTGCGCGGCGGGCTTGCGCGTCCGTGGGCCAGCGGGCGTCGCGTCTTGGGAGGTGCCTGATGGCCCGCAGCGGACTGTGGAAGGCGCTGATCGACGCCATCGAGGGTCAGGCTGATGCTCTCAGCGGACAGTCCGTGACCGAGCTGACGACGCTTCTCGCGGAAGATGAGACAGCGTTGATCAACGTTTCGAGCACGGTGCGCTTCGGCGCGAACACCGACGACGCAACGATCAGCATCTTGCTCATCGGCGGCGAGATCGTGCTCGCGACAGGTCGCACGCTCACCACGTTCACCACGCTCTCTCGCGGGCAGCAGACGACGACCGTCCGCACGCATCCGGCCGGCACGCTAGTCTACGACCTCTCGCGGAACCGCACCGCGCTCGACCTACTGCGCCGAGGCTTCTTCGTCGGCACGGCGCGCCTGGAAGACCTCGACGTGATCGGGCGCAACCTTGGGCTGCACAAGTGCCCTGGACTCGACGAAGAGACTTGGCGCGCGCTGATCCAGGTGATGGCGTATCTGCCGAACCAACCGATCGATGCGTTCCGTCGAGTGCTCGATGTCTTTCCTGGGATCGGGAACTACGAGATCGTAGAAGAGTTGATTACCGATCCTTCGGTGGTCCTCATCAACGTGTCGATCCCCACCGCGTCCGATCTGAAGGGTAAGTTCTTTCTGAACGGCGGAGAGCCTCAGCTCGCCAACGGCGGAGGGACCGAGGTGACCACGGACTATCCGATCAACCAAGTGCTCGGCGTCTACGACGATGACGACGACACGCGGCGCGGCAACCGTGAGGGGCGCACGAACTACGCGACGACGAACACCTTCGGAGGCTCCACCATCACGCTGGACACGACTGTCGGCGCAGCCGATCCTCTCATCGTGGACTACGGCGCGTTCACGGCGCACTACCTCGCAGCAGACGAGACAGAGCGCTACGCTGCCGATGGTGAGTTCTACCCGTACCTCTCGGACCCTTCCGCCATCGTGCGCTGCTTGCTCGATCAAGTGCGCGCTGCTGGTGTCCGCGTGGTCGTGACCGCTACTCTCGTCTAGGAGAACAAGATGCGCATCGTTCGTTGGGCCTCAAGTGAGCGCGTTGATCTTCCCGATCTCACCGCGATGTCGTTTCTCGCTCTTGGTGAGTTCCGCCGTTCGATACGTGCGCTGGTGACTGGCGAAGCGG
>Ga0209490_10000084_pt1 | contig 99953 bp, 82 predicted proteins | sample MAT06_FD_187209 | JGI IMG/M metagenome (GOLD analysis project Ga0209490, IMG submission 187209) | Freshwater microbial communities from Lake Fryxell liftoff mats and glacier meltwater in Antarctica - MAT-06 (SPAdes) (version 2) | ecosystem: Environmental > Aquatic > Freshwater > Ice > Liftoff...
TCGGCGCCGACGACGAGCGCGCGGTGCTGCTGATGCGCTCGCTCTACACACCCTTCATGCGCAACCACGACCGGCTGCAGCTGATGGACGTGCGCAGCGCCGAGTTCACCAAGTACGCCGCCAACGCGATGCTGGCGACGCGCATCAGCTTCATGAACGAGCTGGCATTGCTGGCCGAGAAGGTCGGCGCCGACATCGAGCAGGTGCGCCGCGGCATCGGCAGCGACCCGCGCATCGGCACCCACTTCCTCTATGCCGGCACCGGCTATGGCGGCAGTTGCTTTCCGAAGGACGTCAAGGCGCTGATCCACACCGGGCGCGAGAACCAGCTCGAGCTGGCCGTGCTGCAAGCTGTCGAAACCGCCAACGAGCGCCAGAAGCACGTGCTGGTCGACAAGGTGGTCGCCGCCTTTGGCGAAGACCTGCACGGCGTGACGCTGGCGCTGTGGGGCCTGGCCTTCAAGCCCAACACCGACGACATGCGCGAGGCGCCCAGCCGCGTGATCGTGGCGGAACTGCTGAAGCGGGGCGCCACGCTGCGCGCCTACGACCCGGTGGCGATGAAGGAGGCCGCGCGCATCTTCGAGGGCCTGCCGCGGCTGGCGTTGGTCGACAGCCAGAACGCCGCGGTGGAGGGCGCTGACGCGCTGCTGGTGGTGACGGAATGGAAGGAGTTCCGCAACCCGGACTTCGAGTTCCTGAAGGGCGCGCTGCGCAAGAGCATGATCTTCGACGGCCGCAACATCCTCGACCCGGCGCTGGTGCGGCTGCACGGGCTGAGCTACCAGGGCATCGGCCGGGTAGCGGGATGAACGCGCCGCCGCAACCCCCCGCGGGGTTCGACACCAGCTCGCACGAGAGCTTCTACGAGTACTACAAGAACTACAGCGAGTCGCCGGCCACGCTGCAACGCTTTGGTGCCATTGCCGAAGTCGTGATGCGCGTGCGCGGCGCTGCGCCGGTGGGCACCGCGCTCGACGTGCTCGACGTCGGCTGCAACGCCGGCACGCAAAGCCGTTTCTGGGCCGGCCACCGCTACGTCGGCATCGACATCAACGAGCCGCTGGTGCGGCTGGCGCAGCAGCGCGCCGTGGCCGACGGCAGTGGTGCGAAGTTCGAGGTTGCTTCGGCCACCGCGCTGCCTTTCGCGAGCGCCAGCTTCGACGTCTGCCTGCTGCCCGAACTGCTCGAACACATCGAGGACTGGGAGTCCTGCCTGAACGAAGCCGCCCGTGTGCTGCGGCCTGGCGGCACCGTTTACGTCAGCACCAGCAGCTGGTTGTGCCCGAAGCAGCAGGAGTTCAACCTGCCGATGTACAGCTGGTACCCGGGCTTCGTGAAGCGGCGCATCGAAAAGCGCGCGGTCACCGACTGGCCCGCGGTGGCCAATTACGCCAAGTACCCGGCCGTGCACTGGTTCAGCTTCTACCAGCTGCGCCGCTTTCTCGGCGCGCGCGGCTTCAAGTCCTTCGACCGCTTCGACATCATGCGCATGGACAACAAGAGCCCGCTTCAACGCGCCATCGTCGGCACGTTGAAGGCGCTGCCACCGCTGCGGCTGCTGGGGCACATAGCCACCGAAGGCACGGTGATCGTCGCCCGCCGTACTGCTGCCTGAACCGATGAACCCCAACAACACCCCCATTCGCGCCCGCGCCCCGTTACGCCTGGGCCTGGCCGGCGGCGGCACCGATGTCTCGCCGTACTGCGACGAGCACGGCGGCTTCGTGCTCAACGCCACCATCGACCGCTATGCCTATGCGGTGATCGAACCGCTGGCCGAACCGGTGATCCGCTTCCAGGCCGCCGACCAGCAGAGCACGGTCGAGCTGAAGCTCGACGATCCACTCGTCATCGATGGCGAGCTGAAGCTGCACAAGGCCGTGTACCGCGCGGTGATCGACACCTACAACGGCGGCCGGCGCATCCCGCTCACGCTGACCACCTTCTGCGACGCACCGGCCGGCTCTGGGCTGGGCAGTTCGAGCACCCTGGTGGTGGTGATGATCCGCGCCTTCGCCGAGTTGCTGAACCTGCCGCTGGACGACTACACGATCGCGGCGCTGGCCTTTCGCATCGAACGCATCGACTGCGGCCTGGGCGGCGGCCGGCAGGACCAGTACTCGGCCACCTTCGGCGGCTTCAATTTCATGGAGTTCTATGCCGAAGGCCGCGCGGTGGTGAACCCGCTGCGCATCAAGAACTGGATCATCTGCGAGCTCGAAGCGTCGCTCGTGCTCTTCTACACCGGCGTGTCGCGCGAATCGGCACGCATCATTGCCGACCAGAGCAGCGGCGTCGCCAGTGGCTCGGCAGTCGCGATCGATGCGATGCACGGCCTGAAGCGCGAAGCCCTGGTGATGAAGGAGTGCCTGCTCAAGGGCGACTTCGCCGGCATGGTGGCCAGCATGCGCCAGGGCTGGCAGAGCAAGAAGCAGAGTGCGAAGAGCGTCAGCAACCCGCACATCGACGGCATCTACGACGCGACGATCGCGGCGGGCGCGCTGTCGGGCAAGGTCTCGGGCGCGGGCGGCGGCGGCTTCATGATGTTCTTCGTGCCCCCCGAGCGGCGCATGGACGTCGTGCGCACGCTGGGCCGCTATGAAGGCCAGATCAGCAACGTCCACTTCACCAAACACGGCACGCAAGCCTGGAGGCTTTGAATCCCATGAGCGAGATGAGCGAGATGAGCGACATCAGCGACACGACGACCACCGCTTCGATGACCCGTTATGCCGCGCAACAGATCGAAGAGGCACACCGCATCCTCGGCGTGATGCGTGAAGACGCAGCATTGCAACAGGCCGTGGCCGCTGCGGCCCAGTCCTGCATCGCCAGCCTGAAGGGTGGCGGCAAGGTGCTCTTTGCCGGCAACGGCGGCAGCGCGGCAGATGCCCAGCACATGGCCGGTGAATTCGTCAGCCGCTTCATGTTCGACCGGCCCGGGCTGGCGGCAGTGGCGCTGACGACGGACACCTCGATCCTGACGGCCATCGGCAACGACTACGGCTACGACAAGCTGTTTGAGCGCCAGGTGCAGGCGCTGGGCCGGAAGGGCGACGTGCTGGTGGTCTACAGCACCTCGGGCAAGAGCCCGAACGTGTTGCGCGCGCTCGAAGCGGCGCGCGCGCAGGGGCTGGTGACGATCGGCTTCACCGGCAACCGCGGCGGCCCGATGCACGCGTTGTGCGATCACGTGCTGGCGACGCCGTCGCCCGACACGCCGAAGATCCAGGAAGGCCATCTCGTGATGGGCCATATCCTGTGCGGGCTTGTCGAACGCGCGATGTTTACGCCCCCCCCCGGAGCGCCTGCGGCGCTGCCCGCCCAGGGGGGCGCCGCTGGCGGGCCGGCGGAGCCGGATCCGCGGCGGCCGCTTGGGGGCGCGGCAGGCTGAACCGGAGGGGCCGTCGTGCTGGAAGCCGTTGTCCTTGCGGGCGGGTTTGGCACCCGGCTTCGCGCCGTGGTGCCGGACCTGCCCAAGCCGATGGCGCCGGTGGCCGGCCGACCGTTCCTGGAAATCCTGCTGTCCATGCTGGCGCAGAAGGGCGTGCAGCGTGCAGTGTTGTCGCTGGGCCACCAGGCCGACCTGATCGTGCGGCACTTCGGTGGCCGCTACGCCGGCATCGAACTGGTCAGCGAGATCGAGACCGAGCCGCTGGGCACGGGCGGCGCGTTGCGCGCGGCGCTGTCACGTTGTAAGGGCGATGCGGCGCTGGTCGTCAACGGCGACACCTTTCTCGATCTGGAACTCGATGCGTTGGCGGCGCGGTGGCAGCAGCGCCACGTGCCGTTGATCGTGGGCCGCGCGGTCGACGACACGGCGCGCTTCGGCCGGCTGGACGTCAGCGGCCATGTGCTGCTCGGGTTTGCCGCCCGGGGTGCGGGCGGGCCGGGTGTCATCAACATGGGTCACTACGTGCTGCCGACGGCACTGTTCGAAGGCCAGGCCGGTTTGCCGAAGAGTTTCAGCTTCGAAGCCGATTTCCTCGCACCGCGGGCGCGCGAGCTGGGCTTCGAGGTCTTTGTCACCGAGGGCCTGTTCATCGACATCGGTGTGCCCGAGGACTACGCCCGCGCTCAACACGAACTCGCGCCCTGGGCTTGATCGACGCACGCAACGAGATGGCCACGCCGGCGCTCTTCCTCGATCGAGACGGCGTGATCAACGTGGATCACGCCTACGTGCACCGGATCGAGGACTTCGAGTTCATCCCCGGCATCTTCGAGCTCTGCCGCGCCGCGCGTGCCGCAGGGCACAAGCTGGTGGTGGTGACGAACCAGGCCGGCATCGCCCGCGGGCTGTACAGCGAAGACCAGTTCCATGCGCTGACGGCCTGGATGAAGCAGCGCTTCGCCGACGAAGGCGCGCCGCTGGACGGCGTCTACTTCTGCCCGACGCACCCGACGGCTGGCATCGGGCACTACCGCGTCGAGTCAACCTTCCGCAAGCCCGGGCCGGGCATGCTGCTGCAAGCGGCACGCGAACTGGCGATCGACCTGCCACGCAGCGCCATCGTCGGTGACAAGGTCAGCGACATGCAGGCTGGCGCAGCGGCGGGGCTGAGACGCCTGTTCCTATTCGACCCCGCAGGCTGTGAGCCGCTACCGCCCGGGCTGGGCGGCGTGCACCGCATCACGCGCCTGCTGGACGCACAGGCCGACGCTCAAAACCTGTAGAGCGACAGGTCCTTGCCCGCGTTGTCGCAGATGAGGACAGCGTTGAGCAGCGGCAGGTAGACCATCTTGCGTTCGAGGTTCTTGCCCGGCGACGGCACGGCACCCGTGAGGCCCGGCGCGCGACGCGCCGTCCACGGCGTCGTCGTCGGGTCGATCTCGATCAGTTCCATCTTGCCGCTGGCCATCAGCGTGAACAGCCAGAAACGGTTCTTCGACGGGATGTAGGTCAATGCGGCACTGTCGTAGAACCAGTTGTCCGGCGCGAAGTCGTTCTGCGTCAGGCCGTCTGCCAACTGGCACTGCCCGTTGGCCTTCACGCTGCGCGTGTCGAGGTCGTAGTCCCAGTAGATGCCCGTCGTGCCGCCGTAGCTGACCTTGCGTTGCGGCGCCTGGACGATCACGACCCGACGGCCGACCCGCACGTCGGCAATGCCCGAGTAGATGTTCCACGGCGAGCCCCAGTTCGTCCACTGGTTCGACGTCAAGTTGTACCCGGTGGCGCGATAGATACCTTCGCTGCCGGCCGCTGAGACCAGCACTTCGCGCGTCGCTTCATCGTAGATGGCAACCATGTTCTCGCCGCTCATGAATTGAGCCGCCTGGTCGCGGATCTGCCGCTTGTAGGTCCAGCGGCGCTCACTCAGCGAGTAGCGCCACAGGCGCCTGCAGACCATCACCAACTCGTTCGTCTCCGGAACGTAGACCATCGACGAATAAGTGTGTCGCGAAGTCGGCTTGCCGTCCCAAAAAAGCTCGTCGTAGAAGACATCGTTGATGGCCTGGAGCGTGCCGAGGGCAATCTTGGCTTTCGCGGCCGCGTCGCTTTCGGCGCAGAAGGTGAAGCTGCCGCCGTTGCGTGACCCGATGTACGCCGTGCTCCACGGCGCTGTAGGGCTCGGCAGGTCCTCGATCGCCCAGGCCATCTTCAGTGCGTCGAAGCGATAGATACCGTTGTTGCCGCTGGCCGAGTGGCCCCCGCCCTTCAGCCACATGCGGCTGCCGGCGGGGTCGATGGCCATGCCGTTCCAGGCATCGGTGACGCCGTTCCACTTCTCCACGCCGGGGTCGTTCCAGCCCGGAATGGCTGCCTTGACGACAGCGTCCATTGCATCGAGCCGAGTGCCGCCAACCTGCACCCAGCGGTTCAAGGGCAGAGCGTTCCACGAAGCCGCGTTGACCACGCCGGCCGCATTGCGCCCCGGTGTCCAGACATCGCCCGCCACGCTGCCGGTGGCGCCGCCGTCGCCCCAGCCCTGGGCCGCGGTGCTGGCCGGCTGCACGACCAGATTGATAGGCTTGGAAAGCAGGGTGGCCATAACTTCAGTTGCTCCGGGGCACGGCGCCCCATCGGGGGTCCGACGCGAAACCGTCGCGCCATGACGAGAGGTTGACGAGGTTGGCGTTGACGGCCGCCCACGCCGTGGCCGCACCCGGCACTCGGCGCTCCACCGCGGCCACCAGCGCGGCCCACAGGTAGCTGGGGTAGTACGCGCCGGCCGTCGGGTTGGCGGTGTACTGGGCGAAGGTGTCGGCCTTGTAGTCGGGAAAGCTCATCCAGGTCCCGCTGGCGGCCGCCGGCGCATCGCTGTGTGCCCACGCCGACTGCTGGCCGTAGTCGGCCATCGAGTCGATGGTCGCGGCGTCGCGGCCGAGCGTGTACATGTATGGCACGTAGCGCCACGCGCCGTTGCCCTGTTCGTTGACCCAGCGCACCGGTTGCAGCGCGCACCAGTCGGCCAGCGTGTCGAGTGCGGCCTGCTGCGTGCCGCCCAACAGGCGGGCCGCGGCCAGCTTGTGCAACTCGGTCGTCAGGTAGTGGTGGAACCACAGCGGCTCCTGGAAACCGGGTCGGTTCGGCGCGCTGTCTTGCGCGATTGCCGCCGTCTCGCCCCAGCTGGCGTTCAGTCGCGCCTTGGCATCGTTGCGCCAGCCGTCGAGATAGGTGACGTTCGCTGTCAGAGACGACAGCGCCGCCGCGCGCCACGGCAGGTCGCCCGGCGTGAGCAGGATCGCGTGGCCCAGGCTGCGCATGCACCAGGCGCGGCCGCGGCCCTGGTACGGCCGGCCGAAGACGCCGGTGGCGGTGCCACCGTAAGTGCTCCAGGTGCCATTCCATACGGCGACCTTCTGGGCGATCTCGATGTACACGGGGCTGGGGCGCGCGACGAAGGCCATCAATCCGGCGGCCGGGTGGTGCGCCACCTCCCAGCTCATCCGGTCGTTCGGGCCATAGGTCACGGGCCAGTTGGACTGCATGCTGCGGCCGGCGAGTTGCTCGAAGGTCGGCACCAGGCCGGTCGTGCTGTCGCGGTAGTTCACGTTGTAGCCGAGCACCGACAACGCGCTGGCTTCGACCGCACGTGCTGCGCGGGCGTCGCCGGTCTGCAGGAACCTCGCTTCCCACAGCGGCAGCGGGCCGATGCTCGGGTGGTCGCCGCCGGCACCCATGCCCGCGCCGCGCTGGCGGCCGGCGCCGAAGGGCACGTAGGCGTCGTTGGCGTAGGCCGCCATGTCGCCGCCGGCGCGGTCGCACTTGAAGAGCAGCGGGTGGGCTTGCAGGTCGGCGTGCGCCTGCGTGCACCGCGTACCGGGGTCGCCACCGACCCAGCCGGCCGCGTACCAGGCACGAAAGGCGGCGTGTTGGGCTTCGGGCGCAGCGGCGGTGTCCCCGCTGCCGATGGCGTTGCCGTTGACCAGCACCTGCGCGTTGTAGGCCACGCCGGACGGCTTGGCCGGTGCGGCGCTGTTCATCGAGCCGTTCTCGATCACCACTTCGACGAGTGCGTGCGCACTCGAGAAGGCCTGCACGTCGATCACCGCTTCGAGCCGGGCGCCGCCCGGCAGCGTCAGCCGATAGCGTGCGCAGATGGTGTGTGCGTTGGCCCACCACAGGCGCTCGGGCCGGCTGAAGTCGATCAGTTCGGCGCGGCCGAGCGCGCCCATCTCGACGGCGACGCTGGCCAGCAGTTGCGCGACCCGCGCCGCGCCGAGCGCAGTGGTCGCGGGCACCGCCTGAGCCTGCAGACGCAGGCTTCGGGTCTCGTTCGCGCTGAAGGGCGAGACACCGGCGAGCACGACCACGCTGGCCGACCCATCCGGCCAACGTGACACCACGCTGGCGGCCAACCCCCCATCGTCGGGCGAGACCAGCGTGATGCCGTTCGGCACCTGCCCTGGCAGCGGCAGAACGGTGCCGACGAACGGCAGCGTACCGCTGCGGTTGCCGGACACGCGCAGCGTGGTGAGCGTGGTGCCGGCAGGAGGAGGCGGCGGTGGCGGTGCAGGGGGAGACGGCGGCGGCGACGCTGGCGGTGTCGGCGTGGACGGCGCTGGCGCCGGCGGGGCTGCCGCGATTCCGTCGGCCGCCGCGGCTCCACCGCCGCAGGCCGACAAGGCCCGCAAGCCGAGCAACGCCGCCGCCAGATTCATCAAACGGCGGCGGCCTGGCACCGTGCCGCCGCTGCGGCCTTGCTTCGCGCCCGGCACGTCGATCAAGGCAAGCTGTACTCGAACACGACGCCCGAAGTCGCGCCGACGGGCGTGCCGGCAGAGACACTCAACAGCCCATCCGGCGTCAGCGCCATCCCTGCGGCCAGCGGTGCGCCACTGGCATGCACGCCGAAACGGCCGCCGCGTGTCAGGCCGGCCGGCAGCGTGTCGGAAAGATTCACGCTCGCCGGTGACCCGGCGACGAAAGCCCAGACCTGCTGCATGTTCCATTCCGGCAGCGCAGCTACCGGCGGCGGGCTGGGTGACGACGGGTCCGGGGCCGGCGTGGCGGCGGTCGTGGCTTCGGCCGCGCCGCCACCGCATCCGGCTAGCAGCAAGGTGCCGGCGGACAGCGCCCAGGCGCTCGCATCGCGGCGGGTGACACCATTCATGTTCGAAGTTTGGCCCGTCGACCCAGGCCCGCAGTTGCAAAGGATGAAGTGTCGCCCGCGCGCCAGAGGCGGCGGGCAGCCCAAGCGTAGTCGTCGGCGCTCAGTCGTAACTTCGGGTGTGGCCGGTGCGGGTGAGGTCGATTCAGAACCGGTACAAATGCATGTTCTTCGACGCCGAGTCGCAGAGCATCACGGCGTTCAACGCTGGCAGGAAGACCAGCTTGCGCTCCATGTTCTTGCCCGGCGCCGGAATGTTGCCCACCATTCCCGTTACCCGGCGCACCGTCCACGGCGCGGTCGTCGGATCGATCTCGAGGAGGGTCATCCCGCCGGCCGCCATCAACGTGTAGAGCCAGTAGCGGTTCTTGGACGGGATGTAGGTCAGCGCGGCACCGTCGTAGAACCAGTTGGCGGGTGCGAAGTCGCTCGGTTGCAGGCCATCGGCGAGTTGCATCGAGCCCGACGCGGCGACGCTGCGCGTGTCCAGGTTGTAGTCCCAGTAACGCGTCGGCTGCGCGCCGTAGCCGCCGCCGCTGCTGCAGCCGGGCTGCACGATCACCACTCGGCGGCCGACGCGCACGTCGGCGATGCCCGAGTAAAGATTCCACGGGCTGCCCCAGTTGGTCCACTGGTTGCTGGTCAGCGAATACCCGGTCGCCTTGTAGATGCCCTCGCTGCCGGCCGACGACACGAGCACCTCGCGCGTGGCCTCGTCATAGATCGAGACCATGTTCTCGCCGCTCATGTATAGCGCGGTCTGGTCGCGGATCAACCGTTTGTAGGTCCACTGGCGGCTGGTCAGCGAATAGCGCCAAAGGCGGCGGCAGACCATCACCAGCTCGTTGCTTTCGGGCACGTAGACCATCGACGAGTAGGTATGGCGCGAGGTCGGTTTGCCGTCCCAGAGCAGCTCGTCGTGGAAGACGTCGTTGATCGGGTTGAGTGTGCCTGCGGTTACCTTGGCCTGGTAGGCCACGGCGCTCTCCTGGCACCACGTGAAGGTGCCTCCGACAGTGCCGGTGCTGCGGTAGCTTGCGCTCCATGCGTTGGTGTCGCTGGGCATGTCCTCGATCGCCCAGGCCATCTTCAATGCATCGAATCGATAGATGCCGTTGTTGCCGCTGGCCGAGTGCCCACCGCCTTTGAGCCACATGCGGCTGCCGGCAGTGTCCAGCGCCATGCCGTTCCAGCCATCGGTGACCCCCTTCCAGCGTTCGACACCCGGGTCCTGCCAGCCCGGAATCGCGGCCTTGACGACGGCGTCCATCGCGTCCAGCCGCGTGCCTGCCACCTGCACCCAGCGGTTGACCGGCACGCTGGCCCACGAGGCCTGCGTGACCGTGCCGTCGGCGTTGCGGGCCGGGTTCCAGACATCCGCACCGGGCTCGGGCGCGGGTGCAGGGGCCGGTGCCGGCGGCGGAGCCGGGGTGGGGGAGGGGGCCGGCGCAGGAATGACGCCACCGCCGAAGACGACCTGCCTGATCGGGGTCGAGCCCCAGCGCGGGTCGGCAGAGAAGCCGTTTCGCCAGGCATCGATGCCGGTGATCTTGCCGATCACCGTGAGCCACGCCTGTTCGGAGCCGGGCAGGTTGCGGTCGACCGCAGCCACCAGCGCCGACCAAAGGTACGCCGGGTAGTAGGCGTTCGCCGTGGGGCTGGCCGTGTACTGGGAGTAGGTGTCAGCCTTGTAGTTTGCGAAGGCCATCCATGGCCCTGCCACGCTGGGTGGTGTGTCGCTGTGCGCCCAGGCCGACTGCTGGCCGTAGTCGGGCAACGAGTCGATGGTCGCGGCGTCGCGGCCCAGCGTGTAGGTGTACGGCACGTAGCGCCACGAACCGTTGGGCTGCTCGTTGATCCAGCGGATCGGCTGCATGCAGGCCCAGTCGGCGAGCGCGGCCAGGGCGGCCTGCGACGGGCCGCCGATCAGCGGCGACTGCGCCATCTTGTGCAACTCGACGGCCAGGTAGTGGTGGAACCACAGCGGCTCCTGGAAGCCGGGCCGGTTCGGTGCGCTGTCCTGGATGATGGCCGCTGTTTCGCCCCAGGTCGCACCGAGCTTTGCCTTCGGATCGTTGCGCCAGGTGTTGAGGTAAACGACGTTGAGGTCAATCGACGCCTTGGCCGATGCCTTCCAGGCCAGGAAGTCGGGCGTCAGCAGCGTGGCGTGGGCCAGGCTGCGCATGCACCAGGCTCGGCCACGTCCTTGGTAGGGGCGGCCGAAGACACCGGTGGCGGTGCCGCCGTAGGTGCTCCAGGTGCCGTTCCATACGGCGATCTTCTGGGCGATCTCGATGAACACCGGGCTCGGCCGGCTGACGAAGGCCATCAGCCCGGCGGCGGGGTGGTGGGCCACCTCCCAACGCATCGCGTCGTTGCCGTTGGCCTGGCTCGGCCAGTTGAATTGCTGGCTGCGGCCGACGAGTTGAGTGAAGGTCGGCACCAGCCCGGTCGCGCTGTCGCGGTAGTTGACGTTGTATCCCAGCACCGCCAGAGCGCTGGCTTCCACTGCACGCGCTGCACGGGGGTCGCCGGTTTGAAGGAACTGCGCCTCCCACAGCGGCAATGGGCCGATGCTCGGGTGGTCGCCGCCGGCGCCCATTCCGCTGGCGCGCTGCCGCCCCGCGCTCCACGGCACGTAGGCGTCGTTCGCATACCCCGCCATCGAGCCGCCGCCACGGTCGCACTTGAACAGCAGCGGGTGCCGTTGCAGATCGGTGTGCAGCTGCGTGACGCGCACATTGGGGTTGCCCCCGACCCAGTACGACGCGTACCAGGCGCGGAAGGCCGAGTGCGAGCCTTCAGCGGCGCCCGACGAGGCCACCGTCGCCACCGAACTGCCATTGACCGTGACCACCGCCTGGTAAGCCGCCGCCGCCGGCTTGGCCGGCGAGACGCTGTTCATCTTGGCGTTCTCGACCACCACCTCGACCAGCGCGCGGCCTGCGGCAAAGGCCTGGATGTCGATCACCGCCTCCAGCGTGGCATGGCCCGGCGCTGCGACGCGGTAGCGCGCGCAGACCGTCTGGCCGTTGGCCCACCAGATGCGCTCGGGCGCGGCAAAGCTGGTCAGCAAGGCCGCACCCAGGCTGCTGCCGAAGTCGACACGCACCGACTGCACCAGCTGGGCGATGCGGTCGGTGCCCAGGTCACCGTTGGTGGCCGTGGCACTGGCCGGCGCGGTGCCGAACAGGTTGGCGAAGTAGGTCGTGACAGCGGCCGCCGAGGTGACGCCGCCACTGCCGGAACTCGGCTGGGCCGACTGGATGCGCAGCGTGGCTTCCAGGCTGGACGCGAAGGTGTAGGTGCCCGAGGCCACCACCACGGCAGCCGACCCGTCCGACCACTTCGAGATGACCGTGGCGCGCAGGCTGGCGTCGTCCGGCGACGAAACCGTCATGCCTGCGGGCACCTGCCCCGGCAGCGGCAGCAGCGTGGCGGCGTAGGGGAAGGTGCCGGTCATCGCGGCACTGGCCTTCAGGCTGGTGAAGACGGTGCCGGCAGGCACCGGTGCAGGGGCCGGTGCCGGTGCTGGCGCCGACGGAGGGGTCGGCGCCGGCGCGGGGGCGGGTGCCGGAACCGGCGCAGCCGGGGGGATGGGGGCCGGCTGGGGTGTGGGAAGCGGGGCCGGGGCCGGGGCCGGCATCGGCGCTGGCAACGGATTGCTCAGGGTCGGCGGTGCGGGCACGGGTGCCGGCATCGGCAGCGGCGTGGGCGGCGCCGGCATGGTGGGCGGCAGTTTGATGCCCCCCGTCTTGCGGGCTTCCAGCGCCGCCTGTTCGGCAGCCGTCAAGGCGCCATCTGCACCTGCACGAGTCGATCCCAGTGCGGCCGAACGGCCTTCCTCCGCTGCCGCCTCGGCGCCGGCGTCGCCACCACCGCAGGCCGCGAGCCCCCCTGTGCTGACTGCGGCAAGGGAGCCATGAACGAGTTGGCGGCGGGTCTTGTCGATCGATTCAGGCGTATCAAGCAGGGGAACTGGCGTGGTGATGTGCGTCATGCGAATGATTCGGGTCTCTGGGCTGCCGGGCTGGCCGGGCCGGGCGCATCGACACGAAAACACTCGTGGCAGCAGCGGCGGTCCGGGCAGATGACAACGGCCGCATCACGAACCCTCCCTGGTCCTACAGACGCGGCCGCCTGTTGTCACTACATCGGTAGCCCGCGATCTGGACTTTATGGACCGCCATCCCCACATCCGCACCCTTGAGGTGTCAGTTGTGTCTGCCTGTTAGCAGCCCACCGAACCCCGGGGGGTCAGCGTGAATCGTTCACACGAAACGCTGGCGCATGCTGCTGAAGCCACTGCTCCAGCATCATCAGGATCCAGACCATCTCGCCATAGAAGTGCGCGTGTTCGGCCAGCCGCTGGTCCATCAGCGTCTTCACGAAGCCCGGCTGCACCAGGCCGCGGGTGGCCACGCTGGCCAGGGTGTCGCGGGCCAGCTTGTTCAAGCCCGCGTGCTGGGTGGCCCACACGCCGAAGGGCAGGCCGAAGCCCTGTTTCTTCTTGGTGATGATCTCGTCGGGCAGGAAGCCGCGCAGCGCTTCCTTGAAGAACCAGCGCAGCTTCAGGCCTTTGAGCTTGTAGGCCGTGGGCAGGCGCAGCGAGAAGTCGACCAGCCGCGCATCGAGCATCGGGAAGCCGACGGCCAGGTCGGCCAGCTGCGTGGTGCCGCAAACCTTGGGCAGGTCGTTCTCGGCCAAGGTATAGCGCCAGTCGAAGGCCAGCTGGCGGTTCAGGCGGTCGTCGGTGCGGGCGGTGGCCCAAACCTCTCGTTGCTGTTGTTCCGGCGCATGAACATCCACCTGGGCCATGAAGGCCGGCGTCAGCACTTCGTGCATGCCCAGGCGGTGCAGCAGGTTGTAGGTCTGCAAGCGGTCGGGCAGCGGCACCTTGGCCTGCTGGATGTAGCTGGTGCCCTTCTTGAGCAGCGGCGTGTTCGAGACCAGGCCGTTGCCGAACAGCGGGTCGAGCACGCCGCGCGCAGCGCCGGGCATGTCGTCCCACCAGCCGAACACGCGCTGCTTGGCGTAGCGCGTATTGCCGCCGAAGAGTTCGTCGCCACCGTCGCCAGCCAGGATGCGCGTGACGCCGTCGTCGCGCGCCATGCGCGCGCAGAAGTACGCCGGCACGGCCGACGAGTTGCCGAACGGTTGGTCGTAGAAACGCGCCACGTCGGGGATCTTGTTGACCAGGTCGTCGGGGGTGACGTAGTACTCGTGGTGCTGGCTGCCGAAGTGCTTGGCCGCCAGGCGGGCGTAGACCATCTCGTCGTAGCCCTGGGCTTCGAAGCCGATCGAGTAGCTGGCAGCGGGGCGGCCCGCGGCCTCGCGCAGCATGCCGGCAACGGTGGAGCTGTCGGTGCCGCCACTGAGGAAACAACCCGGCTTGCCGCCGTCCAGCCGGGTTGCGACGGCGTCTTTCAGCAAGCCGCGGAACTCGGCCTTCAGCCCGTCGAAAGAAACGGCGCCGCTGGGTGGGTTGAAGCTCGGCACCCAGTACGGTGTGACGTTGAGTCGGCCTTCGCGGAAGACTGCACAGTGACCGGCCGGCAGCCTGAACACACCCTTGAACACCGTGCGCGGCGCGGGGATGCAGTGGAAGTACAGGTAGTCGAACAGCGCCTGCGGGTCGAGGTCCTTGCCGTCTTTGGTGGAATGGGCCAATGCATCGGCGCGCTCGGCCACGCGCAGGCGGCCGTTGTCGATGCGCCAGCAGGCGGTGTGAACCGCGAAGCGGTCGACCGCGACGAAAGCACTGCCGTCGTCGAGATGGATGCCGAGCGCGAACTCGGTCGGCGAGGCCGCCACCAGCCGCTGCAACTGGGCCGCGTCCAGGCGCCGCAGGTCGGCCAGCGACGCGGCGCCTTGCAGCGTGCCGCTGAGGAAATCACCCGCCTGCTCCTGGCGCAGGCGGGTCTGCAATTCGTCGATCAGCATGCTGGGTAGCGCATCCTCGGGCCCGTTGCTCAGAAGTCGGTGATCCGGTCTTCGAGCAGGGCTTGACGCTTGACCACACGGTCGATCTCGACCAACTGTTCGAGCAGCGCCTTCATGTGCTTGAGCGGCACCGCGTTCGGCCCGTCGGACAAGGCCTTGTTCGGGTCCGGGTGCGTCTCCATGAACAGGCCCGAGATGCCCACCGCCACCGCCGCACGCGCCAGCACCGGGACGAACTCGCGCTGGCCGCCGCTGCTGGTGCCCTGGCCACCCGGCAGCTGCACGCTGTGGGTGGCGTCGAAGACCACCGGCGCACCGGTCTCGCGCATGATGGCCAGCGCGCGCATGTCGCTGACCAGGTTGTTGTAGCCGAAGCTCACGCCGCGCTCGCAGGCCATGAAGCGGTCTTCGCTCAGACCCTTCTCGCGCGCCGCGGCACGGGCCTTGTCGATGACGTTCTTCATGTCGTGCGGCGCGAGGAACTGGCCCTTCTTGATGTTGACCGGCTTGCCGCTTTGCGCCACGGCGCGGATGAAGTCGGTCTGGCGCGACAGGAAGGCGGGGGTCTGCAAGACATCAACGACGGCAGCCACCACCGTTATCTCGGCCTCGGTGTGTACGTCGGTCAGCAGCGGCACCTTCAACTCGCGCTTGACCTTGGCCAGGATCTCCAGGCCACGCTCCATGCCGGGGCCGCGAAAGCTGGCGCCGCTGGAGCGGTTGGCCTTGTCGTAGCTGCTCTTGAAGATGAGGGGCACGCCCAAGGCGGCCGTCACTTCCTTCAGCTGGCCGGCGACGTCCATCTGCAGCTGCTCGCTTTCGACCACGCAGGGGCCGGCGATCAGGAAGAACGGGTGGGTCAGGCCCACCTCGAAGTCGAGCAAACGCATGGCGAATTTCCTGGGAGCGGCGCGTGGCGCAAAGTCAGATGACTTTGGCGCGCATCAGGTCGTTGGTGTTGAGGGCGCCGACGAGGCGGCCGAGTTCGTCCGTCACCAGCACGCTGGTGATGCGGCTCTGTTCCATCACGCGGGCCGCCTCGGCGGCGAGCGCATCGCTGTCGATGGTGCGCGGGTTCGGGTGCAGCACCATGCCCGCGCGCAGCGGCTTCAGGTCGGCGCCGCGCTCGATCAGGCGGCGCAGGTCACCGTCGGTGAACACGCCCTTTAGCGCTTCGCCGTCGACCACGGCCACGAAGCCCAACCCCTTGGCCGACATCTCGCGCAGCATGTCGGTCAGCGGCGCGTCGCTGTCGACGATGGGCAGTTGACTGCCGGCGCGCATCAGGTCGTGGACATGGATCAGCAGGCGGCGGCCGAGCGCGCCGCCGGGGTGCGAGCGCGCGAAGTCCTCTTCACGGAAACCGCGCGCATCCAGCAGCACAACGGCCAGGGCGTCGCCCAGCGCCATCTGCGCCGTGGTGCTGGCGGTCGGCGCCAGGTTCAGCGGGCAGGCTTCCTTGGCCACCGCGCTCGACAGCGCCACGGTGGCTTGGCGGGCCAGGCTGGAGTTCATCCGCCCGGTGATGGCGATCAGCGGAATGCCCAGGCGCTTGACGACCGGCACGATGACGTTGAGCTCGTCGCTCTCGCCCGAATTGGACAGCGCCAGCAGCACGTCGGCGGGGGTGACCATGCCGAGATCGCCATGCCCGGCTTCGGCCGGGTGCATGAAGAGAGCCGGCGTGCCGGTGGACGACAGCGTCGCGGCGATCTTGCGGCCGACATGGCCAGACTTGCCCATGCCGGTGACGACGACGCGGCCGGTGGAGGCGAGGATCAGGCGGACGGCCTGAACGAAGGTCTCGCCGAGGGCGGCCTTCAGGCCGAGCACGGCTTCTGCTTCGATGTCCAGGGCGTTGCGCGCCAATTGGAGCGTTCGATCGGCTGAAGGCGTAGGGTGGACGGATTTCATGCAAGTGCGCGGCGCAACTCGCCGATTATCGACGTCACGCTCGCCCCAAATCGCCGCAGAGCGACCGCCGCGCGCGGAGTTGGAGCAGCATTTCACGTATCGCCAGCGGCGGACATCGGCGCGGCGAACGTCGGCTACGCGCGCAACCGGAGCCGCGGACCGTGCCCGATGTGGCTCCTCAATCCGCTGTCATCGGTCCTGGGCGACGATCAGGCAGGCCCGGCTTCTCCGTGACCAATATCTCGATGTACTCGGCCCGGACGCCATGCTCGAGATCGTCGACGTGCTCGATCACGGTCGCCAGGCCGCACGCCTGCTGAATGAAATCGACGATGTCGTAACCCCAGTGCATCGTCACGGGCGAGCCTCTTGGATCAACCGGATTTCCGTGGAAATCCGGTTCGTGCAAGAAATGCGCGCTGCCGTCGGAGTTGCGAGTGGCCCAGACCTGGCTCGGCTGGTGCTTGTTGACGAGCGGCACGCTGAAAATGTGGGCGCCCCCGGGCTTGAGGGTTCGTGCGATCTCGGCGAATACCAGGGCCGGGTTGTAGACGTGTTCGAGCACGTCTTGTGTCACGACGATGTCGAAGGTCTCCGCGGCGAACGTTTGAGACTCCAAGTCTTCGTTGCGAAACCCTTTGATCGGAACCCCGAACGGCTCATTCGGGAAGTACTGGGACGCGACGTATTGGCTGCAGGCGCTGCGGAGTCTGGCACTTGCACCACCAACCGACGGCGACGACTCGTGAATCGAGAGGCTCGGCCAATTCGGTCGATGCTTGTCCAGCATCAACAGCATTGCGCGGTTTCTCGGGCTTGAGCCGCACGCCACGCATCTGAAACTGTCTCGAAGCCAAGCGTGATAGGCAACGAATTCGGTCGTCTGCTGGCAGCATGGGCAAAAGCCACTCTGCTTAAAGTAGAACTGATTCGGTAGGAGCCTGTGCAGTATGCGCTCGCCGATCTGATGCTTGATTCGAGAAAGCACTCCCAACTCCCGTTCAGCAGAAAGCCAATCAAATCGTTCGCGCTTGATCTACGGATGCAGCCGGCTCGGATACCAACCGGCCGCCAACTACACTTTCGATGACTGTCCACCAGCGCTGCGCCACCACCTGCGGCGAGAACATGTCCAAGACAATCTGCCGCGATGAAGCCGCGCGGGCTCTAACGGCATCGAGGTCGTGGAGCGTTTCAGCCAGTCGATTCCAATTTCCCAAGGCGAAGAATGCCTTCCACGGCAGGTAGTCAGGCAATCCGTCTGCAACAACCGGTATGCCTAGCGATAGTGGCAGCAGCAGTCGATTGTTGCTCTTCGCGGCGGTGAATGAGGTGACGGCGGATGGCAGAACCACCAGATCATGTTCGCGCAGCAGTTCCGGAAACGACAGTCGGTTCCACTCCGCATACGAGTGGTCGAACCGTGCACCGGACAAGATTTGCTGATATCGCTCCAAAGAGTTGCTGACCACTCGCAGGTGGAGCGGAACCTGCCGGGCAGCCGACTCCAGATGAGTCCGAATTGCAATTAGCTCGCTCATGCCGCCGCTCGCGTACTTCGCGCCATGATTGCCGAACCAAATTAGTTGCCTGTGTGTCTTGCGGTCGCGCCTGATTCGCAGCACCGAAGCTGCTGCGCGTGCATACAGCGGCCATCGCCTCGGATTCAAACGCTGGGCCCGTGATTCGTATAGGGCGTTTGCCCCGGGATGCTCAAGGGGATCGCCGACAACCACGATCGGCAATGCTGGCCCAGTCTCCGACCGAAGGAACGGAACGAGCCCCGGCGACGACACCACAAAAGCATCGAAGTGAGGCAGGCACTCGCGATAAGCAGCAAGCAATGCCGCTCGCGCAGGATCCTTGTCATGATTCAGAAAGTAGTTGTCGAAACTGTCCAGCAGCAAGCGCGAGCCCTGGCGCTTGAGCTGCAGCAGTTCCTGCATGCGCAGGGTCAGCTCATCGCGGCCACCCGCATCCAGCAGCCACTTCGCCTGCACCACGGCGGCATCACATCGCTGTGCCCTGACTTGCATAGTCACGGACACAGCGTGCCCCTGCGAGCGAAGAATTGCGCTGGGAATCAGGCATCGCAGGCGAACACCCGCGTAGGCAGGGCTGAGAGAGTGCGGAATCCAGAGAGCCTTCACACGCTGCTGCTCGCGGCGGCGCTCGGCAACCGGCACACGCATGCCAGCTGCTTGAAGCGCGTGTCGTCAAGCGCACCGCCAACCAGCATGTGAAGCATTCGAAACCGCCAAGACAGTTGAGTGGGATTGATGCCTTCCAGTTGATCGACGCGCAGCCCCGACGATTCGAACAGATCGCGCAAACTCGCTTGCGTAAAGAATCGAAGATGGGTGCGGTCCAGCACACCGGATTGTCTGTATCGCCACTCGCCGCGCAACACGTAGTCATTGAAAACGGGCAGGTAACGCACGTTCGGTACGGAGGCGACGATTGCACCGTCAGGCTTCAACAAGACGCTCAGCTTGGACACCGCGTCCCAAGGATCGACGAGATGCTCCAACACGTCGTTGGCGACAATGCAGTCGAACCGCTCGCTGCCAAGTTCGGACACGCCGTCCTCAATGCTGCTGCAGATCACCCGGTCCACGCGTTGGCGGGCGATCACGGCGGCCGGCTCGAAGGGCTCGATGCAGGTGATGACCACGTTCCGCGACGCCTTCAGCATCGCCGCAAAGGCTGCGTTGCCGCAGCCGACTTCAAGGATGACCTTGGCATGCGATGGAACGAAGGCCGCCATTTCGGACCTGTTGTCTTCGAAGTAGCTCGCATGCTTGCCCGCGTAAGCCGGATCCAAGTTGTGCGTCATGTGTCCTCCCGGCTGGTCCGCAACTCTTGCAATGCCTTCAGTGTCTGTTCAAGAAAGCCGTGCCCGTAACGATTGTCAGGCTCCATGTGGTTGCCCTCGGCCCATTCGTTCCACGCATTGATGAAGACGACTCTGCGCCCCGTCGCATCGTACTTCTGGGTCCACTCCAGCGCCTGTTTCAGCCAGGCGCCGAACAGTTCGGGACGGTTGTTCAGCAGGATGACCGCATTCTTGTGGGGTCGCCGCGGGCTGCTGTCGAAGCCCGGGCTGACGCAGCGGATGAACGGGTAGGCTGGCGATGCCTTCGAACAGATCCGGTTCACCATCAGCTCGTACTCGAACACCGTATGCCTCGAATAGGCCTTGGGCAGCAGGCCCAGCGCCATCGCGAGCTTGGCCTTGTTGGTGGCAAAGTGCTGACCACCCATGTGCCGCCAGTCCGGGGTGAACTCGATCGAAGCGTCGAGCCCTATCGACCTGGGGTCAGGCGCGGTACCGGCTCCCATGGCCTCGAACTGGGCCAGATAGAGTTCACCCAGGCCAGCGCCTTGAGCGCGCTTGCGCCAAGTGTCGAACGTGCGCTGGGGATTCGGCAGGTTCGCCGCCTTGTAGACGATGAACAGCGGTTTGCCGTCAATGCGCAGGTAGCGCTTGTCTGCAAAGAAGCGCAACAGCAGCTCGATGTGCTCCTCGTCGTCGGCGTCTGAATAGTGCTGCTCCATCAGGACTTCACGGTCTCTGCCATCCCACGCGCGGGTCCAGTTTTCATTGGCCCAACACATGCAGAATGGAAAATCGGGTTCCCCGCTCTGCAGAATTGCGTCAATCGGCTGCTCCAGCAGCCGTCGACCATTGAACCAATAATGGTAGTAGCAGAATCCGCCGATGCCGTAGCGCCGTGCCAGCGCAGCTTGTGCATCGCGCGCCTGGGGCAACCGCAGGTCATAGAAGCCCAGGTCCGCAGGCAAATGCGGCTGGTGGTGTCCAGGAAAGAGAGGTCGCGCCTTGGCGACATTGGTCCACTCTGTGAATCCCTTCCCCCACCAAGCATCGTTCTCGGGAATGGGATGGAACTGCGGCAGCACCACTGCGATCAACAACGGGTCGCATGGTTGCGCGGTCACTGGCTTCGGTGCTTCGGTCATGGGTAGTGAAGTCAAAAGAAGCCTCAGGCGGTTCTGACTGGCCGGTTCGCACGCCAAAGTCGCAGCAGCTCATCGTATGACGGGTGACCGAAGGCGCGGGCCGTCAGGATCCACGCGATGACACCTGCCAATGCCGTTGCAGTCACGAGCACTGCTTCGTGCAGGCCCGCCATGCGCGCTGTCTCCAGCGCGGCGAACTGGGTGGCGATCGTCGCCACGGCTATCGGCACGCTGCGCAGGCTGGCGCCGTACAGTGCAGACCAACTCGCCTTCAGAATCGAACGAATCTGCAGCGAGTAACTGAGGGCAATGATTGCGTTGGTGCAGAACCACCACAGCGCCATGGCCTCGAGGCTCACCAACGAGGTGAACAGCAGGCCGACGACATGAATCGGGCCGTATTGCAGCGAAACCAACAGCCGCTTCTTGACTTGCCCCGTTGCCGCCATCACCACGTGGCTGAGGGCATACAAAGCCGAAGGCATCATGGACATTGCCAACAGGCGGGCTAGTTGTCCGGCATGGTCCCACTGGTGCCCGAACATCAGTCCAATTATTTCGGGCGCGCAGAGCGCGAGAAAGCCAAAGAATGGCCAAGCGATGCTGGTGAAGACAGCCGTGCCTTTGGCGAAGGTGTGGACCAGCGAAACGTCGTCGCGGTGGGCTGACGCCATTGTCGGCGTCGCGACTCTGGCGACCGCGCTCGTGACGTTGGCGTTGAACATGTCGGTCAATCCTTTGGCCCGACTGAACATGCCCAGATCGGCGAAGCCGAATTGGCGCGCGATGATGAATTCGTGCGCGCTGCTCGCGGCCGTATCGATGATTCGCGACGCCATGGTGAAAGCGCCGTAACGGACAACCCGCCATGCTTCCGAGAACCCTGGGAGCAACAGCGAACTCTTCGGCCGCATCCATGTCACCAGCAGGCACTGCATGACTCCGCTGGCAACCGAAGCCCATGCCAAGCTGAACGGACCCTGTCCATTCAACGCCAGCGTTAGCGACGTGGCTGCCCCGGTCAGCGTCGATCCCAACTGAATGCCGAGTACACGTTTGAATTCCATCTCCCGGTTGAGCATGGCGAAAGCTGGCGACGCGAATGGGAGCAGCAGAAAATTGATCGACAGGACTGCCAACAGCGCCGCGATTCTCGGCTCACCGTAGAGGCTGGCGAAAAGATCACGCGAAAGATAGATGATCAAGCCGATGCCCCACCCAAATACGATGGCGACCCCGAACACGCTGCGCATCTTGGACTGCGTCAGCTCCTTTTCTTGAACGATGAATTCCGTGACCCCGAAGTCGCGAACCACGCTGGACATCAGCATCACGGCGGCGCACAGGGAGAACAGCCCGATCTCCGCAGGGGTCAAAAGACGAGCGAGAACCATCGATGACGCCAGGCCCACAGCAAGGCTGGCGTAGCGCTCTGTCAGTGACCAGGCGAGGGCGCGACGACTGGTCATGGGGCGCTGCGGCTGCCTGTTCGCAGCCGCAGCGCTTGTGAGCGACGCGCCTGCTCGACGGCAATGTTTCTGGCTACCAAGTGACCGTTGGCCGCGAAGGGCCCAACGAGTTGGTGATGCCGTGCCCTCATGCGGCGGACAACAGTCCCGCGGAACGCATCGCGGCTATGTTGCGCTCGACGGCGCCGCAGGCTGCACCAATGACGTTGTCGGTGTGCGCGTTTATCCGTGATTCGCCGGTCTGTAGGGCGCCGAAGTGGCGGACCCAAGCCGCCCCCAGCTGGTCCAGCGGGCCGACGGCACAAAGCGCGCCGGCGTCCAGCAGTTGGCGGTAGACGGGGTAGCTCGGATAGGTCGGCTCCCAGCCGTCGCAGACAAACACTGGCTTGCCGAAGGCCAGCGGCTCAAGCACGTTGTGGTCGACACCGACGAACGCCGCATCAGCCAGCGCGTAGCAGCCGCGCAGCTCGCCCATCGTGTCCAGTACCAGCAAGTCACCCAAGACGGCGGCATCCGGCTCGGTCCGGCTTCGGTAGCGGAAATCCAGCGCACTGGCCACGAGCATCGCGCGCAGCGCCGTCATGCGCGGCACGTGCTCGGGGTGGCGCGGCGCCAGCACCAGCAGCGCGTCGGGCTCATGGCGTCGCAACTGCATGAAAGCGTCGATGACGGCGCGCTGGTGATCCGTCTCGGTCACGCTGCCAGCCACCAGCACCGGGCCGCGCCCGCGAGCCGCCAGCGCACGCTGCAGCGCTGTTTGCGGGCTGAGGGAATCCGGCGTCTTCATGGCGTCGAACTTGATGTTGCCGGTGACGTGTACGCGGCCGGCGTCGGCGCCAGCTTGCACCATCGCGCTGCGGACGGCCTCGGTCTGAACCAGCGCCAGATCGAAGCCGGTCGCGTAGTCGCGGCCGAACAGGCGGTTCTCGATGCGATCTAGCCGGCTCGGCGGCGCGTAGCCATAGGTCCAGCCGTTGACCAGCACCACCGGCGCGCCAACACGCCGCGCCGCGTTCTGGGTGGCGAAGGAGAAGCGACACGGCGCGTCGTGCAACAGGGCAGGGATCTCGGCCACCAGCAGCATGCGCGGCGGGTTGCGCGCGAGCAGGGCTTCAACCTGCGCGCTGCTGCCGTCGAGCTGCTCGATCTGCGCCTGGGGGTACTTTGCCCGGTAGGCATCGTCGTAGGTGCTGCGGTCGCTGATCAGTGTCAGAGGCGGGTTGCCCATCTCTTGGCGCAAACGGTCGAGGAACGGCTCGATCGCATGCACCTCGCCGATGGTGCTGGCAAACACCCACAGGGACGCATCGGCGCCGACGGGTGCGCGGGCACGCACACCGCCCGCGGCTGCTGCCGCAGCGAGGCTGGCCCCGGCAGCTTGGCGGCGGCGCCAGTCGCTGACGCGCTCAAGTGCGCGAAACAGCGACAGGCGCACGGGAAGTGGCAGCAGGTTGGGCAACGGAGGAGGGTGCTGGGGCACAGAGTCGCTCACAGCCCGCTATGTTCGCCGGGAACGCCGCGTCGGTTGAAGTCTGCCGGGTCGCGCAGCGCAGGATTTCACGTCGTTGTGGGCGGCTGGAGCGCAGTCACTGGCTGCGGCCGCCATCCGGCGCTTGCCGCAACCGCCATGGCCAGCACGCGCAGCCGCAAGGGGTCGTTCCGCCAGGCCTGCCACAGCGCACCCCGGCCGATCACCGCGTCGCCATGCAGGAGGTGATGCAAGCCGAACTCTTTGCGGTAGCGGGCCAAATTCTGGCGGAACAACCGCGCCGGCACCGCGCGCCCGTCGCGGCTGGCCAAGCCATGTTCGTGCGCGTTCGACGTCAGCAGCTCGGTGCGGTGGTCGACGTCGCGCGCGCGGCGTGAGCCTTGGCTCGGATGCTGCCGGTACAGCACCGGCGGGCCACCCAGCCGGCCGAAGCGCCAGCGGCGCGACAACCGCAGCCACAGCTCCCAGTCTTCGCCATAGGGCCGGTTGGGGTCGAAGGCGCCGACATCGTCGAGCGCCTCGCGGCGCAGCATCGTGGCGCTGGTCAGTGCCCAGCAGTCGATGAGGAACTGGTGGTAGACCCAGCCGGTGAAGTCAGGGGCGAAGCCGTCGTCGGCCTGTTCGGGCCACAGGCGACCGGGCGCCGGCTCGCCGTGCGTGTCGGGGTACCAGTGCTGGTAGGGCACAACGACCGCGCCGAGTTCCGGTGCACGCGCGAAGGCGGCCACTTGTCTGGCCAAGTGGCTTGGATGCCAGATGTCGTCCTGATCCAGAAAGCAGACGAATCGGCCCCCAGCGGCTGCCAGGCCCTCATTGCGCGCCACGCTGACGCCACCCGCACGGTCGCGCCGCAGCACGCGGGCCGTGGGTGCTGCGCGCTTCACTTCGGCCAGCGTGTCGTCGCTCGAACCGTCGTCGACGACGATCAACTCCACATCGGCATGCGTTTGCGCCAGCACCGCGGTCAAGGTCTGCGCGACATGGGCGGCACCATCGTGCACCGGCACCACGACCGACACGAGCGCGGGCATTACTGCTCCAACCAGCGAGGTGGCGTTCAGGGTGCCGACGCGGCTGCAGCCGGTGCGGGGCCCGGGGCAGGCGCCGCAGCAGGCTCGGGGGCAGCCGCGGCAGGCGCCGCTGTCGGCGCAGGCGCCGGGGTGGCCATCTTGGTCGTCGGTCGACCACCGGCCAGCCGCAGACGCTCCAGCAGCTGCGGCTGACCGGGCGCATGGGCAAGGCCGCGTTCGAGCAGCGCGCGTGCGCGATCGGACTGCTTTAGACCGATCAGGACGTCGGCCCAACGCGTATAGGCCGGCCAGTAGTCGGGCTTGATGGTGCGTGCGGCTTCGAACGCAGATTGGGCCACCGCGAGCTGGTCCATACGCAGGTGCGCATCGCCCTTCTTCAACCAGGCTTCTGGCATCAGCGGCATGCTGCGCTGGCAGTTGTTGATGATGTAGTCCATTTCGCCTGTGATGCGTTCGTTGAGCGCAATGCGCTCGCGCGGGTTCAGGTCTGCCAGGGTGTTGAGCATGAGCTCATAGCGCAGACCGCGGCAGTAGTGGTGCATGTGCTGGAAGTCACTGCCCATGATCGCGATCCACTGCGCGGCGTTGGGGTTGCGGTCCCAGGTGATGCCCGCGCGGTTAGCCTCTGGGCTGTCCTGAGTGTCCCGGCACCAGGCTGGCAGCAGCGCCCATTGGCCCGCGGTGTAGCCGCTGCGCGCATTAATCTCGGGCCGGATCAACCCTTGCGCTTGGACGGCCAGCGGGGCCCATAGGCCTGCCGTGGCCGTTGCGGTCGCCAGCAGCCACAACCCGCTGCGCAACAGCGCGCGTCTCCAACTCAGCATGTTCAACTCCAGTCCGCAGAGTTGGCGCGGGGTCAAGTCGACCATCTCTGCCACGCCCGCGCCATCAACGCCGTCACTTCGTCGTACGCCGGATGCCGGAGCATCCACGCGCACAACCACCATGCCGATCCACCGGCGGCCAGCGTCGCCGCCGCCACCAACCAGGCCGGCGCGCCCATCTGCCGCAGCGCCTCGGCCACCAGCCCCATCGCCACCGCTGCGCCGGCCGCCAACGCCGCTGCCGGTGCCGCCGCCAGAACGATTCGGCGCCAGCCGACGCCGACCGCGGCCTTGAGCTGGTGCACCGTCAAGGCCAGCGTCCACAGGCTCGTCAGCGAGGATACCGCCGCCACCGCCAGCAGGCTGTAGCGCGAGGCCACAAGGATCGCGGCGATATGCACAGGTACGACCCAGATCGTGATGCGCAACCGCCGGTACACATGCCCGGTGGCCGACAGCAGCTGCGGCACCAGCTCGTACAGCGCGGCCGGGATCGCGGCCAGCGCCAGCACGCTGGCCAACGGCGCGGCGGCGGTCCACTGCGGGCCGAACAGCACCCGCACCAGCTCGGGCGCCGCGATCGCGACGAAGGCGAAGAACGGCCAGGCGAGCGCGACGTACAGCGACACCGCCCGCGCCAGCGCAATGCCCAGGTCCTGCTGGTCCCGGTGCGCCTTCGCGAAAACCGGCGTCGCCACCCGCACCACGGCATCGGCGACGTTGGAATGGAACATCTCGACCATGCCCCAGGCACGGCTGAACAAGCCGACGCTGGCGAAGTCGAAAGCGCGCGCGATCACGGGTTCGTGGATGTTGCGCGACAGCGTTTCGAGCCCGCGCGAACTGGCGTAGGGCACACCGAAACTCAACACGCGCCGCGCGCCCGGCAGCCGCGGCCAAACGAAGTGGGCCCGTGTCACCGGCCACATCACCAGCAAAAGCGTCTGCACGCCGATGTTGACGACCGGCCCCCAGGCCAGCGCCAGGCTGCCATAGCCCTGCCAGGCCAGCAGCAGTGTGATCGCGGCTTGCGCGGCGTTGCAGCTGAGTTGCAGCACGAAGATGCGGCGGAAGTCGAGCTGGCGGTTGAGCAGTGCGAACACCGGCGAGCTGATCGGCAGCAGCGCGAGCTGGATGCACAACACACCCAGGATCGTCGCCACCATCGGCTCGGCGAAGAAGCCCGCCACCACATGGCGCGCCGCGAAGACACCCGCCGCCAGCGGCCAGGCGACGACCAGCGCGACGCCAAACGCCACGGCCAGACGCTCGCGCGTCAGCTCTTTCTCCTGGATGATGTATTCGCTGACGCCGAAGTCGCGCACGATGCCCAGCACCGCCATCAAGGCCATGCACATCGAGAACACGCCGACCTGTGTGGGTGTCAGCAAACGCGCCAACAGCACCGTGCTGGCAAAGGTGATGACGAAGCTGGCGTAGCGCTCGGCAAAGGACCACACCAGCGCGGTGCGGGGTGTCATGGTCAGCGCCGCCGGGGCAGTGGTCGCGCCGTCAGGCCACCACGACCTGGGCCGCAACCGGGTCTGTGGCGCCCGCGCTGACGGCAGGGGCCGGCGCCGCGCGGCGGCGCTGCAACTGCTCGTGCAAACCCTTCAGCCACGGCCAGCGGTACACGTTGGCGTGGTACAGCGTGCGCTGCGTCGCTGTCCAGCGGGTGTGCCACTCCATCGTCTTGCCGTAGAACTCGATCCGCTTGAAGCGCCCCTCGCCCCACCACCCGGCGAACTCGTCCTGGCGCATCAGCGTCGACGGTGAGACGCTCTTCAGCCGTTCGTCGTAGGCCGTCTTCAGCACCACCACCAGCGGGCCGTTGTCGATGCACAGGTCCATGGCCACCGTTTCATCGCCGAAACGGTAGCGCACGATGCGGCCCTGGCCGCGCGCGCAGAAGCGCTGAAGCATCGCGGTGTAGAAGCGGCCCTGGGCGTTGTCGGGGTGGATCGCGGTGCCGCCATCGGCCTTCCAACCGGTGATCTCCAGCCTGCCGTAGTCGGCCAGCGCCGCGGCCACTTCGGCGGGGTTGGTGATCGTCTCCAGCGTCACCGCGGTGTTGTCGGCCGCCAGCTTGTTGCGCTGCTTGCGGGTGTTCTGGCGCAGGTTCTTGCCGCGCGCGTCCCAGTACGCGTCGAAGCTGCCCTCGATGTCGATGAACGAGGTCTCGACGTAGTCGAGCGTGCGTACGCTCGCCGTTTCGGCCGGGCGCGGGTTCAGCCGCGGGTCGAGCTGGGTCAGCCCCAGGCCCATGGCCAGGCCGGGCAATGACGGCAGCAGGCGCCGCGCCAGATCGGCCAGGTCGGCGTCGTGCGCGCAGACCCAGGCACCCAGCGGCAATTGGCTGGGCTGGAAGGTCTCCCACAGGCCACGCCCGACGGGCCGTACCAACGCCACGGCGTCGAGCTGGCCGGCGCGGTGGTGCAGCGCCAGCGACTCGCGGCCGGTGCCGAACTCGGCCAACGCCGGCAGCAGGAAGTCGGCGGCCAGGAACGGCGTGTCGGTGGTGCGGGTCTGCAGGCCGTCCCAGGCGGCGGCGTGTTCGCCCAGGCAGGCGGCGGGGACGACGGTCCAGGTCATTCGAATTCAAGGGGCCGAACGCGTTGCGCACGGCCGGGTCGTCGTTGAGGCCGGCGGATGCTAGCGCCGGCCCGTGGCCTCAGGCCGTGGGGCCACCCGGCGTGGCGTACAGGCGCAGCAATTCGTGCACGAAACGGTCCAGGTCGTCGGCCGACAGGTCCTGGTGGCAGGCCAGCTGGATCACGTGGTGGGCCCAGCGCACGCCGTGGTCGCTGGCCAGCGGCTTCACGCCGGGCCACAGGCGTTCCCAGCGGAAAACCGGCATGCGCAGCTTGCGCAGTTCGACATAGCCGGGGTCGGGGTCGTCGACCCAGAGCGGGAAGACATAGGGCGCACAGTCAGCCGGCAGCGTGGGCTCCAGGGGGTGCAGGCCGCGGTGGCCGGCAAGGCGTTCGGCAAGCAGCGCGTAGTTGGCCCGTCGGCGCCGCACGATGCGTTGGCGCGGCAACGCGCGTGCCGTCAGCTGGCACGAGCTGGTCAACGCGCGGTGAGCCAGATCGCGGTCGATGTGGTTCTCACCGGGTTCCTGCGCGTCGGCCGGCCCGGCGATGGCCTCGGGCAAGGCGGGGGCCGCTCCGCCGCGCAGCTTGCGCAGGGCCCACAGGGTGCCGCCGATGGCGCTGTTCAGTCCCTGCAAATGGCCCTGTCGCGCGCCGATGTCCAGCATGTCGATGGCGGCCTTGACCTGCGTGCCCATGCCACAGCCGACCAGCGGGCGCGGCGCCGCGCCGCGGTTGACGATCAGGCAGCCGCCCTCCGGCACCGGCAGGAACTTCGTCAGGCTGGCGATCGCGATGTCGCCCCAGGCGCCGATCGGCCGTCCGCCGGCGCGGCCGAACAGCGCGTGGGCGCAGTCTTCGATCAACGCGATGCCGCGCGCTTCGCACCACGCGGCAATGGCGTGCATCGGTTGCGGCAGGCCGAAGTAGTGCGCGGCCAGCATGACGCGCACGCCCTGCAAGTTGGTGCCGCTGAGCGCGTCGAGGTCGGGCGTGCCGTGGGCGTCGAGCGGGTAGAACAGAGGCACGGCGCCGCGGTCCACGGCCGGGGCCACCATGGTGGGGCAGTGGTAGGTGGGCAGCAGCACGCGATCGCCGGCCCCCACGCCCAGTGCTTCGAGCGCCAGCAGGATCGACGCGCGGCCGCTGGTGCTGAATTGCAGGCCTGGCAGGTCGAGCAGACAAGGCATCTCGGCGTCGTGCGCGCCGGCCATCGCGGCCCAGCCGAAGACCGGCAGGCGGGGAATCGGCTCGCGCATCGTCGTCACACGGGCCCCTCGCCCGACGGGTACGTCGGTCGATCCCCCGGGGGGACGCGGGCCGGCTTGGCAGCGGCCCGGCGCTCGGCCCGGGCCAGCGGCAACAGGAATGCGGCCGTCGCATCCAGCAGCGCGGCGTGCGCGGTTGGCGTCGAGCAGGTGTGATCGGCACCCGCCAGCCGCACGCGCTCCGGTGGCCGGGCTTTCAGCGCCTGCTGCCACGCTGCGTCGCTGCGGCTGTGTTCGTCGAATTCCTGGGCGGTCAGATCGCGTTCGCTCATCAGCAGCAGTGTCAGGCCAGTGAAACCGGCCCAGGCCGAGGCCATCCGCTGTTGGTAGGAGAGTGGCGCAGGCCCGCCCGCCCCGGTCGTGGCCTTTGCCGAGGCTTGCCGCACATTCGACAGCAGACCCGACAGGGCCTTCCAGGCGACGCCACCGCTCAACACCTTGCGCCAGAAGTCGGGCTGGCGCAGGCGGTCGCGGTAGTAGTGCTTGACGTGGGTGCGGGCCAGGGTCTGCGCCGAGCGCACCCAGGGGTTGACCAAGCACAGCGCGGCGACCCGCGGGTCCTGCGTCTGGTACAGGTACAGCAGCGCTGCCGACGCGCCGTCGCACAGGCCCCAGAGTGCGAAGCGCTTCAACCCCGGCGCGGCCGCACTGAACGCGTCGATGGCCGCCGCGACATCGTCGTGCAGCGCCTCGAACGAGCGTGGCGTACCGCCGCTGTCACCCATGCCGCGCACGTCGAATCTCAGTACCGGCAGCCCGGCGGCAGCCAGGTGCCGTGCCAGCAGCGTGAACTGGCGGTGGCTGCCGGCGCGGTACTGCGGGCCGCCCACGACCACCAGCACGCCGAGGTCGCCACCGGCGTTCACCTCGGGCAGCGAGAGCACGCCCTGCAGCGGTTCGCCGGCACCGTCGATGGCCAGGCAACGTTCGTGGCAGGCCACAGCCCTGACTGGGGTACCTTCGTGCTGCGCACTCCGGTGTTCGCCCTCGGGGCGGCCCGGCGGGCTCACAACAACGCCGCCACGGCCACGGTGGCGTCGATGAGCAGCGGCGCGTCCTCGATTTCCTGGGTTTGCCAGAACGACGGGCCCCGAACGGCCGATGCGTGCACGGTGTGCCCCGCCGCGCGCCAGGCCTCGATGCGCGGCAGTGAGGCCGGCAACAGCGCCGGCACCTGCGTCGGATCCTGGCCCGAGCCGACTTCGAGCCAGCCCACCGATGTCGCTGCCACGGGCGGCTCGAGCGTCGCGCGCTCCAGCCCCTGCGCCAGGGTGGCTGGCAACGCATAGCCGGCGATGTCGACAGCGCGCCCTTCGGCAAGGTCGCGCTTGACGCGGTCCATCGCCGCCTTGCTGTCGCCGGCCTGCATCTCGGCGGCCGCGCGCAGGCGCAGGAACTGCTGCAACAGCAGCTTGCCGCTGGCCGGCGGTTGCCAGAACAGGAAGCGGCAGGGCGTGTTCATCGCCGCCGCCGCGGCCGTTGCCAACAGGCAGCCGGCGCGGTGGCCCCACAGGATCAACGGCGCGCCGCCGTGGCGCGTTTCCAGCCAGCCGGCGGCTGCCTGCACGTCGGCGATCCAGCTGTCCCAGCTGGCTTCGGCGAAGTCGCCGCTGCTGTCGCCGCAGCCGTGCAGATCGATCTGCAACACCGCAAAGCCCGCCGCGGCCAGTGCGCGCGATTGCAGCGCGGCCATGCGGCGCGACTTGTTCATCTCCTCGGCCCACGGGTGCACGTGCACGACCACGCCGCACGTGGTCACGTGGGTACCCAAGCCACGAGGGGCGTTGCCCGCCGCGGGGTGGAAAAGGCAGTACCGCTGGCCGCCCGCGGCCGGCAGGAAGAAGGCCTCAGCCGCCAAGCTTGGCTTGCACGAAGCCGACCAGCGAGCCCACGCTGGCAAAGGTGTCGCCGTCGATGTCGTCGTCGTCGACGATGATGCCCAGGCGCTCTTCGAGCGTCGTGATCAGCGTCACGACGGCCATCGAATCGAGCTCGGGAATCGCGCCCAGCAGCGGCGTGGCGGCGGTGAACGACGCCGAGCGCCCGCCGAGGCTGAGCACATCGTCGAGCACACGCAGGACATCAGCTTGAACCGTCATCGCTTCTCACCCCAGAGCAGTTTGCGCAACTTGCGGCCGGGCATTCTAGGAAGCCGCTGCGAATCGGTGCGATACCTTCCGTGGCGAACTGCGCACCGGTGTGCCCCACCGCTCACTTCGAGGGCAGATGCGCCAGAGGCCCTGTGACATACTTTTTTCGCAGGCCTTGGTGCGGGCCGTGTGTCCACCAACGCCAACCGAACAACAGGCCATGCCCGAGTCGTCGCTGCTCCATGAATTGATCCGTGTCCAGGCCGCGCGTGCACCGCATGCAGCGGCGTTGACGGCAGGCGCGACGACGCTGCACTACGCGGCACTCGACGATGCCGTCACGCGCTGTGCGGCGGGGTTGTTGAAGCTGGGTCTTCCGCGCGCGGGGCGGGTCGGCATCTACCTCGAGAAGCGCATGGAGACGGCGGTCGCGAGCTTCGCGGCGCCGGCTGCCGGTGGTGTGTTCGTGCCCATGAACCCGCTGCTCAAGCCCGAACAGGTCGCGTTCATCGCCATCGACTGCGGCGTGCAGGTGCTCGTGACATCGCCCGAACGGCTGGCGTTGCTGACGCCGGTGCTGGCCCGCTGCACAGCCTTGCGCCACGTCGTGCTGACCGCTTCGGCGGCGCAGCCGATGTCAGCTGGAACTGCGCTTCAGCCGCTGTCGCTGCCGGCCGGGATGGCGGTGCACAGCTGGGCGGCCTTGCTCGATGGTGGCGGTGCCGGTGCGCCGCACCGCGTCATCGACACCGACATGGTGGCCATCCTGTACACCAGCGGCAGCACCGGCCAGCCCAAAGGCGTGGTGCTGTCGCACCGCAACATGGTGGCGGGTGCGAAGAGCGTCGCAACGTATCTGCAGAACCAGCCTGGCGACACCTTGCTGGCCGCGTTGCCGCTGTCTTTCGATGCCGGCTTCAGCCAGTTGACCACCGCTTTCCACAGCGGTGCGCGCGTGGTGTTGCTGAACTACCTGATGCCGCGCGACGTTCTCAAGGCGATGGAGCGCGAGCAGGTCACGGGCCTCACGGCCGTGCCGCCGCTCTACATCCAGCTGTCGACGCTGGACTGGCCGGCTGCCATTGGCGAGCGGCTGCGCTACTTCGCCAACACCGGGGGTCGCATGCCGCGCGAGACCCTGACGCTGCTGCGCCAGCGGGTGCCGCATGCCAAGCCGTTCCTGATGTACGGGCTGACGGAAGCCTTCCGCAGCACCTACCTGCCGCCGGACGAAGTCGACCGGCGGCCCGATTCGATCGGCAAGGCGATCCCGAACGCCGAGATCCTGGTTCTGCGCGAAGACGGCAGCGAGTGCGGCCCGGACGAGCCCGGTGAATTGGTCCACCGCGGCGCGCTGGTCGGCCTGGGCTACTGGGGCGACGCCGAAAAAACGGCCGAGCGCTACAAGCCGCTGCCGGCCGGCGTGGGCGGGCGCGAAGGCGGGTTGCAGATCCCCGAATTGGCGGTGTTCTCGGGCGACACGGTGCGGCGCGACGCCGAAGGCTTCCTGTACTTCATCGGCCGCCGCGACGAGATGATGAAAACCTCGGGCTACCGCGTAAGCCCGACCGAAGTCGAAGAGGTGCTCTACGCGACCCGGCTGGTCGGCGAGTGCGTGGCATTCGGCAGCGAACACGCCGTGCTCGGCCAGGCGATCCAGGTCATCGCGACCGCACCCGACGGCAGCGCGGCGCTGGACGCCGCCGGGCTGCTGGCCGAGTGCCGCGTGCGCATGCCGGCGTACATGGTGCCGCACGGCATCGAGGCGATGGGCGGGCCGCTGCCCCGCAACCCGAACGGCAAGATCGATCGCAAGCTGTTGTCGACGGCCTGGCACGAGCGACGGGACGCGGCGGCGGCATGAGCCCCGCCCGGCCGCCCGAATGGGCTCGCACCGCAGCGCATAGCGCGAAGGTTTTTTGATGAACGATTTCGCCAAGCCGAAACACACACCCATGCACCAATGGCCGGTGCAGGGCGGCGAGTTGATCGTCGGCGGGATGCCGCTGTCGCTGCTGGCCGCACGTGTCGGGCAGACCCCGTTCTACGCCTACGACCGCGGCCTTCTGCGCTCGCGGGTGGCTGAACTGCGAGCCGCGCTGCCCAAGTCGATCAAGCTGCACTACGCGATGAAGGCCAACCCGATGCCGGCGGTGGTCGCGCTGATGGCCGGGTTGGTCGAGGGCATCGACGTGGCTTCGGCCGGCGAGCTCAAGGTGGCGCTGGATGCCGGTGCCGATCCGGCCGAGATCAGCTTCGCCGGCCCCGGCAAGCGCGACCCCGAACTGCGCCAGGCGGTGGCCAGTGGTGTGCTCGTCAATGTCGAATCGATGCGCGAGTTGCCGGTGCTGGCGAAGGCCGCGCAAGCGCTCGGCCGCCCGGCGCGCGTGGCGGTGCGCGTGAACCCCGACTTCGAGCTGAAGGGCTCGGGCATGAAGATGGGCGGCGGGCCGAAGCAGTTCGGCGTCGATGTCGAAGTCGTGCCGGAGGCGCTGGCCTTCATCGCCCGCGAGGGGCTGGCCTTCGAAGGCTTCCACCTCTACGCCGGCAGCCAGAACCTGCGCGCCGAATCGATCTGCGAAGCGCAGTCCAAGAGCTACGAACTGGCGCTGCGGCTGGCCCAGCTGGCCCCTTTGCAGGGCCGGCCGGTCCAGTTCCTCAACCTCGGCGGCGGCTTCGGTATCCCGTATTTCCCTGGCGAGAAGCGGCTGGATCTGGCGCCCATCGGCGCCAATCTGCAAGCCATCTGCGAGCGTGCCGCGCGCGAGTTGCCCGCAGCCCACATCGTCATCGAGCTCGGCCGCTACCTGGTGGGTGAGGCAGGCGTCTACGTCACCCGCATCGTCGACAAGAAGGTCTCGCGCGGGCAGGTCTACCTCGTCACCGACGGCGGCCTCAACCACCACCTGTCGGCCTCGGGCAACTTCGGCCAGGTGGTGCGCAAGAACTACCCGGTGGCGCTGAACCCACAGCGCGCGGCGCAAGAAGTCTCGTCCGTCGTCGGCCCGTTGTGCACGCCGCTGGACCTGCTGGCCGACCGCATGGAATTGCCAGCCGCCGAGATCGACGATCTGGCGGTCGTGTTCCAGTCGGGCGCCTACGGTGCGAGCGCCAGCCCGCAGGCCTTCCTCGGCCACCCGGCCTGCGTGGAAGTGCTGGTCTGACCGGCACGACACCCGCAGCGCATGCAGCAGGCATCACCTTGCTTCGACCATGACCCAGGAAGGCGAGCCTGCCCGACCAGGCCCCGACGGCCCCTCTGATCCCGACGTGCCGATCATCGAGCCGGCTGAGCTGGCTCCCCTGGTCACGGTGATGGCGCCTGCCGCCACCACCGAACCGGGGGAACGCGAAAGCCAGCGGCGTAGCGACTCCTCGCGCCGCCGCCGACGGCGCAGCAGCAGTAGCCGCAGCCGCGAACGCGAACGCCGCAACGAGGGTTCGAGTCGGCGCCATTCCTCACCGGCCGAAGGCGAAACAGGCGGCACCTCATCGTCGCGCGCTACCGGCGCGCTGCCGGTCGGGGGCATCGAGGCCGGCAGCCGTTCAACGACCGCGCCCAAAGCGCGCTGGGGCGCGACGCTGCTCGAGCCTCGCGGGCGCTCGCGTCGCCATCGCTCGGACAGCCGCTGGAGCGGTTCGACCCGCTCGCGCGTGCGCACCGGCTGGGGTGCTGCGCTCGCCCGCACGATGGCCACCTTGTCCGGCTTCGCCTGCCTCGCGTTGGGGGCTTGGCTTTCGTCGGCGCACCCGCTGTCCTCGTTGCTGGCGGTCACGGCCTTCGTCGTGCTGGCGATCGTCGGCGCGGCGCTGCCCGCCTGGGCGCCGGTGATCGTGCTGCCGCTGCTGCCGCTGGCCGGGCTGATGCCATGGAGCGGCTGGCTGGTGGTCGAAGAGTTCGACCTGCTGTTCCTGGCCCTCGCGGGTGGTGCATACCTGCGCCTGGCGCTCGGCTGGCCACCGCCCGAATCGCCGCGCCAGAGCCTGATGCGGGCCGGCTGGGTCTATCTGCCGTTCGCGCTGTCGATCTGCATCTCGCTGTTCGGCGGGCTGATCGACAGTGGCGCCCTGGGCGAGGCGCTGGCGGCGGCACCCGAGGCGGCTGCATCGGGCGTGGCGCCGGCGGTGGCGGCAGCGGGCGGGATTGGCTGGAGCTGGTGGCAGGGCTACTTCGAGCCGCTGAACAGCGTGCGGCTGGCCAAGCCGGCGCTGGCCGTCGCGCTGTGGTTGCCGCTGTGGCGCGCGGCGTCGCGGGCCAGCCCTGCGGCGGCGGCGCGGCGATTCGAGCTGGCGATGGTCGGCATGGGTGTGGTCACGGCGCTGGCGGTGGTGGCCGAGCGCGCTGCCTTCACCGGGCTGCTCAATTTTTCCACCGACTATCGCGCCACCGGCCCGTTTTGGGAGATGCACGTCGGCGGTGCGGCGCTCGATGCCGTGCTGGCGGCGACGCTGCCGTTCATGGCCTCGTTCTGGTGGCGCGCGCGCAGCAAGCTCGGTTGGGCGATGGGCGCGGCCGTGGTCGCGCTCGGCGCCTATGCGTGCATCGTGACCTTCTCGCGCATCGTCTACGCCGCGGTGCCGCTGGCCCTTGGCGTCGTCTGGCTGGTGCAGCGCTTTGGCCGCAGCGGCGGCGCGGGTGGATCGGCGCTGAGCCAGGTGGCTGGCGGCAAGGCGGCGCTGCCCGCGGCGTTGTTCGGGGCGCTGCTGTTCACGGCGCTGGCGGCCTGGTTCTTCCCTGGAGCCGGCTGGCGCGGGCTGCTGGCGCTGTCCGGTGCGCTGTTGTTGCTGCTGCCGCTGGGACACCTGGTGCGCGGCTGGGTCTGGGAACGATGGGCGATGGCCGCTGTGGTTGCCGTGCTGGCGATGGCGCTGGTGGGCGCGACCGCGCTGCTGCTGCCGCGGGGCGCCTACATCGGTTACGCGCTGGCTTTCGCCGGCTGCGCGGCGGCCGTGCTGCTCGCCGAGCGCGGCGCCTGGTGGGCCCAGGTGGCGGCGCCGGCGCTGTTCGCGGCGCTGCTCGTGGCGCTCGCTGCCGTGGCCTGGCATTGGGGCGAAACGCGTGGCATCGAGCGGGCGCTGGTGGTCGTCGTGGTGCTGGGCGGCGTGCTCGCCGCGGCGTCGCGCGAGCCGCTGTGGCCCGCAGCACGGCGCTGGCAGGGCGCGCTGGCGGTGGGTTGTGTCGGCATCGCCGGCGTCGTCGGCGCTTTCGGCGGCGGCGTCTACATGTCTGGGCGGTTGGCGGACTCGGTCAAGGACTCGCAGGGCCGCGCCGAACACTGGGCGAACGCGCTCGACCTGCTGCGCCACCCTGAGGACTGGCTGTTCGGCAAGGGCCTGGGGCGCTACCCCGCGCAGCAGGCGCTGCAGGCCGATGCCCCATTGCGCGCGGGCGACCTGCGCCTGGTGCCGCGCGATGAGGGGGGCCAGGCGATGGCGCTGTCTGCCGGCACCGAGCCGGTCGGCTCGAATGGGATGTTCCGGCTGTCGCAGCGCATCGCGGAACCCGCCGGCCAGCCGCTGCGCCTGCGGCTGGAAGTGCGCGCGCCGCGCATGCTGCCGCTGGTGGCTGCCGTCTGCGAGAAGCACCTGCTCTACAACGGCCGCTGCATGGCGGCGTCGATGGACGTGCAGCCGCTACCCGACAAACCCTGGCAGGGTGTGGAGATGCTGCTGAAGGGCGATGCGGTATCGAGCGGGCCGTTCTGGGCGCCTCGCTGGGTGACGTTCTCGCTGTCGGTGGCCGCCAGCAACGGCCGGGTCGAGATCGACAGGGTCAGCCTGACCGACCCCACCGGCCGCGAGTTGCTGGCCAATGGCGCCTTCGAATCCGGCATGGCGCGCTGGTTCAGCACCAGCGACCGCATCCACCTGCCCTGGCACGCCAAGAACATGCCACTGCACGTGTTGTTCGAGCAGGGTTTGTTTGGGCTGGGCGCGCTGGCGCTGCTGGCACTGGTAGCGTTGTGGCGCGTCACAGGCGGCGCGGCGCGGCGGCGCTCGCTGGCGGCGCCACTGGCGGGGGCCTGGGTCGGGGTGATGACGGTCGGCCTGTTCGACAGCCTGTTCGACATGCCGCGGGTGGGCTTCGTGATATTGATGCTGCTGACGTTGGCGGTGGCGCTGCCAGCCGGGCGTGCGGCGTCGTCGTCACGCAGCGGCGCTGCGCCGTCGGATGGGCGTGACGAGGACGACTCGGCCCCCGCGGCAACGGTGCCGGACCTGCTCGACACGCCGCCGACCAGCCGCCCGCCGGCCAGCCAACCCTGATCGGTCTCAGGCCACTCTCGGCTGGCCCCTAAAATGGCGGGCTTGCCTGCACGGTGCGGGCATCGGCGCGCCGCAACGACCGCGGCGCCTCCTGCACAGGCCCAGGCCCACGGAATCCGCAAGCGCACCGCCAGCGCACCGCCCCTTCCGAGCGCACCGACAACCCGGGCAGCCCGCCCCACCCAAGGACCTTCACGCCGTGTTCATCTCCAATGCCTATGCCCAGACCGCCGCCGCGGCGGGCGCCGAATCCACCCTGCTGAGCCTGCTGCCGCTGGTAGCCATGTTCGTGGTGCTGTACTTCATCATGATCCGCCCGCAGATGAAGAAGCAGAAGGAACACAAGGCGATGATCGAAGCCATCGCCAAGGGCGACGAGGTGGTGATTGCCGGCGGCGTGCTGGGCAAGATCAGCAAGCTCGGCGACTCGTACCTGCATGTCGAGGTCAGCAACAACGTCGAGCTGCAAGTCCAGCGCGGCTCGGTTGTTCAAGTCCTTCCCAAAGGCACCTACAAATGAGACCCCCCCGGAGGGCCCGCGGCGCTGCCCCCGAGGGGGCAGCGCCAGTGGACCGGCGAAGCCGGTTCCACGGCCGCTGCCTGGGGGGCTTTTGCTCGCTTGGAGCTTTTGAATGAACCGTTACCCCATGTGGAAGTACGCGATCCTGGCGGTCGCGCTGGTGGTCGGGCTGCTGTTCACGGCGCCCAACTTCTACGGCGAAGCGCCGGCGGTGCAGGTCAGCAGTGGCAAGGCCACCGTCAAGCTCGACGCGACGATGGTCTCGCGCGTACAGCAGGCGCTGGAGGCCGCAGGCACCAAGCCCGACTTCGTGCAGTTCGAAGGCAACTCGGTGCGCGCGCGCTTCACCGACACCGACACCCAGCTCAAGGCCAAGGACGCGATCAGCAAGGCGTTGAACCCGGATGCCAGCGACCCGACCTACATCGTCGCGCTGAACCTGGTGTCGCGTTCGCCAGCCTGGATGGCCAAGGTGCGCGCGCTGCCGATGTACCTGGGCCTGGACCTGCGCGGCGGCGTGCACTTCCTGATGCAGGTCGACATGAAGGCGGCGCTGACCAAGCGTGCCGAGTCGCTCACCGGGGACATCCGCACCCTGCTGCGCGACAAGAACATCCGCCACAGCGGCGTCACCCGCGATGGCAATGCCGTCGATATCCGCTTCCGCGACGCCGCCACCGCGCAGCAGGCGCAGGCGGTGCTGACCGACAACCTGCCTGACCTTCAATGGGTGCCGAGTGGTGACGCAGGCGGCGAGCAGCGGCTCGTCGGCACCCTCAAGCCCGAGGCGGCCCGGCTGGTTCAAGAACAGGCGATCAAGCAAAACATCACCACGCTGCATAACCGCGTCAACGAACTCGGGACCAGCGAGTCGGTGATCCAGCAGCAGGGTGCCGACCGCATCGTCGTGCAGCTGCCCGGCGTGCAGGACACGGCGCGTGCCAAGGACATCATCGGCCGCACCGCGACGCTCGAGATCCGGATGGTCAACGACACCGCCGAGGCGACCGAAGCCTTGCGCGGCGCGTCGCCCGTGCCTTTCGGCAGCGAGCGCTTTCTCGAGAAGGGCTCGATCCCGATCATCCTGTACCGCCAGGTGGTGCTGACCGGCGACAACCTCACCGACGCGCAGCCGAGCTTCGACCCGCAGACCCAGGAGCCCGCCGTCAGCCTGACGCTCGATGCCAAGGGCGCGCGCATCTTCAAGGACGTGTCGCGCGAGAACATCGGCAAGCGCATGGCGATCGTGCTGTTCGAGAAGGGCAAGGGCGAGGTCGTCACCGCGCCCGTGATCCGCAGCGAAATCGCCGGCGGCCGGGTGCAGATCACCGGTCGCATGACGACGCAGGAGGCGAACGACCAGTCGCTGCTGCTGCGCGCCGGCTCGCTAGCCGCGCCGATGGAAACCATCGAGGAACGCACCATCGGTCCCAGCCTGGGCGCCGAAAACATCGCCAAGGGTTTCGACAGCGTGATCTACGGTTTCGCCGCGATCGCCGTCTTCATGTGCGCGTATTACCTGCTGTTCGGCGTGTTCAGCACCATCGCGCTGGCCTTCAACCTGCTGTGCCTGGTAGCGGTGTTGTCGATGCTGCAGGCGACGTTGACGCTGCCGGGCATTGCGGCCATCGCGCTGACGCTGGGCATGGCGATCGACGCGAACGTGCTGATCAATGAACGCGTGCGCGAAGAATTGCGCGGCGGGGCTTCACCGCAGGTGGCGATCCAGACCGGCTACGAGCGAGCCTTCGGCACCATCCTCGACAGCAACATCACCACGCTGATCGCCGGCATGGCCCTGCTGGCCTTCGGCTCGGGGGCGGTGCGCGGCTTCGCGGTCGTGCATGTCCTGGGCATCCTGACCAGCATGTTCTCGGCCGTGATGTTCTCGCGCGGGCTGGTCAACCTCTGGTACGGGCGGCAGAAGCGGCTGAAGTCGATCTCGATCGGGCAGGTGTGGAAGCCCGGCGAGAAGACCGCGCACGACGACGAACGCGTGCCCACGGCGCAGGCCTGAAGCGCAGCGAGGAAACACGACCATGGAATTCTTCCGCTTTCGCAAAGACATCCCGTTCATGCGCCACGCGCTGGTGCTGAACGTGGTGTCGTTCATCACCTTCGCGCTGGCCGTGTTCTTCATCGCGCAGCGCGGGCTGCACCTGTCGATCGAGTTCACCGGCGGCACATTGGTCGAGGTCGAGTACGCGCAGGCCGCCGACGTCAACCGGGTGCGCGAGAAGGTCGAGTCGCTGGGCTTCGGCGAGGTGCAGGTGCAGACCTTCGGCACCTCGCGCGATGTGTTGATCCGGGTGCCGGTGCGCGACAACATCAAGCAGGCGGACGTGGCGCCCAAGGTCTTCGGCGCGCTGTGCGCGGCCGAGAACGGTACGGTCGCCACCAAGCAGTACATCACGCCAAAAGGCGAAGCCGTCAGCCGGCCTTCATGCAGCGTGGCGGCAGGCACCGAGCCGCTGAAACTGTCGCGCACCGAGCTCGTCGGCCCCTCGGTGGGCGCCGAGCTGGCGCGCGATGGCGCGATCGCGCTGGTGGTCACGATCGCCGGCATCATGGCCTACCTCGCCTTCCGCTTCGAGTGGAAGTTCGCGGTCTCCGGCATCATCGCCAACCTCCACGACGTGGTCATCATCCTGGGGTTCTTCGCGTTCTTCCAGTGGGAGTTCTCGCTGGCCGTGCTGGCCGCGATCCTGGCCGTGCTGGGTTATTCGGTGAACGAATCGGTGGTCATCTTCGACCGCATCCGCGAGACCTTCCGCAAGTTCCGCAAGCTGACGACATCGCAGGTCATCGACCATGCCATCACCAGCACCACCAGCCGCACCATCATCACCCACGGCAGCACGCAGCTGATGGTGGTGAGCATGCTGCTGTTCGGCGGGCCGACGCTGCACTACTTTGCGGTGGCGCTGACGATCGGCATCCTGTTCGGCATCTACTCGTCGATCTTCGTTGCAGCCGGCATCGCGATGTGGCTCGGCGTCAAGCGCGAGGACCTGGTCAAAACAGGGCCCAAGGAGCACGACCCGAACGATCCGAATGCCGGGGCGGTGGTGTAGAGTGCCTCGGGCTTGTTGCAGCACTTTGCCACGCTCGAGCCCGACACCCCCGAACACCTGAACGATGGCCACCCGCGCATCCCCGGACTCGCTGTCGAGCCAAGCGCGGCGGCTGTACACCGAGGAGCTCGTCAAGGGCCTGGTGGCGGTGGTGCAAAGCGCCATCGACGGTGCGCGCACGCTGATGGACAAACCCAGCGAACACGCCACCTTCCAACGCCGGCGTGAACTGACCCAGGCGTTGATGAGCGGTGCGCAGCAGTGGCACCGCGGCGTCGTGCACGGCCTGCGCCAGGTGCTGGCGCACGGCGTGATCGCCTCGCGCACGGCGGACCTGTCGAACCCGTCGCTCACCCGCGACACGCTGACGCTGGTGCCGGACGACACGATCGAGCTCGAGATCGTCACCTCCCGCCTGGCGCTGGCGATCATGGACCGCGCGTCGTGGGAGTTCGCTGACCTGCGCTCGCGCGTTGCCCACCTCGACGGCCGCAGCGAGCTCGACCCCCAAGACATGCTGCGCGCCCACGTGCTGGCGCGCATCGTCTTCGACGCCTGGCGCGGCGCCGGGCTCACCTTGGAGTTTTGGCGCGAGCTGCAAGGCGTTCTGCACGACGAGTTCGCGCATCTGGTCGAAGAGGCCTACCACGAGGCCAACCGCTGGCTCGTCACGCAGCATGTGCTGGCTGAGGTTGACTTGCGGCCCTTCATCCGCCGCTCGCGCACGCACCCGGGTGCGGCGATGGGCTGGCAGGTCGGCACCAGCTTTGCCGGCGACAGCCAGTCGATGGGCCTGGGCTCGATGGCCGGCAACCTGCCCTACGGTGGAGCACGCTACGGCCCGGGTGGTACGCCCTTCCCCGGCTCGGGCAGCCCGGGGTTGGGGCGTTCGTCGGGCGGCAGCGTGGGGGAAGAAACCCGCATGATGACCCGCGCCGCGCCGCTGGCGCGCAGCCGCGAGCATGCCGAGGCGGTGCTGGGCCGCCTGAACCGGCTCATCGGCCGCCACGTGCCGGAGTTCGCGGCGTCCGGCCGTGGTGGCCTCGGTCGCGCGGGCGGCGGTGAAGGCGGCGGGGTGGCCATGTCGCCGGGCCTGGCCCGCGCCATCGACACTGCGCAGGTCGGCATTCGCCAGCGCCTGGCGCCGACGACGCAGAAGGGCGCCCCGCTCGTAACCGCGCCGGTGATGCTGGAAGAGTTGCACCAGCGCAAGCAGGTGCTGAAGAAGGCGGCAGCCACGCCCGAAGAGCGCGCCACGATCGAGATCGTGGCGCTGCTGTTCCAGAGCATCCTGACCGAAGAGCGTATCCCGGCCAGCGTGCGGGTGTGGTTCGCGCGCTTGCAGATGCCGGTGCTGCGGGTGGCCGTCAGCGAGCCGGACTTTTTCGCCACCATCGATCACCCGGCGCGTCGCCTGATCGACCGCATGGGCGCGTGCGTGATGGGCTTCGACACGGCAGGCAGCCACGTCGGCGGCGCTGCGCACGAGGCGCTCGAACGCGAGATCAAGCGCGTCGTGCAGGTGGTCGAGGCCTACCCCGACACCGGCCGCCGCGTCTTCCAGACCGTGCTGACCGAGTTCGAGAAATTCCTCGAGCACTATTTCAAGAACGAGAACGAGGCTACGCGAAAGGGCGTGTCGCTGGCCCAGCAGGTCGAGCAGCGCGAAACGCTGGCGATCCAGTACACGATCGAACTGCGCCGGATGCTCAACGAGGTGCCGGTGCAGGAGGGCGTGCGCCAGTTCCTGTTCCACGTCTGGGCCGATGTGCTGGCAACGACCGCGGTGCGTTACAGCGCGCAGGGCGACACCACGAAGGCGATGAAACGCGCCGCTGCCGACCTGATCTGGAGCGCCAGCGCCAAGGTCACGCGTGAGGAACGCGCCGAGGTCCTGCGCCGCCTGCCGCCGCTGCTGAAGAATCTGCGCGAAGGCATGGCTTCGGCTGGCTTGGACTCCGCCAGGCAGGACGAGCAGATCCAGCAACTCAACAACTCGCTGGCCGCGGCCTTCAGCGCCAAGGCGGCGGTGATTCCCGACGACCGCCTGCGCGAATTGATGGAGCGGCTGGAGACGTTGGAGGAGCTGCTACCGGACGCCGCGGATGTCGACATCGACGAGTCGATGGTGGTCGACCTCTCGGGCCACCGCAACAGCGAGCTTGAAGTCGTGCTCGATGGTGGCTCGATGCCGACGCCAGCCATGGTCGCCTGGGCCCGTGAGCTTCAGGTCGGCAGCTGGTACATGCTGGAACGCGACGGCTTCAGCGAAGCCGTGCAACTGGCCTGGCACGGCCTGCGCAAGCAGCTCTCGTTGTTCGTCACGCCGCAGGGGCGCTGCGTGCTGTTCCAGCAGCATCGGCTGGCGAGCTACCTGCAGGCCGGGCATCTGCTGCCGGCGCAGGACGAAGCGCTCACGGTGCGCGCGACGCGCAGCGCGCTGGCCAAGCTGGATGTGGATGCCTCTCGGCTGCTGAACTGATCGCGCCGTGCGGCGCTGTCAGTGCACCGCGCCGCACGGCGCGATCAATGCACCACGCGTTCTTCAGGGGCGACGAAAAGCTCGTCGAGGATCAGCGCATCGGGTTCTTCGCCCAGGCTCCAGAAGACCATCAGTACGATGATCTTCAGGTCCTCCAGGTCGATCGGCCCGCCACCCACCGCAGTGGCTCGGTCGATGACCATCTCGCGCATCGGCGCCGGCAGCACGCCGGCGCTTTCGAGGAAGCTGATGAAGCCGATGGACTCTTCGCCCAGCACGTCGCGCTCGCCGTCGGTATAGATGCGCATGCTGCCGGTGTTGGGCTCGCCGGTCACGCCCTCGGCTGTGCTGGCCAGGCCATCGAGCCAGCGCAGCGCGTCTTGGATCTCCTCGTTTTCGAAGCCGACCGCCACGAGCTTGCGCTCGAGCTGCCGGGGTTCCGGGCAGGAGTCCGGCCGCCAGTAGTTCTCGTACAGGTACACGAGGACGTCGAACATGAATTCACTATACCCCAGGGCCTTCGCGACAGGCCCTGCGAGGGACTGCTCAGGCCAGCCCGCAGCGTTGATAAAGGCCACCCGGAAGACGGGCGACATGACCGGCCAGTTCCAGTTCGAGCAGTTGGGCGGTCAGCTCGGCCGTCGGCCAGCCAGTCCGGGCTTGCAGTGCGTCCAGCGTCGTCGGCTCGAAACCCAGCGCATCGAGCAGGGGGTTGGTCGGTGCCGGCCCCATCACCCCGCCGCGCACGGCCACCGGGCCCGCCGCCTGGCGCAGTTCGTCGAGGATATCGGCCGCCGACTCGACCAGCTTGGCGCCCTGCTTGATCAACGCGTGGCAACCCTTGCTTTGCGGCGCATGGATCGAACCGGGCACGGCGAAGACCTCACGCCCCGCCTCCAGTGCCATCCGAGCAGTGATGAGCGAGCCTGATTGCAAGGCCGCCTCGACCACCAGCGTGCCCAGCGACAGCCCGGCGATGACGCGGTTGCGTTGCGGGAAGTTGGCCGCAATCGCCGGCACGCCGGGCGCGAATTCGCTGACCAGCGCGCCGTGCCCGGCGATGCGATGCGCCAGCGTCTTGTGAGCCCGCGGGTAGACGCGGTCCAGCCCGGTGCCGACAACGGCGATCGTGCCCGCGGGTGCCGCCAGCGCGCCGTCGTGCGCGGCACCGTCGATGCCCAGCGCCAGGCCGGAGACGACGAGCAGATCCGCCTCCCCGAGCGCCTTGGCAAAGGCGCGTGCGTTCTCGAGGCCTTGGGCGGTGGCGTGCCGGCTGCCGACGATGGCCAGCGAGCGCCGGCCCAGCACCGCCGGGTCGCCTTGCACGTACAGCAGCAGCGGTGGGTCGGCGGTCTGCAACAGCAGCGGCGGAAAGTGCTCGGCGCCGACCGCCAGAAAGTGCCGTTGATCGCCTTGCCCCCGCCAGGCCAGTGCGGCCGCCAGGCGCTCGGCGAACCCCTCGGGCACCGTGCCGATCGCGCCAGCCATCGGTTGGCCGACCAGCTCGCGCAAGGTGGTGGGTCGCGTGCTCAGCACCGCATCGGGCGAGCCACAGGCGGCGAGCAACCGCCGCACCGGGCCCCGCCCGAGCCCTGGGGTTTCGACCAGCCTGAACCAGGCCGCGAACTCGTCGTCAGACAGAAGCACGACCGGCTCGACCCTGCCCGGCACGCGAGCCGCTGCTCAGATCAAGGCTGCGAGAAGCGATCGCCGGAACGCACCGGCTCCTGCACGTTCAGGATCAGCGCGTACGAAACACGGTCAAACACGCGGAACACGAACAGCAGCCCGTGACGCTCGTCAGGCAACTGGATCGCCACCGGCTTGGCGCCGGTCTTGTCGGCGGTTGCCGCGCCGGCACGCCACAGCGCCAGCACATGGCCGCGCTCGACGCCGTCGGCCTTGCCACGGTTCAGCGACACGACCTGGTTCTGCCCGGCGCGCAGGCCGTCACCGTAGACCGCCACCACACGGCCGCCGATCGCCTTGCTGGGCGGGCGCGGCACGTAGGCGGCCAGTTCCTGCTGCGGGACCGGCGACAGGCGGTCGCCAACGGTGGCTTCAAGCCGTGTACTGGTGATGCTGAAGGTGTCTGGAATGATCACACCGCCCTTGCCGGCGGCGTCGCCGGGGCGGATGGCCTCGGCCGTGCCGACGTAGCGGCCCTCGTAGCCCAGCACCTCGCGCGTGTCGGGGTCTACCAGCGGTTTCAGTTCGCGGAAAAGGCGGAAGTCGCGTGCCCCGGCCAGGTCACCGCGGACGTAGGCGATCTCGCCGCGCGAGACGAGCACGCGGCCCTCCTGCGTGGCCACGATGCGCGGTGCTGCCTCGAGCGAGTTGGTGTCGAAGACCACCGCCTCGTTGAGGAAGGGGCCGATCAGGTTCAGCGGAATCGAGGCGATGGCGCCGTTGTCCAGCAGGTCGCTGCGCACGCGCGGCGACAGGCGCACGGTGTTGCTCGGCGCACCGTCGCCCGGCTGGGCCAGGCGCAAGCGGGCGCGGCCGCTTGATTTGTCGAGCACCAGCACCTGGCCGGGGTAGATCAGATGCGGGTTGCGGATCTGGTCGACGTTCATGCCCCACAGTTCGGGCCAGCGCCACGGGCTGGTCAGGAACAGCGACGAGATGCCCCACAGCGTGTCGCCGCGCTGCACGGTGTGCGAATCGGGCGCGTTGGGCGCCAGGTCCGACAGCGCCACGCCGGCTTGCGCCACCTGCTGCGCGGTGTTGCGCTGCTGGGGCGTGATCGGGAAATTGGGCTCGGCGGCGAAGGCGGCAGGGGTGGCGCCAGCCAGCGAGAAGCCAAGCCACAACGCGGTACGAACAAGTGCACTCATGGGGCGTCGGTGTGGTTCGATGCGGGGGACACCCACATCGGGATGCCAGAATCTCGGGGCCGGTGGATGGCGCCTTGTCGAGTTCGTAAATTGATCGAAGCGATCAAGCAATTGAAGTCCGGGAAGGCGACACCAAATGTTCATACTCTTCAGAAGATTCTGCCCCTAAACCCTTGATGCCGCAACGAAACCGCCCGTTTCAAGCTGTGCCTGTGCACGCTGTCACGGCCGTCTGGCGTTGCGCTGACCTGACAGCTGTTTCGGGCTGTTTCGCTGATTCGGGCTTCTTCCGCCATGGCCTACCTGCCGATCCTTCGCTACCCTGACCCGCGGCTGCACACCGTGGCCCGCCCCGTCACCGAGGTCGACGAGCGCATCCGCCGGCTCGCCGCCGACTTGTTGGAGACGATGTACGCCAGCGACGGTGTGGGTCTGTCCGCCACGCAGGTCGACGAACACATCTGCCTGATCGTGATGGACACCTCCGAGTCGCGCGACCAGCCGCAAGTGTTGATCAACCCAGAAATCGTCGAGGCCAGCGCCGACTTCGCGGTGGCCGAAGAGGGTTGCCTGTCGGTGCCGCAGATCTACGACAAGGTCGAGCGGCCGGCGCGTGTCACCGTGCGCGCGCTCTGCCGCGACGGGCAGCCCTTCGAGCTGAAGGCCGAAGGCCTGACGGCGGTCTGCGTGCAGCACGAGATGGACCACCTGCTCGGCAAGGTCTTCGTCGAGTACCTGAGCCCGCTCAAACGCGACCGCATCCGCACCAAGATGCTGAAGAAGGCGCGCGAGGACCAGCGCGCACTGCCGGCTTCCGCCCCGACACGCTGATGGGCGTGGCTCACGCCGACGCGCCGCTGCGCGTGGCCTTTGCGGGCACGCCTGCGTTTGCACAGGTGGCGCTGGCGGCGATCCGCGGGGCCGGCTTCGAAGTGCCGCTGGTGTTGACGCAGCCCGATCGGCCGGCTGGCCGTGGGATGCAGCTGTCGGCCTCCGCGGTGAAGCAGTTCGCCGTCCAGCACGGGCTGTGGCTGGCCCAGCCGCGCAGCCTTCGGCTCGATGGCAAGTACCCCGAAGACGCCGCCGTTGCGCGCGATGCGCTGGTGGTTGCAGTGCCGGACGTGATGGTCGTCGCCGCCTACGGCCTGATCCTGCCGGCCTGGGTGCTGGCGCTGCCGCGGCTGGGCTGTCTGAACATCCACGGCTCGTTGTTGCCGCGTTGGCGCGGTGCGGCGCCGATCCAGCGCGCCATCGAGGCCGGCGACCCTGAGACCGGCATCACGCTGATGCAGATGGACGAGGGCCTGGACACTGGTGCGATGCTGCTCACAGAAGCCACCGCGATCGGCCCCGATGACACCGCCGGCACGCTGCACGACCGACTGGCTTCGATCGGTGCCCGTCTGTGCGTGCAGGCGCTGCGCGACGCCGCGGCAGGGCGGCTGCAGCCGGTGCCGCAGCCCGCCGTCGGCGCGAACTACGCGCCGAAGATCGACAAGGTGGAGGCGTTGCTCGACTGGGCGCAGCCGGCTGCTTTGCTCGAACGCCGGATCCGCGCTTTCGACCCTGCGCCGGGCTGCAGCTTCGAGCTGCTCGGCCAGCGCATCAAGGTCTGGCGGGCGCGGGTGGTCGAGGGCAGCGGGGCTGCGGTCGGCACGCGCATCGGCACGGGTGACCCGAACCGCTGGCTCATCGGCTGCGGTGAAGGGGCCCTCGAACTGCTGGAGGTCCAGCCTGCAGGCGCCAAACGCATCGCCGTGGCCGAACTGCTGCGCCGGCAACCCGATCTCGCTGGCTGAGTCGCCGACTTCGGTCAACCCAGCCGCGAGCCGCGCTCAAGCCCGCATGCCAGGCGGCCGATAACCCGGGCAGCGTGATTCCCACGCTGCCCGCACCCGCCGCCCCGATGCGCCACACCCGCCTTGCCCTTGCTGCTGCCGTCGCCGTCACGACCCTGCTGACCGGCTGCGACCTGCTGGGCATCGAGCCTGCCAGCGCCGCGGTGGCCCGACGCGAAGCCGAAAGCAAGGCCGTCGGTGGTGCCTGCCGCCACGCCGGGCGGTCGATCGAGCAGTGCTACGAGTTAAACAAGCGCGCCGAGAAGGCGGCCATCTTCGCCGGCTGGCGCGAGATGAACGACTACATGCGCGAGAACAACATCGCCGCCGTGCCGTCGCCGCCCGAGACCACGGCCGCGCAGGCGGCCGATGCCGATCCTGCGGAAGCCGAGGCGGCCGATAAGCCCGCCGCGAAAGCCGCCCGGTCGGCCTCGAAGAAGGGCGGTTGAGCGCAGGACGCGGCCGGCCCGTGCCGCCGTCTGGCGCGGATTCGCGACAGCCTGTCGGCCGCACCGACGGCGCGTCGCGCGGCACTCGCCGGCTGGCCCCCAGCGGCGGCATAGTGCGTTCACCGCAGCAGGAGACGCCCGCCATGAACACCAATACCCGCTTTCCGATCGCCCATTCGTTTCCGTTTCCGCTTCGGCTGCCGCTGGCCGGCTTGGCGCTGGCAATGGCCGCTCTGGCGCCGCTTTCGGTTCACGCGGGTACCGAGACACGCAGCGTCGGCGATTTCGACGCCATCGCGCTGGGCGGCTCGTTCAACCTCAACGTCAGCCAAGGCGCGCAGGCCAGCGTGTCGGTGCAGGCCGACGACAAGCTGCTGCCGCTGATCGAGACCGTGGTCGACAACGGCCGGCTCGAAATCCGCTGGAAGCGCGGCACCCAGACCCGGGGCTGGAACCACGGTGACGTCAAGGTCACGGTGGTGACGCCCACGTTGCGCGGCCTGTCGACCGCCGGCTCGGGTGATATCCAGCTGCAAGCCTTCACCACGCCGGCGCTGAAGCTGTCGATCGCCGGCGCGGGCAATGCGGTGCTGACGGCCCTCACGACGGACGAGCTCGGCGTCAGCGTGGCCGGCAGTGGTGACGTCAGGGGCGCAGGCAAGGCCGGCAAACTGGCCATCAGCATCGCCGGCAGCGGGGACGTCAAGCTCATCGAGATGAAGAGCGACGACGCGACGGTGAAGATCTCCGGCTCGGGCAGCGCCACGGTCAACGCCGGCAAGACGCTGGCCGTCAGCATTGCCGGCAGTGGCGACGTGACCTACAGCGGCGATGCTGCGGTGAAGAGTTCGGTTGCCGGTAGCGGCAGCGTCAAGAAGAAGTAGGCGCACTGCCCAGGTAGCCGAGGCGGCCGCCCGGCGACGGTTGCGCGGCGACAATGCCTCGCAGTGAGTTCCTCCGTTCCGACCGTGGCCCCGCCAATCTGGCGCCACCCTGAGTTTGCGATCGGCGCGCGCGAGATGCTCGGCACCGCGCCGGGCATCGCCGCTTGGGGCCTAATTACGGGCGTGACGATGGTCAACAGCGGCATGCCGCTGCCGATCGTGCTGCTGATGTCGGCGATCGTCTTCGCCGGCAGCGCGCAGCTGGCGGTCACGCCGCTGATCGCTGCGGGTGCGCCGATGTGGGTGGTCTGGGCCACTGCTGCCTGCATCAACCTGCGTTTCCTGATCTTCAGTGCGCAGTGGCGGCCCTACGTCGCGCATTTGCCGCTGGGCAAACGGTTGCGGCTGGCTTACCTGACGGCGGACTTGAACTACGTGATGTTCATGAAGCGCTTCCCCGAGCCGAATCCGGCGCCGGAACAGTGGCCGTACTTCTGGGGCGGGGCGGTGGTCAACACGGCGGCTTGGCACGTGCCGTCGCTGATCGGCATCTTCATGGCGAGTTCGATCCCGGTTCATTGGGGCATCGGCTTCGCCGGCACGCTGGCGTTGCTGGGCATCGCGTTGTCGCTGCTCAGCGACCGCGCGTCGGGCGTGGCCGGCGCGGTGGCCGGCTGTGCCGCCGTGGCGGCCTACGCCTTGCCGTTGAAGCTGAACATCGTGGTGGCGATCGCGGCGGCGGTGGCCATCGGGCTGCTGCTCGACCACACAACACCAAAGCGTGCCGTGCCGGCCGACGACAAGACCTGAGGCGGCGCAAAGTGGGTACCTGGGAAGCCGTGATCACCATCGTCGGGCTGGCCGTGCTGACGGTGCTGTCGCGCGGCTTCTTCTTCCTGAGCAAGCGCGAGATCCCGATGCCGGCGTGGCTTCAGCAGGGCTTGCGATACGCGCCGCTGGCCGCGCTGGTGGCGGTGGTGGTGCCGGAGATCGTCACCAACCAGGGGACGCTGATCACGACCCTCAAGGACGCGCGGCTGTATGCCGCGGCAGCCGGTGCAGCCTGGTTCTTCTGGCGCGGCGGCATTCTCGGCACGATCATCGCGGGGATGGCCGTGCTGCTGTCGTTGAAGCTCGGCCTGGGTTGGTGAAGGTAGCGCCGGGCCACGACGGCCTTCCTACAATCCGGCTCATGAATGTCATCCGTTTCGCCGACCTCGTCGCGCAGGGCGCTGTAGCGGGCAAGCGCGTGTTCATCCGCGCCGACCTCAACGTGCCGCAAGACGCGCAGCAGCGCATCACCGAAGACACCCGCATCCGCGCCAGCGTGCCGTGCATCCGCATGGCGCTCGACGCCGGCGCGGCGGTGATGGTGACCTCGCACCTGGGCAGGCCGACCGAAGGCGCGTTCAAGCCCGAGGACTCGCTGGCCCCTGTCGCCGAAGCGCTGAGCCGGTTGCTCGGGCAGGTGGTGCCTTTGCGTGGCGACTGGGTCGATGGCGTCGATGTCGCGCCCGGGCAGGTCGTGCTGCTGGAAAACTGCCGCGTCAACAAGGGCGAGAAGAAGAACGACGAAACGCTGGCCCGCAAGATGGCCGCGCTGTGCGACATCTTCGTTAACGATGCCTTCGGCACCGCGCACCGCGCTGAGGCCAGCACCTACGGCATCGCGCAGTTTGCGAAGGTGGCCTGTGCCGGGCCGCTGCTGTCGGCCGAGATCGATGCCATCACCAAAGCCCTGGCTTCGCCGAAGCGGCCGCTGGTGGCCATCGTGGCGGGCAGCAAGGTCTCCACCAAGCTGACGATCCTGCAGAGCCTGGCATCGAAGGTCGACGGCCTGATCGTCGGCGGCGGCATCGCCAACACCTTCCTGCTCGCGCAGGGCCTGCCGATCGGCAAGAGCCTGGCCGAGGCCGACCTCGTCGGCGAAGCGCGCGCCGTGATCGACGCGATGAAGGCCCGCGGCGCAGCCGTGCCGGTGCCGACCGACGTGGTGGTTGCCAAGGCCTTTGCCGCCGACGCACCGGCTACCGTGAAAGCGGTGGCCGACGTGGCGGCCGACGACCTGATCCTCGACATCGGCCCGGCCACCTCAGCCGTGCTCGCCGCGCAACTGAAGGCGGCCGGCACGATCGTCTGGAACGGCCCGGTCGGCGTGTTCGAGTTCGACGCTTTCGCGCACGGCACCGAAGCCATCGCGCGTGCCGTGGCCGACAGCAGTGCCTTCAGCATCGCCGGCGGCGGCGACACGCTGGCGGCGATCGCCAAGTACGGCATCGAGGGTGATATCGGCTACATCAGCACCGGCGGTGGTGCGTTCCTGGAACTGTTGGAAGGCAAGACGCTGCCGGCGTTCGAGATCCTGGCCAAGCGGGCGAACTCCGCTCCGGAGTAGCCCGCAGGCTGCCGCCCCGGCCTGCTGGGGGGCACCGCCACCCATAATTCGAGCGCCATCCCGAACGCCCACCGAGAGTTGCCATGACCCGCGCCACCAAGATCGTCGCCACCCTCGGCCCCGCGTCGAGCGACCCGGCCGTGCTCGAGCGGTTGTTGCGTGCCGGTGTCGATGTCGTGCGCTTGAACTTCAGCCACGGCACGGCGCAGGACCACATCGACCGCGCGAATCTGGTGCGTGAGATTGCTCAGAAGATCGGCAAGCCGGTGGCGCTGATGGCGGATCTGCAAGGCCCGAAGATCCGCGTCGGCAAGTTCGCTGACGGCAAGGTCATGTTGGAGCCCGGCATGGCCTTCGTGCTCGACGCCCAGCGCAGCGAGCCGGGCGACATCCACGCCGTCGGCCTGGACTACAAGGAACTGCCGCGCGACGTGCGCCCCGGCGACACGCTGCTGCTCAACGACGGGTTGATCAAGCTCACCGTCGAAGCGGTGAAGGGCGAGCAGGTCCACACCCGCGTCGTGCTGGGCGGCGAGCTGTCCAACAACAAGGGCATCAACAAGGCCGGCGGCGGCCTGACGGCGCCGGCGCTGACGGCCAAGGACATGGAAGACATCAAGACCGCGGTGTCGTTCCAGTGTGAATACCTGGCCGTCAGCTTCCCGAAGAACGCCACCGACATGGAGATGGCGCGCCAGCTGGCTAACGTGGCGGGTGAGTCGCACCGGCACAAGCCGGCGATGATCGCCAAGATCGAACGCAGCGAAGCCATCCCGCACCTGGAGGCGATCCTCAAGGCCAGCGACGGCATCATGGTCGCGCGGGGCGACTTGGCGGTGGAAGTCGGCAATGCGGCCGTGCCGGCCCTGCAGAAACGCATGATCCGCATGGCGCGCGAGCTCGACAAGGTCGTCATCACCGCCACCCAGATGATGGAAAGCATGATCCTGGCGCCGGTGCCGACGCGCGCCGAGGTCAGCGATGTGGCCAACGCCGTGCTCGACGGCACCGACGCCGTGATGCTGAGTGCCGAGACGGCGGCCGGCAAATACCCGGTCGAAACCGTCGAGCAGATGGCGCAGATCGCGCAAGAGGCCGAGCGTGCCGAAGACGTGATGCTCGACGCCGACTTCAAGAACAAGCGCTTCGGTCGCATCGACCAGAGCATCGCGATGGGTGCGCTGTTCACCGCGCACCATCTGGGCTGCAAGGCGATCCTGGCGCTGACGGAATCGGGCTCGACCGCGCTGTGGATGAGCCGGCACAACATCAAGGTGCCGATCTACGGGTTGACCTCACAGGTGCAAAGCCAGCGCCGCATGACGCTGTACCGCAACGTCCGCCCGCTGCTGATGCCCAAGCTGACCGACCGCGACGAGGCGCTGGCCAAGGCCGAGTCTCTGCTCGTGGAACGCGGGGTGCTCAAGCCCGGCGACACCTATGCCATCACGTGCGGCGAGCCGATGGGCTACCCCGGCGGGACCAACATGCTCAAGGTCTGCCAGGTCGCCTGAAACCACCGCTGAAGGGCGGTAGCTGCCGGCTGGAGCCGGCTCCCAACCCGCAGGAAGGCAGACCGTGCCGCTGCGCGGTGTAGCGCGTGGGGCTTGCCATCCGGCACGGCCAACCTACCGAAAAGGTCACATGAGCCCGAATCCCTCGATCCTGGCAGTCTTGGCCCTCCTGGCAGTGCCCGCCTTGCTGGCGTTGCCGACCCAAGCCCTCGCGCAGTCGGCGTCCGCACCCGCTGTTGCCAAGACTGCCGCCGCTGCCGCCGCTGCCGCCGCTGCCGTCGCTGTAGCCGCTGCCTCTGCGGCACCTGCGGCCGCAGCCGCGCCTTCCGGCGGCAAGATCGCCTGGTACGGCAAGCGCTTTGCCGGCCGCAAGACCGCCAACGGCGTGGCCTTCAACCCTGCTGCCCTGACGATGGCCCACAAGCACTGCCCTTCGGCAGCCGCGTGAAGGTCACCAACACCGCCAACCAGCGTAGCGTGGTGGTGCGCGTCAACGACCGTAGTCCGAGCACGCCGGATCGCGTCGGCGATGTCTCCCACGCCGCAGCGCGCAAGCTAGGCATGCTGCGGTCGGGCGTGACCAGCGCGACGCTGGAGGTTGTTGGCGCGAAGTGACGGCGCAGCGCCGTACTTGACCCGCTCAGCGGCGCGGCTGGCGCGGCGCCCGCGCGAGGCGCCATAGCGAATACATGCCAGTGAGCGCCATCAATGGCCACAGCGCGGTGCAGATCAAAACCCACATCAGGCGACGGTCGCCCGGGCCGCTTGAGCCTTTCTGTGGCCAGCGCGTCGGGCCTTCGCTGAAGAGATGCCGCGGCGAGTAAGTTGCCAGCCCGAACAAGGCGCCGAAGACGAGGAATCCAGCGATCGCAGCAGTCAGGTCGGGCCCCAACGGGCGGTCGTGCCCGAGCGCGCAGTCCGGCGGTTCCCCATCGCGACTTCAAGCCCTTTCGCCCGTCCGCGACACAGAGGAAGCGCGATCAAGGTCTGCCAGGTCGCGTAGCCGCTGGCTCGGAGAGCGCCAGAATGGCCCGCGCGTCGCGGTCGATGAGCGTCGATTCCCTTGACGCCGGTACGTGGCGATACATCTGCCGCCATTGAAATCAACGACTTGCAGAACGGCACGCATCGTGCTTATTGCGCCGCACCGTCAACCTGCATTGCCGAGGTAGTTATGCCCAAGACCAAGCAACTGTTCGCCGCCGCTGCGCTCGCCGTCTGCGGCGTCACTTCGGCGCAAGCCGCGCTGGTGCAGATCACCATGGGCGGCGCGAACTTCAACTTCTTCGAAGGCGCTGGCGCGGTTTGCGACAGCGGTGGCGGCCTCGGTTGCTTCAGCAATGCAGACCAGCTGACGTCGATGAGCTTCTTCGTCGATGGTGTGTTGCAAGGCACGCTGGCCGCCAACATCGGCCTGAACCTGCTGCTGCAGTTGCCTGGGGCGGTCAACCCGACTGTCAACGGCAGCACGGCGTTGCTGCCGGTCAGTGGCGATATCTTCGACGCCCAGATCAACGGTAACCCCGGGCTCTTCACCAATGTCATTGGCGGCAACGTCACTTTCAGCAACACCGGTGGCACTTTCAACGCCAGCGGCACGTCGTCGATCTTTGCGCAGGCCGCCCTGCCATTCGGCGTAGGCGCCGCTGTCGGGCCGATTGCCTGGGGCCTGACTGGCACCGGCGGCTGTACGGGCGCGGCAGGCGACCGCACCTGCGCCTACGCGGGCACCGCCCAGATGTCGTGGAACACCACGCCTGTGCCCGAGCCGACCAGCTTGCTGCTGGCGGCGGTGGCTTTGCTGGGCGCAGCGGCCAGCCAGCGTCGGCGCACGCCCGCCGGTTAAGCGGCGAAATCCCGCGGCGTCGGCGCCGCGGCGATCGCCGCCTGATCGAAGCGAGGGGCTGGCCGCTAAACTTTGCGGCTGTTTTGCGTTAGCCGCTGAAGGACCACCATGCCCCTCGTCTCCATGCGCCAGTTGCTCGACCACGCCGCCGAGCAGCGCTACGGCATCCCGGCATTCAACGTCAACAACCTCGAGCAGGTGCAGGCTGTGATGACCGCGGCGGCCGAGGTCGGTGCGCCGGTGATCCTTCAGGCCAGCGCGGGTGCGCGCAAGTATGCCGGCGAGCCCTTCATCAAGCACCTGATCCAGGCCGCCATCGAGAGTTGGCCGAACGTGCCGCTGGTGATGCACCAGGACCACGGCCAGAGCCCCGACGTGTGCCGCGGTGCGATCGGTCTTGGTTTCAGTTCAGTGATGATGGACGGCAGCCTGGAAGCCGACGGCAAGTCGATCGCCAGCTACGAATACAACGTCGAGGTGACGCGAAAGGTTGTCGACATGGCGCATGCGCTGGGGGTCACCGTCGAAGGCGAGCTGGGTTGCCTCGGGTCGCTGGAAACGATGCGCGGCGACAAGGAAGACGGCCACGGCACCGAATCGACGATGACGCGCGAGCAACTGTTGACCGACCCCGAGCAGGCCGCCGACTTCGTCAAGCGCACCCAACTCGACGCACTCGCGATCGCCATCGGCACCAGCCACGGCGCCTACAAGTTCAGCCGCAAGCCGACCGGTGACATCCTGGCCATCGACCGCATCAAGGCCATCCACCGCCGTATCCCGAACACGCACCTGGTGATGCACGGCTCGTCGAGCGTGCCGCAAGATCTGCTGGAGGTCATTCGCGCGCACGGCGGGCAGATGAAGGAGACCTACGGCGTGCCGGTCAGCGAGATCCAGGAAGCCATCAAGCACGGTGTGCGCAAGATCAACATCGACACCGACGTTCGGCTGGCGATGACGGCGGCCGTCCGCAAGTACCTGGCCGAGAACCCGGACAAGTTTGACCCGCGCGACTACCTCAAGCCGGCCCGCGAAGCGGCGCGGCTGATCTGCAAGCAACGCTACCTGGAGTTCGGCTGCGAAGGCCAGGCGTCGAAGATCAAGGCGACCTCGTTGCCCGAGATGGCGGCGCAATACGCGCGCGGCGAACTGGCACAGACGGTCGCGTGAGCCTGCGCGCGGCGCCGCGACCCCCCCGACGGGGCGCGGGCCGCCTTGGGGCGGCCCTTGCCGCGGCTACAGCAGGTGCTTCACCGCATCCAGGTTGTGGTTCTGCGGCCCGCGATCGGCGATCTTGATCGCGCCGATGCGGTTGCCCAACTCCACGCAGCGGCGCAATGCCCAGCCCCGCTCCAGCCCGTAGAGCAGCGCGGCGCGGAAGGCGTCGCCGCAGCCGGTCGGATCCACCACCTGCGCCGCCGGTACGCCCGGAATGTGCGTGCGCTGGCCATCGACCCACAGCTCGCAACCTTCCGCCGCGAGGGTGACAACGACGCCGTCGATATTCGCCCGCCGCGACATCGCCTCGATCGACTCGCCGGTGCGCTCGCTGAGCATGCGCGCTTCGTAGTCGTTGACGGCCACCCACTTCGCCATGCCGAGGATGCGGCGGTGCTCTTCGCCCCCGAACTGCGGCAACTGCTGGCCGGGATCGAAGACGAACGGAATGCCCTGTTCGTGCATCTGGTGCGCGTGTTCCCACATTGCGTCACGCCCGTCGGGGGCAATGATGCCGATCGCAAGGTCCGGCCGTTCGCTCTTCAGCGGCACGCGCATCTGGTGCGCATGCGCCATCGCGCCGGGGTGGAACGCGGTGATCTGGTTGTTGTCGCGGTCGGTGGTGATGTGGCATTGCGCGGTGTGCAACTCGCTGTCGTGCTGCAGCAGCCGGGTGTCGCAACCCCAGGCTTCGAAGCGCTTGACGTAGTCACCCCCGTCGACGCCCAGCGCCGCCAGCACCACCGGCTGGCCGCCAATGGCCTGCAGGTTGTAGGCGATGTTGCCGGCGCAGCCGCCGAACTCGCGGCGCAGCGTGGGCACCAGGAAGCTGACGTTGAGAATGTGCACCTGGTCCGGCAGGATCTGCTCGGCGAAACGGCCCGGAAAGGTCGTGATGGTGTCGAAGGCAAGCGAACCGCAGATCAGCGCTGGCATGGCGAGGGTGCTGGCGCCTAGGCGCCGTCAGGGATAGAAGAGTTCGATTGTGTAGCCGGCCACGCCATCACCCGCGCTGCCGGGGGCCGCGCGCAGCGTGGCTTGCAGTGAGAGTTCACGCCCCGCCGCCAAAGTCGGTTGGGTTGCGCCGATCTCGGTCAGCGGCAGCACCCGCCGCGCCAGCAATTTGCCCTGGGTGTCGGTCAGCGACAGGTCCAGCGCCGGCAGCGCCAGGTCGATGCCGGCGCGGTTGCGCAGCGTCACGCTCAGGCGGTAGCGGTCGGTGCGCTCGATGCGCAGCAGGCCGCTGGACTCGACAGCCAGCCCCTCGATCGAACGGGCGGGGTCGACGCGGCAGCCGGCGACGTCGCAGAAGGCCACGAGCACCGGTCGTAGCAGCGGCCAGCGCGCGGCAGCGAGGTCGCGGTATTCGATCAGCACCTGGGCCACCAGACCGGCCACCGCCAACAGCGCAACGCTGGCCAATGCGGCGCGCACCGGTGGCAGGCGCCAGAGCGCAGCGCGGTCGGCGCTGCGGACGAACGACGGTACGCGTGGCGTAGCGCCGGCCGCGGCGGCCTCGATAGCCCCGCCGGGAGCCGGCGCGGCTGAAGCCTTGGGCTCTTCGAGTGCGCGCTCGAACAAGGCCGGCTGCGCATCGAACGACGGCTCGGCCCACACCGGGGCAGCCGGCGCCGGTGGCGGCGAAAGCTCGGGCTTGGCGGGGGCTTCAAGCGTGGCAAGCGCGGCCGGTGTCGCGAGCACCGGCGCTGCAGGCTCGGGTTCCGGGTCGACCACGAAGCCGGCGCCGGCGCGATCGTCGCGGATGTCGGTATCGGCCCAGGCTGGCACCAAGGCGCCATCGCTGGTCGCGACCACGCCGGTCGGCTCGGTCGTGCCCAGCGGGCTGAAGGCCTGGGGCGGGCTGCTGCTGTCGATGTCGGGATCGGCCGCCGGGGGCAGCGGCATCGGCAGGCGCACGCTTCGGCGCACGACGCCGTCGTCGAGCTCGACCAGGTTGTCGGCCGCGTTGAACACCGCCGCGCAACGCCCGCAGCGCACCCAGCCGCCCGACACGCGCAACTGGTCGGGGACGACGCGGAACACCGTCTGGCACGAGGTGCAGCGCGCGGCGAGCGACGGGTTGCCGGTGGCCATCTCGGCGGTCCTTCAGCGCGGGCGCTCGGCGCCCATCAGGATCCAGCCGTCTTCGTGGTCGAGCACGGTCAGCGCCAGCCACGGCGAATAGGCGGCTTTCAACTCAGCGGCCTGCCGTTCCAGGATGCCGGCCAGCAGCAACTGCCCACCCGGGGCAATGTGCCCACAGAGCAGCGGCGCCAGCAGCTTCAGCGGCGTGGCCAGGATGTTCGCCACCACGATGCCGTACGTGCCGCAGGCAGCGGCAGGCAGGCCGATTGTGCGCAGCGCTACCTCGTTATCGCGGGCGTTGCGCTGGCTCGACGTGACCGCCGCGGGGTCGATGTCCACGGCGTCGACGGGCGCCGCACCGAGCAGCGCCGCGCCGATCGCCAGGATGCCCGAGCCGCAGCCGTAGTCGAGCATGCTGGCGCCGCGCACCGCTTCGGCTTGTGTCGCCAGCCAGCGCAGACACATGCGCGTGGTCGGGTGGGTGCCCGTGCCGAAAGCCAGGCCCGGGTCGAGGCGTATCACGTGCGTGGCCGCGGCCGGCGCTTCGTGCCAGCTCGGCACCACCCAGAAGCTCGGCGTGAGTTCCACGGGCGCGAACTGCGACTGCGTGATGCGGACCCAATCCTGCTCGGGCACTTCTGCCAGCGCCTGCACGTGCAAGCCGGCCGTCCAGTCCTGCGCCAGCAGCCGCGCGGCCGCCGCCTCGGCCGCGGTTTCGGTCTCGAACAGCGCCTGCAGCGTCGAACGTTCCCAGCCCGGCGCGGGCGCCGGCATACCGGGTTCACCGAACAGCGCCTGCTCTTCAGCGGTGTCGGCATCGGCGTCTTCCACCGACACCGACAGCGCATCCAGCTCGTCGATCAGCGCTTCGGAGACGGGCTCGACGAGGGACTCGGGGGCACGAAGGGTGAGTTCAAACATTCACCGCCTATGTTGCCCGAGCCAGCCTTCCAGATAGTGGATGTTGGTGCCGCCCTCGATGAACTTGGCATCGACCATCAACTCCCGGTGCAGCGGGATGTTGGTCTGGATCCCTTCGATCACCGTCTCCGACAACGCGGTGCGCATGCGCGCCAGCGCCTGTTCGCGGGTGTCGGCGTGGACGATGATCTTGCCGATCATCGAATCGTAGTTCGGTGGCACGAAGTAGTTGGTGTAGACGTGCGAGTCGACCCGCACGCCCGGCCCGCCCGGTGGGTGCCATAGCGTGATGCGCCCCGGCGACGGGGTGAACTTGTACGGGTCCTCGGCGTTGATGCGCACTTCCAGCGCATGGCCGCGCATCATCACGTTGCGCTGCGCGAAGGGCAGCTTTTCGCCGGCGGCCACGCGGATCTGCATCTGCACGATGTCGATTCCGGTGACGAGCTCCGTCACCGGGTGTTCGACCTGCACGCGGGTGTTCATCTCGATGAAGAAGAACTCGCCGTTCTCGTACAGGAACTCGAAGGTGCCGGCGCCGCGGTAGCCGATCTTCTTGCACGCCGCGGCGCAGCGTTCGCCGATCCGCTCGATCACGCGGCGCGGGATGCCCGGCGCCGGCGCTTCTTCGATGATCTTCTGGTGCCGCCGCTGCATCGAGCAGTCGCGCTCGCCGAGCCAGACCGCGTTGCGGTGGGTGTCGGCCATGACCTGGATCTCGATGTGCCTCGGGTTCTCGAGGAACTTCTCCATGTACACGGCCGTGTTGCCGAAGGCCGCGCCGGCTTCGGCGCGGGTGGTCGTCACCGCATGGATGAGTGCAGCCTCGGTGTGCACCACGCGCATGCCGCGCCCGCCGCCGCCGCCGGCCGCCTTGATGATTACCGGGTAGCCGACCGCGCGGCCCTGGCGGATGATTTCCTTTGGATCGTCCGGCAGCGCGCCTTCGCTGCCGGGCACGCAGGGCACGCCGCTCTTGATCATGGCCTGCTTGGCGCTGACCTTGTCGCCCATGGTGCGGATCGACTCCGGCGTCGGCCCGATGAAGGTGAAGCCGCTGTTCTCGACCCGCTCGGCGAAATCGGCGTTCTCGCTCAGGAAGCCGTAGCCGGGGTGGATGGCTTCAGCGTCAGTCACCTCGGCAGTGGCGATGATCGCCGGCATGTTGAGGTAGCTCAGGGAGCTGGCCGCCGGGCCGATGCACACCGCCTCGTCGGCGAGCTTGACGTACTTGGCCTCGCGGTCGGCCTCGCTGTAGACGACGACGGACTTGATACCCATCTCGCGGCAGGCGCGCTGGATGCGAAGGGCGATTTCGCCGCGGTTTGCGATCAGTATTTTCTTGAACATGGTGGTTCGGCGAAGTCGCCTTCAGCGTGCTGCGCACGCAGCGCAATGTGGCTTCGCCGAAGCGCCTGCGGCGCTTTCGCCCCGGTTCGCGATCGGGATCTTCTTGAACACGCTTCTCAGGCCCGGTTCATTCGAGCACGAACAACGGCTGGCCGAACTCGACCGCCTGCCCGTTCTCGCACAGGATGCGGGCGATCTTGCCGCTGTTATCGGCTTCGATCTCGTTCATGATCTTCATCGCTTCGATGATGCAGACCGGGTCACCTTCCTTGATCACGTCGCCGACGTCGGCAAAGTTCTTCGCACCGGGGCTGGCGGCGCGGTAGAAGGTACCGACCATCGGCGACTTGATGACGCGTGCGGCTGCTTCTTCCGCTGCGTCGGCCGCTGCCGCCGCCACGGCGGCCGCCGTACCCGCCGCTGCCGCCGCGACGGCCATCTCAGCCGCCGTCGGCGCGGGCGCCATCTGCATGCTGGGCATGGCGACCATGCCGGCGGGCGCCGGGCCGGCCTTGACGATGCGCACCTTGCCTTCGGCTTCGGTGATCTCGAGCTCGGTGATGTTCGATTCCGACACCAGGTCGATCAGCGTCTTGAGTTTTCTCAGGTCCATGGGTGTGGGTGTCTCCAGGTGTCGCGGGCGCCAGCCGGGGCCGCGCGATCAGCGGCTGACCGCCGGGCGGCGTCAGGCCGTCAGGCGGTATGGGTGCTGCGCCGGCCGAGCGCGTGTCGCAGGCCCAGCCGATAGCCATCAGGCCCCAGCCCGACGATCACGCCCTGCGCGATCTCGGAAAGGTACGAGTGGTGGCGGAAAGCTTCGCGCTTGTGCACGTTGCTGATGTGAACCTCGATGAACGGGATCGCCACGCCGGCCAGCGCGTCGCGCAGCGCCACGCTGGTGTGGGTCAGACCGCCCGGGTTGATGAGGATGAACTCGGTGCCGTCGGTGCGCGCGGCGTGGATGCGATCGATTAGCACGCCTTCGTGGTTGCTCTGCAGGTAGGCCAGCTTTGCGCCGGCATCTGCGGCGATCTTCATTAGATCGGCGTTGATCTCATCCAGTGTGGTCGAGCCATAAACCTGCGGCTCGCGCGTCCCCAGCAGATTCAGGTTCGGTCCGTGCAGGACAAGAATGCTCATCGGCGAACCGGCCCGGTAGGCCGCAGATGCGAAGGAAGGCGCGACTCTAAGCTTTTTGATACGAGTTACCAGCGGATCGCAGGCAGATCAGTGAAAAGCCTGCTTCAGCCCATGGACGACGCCCAGGCGGCGAGTTCGTCGTAGGTGGTGTCGCCGAGTTTTTGCTGCCGTATCAGCCCGTCGGCGCCCAAGGCTACCGTGAAGGGCAGCCCGCCGAGCGGGTTGCCGAGATCGCGCATCACGTCGTGGCCTTCGAGCCCGGCCAACCCGATGGCGTAACCCACGGGCCGGCGGGCCAGGTACTCACGCACCGGCGTCGGGCCGTCGATGGCCAGCCCCAGCACCTGCCAGCCGCGCGCGGCGAAGCTGCGGTGAAATCGGTCGAGCTCCGGCATCTCCTTGATGCAGGGCGGGCACCAGGTGGCCCAAAAGTTCAGCACCAGTGGCTTGCCGAGGAAAGACCGAGTGGCCAGCTCACCGCCCGCGGGCTGGGCGAACTTCATGTCCCAGAACCCACCAGTGGCCAGCGCCAGTTCTTCGGCGGTACGGCGTTCGTGCCAGATCGCGCCGCCGACGCCGGCGGCGCCCGCCGCCAGCGCCACGCCACCCAGGGCCCAGCGGCGGTTCATGGCTTGGCCCCGCTGCTGGCGGCGCGGCTGTCTGGCAGCTCATCCATCAGCCGGCGCAAGGCGGCCGTGTCGCCCCGCCAGCTGCGCCCGCGCGCGTCGGGCTTGAGTGCGCCGCGCTGGTCGTCCGCGTCGTGCAGGCTGAGGTGCAGCGTGACGAGCTCGCCCAGCGCATGGCTGGTGTGGCCGACGGTCAACACCGTCAACGGCTCCTTGCCGGGGCGGTCGAGATGGCCGGTATCGAAGTCCACGCCGGTGTTGATGAGCGCGATCTGCGCCGCCTTTGTGTCGTCGCAGTAGAGATCGATGTGCACAGCCGAAAGCCGCGTCGCAATGCCGCGCCAGACGGCGCCCGACAGGTGCGGGCGAAAGTCGGCCAGTCGAGACATCCAGACCAGCGCCGCCTCGCGCAGCGCGCGCAATTCGGCGGGTTGCGTGTCGGCGCAGAAGAGCGAGATGTGCGTGCGGATCTCGTCTTCGAGCTGTTCGTTGCTGGGCAATTCGGCCTGCCGCGATTTCTGCAGGCCCAGCTCGCGCAAGGCGCGCCTCTTTGCTGCGGCGTATTCCATGCCTTCGTCGACGACCCAACGGGCGGCGGTGGCGGCAATCTCTTCGGTGATCATGTGAGCCCCCCATGCGCCAGGTACGGCGTGCGGCCCCCCGAGGGGGCGGCGGGCCGGTTTGGGACGGCCCGGCGCCCGGCCCGCTTCAACTTTCGAATCGTCATCAGATCCTCGTTAAGGCAACTGCACGTCGCCCATGCGCGCCAGCACCGTAGAGGCCCGGCCGACGACGTAAGCCGAGCCGGGCCGCTTCTCGAAGCGCTTGGGCGCCGGCAGCATCACCGCCAGCCGCGCGGAAGGCTCGGGTGGCAGGCGCGCGGCGTCGATGCGGAAGTAGTGTCGCGCCGCGGCCTGCGCGCCGTACACGCCTTCGCCCCACTCAACGCTGTTCAGGTAGATCTCCAGGATCCGCGATTTGCTCAGCAGCGCTTCGAGCAGGAAGGCCAGCACCAGTTCCTGCCCCTTGCGCAGCGCCGTGCGTTCGCCCGAGAGCAGCAGGTTCTTCGCCAGTTGCTGCGTGATGGTGCTGCCGCCCACCACCTTGGCGGTGACTTCGCGGCCCGGGCGTTGTCGCCGCTCGGCGCGCGCCTCGGCCCGCTGGTTCTTGGTCCAGGCTTCTTCGATCGCCTGCCACTCGACGCCGCTGTGTTCGTTGAAACCGGCGTCCTCGCTGGCAATGACGGCGCGCTGCAAGTGGGGCGAGATCGCGTCGCGGTCGGCCCATTGCTGGCTCCACAGTACCTCGTGCTTTTCGACCAGCAGCCGCCACGCCTCGCTGCGCTGGAAACTGGTCGATTGCGGGTCGATCACGGCCATCAGCGCGATGCGCGCAGCGAACACCACTTGCAGCGCCACGACGCACAGCGCCAGCAGCGCGGCGATGCGAAGGGCTTCGCGGGCCGGGCCGGCTTTCATCGCGCGGCCGCTGCCTCGTCGTCGATGATCGCGCGCAGCGCAGCCAGCACCGGCGCGGTGGGCGGGCGTTTGCCGCGCCAGATGAAGAAGGCCTCGGCCGCCTGTTCGACGAGCATGCCCAGGCCGTCGCGGGCCACCGCACCGGCAGCCGTCGCCCAGGCCATGAACGGCGCCGCGGCAGCGCCGTACATCAGGTCGATGGCCAGTCCAGCCGGCGCCAACGTCGATGCCGGTACCGGCGATGCGATGCCTTGCAGGCTGGTCGAGCTGGCGTTGATGACGACGCCGTAGCCGGCGCCCGGTGCGGCCATCGGCGCGGCGGCCAAGGCCACCCCGTGCTGCGCTGCCCAAACGCGGTGGCGTTCGATGAGCGCCCGTGCCTTTTCCGCGCTGCGGTTGACGACGGTCACCGCCGCCGGCCGGGCTGCGATCAACGGCCCGAGCACGCCGGCACCCGCACCACCGGCGCCGACGAGCAGCACGCGCTGGCCGGCCAGCCCGACGCCCGCAGGGCCTTCGATGTCGCGCACCAGACCGATGCCGTCGGTGTTGTCGGCTGCCCAGCCGGGCGTGTCGAAGGCCAGGATGTTGGCCGCACCCGCCAGGCGTGCACGTGCACTGACGATTGCCGCCAGCGCCGGCGCCTCGAACTTGAAAGGCACCGTGACGTTGCAGCCGCGCGCGCCGCTTTCGGCAAAGGCGCGCACGCTCGTCTCGAAGCCGTCCAGCGGGCACTCCACCCGGCCGTAGACCAACGCCTCACCGGTCAGCCGTGCGAACTCGGCGTGGATGAACGGGCTGCGGCTGTGCGCGACCGGGTTGCCGAGCACGGCATAGCGGGCGGGGGGAGCATCCAGCCCCGTGATCGAATTCATCGGCCCGACAAGGTCGTTTCCAGCCCGTCGTCGCGCGTGAAGCGGAAGCGCGAGGTGACGACGATCTGGTCCGCCTGTGCCCGCATCTGCCCGCTGAACGGCCCGAAGGGCGATGCCGCGAACACGATCGCCAGCGCCTGCTGGTCGAGCACGCGCGACCGGCTCGACCGCACGATGTCGGCCTCGACGACCCGGCCCTGGGCGTCGACGGTGACGTTCATCGTCAGTTCGCCATACAGCTTCTGGCCCTTGTATTCAGGAAAGTCGCGCGTGCCGCGTTCTTCGATGCGGCGCCGCAGGCTGTCGTAGTACAGCGCATAGACCTCCTCGCGCGTGGCCGGGCTGATGTAGCGCTTCTTCGGGCGCGCGTTCTCGTCGTTGACGCGCTTCTCGATCTCGGCCAGCAAGCGCAGCAACTGGCGGCGGCGCTCGTCCACGTCGCGCTGCTCTTCCGAGGCGTTCTCGCGCTTCGGGTCAGGCGGCGGCAGCGCGGCGATCTCGCGCCGGATCTGCGTCAGCAACTGTTGCTGCTCCTGCTGCAACTGGTCGATGCGCCGACGTGAATCTTCGGGCGCGTCGCCGATCTGGATCGTGGCCTCGGGCGGCAGCGGCGATGTCGCCCGGCCCTTGGCGGCTTCACCGCCGCCGGCCAGGTTGGCCTGGGCGATCGCCTGCGCTTGCAGCGGCGGCTCGTTGCCGCGGGCGTTAACGAGGATCACTTCGAGCGGTGTGTCCTGGAAGGCCCGGTTGAAGGCCTCGGGGTCGACGAAGCGCACCACGAGCAGCCCGCCGTGTACCGCGGCGGATGCCAGCAGCGCCCAGTGCAGTGTCGTCAGCGTCGCCAGCCGGCGCCAAAGCGGTCGGTAGCGCTTGGGCAGACGGCGCCAGACGGCGGCGCGGGTGCTGGGGTCGCGCATGTCGGTGCGGGCTTTCAGGGAACCGGCAACGCGGCGGCCTCGGCCGCGGGCGGTTCGTCGGCCACGTCGATGGCCAGCGTGAGCGGGCCGCTGCCTTCGAGTTCGCCGTCTTCGTCGGTACTTTCTTCAGTCGCCGGCGTGGGTTTGGCGTCGAGCCTGGCCAGCAGCGTGGTGTGGAGGTCGAGCGTCAGCAGATCGATGCCGGCGACGCGCGCGCGAACCCGGCTGCCGCGCGGTAGATTTTCGGTGCCCGGCACCCGGAAGACCAGCGGCAGCACGTCGGCGCGCACCAGGCCGTCTTTCATCACGGCGGCGTCGATCTCCGTCAGGCCCGCCTGTTCGATGTGGCGCAGTGTCCAGAAACGCTCGATACCGTTCTGGAAGTCATTGTAGGCCGCGTAGGCGCCGTCGAAGGCCGAAATGACCGCGAACAGCTGCGCGTCCTTCGGCTTAAACGGCGCGGCCAGCGCCGCGGTGCGGCCGTGGCGCACGCAGGCGACGATCTGCCATTGGTTGAGCAGGTCGACATAACGCCGAAGTGGTGAGGTAGCCCAGGTGTACTGCGCCACGCCCATGCCGGCGTGCGGCGCGGGGCGGGTGCCCATCTTCACCTTGACGCCGGGCAGCAGGCTGGCCTGGCTGCGGTAGATACCGGGCACGCCGAGTTGCGCCAACCAGCCGCCCCAGGTGCTGTTGGCCAGGATCATCGCCTCGGCGACGATCAGGTCCAGCGGCGCGCCGCGCTGGCGTGTGCTGATGGCGACCTGCTCTTGGCCCGTCGGCTCGCTGCTCTGTTCGGTGTCGGGTGCGGCACCGTCGCGTTCCAGGCGGAAGTTGTAGTCGGGCCGGTTGAAGGTCTCGGGCTTGCCGCGTGCCACCTCGCGCCGGGCTTTCAGCGCGCGCGCCAGCCGGAAGCAGAAGGCGAGTTCGGTCGCGAAGGCGTAGTTGGCTGGCGCTTCGCCGAGCAATGCCGCCTCGGTGACGACGGCATCGAGCTGGTCGTGACGCAGGTTGGCGGCGATCGGCACCTGCTCCAACTTGGTCTCGAAACCTTTCACTTCCAGCGTCGTTTCATCGAAGCTGACATACAGGCTCACCGCCGGACAGTCGCGGCCTTCGATCAGCGTGTAGGCCTGCACCACCGCGTCGGGCAGCATCGTCAGCTTCCAGCCCGGCATGTAGACGGTGGACAGCCGGTCGCGCGCGACCTTGTCGACGGGCGAGTCGGGCGCCACCGCCAGCCCCGGCGCGGCGATGTGGACGCCGAAGACGACCGTGCCGCTGCCCAGACCCTGCACCGACAGCGCATCGTCGATCTCGGTGGTGGCCGAATCGTCGATCGAGAACGCCTGCACCGGCGCCAACGGCAACTCGTCCTTGATCAACGGTGCAGCCAGCGCCGGGAAGCCGGTGCCTTGCGGGAAGGTCTCGAACAGGAAGCGTTTCCAGTGGAACTGGTACGGGCTGTCGATCGCGCCAGCGCCCTTGAGCAACTCGAGCGGCGCGCGCTGCGTGCGCCGTGCCGCTTCGACCACCGCCTTGTATTCAGGGCCGTTCTTGTCGGGCTTGAAGAGGATCCGGAAAAGCTGCTCGCGTACCGGCGCCGGACAGGTGCCGGCGGCCAGTTCGCCAGCCCAGGCTTCGATCTGCAACAACAGCTGCTTCTTGCGCTCGATGCCCAGCAGAGCGGCTTTGACGGTCTCTTCTGGCGCCTTGCGAAACAGCCCCTTGCCGAGGCGGCGGAAGTAGTGCGGCGCCTCGAACAGCTTGAGCAGCGCCGCCGCCTGTTGGTCGGGCCCGGCCTTGGCATCGAAGTAGTCGCGCGCCAGGTCGGCAAAGCCGAAGTCGCCTTCGGGCGCGAATTCCCAGGCCAGGTCGAGATCGATGCTGGCGGCCAGCGTGACGGCCTGCGCCATCAACTCCGCCGGTGCCGGCTTGTCGAAGCGCAGCAGCGCGTTGGCCGCCTTGACCTTGACGCGTTTGCCCGAGTCGAGCTCGACCTGCAGCGAAGCGTCGGCCTCGGACATCAGGCGCCCGGCCAGGAACTTGCCGGCGTCGTCGAACAGTACATACATGCGCCGATTGTCCTAGACCGTCATCCCGCCGCTGACCTCGATCACCGCGCCGTTCACGTAGCTGGCTTCGTCACTGGCCAGAAAGGCGTAGACGCTGGCGATCTCTTCCGGCCTGCCCAGCCGGCCAAGCGGAACCTGCTCGCGGATGTGTTCAAGCACTTTTTCAGGAATGGTAGCCAGGATCGGCGTCTCGATGAAGCCCGGGGCGACGGCGTTGACGCGCACGCCCTTGGGCCCCAGTTCGCGGCTCCAGGTCTTGGTGAATCCGATCACGCCGAACTTCGCCGCGGCGTAGTTCGTCTGGCCGAAGTTGCCGTAGAGCCCGACCACGCTGCTGGCGTTGAGGATCACGCCCGCGCCTTGCGCCACCATCGTCGGCGCCACGGCCTGCGCGCAGTGGAAGACGCCGCGCAGGTTGACGTCGATGACGTCGTCGAACTGTTGAAGCGTCATTTTTACCAACCGCGCGTCGCGGGTGATGCCGGCGTTGTTGACCAGCACGTCGATGCGACCGAAACGCCCCAGCACTGCGGCCACCATGGCATCGACCTGCGCGCGATCGGTCACGTCGACGGCGAAGGCCACGGCGTCCTTGTGGATGGTGTCCGGGTTGCGGTCGCAGCCGACGACGCTGGCGCCTTCGGCCAGAAAGCGCGCCACGGTGGCCGCGCCGATGCCTTGCGCCGCGCCCGTGACGATGCAGATCTTGTTCTTCAGTCGCATAGCTTCAGGAAGTCCAGCAGGTGGGGGAGATGCTCGTCGAAGTCCGACAGCGCGTGGTCGCTGCCTTCAATCAGGCGGACCTGCGCGCCGTTGCAGAAGGCTGCCATCTCGCGCCAGTCGAGCAGTTCGTCGCCCTGCGCGATCAGCGCGAAGCAGCGCTCGGGGTGGGCGAGACGTGGTCGTGTCGGCGGCTGCGTCAACGCGTCCAGCTCGTCGATGAAGGCGGCGCGGAATTCGAATGTCTCGCCGGGGTCGTGGAAAGCCTCGACCGTGCCGACCCAGCCGGCGAGGTCGCGCGCCGGGAACACGGCCGGGTTCATCAGCACGGCGGGCCAGCCGCGTTCGCGCGACACGGCGGCGGCGTAAAAACCCCCCAGCGAGCTGCCGAGCACGGCCGAACGGTCGGCCGGCCAGCCGGAGGTGCCCTCGCGCACCAGGTGCATCGCTTCAGCGGGCGAGGGCGGCAAGGCCGGGCACCAGGCCGTCACATCGGGCCGGTGTTCAGCCAGCCAACCCAGCAGCCGCTGCGCCTTGAACGAGTCGGGCGACGAACGGAAGCCGTGCAGATAGAGCAGGTGGGTGGGCGGCATGTCGGGCATGTCGAGTCAGGCCCTGACGTGGCTGGCGAGTCTAGCGGCCGGGCCATCAGGCGCAGTTCGTCGCGCGGGAAGCGCATTTCGTCGCACCGCGGCGCCGCACCGGGGCAACCCCACGAGCACATCGCCAGGCGCCGACGCAGAATCGCGCGCTTCAATTTCCAGCGCCCACGAGCCCCATGTCCAGACTCGATCTTTCCTCGGCCGCCGCGGCCTTGTCCGCTGTCTCTGCATTGACGCTGGCCGGCTGCGCCAGCGCGCCGCCGCAGGCCACCAACGCCGCCGCCGCTGCGGCAGCCTCGGCCGGCCCGGCTGCTCCATCCGCCACGCCGGCCGCCAGGCCGACGACCAACCCGGTCGCTCAGCCCACCGCGCCCGCGACCGCACCGGCAGCGTCGGCCACCCCACCCGCGGGTGTGATTGCCGGCGCCAACGTGCCCGGCGCAACGCCGGCCGGCCCGCCGCTGCGTGCCTTTGCCGACGTGATCAAGGAAGCCACGCGCAGCGACGGCCTTGTGCCCGTCTGGCGCAAGGACAACCAGGTCTGGCTCGAGATCACGCCGGAGCGGCTGAACAAGCCGATGCTGATGTCGGTGAACATTGCGCAGTCGGTCGGCGAGCGGGGCCTGTACGGCAGCCAGATGGGCCCGAGCTGGATGGTCGAGTTCCGCCGGATCGGCAACCAGTTCCAGGTGCTGGCGCGGCAGACCGACTTTCGCGCCGACCGCGACCCCACGCAGGCCTGGACGATCGCGCAGAGCTTCAGCGACAGCCTGGTCGGCAGCGGCCCGGTGCTGAGCAACCCGCACCCCGAGCGCAAGTCCTTCCTCGTCGACGCGGCTTTCCTGCTGGGTGACACCGCCGGCTACAGCACGCGCCTGGAGATGGCGTACCGGATGCCGTTCGCGCCGGACCGGCCGAACTCGTACTTCGAATCGGTGCGCGCCGATGCCGAGCTGACCACGCTGTCGGCCAAGGTGCATTACGCGGTGCCGCGCATCTCGGCCCCACCGCTGCTGCCACCCGGTGCGCCGGCCCCGCTGACACCGCCGCCACCGTCGACCACGCCCGACCCGCGCAGCCTGTTCATCGGCTACGTCTACAGCTTCCGCGCGCTGCCGGAAAAACCGATGCCCGGGCGCCGCGCCGACGGCCGCGTCGGCTACTTCATCGAGAGCTTCACCGACCTGTCCGACGACTTCGCTCCCAACCCACGCGTCCACCACGTCACTCGCTGGCGGCTGGAGAAGAAAGACCCGAGCGCGGCGCTGTCCGAGCCGGTCAAGCCGATCACCTATTGGCTCGACAAGAACATCCCGCAGCGCTACCGCGCCAGCGTCACGGCCGGCATCCTGGAGTGGAACAAGGCCTTCGAGCGGATCGGCTTCAAGAACGCCGTGGTGGCGATGCAGCAGCCCGACGACGCTTCCTTCGACAACATGGACGCCGGCCACGCATCGATCCGCTGGTTCACCGGCGCCGATGTCGGCTTTGCCATCGGCCCCAGCCACACCGACCCGCGCAGTGGCGAGATCCTCGACGCCGACATCGGCATGAGCGATGTCTTCGGCCGTGGCGCGCGCCGCTCGGCCAGCGAGGACTTCGCCAGTGGCAACGAGGCACCGGCCTGGCGCACCGCGCTGGCGTCGACCTGGCAGCAGGCCAACGGCCGGCACGCCCATTGCAGCTACGCCGCCGAGGGCGCGCACGAGATGGCCTTCGCGCTCGACCTGATGGCGCTGCGCGGTGACCTGCCTGCCGACAGCCCGCAGGTCGAGGCGTTTGCACAGGCCCGCGTCAAGGACACGGTGATGCACGAGGTCGGCCACACGCTTGGGCTGCGCCACAACTTCAAGGCCTCGACCGTTGTCACCCGGGCCCAGTTGCGCGACGCCGCGTTCGGCAGCACGAAAGGCATCACGGCCTCGGTGATGGACTACGCGCCCTACAACCTGCCGCTGGCCGGTGAGGCCAAGGGTGTGCCGCAGATGACGACGCTGGGCGCCTACGACTACTGGGCCATTGAGTACGCCTACAAGCCGATCGAGTCGGCGCGGGAAGCGGCCGAGCTGAAGGCCATCGCCGAGCGCTCGCGCACCGACCCGATGTTGAGCTTCGCCGACGACGCCGATGCCGGGGGCTTCGTCGATGGCATCGACCCGATGGCCAACCGTTTCGACCTGGGCGACGACCCCCTGGCCTTCTACCAGCGCCGCATGACGCTGACCAAGGAGATGTTGCAGCGCCTGCAAGAGCGTGGCGGTCGGCCCGGCGACGACACCACCCGGCTGCGCCGCACCTTGACCGAAACCCTGCGCCAGGCGGTGCGGGTGCCGCCGCTGGCGGCCAAGTACATCGGCGGCATGCACACCGAGCGCGACATCATCGGCACCGGCAAGGTCGGCTACCGGCCGGTCGACCCCGCGCAGCAGCGCGCGGCGCTGGACTTTCTCAGCCGCGAGATCTTCAGCGCCGAGTCGTTCCGCTTCAAGCCCGAGTTCCTGGCCGCGATGACACCCGACTATGTCGAGTGGAACCGGGGCGGTCCGGTCTCGGTGGCGCAGATCGTGTTGCAGTGGCAGACCCAGACGCTGGACAAGCTGCTCGACGCGGGCACCGCGCGCCGGCTGCTGGAGTTGCGCAACTTCATGCCTGAGGCCAGCCGCAAGGCCGGCATCACGCTATCCGAAGTGCTGGCGACGGTGCAAGGCTCCGTCTGGAGCGAGTTGAAGAGCGGACGCGAGATCGAGCCGATGCGCCGAAACCTGCAACGCGAGCACCTCAAGCGGGTGCAAGCGCTGCTGACGCGCGCGCCGGCCAGCATGCCGGCCGATTCGGTCAGCCTGACCCGGCTGCACGCCACCGAACTCCAAGCGCAGCTGCGCACGGCGGTTGCCAGACCGGGCCTGACTGTCGAGAACCGCGCCCATCTGCAAGAGGCATTGGGAAGCTTGAACGAATCGCTGAAGGCGACGATGCAGCGCGGCTAAGGGCGGGCAGCGCCGCCGCCGGCACTGTCTGCTAACTTGACACTTCTGTGGCGTGCGGCTGCTTTGGCGGCACCGCCGCTCGTTCAAGGGGGCGTCCGGTAACGTATTCAATGCAGCCATCGCGCCGTTTGCGAACGGCACGGACGCCTTCACGGCCTTCACGACCGGTGCCGCGGTAACGAGTCCGCTGGCGCGCACGGCGGGTGCTTTCGCCTACACCGCGTCGGACCCGCTGGGTCTGTTTGCCGGTCTCGGCGCCAATGGCTTTCTGACCAACAACAACCGGACCAGCACCGTGACGCTGAACGGGTTTGCGCCGAGCATCAACGCCTTCGGTGCCAACTTCTTCGGCAGCAACGCGTCCGGTCAATTCGCCCCCAGTGAGTCGATCGTCGTCAACATCCTCGAGAGCAACGGCACGCTGTTCTCGACCACGCTGACGGGTACGACGCGGGCCAGCTTCATCGGCTATCGCGCCGATTCGAGCATCGCTTCGGTGACCTTCAGAAGCCTGAACACCATTAGTCTGTGGCCCAGCGTCGACAACGTGACGGTCGGGGCGATCCCCGAGCCAATGACGCTGGCGCTGGTATCACTGGCGCTGTTGGGCGCGGCGGCTTCGAGCCGGCGCAAGGCCGCGAACAGCTAGAAGCCGATTCGCTGAATCGCTTGAAGACGGCGCGGGTGTCCCCCGCGCCGTTTTGCTTTCAGGCCGCCATCTATCCAGCCAGCGCCGCCAGCAGCTTGCTGTGGATGCCGCCGAACCCGCCATTGCTCATGCACACCACCTGGTCGCCGCCGCGCACAGCGGCCACGATCGCTGCCACCAGTGCATCGACGCTGTCGGCCACCACCGCCTGAGCGCCCATCGGCGCCAGCGCCTCGCGGGCGCTCCAGCCGTAGTCGTCTTGCAGGCAAAACGCGAGGTCGGCTTCCTCGAGCGCCCATGGCAGTTGGGCTTTCATCGCGCCCAGCTTCATCGTGTTGCTGCGCGGCTCGAAGGCCACCAGGATGCGCCCGCCGGCCGCCGCCGCGGCCGCCGCGCCGCCCTCGCGCTCCTGCCGTTCGAGCACGCGGCGCAGGCCGTTGATGGTGGTGCGCATCGCGGTCGGGTGGTGTGCAAAGTCGTCGAAGACGGCCACCATGCCGCCGGTCTTCAACGCCACCGTGCCGCGAAGTTCGAGCCGTCGCTTGACGTTCTGGAAAGTGGCCAGCGCCGCGGCGGCCGCTTCGGGCGCCACGCCCACATGCTCGGCCGCGCCGATCGCCGCCAGCGCGTTGAGTTGGTTGTGTTCGCCCAGCAGGTTCCATTCGACATGGCCGAGCTTCAGGCTGCCGCGCAGCACGTCGAAACTCTGCGGATCGCCGCGCGCGCACAAGCCACCCGGCTCTTCGCGCTTGGTGCCAAAACGCTGCACGTCGCTCCAACAGCCCATCTTCAACACCCGCTGCAGGGCTTCGTCGCGCGCGTTGACGACCAGCCGGCCGCTGGCCGGCACGGTGCGCACCAGGTGGTGGAACTGGCGTTCGATGGCGGCCAGGTCCGGGAAGATATCGGCATGGTCGAGCTCCAGATTGTTCAGCACCGCGGTACGGGGCCGGTAGTGCACGAACTTGCTGCGCTTGTCGAAGAGGGCGGTGTCGTACTCGTCGGCTTCGATGACGAAGTGGGTGCCCCCGCTACCCGGTGGGGTGGCTGTCACCATTCCGAGCCGCGCCGAGACGCCGAAGTTCTGCGGCACCCCGCCGACCAGGAAGCCGGGTTCGAGCCCTGCACTTTCCAGCACCCAGGCCAGCATCGAGGTCGTCGTCGTCTTGCCATGCGTGCCGGCCACCGCCAGCACATGGCGGCCGTGCAGCACGTGCTCGGCCAGCCACTGCGGGCCGCTGGTGTAGCGGGCGCCGGCATCGAGGACAGCTTCCATCAGCGGATTGCCGCGCACGACCACATTGCCGACCACGAACACGTCGGGCGTCAGCGCGAGCTGGTCCGCGCCGAAGCCCTCAATCAACTCGATGTCCAGCGCGCGCAGCTGGTCGCTCATCGGCGGGTAGACGGCCGTGTCGCAGCCCGTCACGCGGTGGCCGGCCTCGCGCGCCAGCGCTGCCAGGCCACCCATGAAGCTGCCGCAGATGCCGAGGATGTGAATGTGCATGCGGCTCATTCTAGGAAGGGCAGGCTTGAGCCGATCCGGCTCTGCCGGGCGGCTCAACCCCCACGGGGGGCGGTGGCGCTTGCGCCGCCTCGGGGCTCCAGCTCACCTCTGCTAGGGTTGGGCCATGCAAGAGCAGGGCTTCACGGGCTTCACCGGCATTCCGTGGATCGCATCGAACCCGTGGCTGTACCCGTCGCTGGAGGCCCTGCACATCGTCGGAATTGCGCTGCTGGTTGGCAGCCTGGTGGTGCTGGAGTTGCGTGTCTGGGGCCGCGGCGCGGAGTTGCCGATCAATGCACTGTCGCGGCTGGCGCTGACGGTGTCGGTGTCGGGCTTTGCGCTCGTGGCGCTGACCGGCTTGACGATGTTTGCCGCGGCACCGGGGGAATTGATCGCCAACCGCATCTTCGTCATCAAGATGGGATTGGTGATGTTCGCCGGGCTGAACGCGGCGTGGTTCCACGCGCGGCGCGGCCTGGAACTGCTGGACCGCACGGCGCGCGCACAGACCATCCTGTCGCTGGGGCTGTGGTTGGCCGTCATCATTTGCGGCCGTTGGATTGCTTACCGCTGAAGGAGACGCAACTCATGAACCGTCGCGAATTCACTGTTGCCGTCACGGCCACTGGCGTGATGCTCGCGCTGCCGGCCTGGGCCCACCACGGCTGGAGCAGTTTCGACCAGGGCCGGCCGATCTACCTGGAAGGCAACGCCGCCAAGGTGTCCTGGCGCAACCCGCATGCAGAGCTCGAACTCGAGGTGCCTGCCGAGCTGAAGCTGCCGGCCGACCTGGCGACGCGTGCGCTGCCGGCACAGAGCGCCAATGTCGACGGCGCGTCGCTGCTGAAGGCCGCACAACTGCCGATGCGCAAGGACCGCCGCTGGCAGATCGAACTGGCGCCGCTGACACGCATGCAGGCCTGGGCCGTGCCCGAGATCAAGAACGGCGACAGCATCGCTTTGCTCGGTTTCACCTTCACCGGTGAGAAGGGTGATCCGGTCCTGCGCGTCGAGTACCTGTTCGTCGGCGGCAAGACCTATGGGCTCCGGTCTTCGCCGGCCTGATCAGAACAGGCGCTCGAAGAGCCGCCGGAAGAACCACTCGGCGAGTTCGTCCGGGCCATCGTCGGCCGGGCCGATCTGCGTATCGGCTTCGCGCTGCATCTCCTTGGCGCGTTCACGCTGGCGCTGGATGGCGCCGGCTTGTGCGTCCAGCTTCCGCTGAACGACATGGGCCGCTGGCTTGCGGGCGTGTGCTTGCAGCGCCGGTGCCAGGGCCGAGACCTGGCGGTGCGCTTCAGCCAGCCGCGGTGTGCCCAGCGTCGCGCTGCAGCTCGTGCAGCGCCAGGCGCCGCGGTCTTCGACCGCCGTGCCGCAGGCCAGGCAATTGAGCGCGGTGCCTTGCGCCGTCAGGCCGTGCACCGCGTGGCCCTCGGTCGCGCCATCGGGGTCGAGCGCGCGCGCCAGCCGCGCCACGTCCAGCAGCGCCGGCACCGACTGGCACCAGCTGCACGCCTCGTCGTGCAGGCCGATCGAGCCACCGCAGTTGACGCAGCTGAGGCTGCCTTCGTGCTGCGCGGCGCGGTTTCGATCCGGCAGCGTCATGGGCCGCAGCAGCCCGCGCTGGCCCAGGAACTGGGCGAAGGTCTGCCAGGCGCCGTGGCGCCGCGTGCATTGCAGCTGCATCGCGCGGCCCCAGCGTGTGGGGTTGTGCACCAGCCGCACCGGGGCGCCACAGCGGGGGCAAGGCGGCTCGGCCTGCTGGCCTGCTGCGGAACTCGCGGTGTGGGCCAGCGTCTGCGCCGCGGCCATCTCGCCAATCAACGCCAGCAAGCCGGGGCCCGAGAGCCGCGCGGCCTCGACGTCGTCGAACCAGATCAGGTGGCAAGGCGCACAGAGGTCGATCTCGACCTGCTGTCCGTAGTGCCCCGCCAGCGCCAGCACGCGCAGGCTCTGGTGGCAGCGCGTGCAGTTCAAGGCAGGCTCAGCTGCCGTTCAGACGCGGAAGGCCTCGGCCGCGGCCGCCACGGTGGCGTCGATGTCGGCTGCGCTATGCGCGGCGCTGACGAAGCCGGCTTCGTACAAGGCCGGCGCCAGATACACGCCGCGGTCGAGCATGGCGTGGAAGAAGCGGTTGAAGAGCTTCTGGTCGGTGCCCATCACCACGCCGTAGTTCTGCGGCAGTTCGCTGGCGAAGAAGAAGCCGAACATGCCACCTTCGCTGTCGCCGACCATCGGCACACCGGCGCCGCGCGCCGCTGCGGTCAGGCCTTCGACCAGCGAGCGGGTGCGCGCCGACAGCGCGTCGAAGAAGCCGGGTTTGGCGATCTCCTTCAGCGTGGCCAGCCCGCAGGCGGTGGCCACCGGGTTGCCGCTGAGCGTGCCGGCCTGGTAGACCGGCCCCAGCGGCGCCAGCTTTTCCATCACCGCGCGCGGGCCGCCGAAAGCGGCCAGCGGCATGCCGCCGCCGATGACCTTGCCGAACACGCTCATGTCCGGCTTGAAGCCCGGGATCAGCTTGGCGTAGACGCTCTGCGCACCGCCGAGCGCGACGCGGAAACCCGTCATCACCTCGTCGAACACCAGCAGCGCGCCGTATTCGGTGCACAGCGCGCGCAGCTTCTTCATGAACGGCACCGATGCACGCACGAAGTTCATGTTGCCGGCGATCGGCTCGATCATCACGCAGGCCAGCTCGCGCCCATGTTCCGCAAACGCCGCTTCAAGCTGCGCGAGGTTGTTGTATTCGAGGACCAGCGTGTGCTGGACGACTTCTGCCGGCACGCCGGCGCTGGTCGGGTGGCCGAAGGTCGCCAGCCCCGAGCCGGCCTTGACCAGCAGCGCGTCGGCATGGCCGTGGTAGCAGCCTTCGAACTTGATGAACTTGCTGCGGCCGGTGTAGCCGCGCGCCAGCCGCAGCGCGCTCATGCCGGCTTCGGTGCCGCTGGAGACCAGCCGAACCTGCTCGATGCCGGGGACGAGCGCGATGATGGCTTCGGCGAGTTCGACCTCGCGCTCGGTCGGCGCGCCGAAGCTGAAGCCATCGAGGGCCGCCTTCTGCACCGCCTCGAGCACGGCCGGGTGGCCGTGGCCCAGGATCATCGGCCCCCACGAGCCGATGTAGTCGATGTAGCGCTTGCCTTCGCTGTCGACGATGTATGCGCCGGCGGCGCGGTCGATGAAACGCGGCGTGCCGCCGACCGCGCGAAAGGCGCGCACCGGCGAGTTGACGCCGCCGGGAATGACGCGCTGGGCGCGCGCAAACAGCGCTTCGTTGGAACGCGGTGAAGAAGACTCAATGGACACGGCGCGGCGCCCCTTTCTGGTTCTGCTCATCGGGACCGAAACCTTCGGGTCCACCGCTCCCGCCGAGGTCACCCGGCCCGCCGTCTTCGCCTTCTGCGCCTTCTTCGGCCGTGGGCAACGCCCAGAAGAAGCGGTCCGGCACGATGTTGCCCATGCCCGGGCGGAAGCCGGCGTCCAGGCTCTGGTCGAGGAACGAGAGCGCCTCGCCGACAGCGGCCTGCAGCTCACTGCCGGCGGCCAGCAGTGCGGCCAGCGCCGCCGACAGCGTTTCGCCCGCACCGACGAAGCCGGCGTCGAAACGCTCGAACTTCTCACCCGTCAAGGCGCCTTGTGGCGAAGCCAGCACGTTGTCGATGAACTGTTCGGTACCTTTGCTGGCCAGCATCACGCCTGTGACGAGCACATAACGCGTGCCGTGTTCGCCAGCGGCGACCGCCAATTCACGCGCCGACGGCGGCCGTTCGCTGTCCCAGTCGGGCAGCAGGAAGTCTTGCAGCGCCTTGTGGTTGCCCACCAGCACTTCGGTGGCCGGCAGGATCAGATCGCGGAACGCTTCCAGATAGGGCTGGAGCTGGTCTTCTTCCATCCACGACAGGTTCGGCAGGTACGACACCACCGGCACGTCGGTGTAGTCGGAGAGGATCTCCGCCACCACGCTGACACCGTCCGGCGTGCCGAGGAAGCCGACCTTCCAGCCCGAGACCGTCACGTCTTCCAGAATGCCGCGCGCCTGTTCGGCAATGGCGTCGGCTTCGATCTCGTGCTGGTCGAAGACCTCAGCCGTGTCGCGCATCACGATGCTGGTCACGATCGGCAGCGCATGCGCGCCCATGGCGGCGATGGTGGCGATGTCGCCCGCCAGACCGGTGGCGCCGCTGGGGTCGCTGGCGTTGAAGGTCATCACGCAAGCGGGCGGCGGCGGCTCGGTGCCTGGATCGCCGACGGCGGGGTCCGGGATGTTGTCCGCGGAAGGTGGGGGGGTCATGGCGGGTCTCGGGTGCCTGGCGCTGCTGCAAGTGGCGCCCTGACGGTGCCTAAACCTCCAGCAGAGGATGAGAAACGATTTGTAGGTGCCCAGAATCCCTCGCTTTTCGAGAGAACCGCATGGCTACAATCTTTCAACATTGTAGTGAGGTGATCGCTTGGCAGAGAGTGAACCGCGCACCTGGATGTGCCTGATCTGCGGCTGGATTTATAACGAGGCCGATGGTGATCCCGAACACGATATTCCCGCCGGAACCGCCTGGACCGATGTCTCGATGAACTGGACATGCCCTGAATGCGGGGCCCGCAAGGAAGACTTCCAGATGGTCGAGATCTGACCTGACGGTGAACCGCCGGGCCTCGTGCCCTGGACCTGAGGAGATCAAGACTTGGAGAGCCAGTTCCCCGAAATCCGCACCGCGGGTGCCGCAGCGACCGCCTCGGCCGCATCAGTCGGTGCGCGCGTGCTCGTCGTCGACGACAGCAACACTATCCGCCGCAGCGCCGAAATCTTCTTGCGCCAGGGCGGGCATGAGGTCGTGCTGGCCGAAGACGGTTTCGATGCGCTGGCCAAGGTCAACGACCACGCTCCCGAGTTGATCTTCTGCGACATCCTGATGCCGCGCCTGGACGGTTACCAGACCTGCGCCATCATCAAGCGCAACCCGCGTTTCGCGCATGTGCCGGTGATCATGCTGTCCAGCAAGGATGGCCTGTTCGACAAGGCACGTGGGCGTATGGTCGGTTCAGAGGATTACCTGACCAAGCCGTTCACCAAAGAGCAGTTGCTGCGTGCGGTGGAATCATTCCGTCGCGTGCCGGCTTGAGACCCGATGCGCACCGAGGCCGCACCATGACGATCCACAAGATCCTCGTCGTCGACGATTCGAAGACCGAGTTGCACCACCTGTCGGACGTGCTCGGCAAACGCGGCTACACGGTGCGCACGGCCGAGAACGGCGAAGAAGCGATGCGCCGGTTGGCCGAAGAAAAGCCCGACCTGATCCTGATGGACGTCGTGATGCCGGGGCAGAACGGTTTTCAGCTGACCCGCGCGATCACGCGCGACCCGCGCTTCGCGGATGTGCCGGTGATCATGTGCACCAGCAAGAACCAGGAAACCGACAAGGTCTGGGGCATGCGTCAAGGCGCGCGCGACTACATCGTCAAGCCGGTGCACGCCGAAGAGCTGGTGGCCAAGATCAAGGCCTTCGACCGCTCGGGCGCCTGAGTCGCGCGGCCCGGTCCTAATCCCTTCCAGCCAGCCGCACCCCCGATCGATGGCCAACCGCGAAGCCCTTCGCGAACTGCAAAGCCGGCTTGCGGAACGTCTGCAACTGGCGCGCACCGAATCGCGCTCGGCGTCGTGGCTGGCGGTGGAGTGCGGCGACGCCGGTTTTCTCGTCTCGCTGACGGGTGCGGGTGAAATCTTCCCCGTCGGCACGCTGCTGCCGGTGCCGCACACCCGGCCCTGGTTCCTGGGCGTGGCCAACCTGCGCGGCGGGTTGCACGGGGTGGTCGACCTGGCGGCCTTTCTCGGCCTGCGCCCCGCGCTGTCGGCCGACGCCCCGCGAGAGCAGGCCCGGCTGCTGGCGCTGAACGGCACACTGGGCGCGCACTCCGCACTGCTGGTCGACCGCCTGTCGGGACTGCGCAGCGCCGAACAGTTGAGCGCCGAGCCCGACGACGGCAAGCCCCACCCGGCCTTCGCCTGCGCCCGCTGGCGCGACGCCGAGGGCCGCGTCTGGCAGGAGCTGGATCTCTCGGTGTTGGCGCGGCACGAACACTTCCTCGGCATCGCGGCGTGAGGGCGTCCTCGAGCCCGCTGGCCGGGGCGGGCACGGACACAGAACCGGTAGAAGAAATCAACGCATCGGAAGAATCGGAGCGAAGCCCATGAGCTTTCTGGACCGCATCAAGGGCAATGCCCGCGCTGCCGAAGACCGCGCCCTGCCCGCAGACACGCGGCCTATGCCGTCGACCTTTGATGAGGTTGGCTCCACCATCAACCCGATGGAAGCGACGGTGCGCCTGGGGGGCGCGGGCAGCGCAGCGGCTGCAGCCAGCCGCATGGGTGCCGATTCTTCGATCATTTCCGAGGCCGCCCCGTCAGAACTGGTGCCCGACTACAGCGACATGGCCGCGCCCGGCCCTGCGCTGGAGGACCCGGGCTTTTCGAGCGGGCTGCCGGTCATCGGCGACTGGCCGCTGGCGCGCCAGCAGCGCACCGGCCTGATCATGTTCGTGGTCGGCTTGGTCGGCTTGTTGCTGACCGCGCTGGTGGTACTGACGCTCAGCGGCCGCACGGCCACGCAGGTCAGCGCCGCGGGCCAGGCGCAGACACAGTCGCAGCGCTTGGCCAAGTCGGTGTCGCAGGCGCTGGTCGGCAGTGCGGTGGCTTTCCCCGAGGTCAAGGACAGCATCGACACGCTGACGCGCAACGTGCGCAGCCTGAAGGACGGCGAGGGCGGCGTCCCGGCCGCGCCGGCAGCGCTGCAAGAACAGGTCGACGCGCTGCTGCCGTTGGTCGACCGTGCCGAGAAGAGCGCCGCCGTCGTGCTGGCGCAGCAAAAGACGCTGACCCAGGTCGGGCTGGCACTGCGCAGCATCAACCGCCAGAGCGCAGATCTGCTGGAAACCGCCGAAACGGTGTCTGCGCTGAAGCTGCAGAGTGGCGCTTCGGCCGGCGAGCTGTCGGCCGTTGGCCAACTGGTGATGCTGACGCAGCGCATCGGCAAGAGCGCCAACGAATTCCTGACCAGCGAAGGCGTCAGCGCCGAAGCCGTGTTCCTTCTCGGCAAGGACCTGAACACTTTCCGCGAGATCGCACAGGGCGTGATCAACGGCAATCCCGAACTGCGCCTGCCGGGCACGCGCGACCCGCAGGCGCGCGAGAAGCTCCAGCAATTGCTCGACCAGTACGAGAAGACGCGCACCGACGCCGGTGCGATCCTGTCCAACCTGCAAGGCATGGTGCAGGCGCGCGAGGCGCAATCAGCGATCGTCACCGACAGCGAACCGCTGCGCCGCGGCCTCGACGCGCTGCAAGGCCAACTCGCCGATGCCGGCGGCTTCGGCGGCTGGCGCCTGTTGATCGGCCTGCTTTCGGTCGGCTTGCTGATCGCCGGTGCTTTCGTGATGCTGCGCCTGTTCGTCGTCGACCAGACCTCGCGTTCGCGCACGGCCGAGGCGCAGCGCCAGGAGGCCGAGCGCCAGGAGCAGGAAGCCAAGCGTGTCAACGACGCCAACCAGGCCGCCATTCTTCGCTTGATGAACGAGCTGCAGACGGTGGCCGAAGGCGACCTGACGCAGCAGGCGACGGTGACCGAGGACATCACCGGCGCGATCGCGGATTCGGTCAATTACACCGTCGAAGAACTGCGCACGCTGGTCGAACAAGTCCAGAACACCGTGGGCCGGGTGACGGACACCACGCAGCAGGTCGAGCAGACTTCGACCGAACTGCTGGCCGCATCGACCGAGCAGTTGCGCGAGATCCGCGCCACCGGCGAATCGGTTCTGCAGATGGCCGGCCGCATCAACGACGTCAGCGCGCAGGCGCAGGAAACCGCCAACGTGGCGCGCCAGTCGTTGCGCGCGGCCGAGACGGGCCTGTCTGCGGTGCAGAACACCATCGGCGGCATGAATTCGATCCGCGACCAGATCCAGGAAACCTCCAAGCGCATCAAGCGGCTGGGAGAAAGCTCGCAGGAGATCGGCGAGATCACCGAGCTGATTTCCGACATTACCGAGCAGACCAACGTGCTGGCGCTGAACGCGGCTATCCAGGCGGCCAGTGCGGGTGATGCTGGCCGCGGGTTCTCGGTCGTGGCCGAAGAGGTGCAGCGGCTGGCCGAGCGCTCGGGCGACGCGACGCGGCAGATCGCGGCGATCGTCCGCACCATTCAGACCGACACCCAGGACGCCGTGGCCGCCATGGAGCGATCGACGCAAGGCGTGGTCGAAGGCGCCAGGCTGTCCGACGCGGCCGGCACCGCGCTCGGCGACATCGACCGCGTCGTGCGCGAGCTGTCGGACCTGATCGCCCGCATTTCCGACGAAGCCCTGCGCGAAGCCGAATCCGCCAACGTGGTCGCGGCCAACATCCAGCACATCTTCGCGGTGACGGAGCAGACCTCGGAGGGCACGCGTTCGACCGCACAGATGGTGCGCGAGTTGTCGCGGTCGGCCGAAGAGCTGAAGGCGTCCGTTTCGCGATTCAAGGTAGCCTGAAATGGCAGTGGTTACCGATGACCTGAGTCCACTCGCCTGGGTCCAGGCCGAACTTCGACGCACGCTGGAGGCTGCGCACAAGGCGCTGCGCCGGCATGTGAAAGAGGCCGCGGCGATCGGCTCGTCGGACGTCGACAGCGTCGATCCGTCGGTGCTGCGCGGTGCGCGGGTGCAACTGCACCAGAGCGCCGGCGCGCTCGAACTCGTCGGCCTGCCGCCGGTGGCCCAGGTGCTGCGTGCCAGTGAAGCGGCGGTGCTTCGGATGGCCAACAAGCCGAAGCTCGCCGACATGGCGGCTGTCGAGACCATTGAGCAGGCTTCGTTCGCGGTGCTCGATTTCCTGTCGCGCCAGCTGGCCGGCAAGTCGGTGTCGCCGGTGATGTTGTTCCCGCAGTACCGCGCGGTACAGCAGCTCGCGGGTGCCGACCGTGTGCACCCGGCCGACCTGTGGCCGGCGGAATTCCAATGGCGCGAATTACCCGGCGATCGCAGCGCCAGCCCGCGTCGCGCCGACGACGCCGCGCGCGGCGAGTTGGAAACCCTGGTGCTGGCGTTGATGCGCCAGTCCGGCCCGGCCGCATTGGCACGGGCCAGCGATTTCTGCGCCGATCTCGGCGCGGGCGCCCCGGCCGGGCGGCCGGCCACCTTCTGGCAATTGGCGGCGGCGGTGTTCGAGGCACAGGCGCTCGGCCTGCTCGACGCCGACCTTTATGCCAAGCGGCTGGCCTCGCGGCTGCTGGCGCAGCTGCGCATGGGTGCGCGCGGGCAGTTCGACTTGTCCGACCGGTTGGCGCAGGACCTCTTGTTCTTCTGCGCTCACGCCCGCAAGCCAACAGCTGCCCGCCCTGCGCCGCGGCTGGCGGCGGTGCGCCACGCCTGGGCTGTCGACGACGACGCCGTCGTGGCCGATTACGAAACGCCGCGTCTGGGTCGCTTCGATCCGACCGTCATCGCGCTGGCCCGCAAGCGGCTGGCCACGGCGCGCGACGGCTGGTCGGCGGTGGCCGGTGGCGAGTTGCACCGGCTGGCCGGGCTGAGCGAGCAGTTCGTGCTGGTGGGCGAGTCGATATCCAAGCTGTTCCCCTCGGGAGACCGGCTGTCGCAGTCGCTGCAAGCGGCGGCCGCCAAGACAGTGGCTTCGTCCAGCGAGCCAGCGCCGACACTGGCGATGGAAGTGGCGACGTCCGTGCTGTACGTCGATGCCGGCCTGGAGGATGGCGAACTTGACCATCCGCTGCTGGCCGAGCGCATGCGGCACCTGGCCGACCGCATCGACGCGGTGCGCGAAGGCGCTGAGCCGCGCCCGCTCGAAAGCTGGATGGAGGAGCTGTACCGCCGCGTCAGCGACCGCCAGACGATGGGCAGCGTGGTGCAGGAGCTGCGGGCCACTTTGTCCGAGATCGAGAAGGAAATCGATCGCTACTTCCGCAACCCGGCGCAGCGCGAGGTGCTGATTCCGGTGCCGGGAAAGTTGTCGGCGATGCGCGGGGTACTTTCGGTGCTGGGCATGGCGCAGGCCTCGCAGGCCGTGTTGCACATGCGCGACGACGTCGATGCACTGGCGCAGACCGAGGTCGACCCGCAGCGTGCGGTGCAGACCGGCACTTTCGACCGCCTGGCCGACAACCTGGGCGCGCTCAGCTTCCTGATCGACATGCTCAGCGTGCAGCCCGCGCTGGCCAAGTCGCTGTTCCGCTTCGACCCGCAGACCGGGCTGCTCAGTGCCGTGATGGGGCAGAGCGAGCGCACGTCGGCCTTCGCCGTGCTCGACGCCACGCCCGAATCGGCACCCGGTGCGCTGATCGACGACGGCCTGGCCGACAGCGGCGCGCCTTTGCTCGACCGGGTGCAGGCGCTGGCCGCTGCGCTGGCCGACGGCAGCGTGCCCGACGACGAGGTGATGCAGCGGCTGGAGCGGCTGTCGCAGCAGGCCGTGGCCGGCGACGAGCCCGAGCTCGCACGCACGCTCGGCGGCGCGCGCATTGCGCTGCGAAATGCCGGTGACGGGGTGACGCGCAGCGCCTTGCGCGCCGAGTTGTCGCAGGGCCTCTTCGGCCTGGCGCCGCCGGCCCCGCCGCCGTTGCCGCCCGCCGCACCCGTGCCGCCGTCGCGGCCCGTGGCTGCGGGCGATACCGGGCTGGAAGACGACACCGAGATGCGCGGTATCTTCATCGAGGAGGCGCGCGAGGTTCTCACCGATGCGCATGCCGCGATGGAGCCGGCCGCCGAAGGCAGCGACGCGATGCACGAGATGACGGTGCTGCGGCGCGCCTTCCATACCCTCAAGGGCAGCGGCCGGATGGTCGGCTTGCGTGACTTCGGCGAAGCCGCCTGGGCCTGCGAGCAACTGTTCAACGCCCGCCTGGCCCACAGCACGCGGCTGGACGCGCCGCTGCGCACCTTCACTGACGAAGCGCTCGACTACATGTCGGGCTGGGTCGAGGCGATTGCCGACAACGAGCACCGCGGCCACCAGACGGCCGAGGTCGCGCAGGCCGCCGATGCGCTGCGGCTGCGCGATCTGCGGGTGCCGCTGCGGCCGCCGCAATCGCTGGGGGTGGAGGCGCCCATCGATCTGGCCGAATTGATCGAGCGCGTGCCCGACCTGCCGGCGGCCAGCGACCTGGATCTCGGTTTGGATACCGGCCCGCGGCCCTTCGGCGACGGCCAGGCGCCAGCCACGCCAGCAACGTGGTTGGTGCCGGTCGGGGCCGAGCCGCCGGCGCTGCCGGTTGCCGACGAAGTCGTCTTCGATCTCGACCTGCGTGCCTTCGATAGCCCCGACGATCGGGTACCCGCCCCGGTGCCTCTGCCCGTGGCGCTGCCGGTGCTTGACATGCCGGTGGTCCACGACCACATGGACGTGCCGCTGGTCGACGACGTGGTCCCCGAAGACCTGATCGTCTGGCCGGAGGGTGCCGACCACCCGGTCACCGAGGTCGACCTCGATCTCACGGCGATCCCGGCCGAGCCGATGCCCGAGGCTGTGCCGGAGCCGGAGCCGGAGCCGGAGCCCGAGCCGGAGCCAGCCATCGCCGAGACGCTGCGGGTTGCACAGGTTGAACCCGAGCCGATGCTGCCGGTTGCCGATTGGGTGATCGAGTCGGCGCCCGAGTTCACGCCCGAACCGATGTTCGACGAGCCGTACATCGAAGCCACGTCCGAGCTGTTGACCGAGCCGCTGCCCGAGCCGCTGCCCGAGCCGGTTCAGGAGCCGGTTCAGGAGCCGGTCCTTCTGCTCGCCGAACCGGCGCCGGAGGCGCCTGCGCCCGAGCCCGAGCCCGTCGACGAAGAGCCGGTCAAGGTCATCGGCTCGCTGCGCATCGGCATTCCGCTGTTCAACATCTTCCTCAACGAGGCTGACGAACTCTCGCGCCGCCTGAGCATCGAGTTGGCCGAGTGGGCCGCCCAGGCCGCCGCGGGCGGCGAGCGCAGTCCGGTCGCAGACAGTCCCATTGCATTGGCCCACTCGCTGGCCGGCAACTCGGCGACGGTTGGATATGCCGAGCTGTCGGCGTTGGCGCGCGAGCTCGAGCACGCGCTGATGCGCTCTCAGGCGGGCGGCCCGCCGCGGCTGGGCGAGGCCGACCTGTTCTGCGAAGCCGCCGACGAGATCCGCCGCCTGCTGCACCAGTTCGCGGCGGGTTTCCTGCGCCCCGTGACGCCGGACCTGATGCACCGTCTGGTGGACCACGAGCGGTTGCCCCTTTCCCCGCCCACGCCGCCCACGCCGCCCGCACTGCCGGATGTACCGGACCTGCCGCTGGCTGCCGACCCGTTCGCGGCGCCCGCGGCCTTCGAGGCGGCTGCGCCGCCGCAGCCCGCCGCGGTACCGCTGTTCGCGCCGGCCTTCACGGCACTGGATGATGTCGGCACGCAGGCCGGCTCTTCGGTGCGCGCCCGTGCCGATGCCTTTGACGACGACGACGACATCGATTCGGTCGATGTCGTCGACGCCGAGTTGTTCCCGATCTTCGAAGAAGAGGCGGACGAGCTGTTGCCGCAGTTGCAGCAACGCCTGCGCGACTGGAGCCACCGGCCGCACGACCCCGGTGCGGCCGAAGCCTGCATGCGCACGCTGCACACCTTCAAGGGCGGTGCGCGGCTGGCCGGCGCGATGCGACTGGGCGAAATGGCCCACCGGCTGGAAACCGCCATCGAGCATCTGAACGCACGCGAAGACCTGTCCAGCGCCGACGTCGAACCCTTGCTGGGGCGCGCCGACAGCATGGTCACGGCCTTCGATGCGCTGCGCCACCCGGGCGCCGAGCCGGCTGCGGTGCCCGCGTGGCACGCGGCGCCCGCCTTGGCAGCCACGTCCGTGGTGACGCCGATGCCGGTGGTGTCGCTGCCGCCGTTCCCGGTACCGGTGGCCTCACTGTCCGCCGAGCCCGCAGCAGCTGGTGTCGCGTCCGACGAACCCGAAGCGCAGCCCGCGCCGAGCCCCGCCTTGCCGATCGCGCAGCCTGTCTGGGCCGCTGCGTCCCCGCCCGCCCCCGGCATGCCCGGCGTGGTCGACTGGAGCCGCTTCGCGGGTGCCAACGAATCCGTCATCACCGAAGACCGCATCGGCGGCGCCGGCAGTGGCGCGGCGGTGCGCGTGCGCGCAGGGCTACTCGACCGCCTGGTCAACCAGGCCGGTGAGGTGAGCATCACGCGCGCCCGCATCGACGCCGACGTGCGCGTGCTGCAGGGCTCGCTGGGCGATTTGACCGACAGCCTGGATCGCATGCGCAAGCAGCTGCGCGACATCGAGCTGCAAGCCGAATCGCAGATCAACTCGCGCATGGAAGCCGCGAAGGCCGCGTCGCAGAAGTTCGACCCGCTGGAGATGGACCGCTTCACCCGCTTCCAGGAGTTGACGCGTTTCATGGCCGAATCGGTCAACGACGTGGCCACCCTGCAGCGCAGCCTGCAACGCACCTTGCAGTCGACCGAAGACGAGCTCGCCGCACAGGCGCGCCTGACACGCGAGCTGCAGGACGACCTGCTGCGCACGCGAATGGTCGAGTTCGAAAGCATGGCCGACCGCCTGTACCGCACCGTGCGCCAAGCCGCGAAAGAAACCGGCAAGCAGGTGCGGCTGGACATGGTCGGCGGCGCGATCGAAATCGACCGCGGCGTGCTCGAACGCATGATCGGCCCCTTCGAGCACCTGCTGCGCAACAGCGTCGCCCACGGCATCGAGCCGCCCGACGCACGCGTGGCGGCCGGCAAGTCGCCCGATGGCCGCATCGGCATCCAGGTGGCGCAGGCGGGCAACGAAGTGGCCATCGAATTCGGCGACGACGGCGGAGGCCTGGACCTCGCCCGCATCCGCCAGCGCGGCATCGAACGCGGCCTGCTCGACCCCAACCGCGGCGCAACCGATGCCGAATTGGCGCAATTGATCTTTGCGCCCGGCTTCAGCACCGCAGAGTCCGTCACCGAGCTCGCCGGCCGCGGTGTCGGCATGGACGTGGTGCGTGCCGAAGTCGCGGCGATGGGCGGGCGCATCGAAACTGCCAGCACGCCGGGGCAGGGCACGCGTTTCCGCATGCTGCTGCCGCTGACCACCGCGGTGACGCAGGTGGTGATGCTGCGCTGTGGCGAGTTGAGTGTGGCCGTACCTTCGACTCTGATCGAGCAGGTCCGGCGCGTGCCTTCGCCGGATGCCGAGGCGGCTTACGCCAGCGGCAATTTCGACGACGGCGGGGGAGAGACGCTGCCGTTCTTCTGGCTGGCCGCGCTGCTGCAAGCCGGCACGCGCGGCGCCATGGGAGGGCGCTCGCAGATGGTGGTCATCATCCGCAGCGCCGCGCAGCGGGTGGCGCTTCACGTGGACGAAGTCATCGGCAACCAGGAAGTGGTGGTCAAGAACGTCGGCCCGCAACTCGCGCGGCTGCCCGGGCTGGCGGGCGTGACGCTGCTGCCGTCGGGCGCCGCGGCGCTGATCTACAACCCGGTGGCACTGGCCGCGCTGTATGCCGAGTCGGCCCGCGAACTGATGCGTGACACACGCCGCGCCACCGAAACCGCGGGCGCTGCAAAGGGCGCAACCGGCATGCCGCAGCGCGCGCCGCTGGTGCTGGTGGTCGATGATTCGCTGACCGTGCGCCGCGTCACCCAGCGCCTGCTGGTGCGCGAGGGGTACCGCGTGGTGCTGGCCAAGGACGGCATGGACGCACTCGAACGGCTGGCCGAGGAGCGCCCGGTGGTGCTGCTGTCGGACATCGAGATGCCGCGCATGGACGGCTTCGACCTGCTGCGCAACGTGCGCGCCGACGCGCGGCTGGCCGGGCTGCCGGTGGTGATGATCACCTCGCGCATCGCGCAGAAACACCGCGACTACGCGATGGAACTCGGCGTCGACCACTACCTGGGCAAGCCGTACGCCGAGGATGAGTTGTTGATGCTCGTCGGCCGTTACGCCGCTGCGGCGGGGGTGGTGACAACCGCCGCGGCCTGAAGCTCGTAACCGCTGGGCTCCCGTTGACGCACAATCGCATCATCAAAAGGGGGGACGAGCCAATCGATTTCCGATTGACAGATCGTCACCCAAGCAGCAGCGCACCGACGTGGCCCAAGTCGTTGAACATCTGGCCGAACTGACCGGCTTTCGCGACCGAGACATTCTGGATGTCTCGCTCGTTGCGGCGCTGCGCGATCTTCTGCAACCCATTTCCGTTGCGATCTACCGTTGTGTTGGGCCGCCGGGCCAGCAACGCTGGCTGATGCGGGCCCGCCTGGGCCACGGCGATGCGGTCGCCACCGCCGACCCCTTGGGCAGCGACCTCGACAGCCTGCCCGCGCTGGCGGCCCACGCCGCGCGCTTCGCCTGCGTCCTCAGCCAGCGGCCGTTGCTGCTACCGCCATCTGCCGGGCAGCCCGCGCTGGCGCGCTTCCCGCTCACCACCGAACACGAGGTGGTCGGCGTGCTCGAGATCGAGAACACCGGGCCGCTGCCCGACGACCAGCAACGCACCGTCTGCGCCATGCTGCGCATCTACTGCAACTTCCAGGGCCTGCTCGACTACAGCGAACGCGACACGCTGACCGGCCTGCTCAACCGCAAGACCTTCGACGAGAATTTCATGCGCCTGGCGCGCGTGGTGCCGCCCGACACGCCGACAGCCGGCGCCAGTGTGGCGCTGCCAGCGCGGCGTATCGGCGTCGACGGTGGGCCGTGGCTCGGGGTGGTCGATATCGACCATTTCAAGAAGGTCAACGACAACCACGGCCACCTGATCGGTGACGAGGTGCTGCTGCTGCTGGCGCGCCTGATGCGCAGCAGCTTCCGTTTCCACGACCACCTCTACCGCTTCGGTGGCGAGGAGTTCGTCGTGCTGCTGCGCTGCGCGGGCCCGGTCGATGCGGCCACGGCGTTCGAGCGTCTTCGTGGCAATGTCGAAGGCTTCGGCTTCCCGCGCGTCGGCTGCATCACGGTCAGCGTCGGTTTCACCGAAGTGCGGCCCGGCGACACGCCGTCGAGTGCTTTCGAGCGCGCCGACAAAGCGGTCTATCACGCCAAGCAGAACGGGCGCAACCGTGTCTCGGACCACGCGGTGCTGGTCGCGAAAGGGCTGCTGGCCGAAGAATCGCGCGACAGCGACGTCGAGTTGTTCTGAAGGCCGCGCTGCGGCAGACCGGGCCGGCAAGGCCTTGTGCTATCGGGTTATCCCTGTGCCCTGAAGGGTTTCAAACGATCGTTTGATTCAGGCCGTACAGTTGCGGTCGAGCCCGCCAGGCCGCCGCAAGGGCGCACACCGGCGTGCGCAGCACGAAGGAATTCCCTTGAGCCCCCCGATCCTGATCGACCCGCAGCCGCCGCACGGCCCGGCGCGCGCCGTCGAAGACACCCGCGAACGCCTGCTGTCGGCCGGGCTGCGGCTGTTTGCCGCGCAGGGCTTTGCCAAGACCAGCACGCGCGAGCTGGCCGAGGCGGCCAGCGTCAACATCGCCGCCATCAGCTACCACTTCGGCGACAAGGCGGGGCTGTACCGTGCCGTGTTCTTCGAACCGATGGGCGGTGCGCCCGACGACGACATCGCGCGCTTCATCGACCCGACCTTGACGTTGAGCCAGGCGCTGCGCGGCTTCTACGAGAGCTTTCTCGAGCCGCTGAGGGAAGGCGACCGCGCACGGCTGTGCATGAAGCTGCATTTCCGCGAAATCCTCGAGCCGACGGGGCTGTGGGAAGAAGAACTCGCGCATGGCATCCAGCCGCTGCACGTGGCGCTGGTGACGGTGCTGGGCCGTCATTTCAGCCAGCGCGCTGCTTCGGCCAAGGCCGCGGACGATCCTGATTTGCAGCGCCTGGCGATCTGCCTCGCCGGCCTCGGCGTGCACCTGCACGTGGGCTGCGACATCAACGAACAGCTTGCGCCGGGGCTGATGCAAGGCCCGGCTGCGCTCGACCTGTGGGCCGAGCGGTTGACGATGTACGGCGTGGCCATGGTCCGTGCCGAGGCCGAGCGCCGCGGCGTGCGGCTGCCAGCTGACAAGACCGGAGCGAAAACGTGAGAACGACCGGATGGAAGGCGCCGCGGCGCCCCGCGCTGGCGCCAGGGGCGATGGCCGCCGTGGTGTTGCTGTCCAGCGGGTGCGCGGCCTTGTCGCCGGCCGGGCGCGGCGACGTACCTGCCGCGTCGGCGCCGGTGGCGCCCGCTGCCTGGCAGGCGCCAGCGCCAGTGACTGCCGCCATGGCTTTGCAGACAGCGCCGAGCGACATCGGCTGGTGGCAGCGCTTCAACGATCCGCGGTTGCCCGAACTGATCGTCTCGGCGCAGGCTGCCAGCCCGACACTGGCCACGGCCGCGGCGCGCATCGAACGCGCGCGCGCCGGCCGCGTGGCCGCGGGTGCAGCGCTGCTGCCGGCGGTGGCCGCAGTCGGCAGCGCCAGCAGCGGGCGTGTATCGCCAGAGCCGCGTTTGACCACTACCAGCGCCAGCGCGGGTGTGCAGGCCAGCTGGGAGATCGATCTCTTCGGCGGCAACGCAGCCGGCCGCACCGCCGCGCAGGCGCGGCTCGAAGGCGCCCGTGCGGCGCAGGCTGGCGCGCGCACGGCGGTGGCTGCCGAGACCGCCACCTCGTACCTGTCGCTGCGCGCCTGCGAGGCACAGCGCCAGCAGACCGAGATGGACGCCACCTCGCGTGCCGAGACGGCGCGCCTGACGAGCGAGAGCGAACGCGCCGGCTTCACCGCGCCGGCCGATGCCGCGCTGGTGCGCGCCAGTGCGGCGCAGGCCCGTACCCAACTGGCCAGCCAGCGCCAGGCCTGCGACATCCTGATCAAGTCCCTGGTCGAGTTGACGGCCATCGACGAGCCGGCGCTGCGCCAGCGCCTGGCTGCCGCAACCGCGGTGCTGCCGCGGCCCGAGCCGGTGCCGCTGCAGGCGCTGCCGGCGGCCCTGCTCGCGCAGCGCCCCGATCTGGTCGAAGCCGGCCGCGCGGTCGTCGCCGCGGCATCGGATATCCGCCAGTCGCGGGCGCGTGAGCTGCCGCAGATCAGCCTGTCGGGCTCGATGGCCGGCCTGTCGGTGCGCAGCAGTACCAGCAACAACAGCAGCAGCACCAGCAGCGGCGCGACGTGGAGCTTCGGCCCGCTGTCGGTGAACTTCCCGCTCTTCGATGGCGGCTCGCGGGCCGCCGCCACCGACGCCGCGCGCGCCAGCTACGACGAAGCCGTGGCGCTTTACCAGGCGCAGGTGCGCGGCGCGGTGCGCGAGGTCGAAGTCAGCCTCGTCGTCTTGCAATCGACCGCCGAGCGCGAAGCCGATGCGCTGTCGGCGGCGCAGGATTTCGAAGCCTCGCTGCGCGCCACGCAGGCGCGTCAGCGCGGCGGGCTGGCCAGCCTGTTCGATCTGGAGACGGCGCGCCGCAACGCCATCGCCGCGCAGATTGCCTTGATCGACCTGAAGCGCGAACGCGCTGCGGCCTGGATCACGCTGTACCGCGCCCTGGGCGGTGGCTGGGACGCTTCGGCGCTCGAAACCAGCACCCTGGCTGCCGCACGCCCGTAGAACGAGACCACCCGACGCCGACCATGAAGCTCAGAACCTTGAACCTCCCGCGCATCCCGAAGGCCGCCTGGCCTGTGCTGGCCGCCATCACTTTCGCCGTCGGGCTGGCCGCTACCGTGGCCGTGCGCGCCGACGACAAGGCGCCAGCCAAGGCGGCTGCCAAGCCGGCACTCACCGTCACCGTGACGACGCCGCAGCGCGCCGATCTGCCGCTGTTGGTGTCGGCCAACGGCAGCATCGCCGCCTGGCAGGAAGCCATCGTCGGCGCCGAAGCCAACGGGCTGCGGCTGGCGACGGTACGTGTCAACGTCGGCGACCGCGTCAGGCGCGGGCAGGTGCTGGCGACCTTCGCCGCGGACATGCCGCAGGCCGAGGTCGCGCAAAGCAAGGCGGCTGTCGCCGAGGCCGAAGCGACGCTCGCCGAGGCCGCAGCCAATGCCCAGCGCGCCCGCGACCTGCAAGCCAGCGGCGCGCTCAGCGCGCAGCAGATCAACCAGTACATGACCGCCGAGCGCACCGCGGCGGCACGCCTGGAAGCGCAGCGCGCATTGGCCCGCACGCAGCAGATCCGCCTGTCGCAGACCAACGTGCTGGCGCCCGACGACGGCGTGATCTCGGCCCGCGTGGCCACCGTCGGCGCGGTGGTCGGGGCCGGGCAGGAGCTGTTCCGCATGGTCCGCCAGAGCCGCCTCGAATGGCGCGCCGAGGTGCCTGCCAGCGACCTGGCGCGGGTGGCGCCAGGGCAGACCGCAAAGATCCTTCTGGCCAGTGGCGACGCCATCACCGGCAAGGTGCGCATCGTCGCGCCGACCGTCGATGCGGCCACCCGCAATGGTCTGGTCTACGTCGACCTGCCGCCCTCCGGCGCCGCGAAGGCCGGCATGTTCGCGCGCGGCGAATTCCAGATCGGCAACTCGTCCGCGTGGACGCTGCCGCAGACCGCCGTGCTGCTGCGCGACGGCTTCAGTTACGCCTACGTGCTCGGCGCGGACTCGAAAGTGCAGCAGGTCAAGGTCAACGTCGGCCGCCGGCTGGGTGAACGCATCGAGATCACCGGCGGCCTGAACGAAGGCGCGCGCGTGGTCGCCACCGGCGCCGGCTTCCTGGGCGATGGCGACACCGTGAAGGTCGTCGATGCACCACCGGCCGTGGCCCCGCCGAAGACGGCCGCCTCGACAACCACCACGGCCGTCACAGCGCAACGGAAGTGAGCCCCACACCATGAACGTCTCCGCCTGGTGCATCAAGAACCCGATCCCTTCGGTGCTGCTGTTCATCATGCTCACGCTGCTGGGCCTGATGGGTTTCAAGTCGATGAAGGTGCAGCAGTTCCCCGACATCGACCTGCCCACCATCACCGTCAGCGCCAGCCTGCCCGGCGCTGCACCGGCGCAGCTGGAGACCGAGGTTGCGCGCAAGATCGAGAACGCCCTCGCGTCCGTCAGTGGCCTGAAGAACATCTACACCAAGGTGCAGGACGGCGTGGCGAACATCACCGCCGAATTCCGCCTGGAAAAGCCTACGCAGGAAGCGCTGGACGATGTGCGCGCAGCGGTGCAACGCGTGCGCTCGGACCTGCCGGCTGACCTGCGTGACCCGGCCATCTCGAAGCTCGAACTCGCCGGCGCGCCGATCCTGACCTACACCGTCGCCAGCAGCCGCATGGACGACGAGGCGTTGTCCTGGTTCGTCGACAACGACGTCACCAAGGCGATGCTCGCGGTGCGCGGCGTCGGCTCGGTGGCGCGCGTGGGCGGCGTCTCGCGCGAGGTGCGCGTCGAGATCGACCCGGGCAAGCTGCTGGCGCTGAACGCCACCGTGGCCGACATCTCGCGCCAGTTGCGCAACGTCCAGCAGGACGCCTCCGGCGGCCGAGCCGACGTGGGTGGCATCGAGCAGAGCGTGCGCACGCTGGCCACTGTCAAGAGCGCGGCCGAACTGGGCGCGCTGGATATTGCGCTCGGCGACGGCCGCCGCATCCGCCTCGACCAGGTCGCACGCGTGACCGACACCGTGGCCGAACAGCGCAGCACCGCGCTGCTCAACGGGCAGCCGGTGGTCGGCTTCGAGATCGTGCGTTCGCGTGGTGCGGGCGAGACCGATGTGGCCGACGGCGTGCGCGCGGCCATCGACAAGATCAAGACCGAACACGCCGACATCGCCGTGACGGAGGCCTTCAACTTCGTCGACCCGGTGGAAGAGAACTTCCACGGCAGCATGATCCTGCTGCTCGAAGGCGCGGTGCTGGCGGTGATCGTCGTCTTCCTGTTCCTGCGCGACTGGCGCGCCACGCTGGTGGCGGCGGTGGCGCTGCCGCTGTCGATCATCCCGACCTTTGCCTTCATGCACTACGTGCTCGGCTTCACGCTGAACACGGTGACGCTGCTGTCGATGTCACTGGTGGTCGGCATCCTGGTCGACGACGCGATCGTCGAGATCGAAAACATCATGCGGCACCTGCGCATGGGCCGCGCCGGGCCGCCCCAAGCGACCCAGCCCCCCACGGGGGGTGGCGTGAGCGAAGCGACGGCCAGGGGGCAGACGACTCCCAAGACGCCGTTGCAGGCTGCGATGGAAGCCGCCGACGAGATCGGCCTGGCCGTCATCGCCACGACCTTCACGCTGATCGCGGTGTTCCTGCCGACGGCTTTCATGGCCGGTGTGCCGGGCAAGTTCTTCGTGCAGTTTGGTTGGACGGCGGCGATCGCGGTGTTCTTCTCGCTCGTCGTCGCGCGCATGCTGACGCCGATGATGGCGGCCTACATCATGCGGGTGCCGAAGGAGCGGCCCGAGCCGGCGTGGCTGGCCAAGTACGGCGAACTCGCCGCGTGGTGCCTGAAGCACCGCATCGTGACGATGCTGGCCACGGCGGTGTTCTTCTTCGGCAGCTTTGCACTGGTGCCGCTGCTGCCGACTGGCTTTCTGCCGCCCGACGACCTCAGCCAGACCCAGGTGACGGTGACGCTGCCCCCTGGCAGCACGTTCAAGCAGACACTGGCCACGGCCGAGCAGGCGCGCACCATCGTCCAGAAGCACCCGCACGTGCTGCTGGTCTACACGGCCGTCGGCGGCGGCAACACCGGGGCCGACACCTTCACGCCCGGCGGCGGTTTGCCCGAGGTGCGCAAGGCCACGCTGACGATCAACATGACGCCGCGCGGCGAGCGCCGCGGCCTGTCCAAGCAAGCCATCGAGGCCGAATTGCGCGACGCGCTGACGGTCATCCCCGGTGCGCGTGTGAAGGTCGGCTTCGGCGCCAGCGCCGAGAAATACGTGCTGGTGCTGGCCGGTGAAGACGGTGCGGCGCTGGCGGCGCATGCGGCCGTGGTCGAGCGCGAACTGCGCACCATCCCCGGCATCGGCAACGTCACCAGTTCATCCAGTCTGGTGCGGCCGGAGTTGATCGTGCGGCCCGACGCCGCCAAGGCCGCCGACCTGGGCGTGACGGCGGCGGCCATCGCCGACACGCTGCGCATCGCCACGGCGGGCGATTACGACCAGAGCCTGGCCAAGCTGAACCTCAGCCAGCGACAGATTCCGATCGTCGTGCGCCTGCCGGCCGAGGCGCGCACCGATCTGGCCTTGCTGGCACGCTTGCCGGTGCCCGGCAAGAACGGGCCGGTGATGCTGGGCAACGTGGCCACGCTGTCGATGGACAGCGGCCCGGCCGAGATCGACCGCTACAACCGTCAGCGCAACGTCAACTTCGAGATCGAGCTGAACCAGCAGCCGCTGGGCGCGGTGAAGGAGGCGGCACTTGCCATGCCCAGCCTGAAGACTCTGCCGGCGGGGGTGACGCAGACCGAGATCGGCGACGCCGAGGCGATGGAGGAACTCTTCTCCAGCTTCGGCCTGGCCATGCTGACCGGCGTGCTGTGCATCTACATCGTGCTGGTGCTGCTGTTCAAGGACTTCGTACAGCCGGTGACGATCCTCGGCGCGCTGGTGCTGTCGATACCCGGCGCGTTCCTGGCGCTGTTCATCACGCAGACGGCGCTGAGCATGCCGAGCATGATCGGGTTGATCATGCTGATGGGCATCGCGACGAAGAACTCGATCCTGCTGGTGGACTACATCATCCTGGCGCGGCGCGACCATGGCATGGACCGCTGGGACGCCATCCTCGACGCGTGCCACAAGCGGGCGCGGCCGATCGTGATGACGACGATTGCGATGGGTGCCGGCATGCTGCCGATCGCGCTGGGCATCGGCACTGACCCCAGTTTCCGCGCGCCGATGGCGATCGTGGTGATCGGTGGCTTGATCACCTCGACCTTCCTCAGCCTGCTGGTGATTCCGGTCTTGTTCACCTACGTCGACGACGGGATGCAGTTTGTCGGCCGACTGCGCCGCCGCGGCGGCGCGGCACCGGCCACGCCCACCTTGGAGAGTGCAGCATGAACCTCACGCCCCCTCACAGCGGGTTCGCCACGCGGCGGCGCCTGCTCATCGGCAGTACGGCGGCGCTGGCCGTAGCGGCCTGGTCGCGCCACGTTCGTGCGGCCGACGACAACGCGTACGAGACGCTGGACATGGAGTGGACCGACTCGGCGCGCAAGCGCGAAGTGCCGGTACGCCTGTACCTGCCGGACGCGCAACAGGCGCGCGCGGCGGTGCCGCTGGTGGTGTTCTCGCACGGCATCGGTGGCAGCCGGCGCGGCTACAGCTACCTGGGCCGCCACTTCGCGCGCCACGGCATCGCAAGCCTGCACATGCAGCACATCGGCAGCGACAACCGGCTCTGGACCGGCAACGTCTTCTCGGCCATCCAGCGCCTGCGCGACGCGGCGCAGGACTCCGAGGCGATCGCCCGCGCGCACGACCTGCGTTTCGCGCTTGACGCGCTGCTGGCAGGCAAATGGCAAGACCGCATCGACCGCAGCCGCATCGTCGCTGCCGGCCACAGCTACGGCGCCAACACCGCGCTGCTGGCAGTGGGTGCGGCAGTCGAGCGCAACGGCCGGCTCGTCACGCTGCGCGACGAACGGATCAAGGCCGCGATCCTGATCTCGGCGCCGCCGTTCTACGGCGAGGCCGACCCGTTCCGCATCCTCGCGCCGGTGACCGTGCCGACGCTGCACGTCACCGCGACCGAGGACACGATCAAGATCCCTGGCTACTACAGCGGCCTGGCCGATCGCATCGAGGTCTTCGATGCCACCGGCGGCAACCGCCCCGCGCCGAAGTGGCTGGCGGTCTTCGAAGGCGGCTCGCACAGCATGTTCACCGACCGCGGCGGCACCGGCGGTGCGCTGCTCAACCCGCAGGTGAAAGCGGCGACGCAGGAGCTGACGCTCGGCTTCGTGCGCACTGTGTTCGACGGCGAGCAGCGCACGCTGGCCGAATGGCCGAAGCGGCACGTCGAGATCCTGGCCCGCTTCAGCGCGGTGGCTTGATCGAGCAACGGAAGTCGGCCTAGCGGAACTCGGTGGCCTGTGTGCCCAGCGCGGTGCAGGCCAACCAGGCGACGAGCGCTGTGCGCAGGTGCATCTTCGGGGTCCCCGTGGTTGGTCTCCTCGGGGTCTCAAGGGGTCTGGGGTGATCGGTCGGCAGTAAACGGCACCTCGGCGCTGCCGCGCACGCCCCGGGGGGGTGACAGACACCGCGCCCGCAAGCTGCGGCGCCTAGCCGTCGATCGGCTGTGCGGGCTGGATCGACGTGATGAAGAGTTGGTCGAGATCGGCGCCACCGAAAGCGCACATCGAGGGCTCGGCCACCGGCACGCGCAGCGTGCGGTCCAGGCGGCCGTCGTTGAAGCGCATGTCGGCTCGGCTGGACGGCGCTGGCCGGAGCAGGCGTGAACGCCACGCTGCCATCGACGCCCGGCACAGTACAGCGCTTGTTCGGCGACGGACCACAGCGGGCTTTCGCCGACCTGGTTTCGCGCCGCGCAGAGCACATCCATGGCGCTGCTGCACTTACTCGTCGAAGGGGCCGATGCGCACAAACGCCCCGCCCTGGTAGACCGCCGTCGGGTCGTCGATATCGATGCGCTGTTGGCGTGCTTCGAGCGCATCGCGGAAGGCGTCCGAGCGGTCCTGCGGCCGGTAGCCGATGTGGGCCGCGCGTGAGTTGTCCCAGAAGCTCGTGGCGTTGTCAGACATGCCGTAGATCACGCTGTGGCCGACCAGCGGCGCGGTCAGCGCGGCCACGACCAGCCGCTCGGTGTCGTCCAGGCTCAGCCAGGTCGCGAGGTGCCGCCGGTCTTGCGGTTCGGGCAGCGACGAGCCGATGCGCAGGAACACCGGCTCGATGCCGTAGCGGTCCCAGTACAGCCGGCCCAGGTTCTCGCCGAAGGCCTTCGACAAGCCGTACAGGCCATCGGGCCGTACCGGGTCGTCGGGCGCGACGACTTCGTCCTGCCGGTAGAAGCCGGTGACGTGGTTGCTGCTGGCGAAGACGATGCGCCGGACGCCGTTGGCACGCGCCGCTTCGTAGACGTTGTACGCACCGACGATGTTGCCGGGGAGGATCTGGCTCCAGGGCTGTTCGGTCGAGACGCCGCCCATGTGCACGACGGCGTCGACGCCCTCGAGCAACGTCTTCATTGCCTGGGCGTCTTCGAGCGCAGCGATGACGATCTCTTCGCCCGGGCCGGTAGCGCCGAAGTCGCGGCGGTCGCTCAGGCGCAGCGTGTCGCAGTGGCGCGCCAGCCGCAACCGCAGGTCACGGCCGATGATGCCGGCGGCACCCGTCAGCAACAGGCGGCCGAAGCGGGCCGACGAAGCAGGGCGGTCAAGCATGGTGGAAGGTGGCAGGCCAAAGGAACTGCGCGGGGCCGGCGCGGCCACCATGTCAGCCCGGATGGTGTTCGCTGTTCAGTTGTCGTACAACCATTTTGATCGAAGTGCGGCGCGGCGAACAGCCACGCCCGCTCAGGGATTATTATAGATAAGGCCCAATAAAGTATGAATTTTAGTTGATCTGCTTGATCGGATGTTCATGGAAAAAGAGAACGCGAGAAAGCAAACACTTGAGCAGCTTCACGAGCGCCGCAAGCAAGTCGTGCGGC